>Ga0315277_10003567_pt1 | contig 21076 bp, 14 predicted proteins | sample YL17G05_15_MG_FD_203695 | JGI IMG/M metagenome (GOLD analysis project Ga0315277, IMG submission 203695) | Sediment microbial communities from Yellowstone Lake, YNP, Wyoming, USA - YL17G05_15 | ecosystem: Environmental > Aquatic > Freshwater > Lake > Sediment | place: USA: Wyoming | collected... | reverse complement strand
AGCGTCGACGGTAAATCGGCATTAAGAGGATCGGTATCCAATCCCGAATCCAGAATGGAAATTTTTACCCCCGTACCGGTAAATCCTTTTGCCCATACACTGTCCGCTTTGATGGCTCGGTCGGCCTGGTTGTTCTGGGGAGAAAATGTTTTATCGGCGGAATCCAGCCTTTTGATGAATTTCAAAGCCAGGGCCGGAATGAACTTGTCTGCCGGCATTCTGGCAAGAAAATACCCGTACACATGATTCGAATTGGCCGGAGTCCAAGAATTTAAAAATGCTTCGATGTTTATATTTTTAAGAAAATTCAAATGCTGGGTTGTGGGCAAAACGTCCATATAGATATAAACCCAAATCGGATCGTTGGATTGGAGGCGCGCGCCATCCGGTCTGAATCCAGAACGCAATTTGTCTTGTACCTGCAATTCAAGATGACCACTGCCCAGTTTTGCTTTCAGGCTATCCGGCACTTGAAGCGGAATCCGGTTTCCCGATTCCCTTGCACTTGCCTGAAAAACGGCGCAGCAGGCAATAAATCCTGTAAAAACAAAGACCGGTTTGAATGCTTGTTTGATTCTCTGATTCATGCCGCTCAACGTTTCATTCGATCATGGAACTTTCGAAGACGCTCCCAACCGGGCGTTGTTGTACCAAAGGGTATAATCCATGGTCGTCACCTGACCATCAAAATTGATATCGGTCACTCGATATCCGGAATCTCCGACGCGCGCTGAATTGTACCAGGACGTATAATCCATCGTGGTGATTTGTTTGTCCTGGTTGATATCTCCCGCCCACAATCCCCATAAGCTCGGTTCGAGTTCTTTACAGGCATCGGTTCCATAATATTGATTCTTGTTGCGTGTGAAATCGTAAAGTATCGTGCCGGAGTTTTTCAGCTCCACATGCTCCGCGCTCATGACAGCCAAATGGTTCCTGTGTCTGATGACAATAAAATAATAGCCTTCAACAGCGTTCATCTCTATTTTTGTTTCTATGCCATTTTCTGCAACAACCGTACCATTTTTTTTCACAAATACACTCCTGGACACCACGGCGGCACTATCGGCCTTGGCTCGCAATTGAATCAGCACCCAATCCACCACATCGGCTGGAATGGTGGCAACCGTTCTGGAGTCTTCGCTGTAGGGAGAGGTCTTGGGCAGATATCCGTTCGTTAATAAAGCCATGCCCATGGTATCCCCTGAAGCACTGTACGGCCCCTCAAGAAACACCTTGACTTCAGCGTAAACAGGCAACGTCTGGAATGTTGTGTCTTTTGAAAGTCCTAATTTGTGATACCGGTTTTCCGATTCGATCTGAAAATGGTAAGGCCGGTTCGGCAAAAGCCCTTGTATTCTGACCACATGGCTTGCGACCAGCGATGGATCATATGGAGTGACCTGTCCGTAATCGGAGGTGAATCCATATTTTGCCTGGGTGCCCGACGGTTGGTCCGTATCCCACGAAATCTTGACGCTGTTCGTCGTGATCGAATCGATCCGGATTTCGGAAATCAATGGATAGTCGCCGTACGTGTATCCGCCTGAGGAATAGAGGTTGTAATTCTGTTTAATTCTTCGATACAGCGGATCATCCCATTTGCTCGGTTTCGGCTGATTTGGATTGGAATTGCCGTTCCGGTAAATTTTGATTTTCCCGTCCGCCTGGTCGTGAACCACGATTTCTTCACGCGCATCACCGGACACATCCGCCACGTAAAAGGAATTTGCTTTGACGGAAGGGATGGAATCAACGGTCGACCAGACGGCTGTGCCCGACATTGCGTCCAGCACGCCGATGTTTCCGCTCACGTGCCTTGCCCTGGCTGCCAGGTATTCTTTTTTCCCGCCGTACCAGTCGATGGTGCAAGACGGCTCAATCCCTTCGCCGTTTCCGTTTTCATGGCTGTTGAATCCCGACGGCAGAGTGGTATTGGTGGAATACGCGGCAATCTGTTCGCCCGAGCCGTCGAATACCCAAGGCCGCTGCGAATCGTAACCTTGACCGATGTTGGGCAGCCTGGAGCTGACCCATATCTCGTCGAAGGATTTTGACAGGCTGAAATTCCCTCCGACAGCCTGCTGCGGTTCATTGAACGTTTCCGGGAAATCCAGCGTCTTTTTTCGCCAGAGAATTCCGTCCTTTGACATGAGAGTCGTATTCCATGCATAATACTCGGTCGGTCCGTCAAACCAGTCCTCCTCGCAAACCGACCATTCCAAACCGGGCAGGTCGGGGCGGTAATCACCGACTGCAACGGCATCCAGATGATCGACAAATCCGTAGACGTCGTCGTACTTGATCCACCCTCGTGGATATCCAAGATCGATCACCCTGCCATCGTCATCGATCATGTTGCCGCCGACGATTTCGTCTTTTCCGTCCTCGTCCACGTCCGCCAATTGAAACGCACCGTGGGCGGGCCCCCAGTACCCCTCGTAAATGCCGTTGCCAGGATCCCGATCCTGCCCGACGCGCCACAATTCTTCCTGGGTATCCATCCTGATTGCAAGGATCGATCGATTCAGATAATATTCCATGCCGTGGCCTTCCTCCACGACGTCCACGGTTTGGACGACAATATCCCTGTCTCCCTCCCCCCGGAAATTGGCCACGGCAATACACCCCGCTTTTTGATAGGGATCGACGGAAACGACGAAGGTTTTTTCCACGCTTCCATCCAATCCGTTCAAAACGATCACCCGATTCGAGTCGTTCAAAGCCGCCACTTCAATTTGACCGTCGCCGTCAAGATCCGCGGCGCCGTGTTTGGAACCGTACACGTTGATGTTTACTCCGGGGTAGGAAATCGGCTTTTTCCACATCAGCGTTCCATAATGATCATAGGCAAAAAGATGGGTGATGGATCGGTATGTAAAATCGGGCAGTGTGTCTCCGTTTAAATCGACTGCGAACAATCCGCACCCGTAACCGTAAACCGAATCTTCAACGGCGAACGTGAACGGATTTGCCGCATACCGCGGGAGATCGGCCCTGGTTGAAAAAGACAAACAAAAAATGAATATAAAAAACAGGGAGAGGAATGTATTTTTTTGATATTTTTTCATTGCCGTGCAGAAAACGCAAAATCCAAACTGGAATACTTGGAAGGAATTAAAAAAAACATGAAAACGTTAATTCAATAAATAACATATAATTAACTGTTTTATAAAATGAAATACTTGTTACATTTCCTTCACAAATTGAAATGTCTTGAAAATAAAAAAGCCGTTCCGGTAAAGGGGACGGCTTTGGGGTTTATACCAAATAAATTATTTACTGCATAAAAGTCATTTTTCTCGTCTGGGAGAAAATTCCGGCCTGTATCCTGATAAAATATATCCCGCTCGGTACTCGCTTGCCGTCCTCACCGGTACCATTCCATTTCGCAGCGTATCGGCCGGCATTTTGAATCTTGTTAACCAGGGTTTTCACCTCTTTTCCCAGCAGGGTATACACGTTGACCGAAACCTCCGACACTTCGGGCAGTTCGTATTTAATCGTGGTTTCCGGATTGAACGGATTGGGATAGTTTTGAGCCATGCTGTATTCCGTCGGGAGCGGAATCCCCTGCACGGATATCGGGCCGAAAAATTCACTTTTGCCGTCCGTTGAAACTTCCTCGATTTTATACCAATATTTATTTCCGTCCAACACATTCTTGTCCACGTACTTGTACGCGGTCGCAGACGATCCATTGCCCTTGCTGGACATCAAGGAAGTGGTGACGGGTTTGTAGGTTCCGTTTTCGGATTGGCTTCTCCACACGTGAAATCCAGCCGAATTGGTTTCGCTTTCGGTTCGCCAGGCCAGCACAATTCCTTCGCCGGCCGAGGCCGTGGCTGCAATGTTTCCCATTTGAACGGGAAGGGATTGATCGCCCAAATCCTGATTGGTGACATTCCAAGCGGTAGTACCACTTTTTGGTGCATTGGTGTGGTTGTCAAAATAGGCGGCTGCATCAGTCCCATCATCGATAGAGACGTTCACCGAGGTAAGATTGTTTATGGTAAATTGAAGCGTGACTATATTTTGCCAACTGGTTGTTACATCCCATCCAGCAGGAGTACCGGGATTTGTATTGTTTTCGTTAACTGCACCACCGGTTACCAATACACGATAATAATTTCCACCAAGTATGTCTGCTGTCCTTGTGTATCCATTCGCAGCACCAAAGGCCCAGCCCGTCGCACTCGTTGCTGTTATTTGAGATCCATAATAAACATCGACGGTCAATGAATTGAGTGTCCGCGGTGAAGTACCGCTGGTACTTTGAATCTGAAGGTCCAGATTGAATTGGCCTCCAATAGACATATCATTTCGTGAAACGACCGTTCTAAACACCGCATCATCTGCTAACACATTACCTGTTAGAAACAAGATGATGAGAACATTCACCCATATTATTTTTTGAAACATACCGTACTCTCCTTGATGGTTTAATCCCCTAAGGCACTTGAGATGAAGCACCTACTCTGGCATTGTTGTACCAGGCTGTATAATCCATGGTCGTTACTTGAACATCCATGTTTACATCCGTATCTTTATACCCGGATTCTCCCGCCCTTGCGGAATTGTACCACGACGTATAGTCCATTGTGGTGATCTGTTTGTCCTGATTCACGTCCCCAGCCCACATTCCCCAGACACCCGATTTCACCTCTTTGGCGCCGCCGGTACCGTAAAAGCGACCGCTCCCTGCGGAAAAATCATGCAGCGTCGAGGATTCCGGTATCAAATGCAAGGCACCTGCACTCATTACAGCGAGGTGGTTCCTGTGTTTAATGACAATATAATAATCTCCCTCGCCAACCTCAAGTGTAATTTTTCCTATTGTGCCGTCTCGGTCCACGATGCGTCCGTCTTGATACACAAAAACGCTCTTGGATAATACAGCCGAGCCGGATGGAGTCGTCCGCAACTGAACCAACACCCAATCCGTTACATCTGAGGGTATGCTGGATACGGTCGCGTCGTCATCCGCCCGGTAGGCTTCCGGCGTACGTAAAGGTATAGATCCATTCGTATTGAGAGAAGTCGACATGGCATTGAGATCGGAATTGTACGGCCCCTCAAGCAAAACCTTTGTTTCCAGAAAAACCGTCGAGGCCGTCGCATCGCTGTATTTGGCGAAATAGTAGGAATATTTGCCGCCCGCGGATGTAAACTCCCCACCCGCGTATAAGCTGCCCAAACCAATGGCGTTGATTTGCGCATTGGTGCCGCTGCCATAAGCGGACCATGTGCCGCTTTCGTATTTGGCTAGGTTGTCGGCAGAAGTGGTGCCCGCATTCGAAAAAAATCCGGCAGCATAGACGACACCGCTGCTCACCCGTATGGCATATACGGTACCGTCGGTGCCGTCGTTTGTTCCGCTCCCGACTGAAGACCATGCGCTTCCATTCCACCGGGCAATATGCTTCGCGCTGCCGCCGCCGGCCTGTGTGAACTCCCCGCCGACCAAAAGGTTGCTCCCATCCATCTCCGCCGCATGGACAATGCCGTTGGTCCCGTTTGTGCCTGAACCAAGGGGGGACCATGCGCTGCCGTTCCACCAGGCGACGTAATTCCCGGGTGAAGTGAAGTCGCCTCCGACGAACACGTTGTCGTTGTAAACGGCAATGGCATTGACACTTGTTGATGTGCCTCCGCTGATGTCGGTGCCTGTTCCGACGGCAGACCAGATGCTTCCGTTCCATCCGGCGATATAATTTAACGTTGTAGCTTCATCATTTGTCTTTGTAAAGCTTCCACCGGCATAGAGGAGCGTGGCGTCTTTAATTCCGATCGCATAGACCGTTCCATTCAGACCGGGATGAAGTGAAGACCACAGGCTCCCGTCAAAACGGGCAATTCGTTGTGCACTCAATCCTCCGGCGCTCGTGAATGCGCCTCCGACATAGACATTGCTCCCCAGCACTGCAATGGCATTGACTCCGCCACCTTTCACACCGTTCTCCCCGGTCGGGGGCAGAGCCGACCAACTTGAACCGTTCCATTTGGCGATATTGTTGACGGCCAACTTGCCGACCGCCTCGAATGTGCCCCCCACATAGACATTGCTCCCGTCAACCGCAATGGCGTTGACGGATCCGTTTTTTTCAATGCCGTTCGCTGTAGCGGGTCCGACGTTTTCCCAGGAAGAAGACGTGCTGTTCCAGCGTGCCGCATAACTCGCCCCGATCGTACCCGCTATTCTAAAAGTGCCGCCGACATAAATGAAACTTCCGGCGATGACACTGACCGGGCTGTTGACACCTCCTCCGACATCAAGCCAGGACGATCCGTTCCATTGGGCAACGAAATTTCTCGTCAATCCGCCGGCAGTCGAAAAAGCGCCCCCCGCATATATGCTGCTGCTGCTCTCGGCCAGAATGGAATTCACGGTATTGTTTGTACCCGTGCCAAGCGCGGACCAGCCGCTGCCATTCCATTTAGCAATGTTGGATGCCGCAACTCCTCCAATACTTGAGAAATCACCGCCGGCGTAAACATTGGTCCCAACCATGGCAAGGGCTTTAACTGAAACAGGAGAGCCGCTGGCGCCGCTTCCCAATTGACTGAAAGAGGTCCCGTCCCATTTGGTGATACAGTTCACAGTCAAATCGCTTGCCGCATTGTACGCAACAGTAAAGTCGCCTCCAATGTACACATCGGTGCCATTGACAACAATCGAATTTACCGTACTATTTACTCCATTTTTCAATTCACTTCCCAGCCGGTTCCACGCCGAACCATCCCATCTGGCGATGTTATTTGCCGAAACACCACCTGCAGAGAAAAATATTCCTCCAGCATACACATCGCTTCCGCCGGTTGTAGCAATTGTAAAAACAACTATATCCACTCCGCCTCCAAGCGGAGACCATGTTTGTGCGATTCTGTCGTATCTCGCGATATTGCTGGCATTCACTCCGCCTATCTTGGTGAAACTGCCCCCTGCATAGAGATTTCCTGATCCATCCACTGCAAGTGCATAAACGGCACTGCCCTCCAGATTGGCGAAATCAGTCCACGTGCTTCCGTCCCACTTGACAATACAGTACGCATTGATATTTCCTGCAACGGTAAAGAATCCTCCCAGATAAACATTCGAACCGTATTGGGCAATCGCCAACACCTGGTCGTTCACTCCCGGAAGAATGAACTGGCTGCTCCAGTTTTCATCTCCCGGTGCGGACGGTGATGGCGGAACAGCCATCGGTTTTGACCTGGGAACGAAAAGCGGCGAACCGTCCGCCTTCAGAACCATTTTGTACCCTTTGGGATCCAGACTTCCGGAGTACCCGGATTTCAGGTTCAGCGACCCGTCGGGATTCAACAAGGCGCCAATCGGTCGGCTGTTGCCCTGTGAAGGTTGTCGATCGGAAGCAATAGAGAGGGCGGCGGAAAATGACAAAAAATAGATTAAAAAACGATACCGATTCATTGCATCCATCCTCGATTTCTCATAATATCAAACCTTTAAAAGTATTACCCGAAAACTTATGTGCATAAATCGTACCAAAATATGTCATTTTTGACAAAAACGAAACATCAGAAACATGCCTAACTCCCGCAAAAACAGCAGGGCTGGCGAGGACTTAGACCGGTCGGATATGAAGATGGGTAATTTTTGCCTATTCCAGTTGAAAAATGCGCCTGTCCGGGGTTTTGCCCGGAAACATTCGTGTTAAAGCAGGTTCGAAGGGAGGATAAACCACGCCTTTTTCCGTGACAAAAGCGGTGATCAGGGAATACGGAGTGACATCAAAAGCGGGGTTCAAAACGGATACGCCTTCCGGAACCGTTCTTTTTCCGAAACCGAGCGAGACTTCCTCCGGAAGCCTTTCTTCGATCGGAATTTCCGATCCGGACCGGATCATGGAATCGAACGTGGATGCAGGCGCTGCCACGTAAAACGGGATGCCGTGATGCTTTGCCAGCACGGCGAGACCGTACGTGCCGATTTTATTGGCCGTGTCGCCGTTTGCTGCGATGCGGTCCGCACCCACCAGCACGCAGTCCACTTTTTTCTTCTGCATGAGGAATCCCGCAGCCGAATCGCAGACGACGGTAACGTCGATGCCGGCCTGTTGGAGTTCCCAGGCCGTCAGCCTGGCCCCCTGCAAGAGCGGCCGTGTCTCGTCCGCGTATACACGGATTTTCTTCCCCGATTCGACGGCGGCATACACCGCACCGAGCGCCGTTCCATATCCGGCGGTGGCCAGTGCGCCCGCGTTGCAATGGGTCAGGACCGATGCCGGATCGGGAAGCAGAACCGCGCCGTTTCGGCCGATGGTTCGGCACACCGACCGGTCTTCATCGCGGACGGCGAGAGCTTCCTGAACCACCCGATCCCGGATGGACGGCACGGATTCCTTAATTGTGGTTTCGAGGACCTGCTCCATGCGCCCAAGCGCCCGGAACAGATTCACGGCGGTCGGGCGTGTGGAAGCCAGGAGCGACATGGCGGTCCGTAATTGGACGCGAAACCCGGAGGGTCGACTCTCGCCGGATCGGCAGGCGGCCAATGCAATGCCCATCGCAGCCGCAACGCCGATCGCCGGAGCTCCGCGGACCTGCAGCCGGCGGATGGCTTCCGCGAGGGCTTCGACCGTGTCGATTTCCCGATAAACGGTTTCTTCGGGCAGCAGGGTTTGATCCAGAATGCGGATTCGTCCGTCCAACCACTCGATGGGGATGATGGGCATGCATCACTCGCCGAGCATCTGAACCACGATGCTCCGGTTTCTCGGACGGTTGTCGCAGTCCACCACAACGATCTGCTGCCAGGTGCCGAGCAGCATGCGGCCTTCCTTGAACGGCACGGTGAGCGATGCACCGATCAGTGCGGCCCGCACGTGCGCGTGGCCGTTCCCGTCGCCCCACGTGGCGTCGTGGCTGTAGGTTCCTCCGGACGGCGCAATTTTATCGAGCGCATCGGGCAGGTCCTGTTGCAGGCCGGGTTCGCATTCAAGCGTGGTCACACCCGCAGTCGATCCCGGAACAAATACCGTGACTTGCCCCTCGGTCAGGTTGTTGCGCAAAATGACGTTTTCGATCTGTGGGGTGATGTCCACGACATCGGAATTGCCCCGTGTGGAAATATCGATGAATTCGGTTATGGCTTTCATGGGAAACGTCGCGTGTGCATCATTTCAGTTTCGCCGTTTCTCCGGATTTTCCAAAAACGGCTTCGAACCGGTCGATAAATTCGGACAGGGTATAAAAATGCTTCTGAGCCCCTTCGGTTTCCAGGACGTACGTGGCGGCAAGACTTCCCATTCTCCCTGCCGTTTCCCAGGAAAGACCGCGCACCATGCCTTTGAGCAGACCGGATCGGAATGCGTCCCCCACGCCGGTGGGATCCAGCACCTGTTTTGGCGGCACGATCGGAACGGGGATGGTCCTTCCATCGGCGTAAATCATGGAGCCGTTTTCTCCCAGGGTGACGATCAGGGCTTCCGCGAGATTTTCAACAGCCCGGTTCCCGAGGCCGGTTTTCTTCTTGAACATTTCCATCTCGTATTCGTTGAGAATCAGAATTTCCGCCCCCTTGGCGCATTCAACCAGCGACGGACCGTCCAGCCGGATGATTTGCTGGCCCGGATCGAAAAGGTACGGGATTCCCGTTTCCCGGCATTCCGCGGCGTATTGAACCATGGCTTCCGGATCGTTCGGCGAAATCACGACCCGATCCCCCCGGTTCAGGGACAATGCAGCAACGGAAATCGCTCTGGCGAACCGCATGGCCCCGGTGTAAAAAGAGCAGATCTGGTTTCCCTTCCGGTCCGTATTGGCGAAAAAAGAAGACGTGTAGTCGTCTTCGGCCACACGGACCCCGGACGTGTCCACCCCGGTTTTATCCAGCGCCTGCCGGTACGCCTCGAAATCCTTCCCGACCGAACCCGACAGGAGAGGCCGTTCCCCCAAAAGCGCCAGGGAATAGGCGATGTTCGCTGCGCAACCGCCGCGCTCCTGCCGCAGGGAATCCACCAAAAAACTGACGCTGATCTTGTCCAGCTTGTCCGGAAGGAAATGCTCCTGAAACGTGCCGGGAAATTGCATCAGGTAATCAAAAGCGATGGAACCGGTCACGGCAATGCGCACGAGGCAACCTCCTTCAACACGGGTTTCAAGGACAAAGTTCAGGGTTCAGAGTTAAGAGTTACATGGTACTGATCAAAGACCCAAAATTATGAGCTTCGAATCTTGAACTCGCAACTCGAAATTGAATTACATCCGTTCCGGTTTGCTGATGCCCAACAGGTCGAGGCCGTTTGCCAGGACGATGCGGACGGCACGGCAAAGCGCCAGCCTGGCAAGCGTCAGCGGGATGTTTTTGGTCACCACACGAAGGCTGTCGTCCTGTTTTCCCGCATGCTGGAAACGGTGGTAGGACGTCGCCACTTCTTCGAGAGCCGTCGGAATGCGGTGCGGTTCGAAATCCTGTGCGGCCTCCCGGACGATCCGGGGAAACGCGCAGAGGAGCTTGATCAGTTCCATTTCCTCCGGTGCGGCGAGCAACGCCGGATCGGCTTCGGCATTCGGATCCACGCCCTGCTCCACGGCATGGCGGAGGATGCTGCAGATCCGCGCATGCGCGTACTGGACGTAGAAAACCGGATTTTCCTCGGATTGGGTTTTGGCAAGGGAAAGGTCGAAATTGAGGTGGCTGGACATGGACCGGTTGAGAAAGAAATAGCGCGTCACGTCGGCGCCCACTTCATCCATCAATTCGTCCAGGGTGACGAAATTGGCCTTGCGCGTGGACATCTTTACTTTTTCCTTGCCTTCCACGAGGGTGACAAATTGGTGGATCAACACCTTGACTTTGGATTTGTCGTATCCCAATGCGTGCATCCCCGCCAGCACGTCCGGGTATGTGGCAATGTGGTCGGCCCCGAAAATATCCACCACCAGGTCGAATCCACGGTCCATTTTGTCCTTGTGGTAGGCGATGTCCGGAAGCCGGTAGGTGGGTTCGCCCGTGGATTTGACGATGACCCGATCCTGCTCCATGCCCAGGCGTGTGGTCCGGAACCAGACTGCGCCGTCCTTGTCATAGGCCAAATCCTTTTCGCGGAGGATGCGGACCACCTCGTCGATCTTTCCGGTTTCGTAGAGCGATTTTTCGTTGAAAAACACGTCAAACCGGATGCCCAGCCGCAGGAGGGTTTTCTGGATCTCCCCGAAAATCACCTTTTGCGCCAGCATTTGAAAATAGGACAGGTCATCCGAACGCAGAAGGGAATTCCCCTTTTCATTTTTCGCAAGACCGGCAATGTCCCGGATGTATTCGCCCTGGTAATAATCCCCCGGAAAATCCGTTTTTTCCCCGAGCAATTCCTGGTAGCGCAACCGGACCGAGTCCGCAAGCACGCGCATTTGCCGGCCGGCATCGTTGAAGTAGTATTCGCGGACGACGCGATGCCCGGTCGCTTCCAGAAGGCGGGCAACGGTGTCCCCGATGACTGCCTGGCGTCCATGCCCGATGGTCAGCGGACCCGTCGGATTGGCGCTCACGAATTCCACCTGCGTCCTTTTCCCCGCGCCGACGTCCGATCGGCCGTATTGTCCGTTCGTCTCGAGAATCCGCCTCAACATGCCGTAAAAATAACGGGGGCTCAAGAAAAAATTGATGAACCCTGCACCGGCGATTTCGGTTTTCAGGACGACTGCAGGATCGAACTCCATGGAGGATTGGATGCGTTCGGCCAGTTCCCTCGGATTCTTTTTTTCGTTTTTGGCCAGGACCATTGCCGCATTCGACGCCAAATCGCCGTGCTCCTGCTGTTTCGGATAGGACAAAACGGACGCGGCCAGGGGTGCGGTCTCCAGGCCGCATTTCCGGACGGCCTGTTCGATCTGTCGGCGGATCAACCGTTCGATATCGGTCATGCTGAATCCTGTACCATCGCCGTGGGGGCGTCGCCCCAGAGCCGTTCCAGGTTGTAAAACGTCCGTTCCTCCTTTTTGAAAATGTGCACCACCACATCCACACAATCCAGCAAAATCCAGTTGCGGTGCTCGTACCCTTCGCAATGCCAGACCCGGATTCCTTCTTTCTGGATGCCTTCAAGCACGGAATCGGCAATCGCCTGGACCTGGACATCCGAATCCCCGTGGCAAATGACGAAAAAATCCGTCATTCCGGTCAATCCGCGGAGATCCATCAGGCAGACCTCGTGGGCCTTTTTCGCCAGACACAACACCGCCGCTTTCCGTGCCAGCCGATCAGAATCCGGTTCGGACATTTGATTTCTCCATTTTTTTCCAGCAGGGGAGCTGCCTGAAATCCGAGCCCAGAATCACGGTCGCGTCCACCAAAAAGGCGTCGCTTTGTTCCTGGAGCGCGCGTTCCCTGGGCAGACCCATGGCTTTGGCGATGCGAACGGCGTTTTCAAGCTTCCCCTTGCGGTCGATGACGATGGTCTTCGACACGCCGAACGTTTCGTAATTGCCGGTTTTTACCACGTCAAAATTGTTTTTCCGGAGATACGCCGTAAACCGATCGGCGATTCTGGGAACACCGCATCCGTTCAACACTTCGATCTGGAGAATGCCCGGCACCGTTTCGGCATCGGATCTGGGTTTAAGAACGGCGGTTGTATCGGTTTTGACATTCGTTGAAACCGTTCTGGACACCACCGCCGCCTTTCGCCCGGTGCACGAACGCACGGCAAAAAACACCAGGGCCAGATCGACCAAAAGAAACAACGCAATCAGCAGCCTGAACGCCGCTTCCTTGAAGTTAAAACGGATTTTGGGACGCCGCTGCCTGTATTCAGCCTGGGGTTTCGGTTTTCGAGGCGTGCGGTGTCGTCTCTGACGCAAAGGCATTGGACTCCATGACCATAAAAAAATGACCGAGAACCCGATCTCGGTCAGACAACATCAATTCCCAAACACGGCAACGGTGACAAAACGGTCTCATTACCACCCGATGCCCGTTCGGGTGGAGTACGGATTGTGCATTCCGTACGGCAGTGACTCGTATTGGATGGAAAAAATGGTGTTTTGGGATGGCCGGTATTGCAGCGAAGCCCTCTGGACGAACAGGTTTCCGCCGGCATTTTTGGCGAGGATGGGGCCTCCGAACGGTTGGTGCATGTATCCGACAGCGACTTGCATGATGAGCGGATTGGAAAACCGGTACGTCATTTGGTTCAGATAAAGACCCTGATTGTAACTCCGGCTGCCCGATGCAAGAAAGGAAAGCGAGTAGCTCTGCGACATGCTGAATTTGGAGGGATCCAGCAGAGCGTTCAAAATCCCGGACGGTTTCGTCCAGGAATTTCCGGCGGCAAAAACGCTTTTCTTTTGTTCCTGAACCTGCGAAAATGCAAGAACCGGGCACAACCAGACCCACACGATGGCGGAGTATCTTGTCCTGTGTTTCACGGGATCTTTTCTCCTTCGTTGAATAATGCAAATTAACGCGTAAAAGTCAAGCCCTTTCTTGTTTTACCGTGCGAGGACGGCTTTTTGTTCCAGAACGGTCTTCCCCGCCGTCATTTTCAGGATGTACACGCCGGATGAAACCGGTCTGCCGGCAGCATCTTTTCCGTCCCACGTTTTCCGATATTTGCCCGGTACGAGACCTTCGGTTTCCGCCAGCATACGGACCGGTTTCCCCAAAAGATCGTAGACGGCGAGGGTCAATCGGGAGGCATTCGGCGTGTCCGGAATGTCGTAGAAGAAGGTCGTTTCGGTGTTGAACGGATTCGGGAAAGCGGAATACAATGAAAATCCGTCCGGGAGTTCTCCATCCTCCCGGATATCGTTGGATGCCGGTTTCCGAACCATCAGGATCCATCCATCGGGATCAAGGACCAGGGAATCCGGCCGGCGGCTTGCGGTAAAGACAAAACGGTCCAATGCGTTCGCCAATTGCACCACGGTGTCCTTGACGCCCGCCAGGCGCACGTCCAACGGCATCCGGAACCAGACACCCGATTCCTGAAGCTGCCGAACCTGGAGCGCAATTTGGAAACCGCCGGACTGGAGCGGTTGTTCGGAATACGAGTACGAAATCTCCGGACATCCTTTCCCGTAGATCCACTCCTGAAAAAACCAGTCCAGTTTTTTTGCGGAAACGGATTCGCACACGTTCTGAAAATCCGCCGTCGAGCAGGTGCGGTAGCGGAACGTCCGGAAATAGTCCCGCAGGATTTGCCTGAATGGGGCTTCCCCCACCACGTGCCGGAGCATGTGCAGCACCAACCCGCCCTTGCTGTAAACGATTCCCCAGTTGAACAGCTCGCCTGACGGCGGATTGTAAACGGGAAAATCGTTGCGATCGGCCTGATCCAGGTAGTCCCTTTTCATTCTCTGGATTTTTAAACGGAAAGCGTCCGGACCGTAATAAAAACCGTCGAACAACGCTTCGCAGTATGTGGCAAACCCCTCGTTCAGCCAGATGTCGGGCCAGGAATCCAGGGTGACGGCATCGCCCCACCACATGTGGGCCAGCTCGTGCACGAAACCGCTCTCGTAATTCCGATTCCCCTGAATCCAGATGCTGTTGAACGTCACCATGGTCTGGTGTTCCATGCCGCCGTAGCGGAACGGCTCCACCTCGGCGACGCCGAATTTCTCGAAAGGGTAGGATCCGAACTCCGCGGAGAAAAAGGCAAGCGCGTCTTTGAGGTGGACGAGGTCTTTGACCGCGTTTGAGGAATCGCGCCGGAAGATGTAATTCACGATTTCGATCGAGTCTTTGGCCTCCGTGACGTACCAGTCCGACCAACGGGAATAGTCGCGGGAGACGTTCACGCACAACAGGTAGGTGGCCACGGGATACGATGTGACCCAGTGAAAGGTTTCCCATTTGCCGTCCGGACTGAAGGTCCGGCTTTTCAAAAGGCCGACGGAAGCCACCTGCACGCCGGACGGTACCGTTGCCCGGATTTCCGCGGTGGCTTTGTCCCACGGCACGTCGCGGCAGGGAAACCAGGCGCGCGCATCCTCGGGCTCGGAAAAAGTGTACGCGCACAACGGATAGAAATAAAATCCCCTTTCCTGCGGTTTTCCGTAGTAAACGATGCGTACGGAAAAGGTATCGCCGAGGGCGTAACTCCGGTTGAACCGGATTCGGATCAATCCATTGGCATGGTTCCACGATGCCGATTGCTTCGGTACGGAAATCGAAACGATGTTCAGATTCACCGCGTGGAGTTCAATTTCGCCCAGATTGTCCCGCACGGACCGTATGGTCAGTACGGCGCTGCCGTCCAATTCGCTGGACGTCAGCGGGAACCGCAGATCGAGGGAGTAATGCAGCACATCGAAGTCCGACAGGGAACCGAAAATCCGGCTGTCCGCCGCTTCAAGTTTCGACCGCGGAGGTGTTCCGTGATGTTTTTCATGCGGCTGGGAAAACGCGGATCCGGCTGCCGCCAACCCTGCCAGCAATGCGATCCGGAAATGCCTTTGCACGACCATGGTCTGCCCGTTCCGTTCCTGGAATTTACTACATTAACCTATTCATGTCGAACATGGATTTTAGCAAGATTTTCAGTGAATTTTTCTGGTTAACCCTGTTTCATCACCCGGGTTAAATGTACTGGATTTTGCATTGAATTACAAGTTTTTCCTTACTACCCGGAGCGCCATGTAAGTTGACTGGAATCGGTCATTTTGAGCTTAATTCGATACTGTTTTATCTGCTTGTTTGGCGCTCCGAGTAGTAACATTCTCCTGTTTTTACTTGACATTCTCTTGGAAAAGACCTAACATGTCTGGCAAAAATGACAGGCAAAAAATAACCGATGGCGCATAAGAACAAAAATTTAACTTCCCTTTCCGGATTGTCCGAGAAAGAGGCGCAGGAAAAGCTCGCGAAAGAAGGCTACAACGAACTGCCCTCCGGCAAAAAACGCGGCATCCTGCTGATTGCACTCGACGTCATCAAGGAACCGATGTTCCTTCTGCTGGTCGGTTGCGGCACGGTTTATCTCATCCTGGGGGATATTCAGGAAGCGTTCATGCTCCTGTTTTTCGTCTTCGTGGTCATGGGCATCACCTTGTATCAGGAGCAAAAAACCGAGCGCGCGCTCGAGGCATTGAAGGATCTCTCAAGCCCCCGCGCCCTGGTCATCCGGGACGGCGTTCAAAAGCGCATCGCCGGACGCGAAGTGGTATGCGGCGACATTCTCGTCCTGTCCGAAGGAGACCGTGTGCCGGCGGACGCCGTGCTGCTTTCCTCGAGCAACATCCTGGTGGACGAATCGCTTCTGACCGGAGAATCGGTTTCCGTGCGCAAAACCGCACGGCCCGCGGATGGAGAAATCGCCCGCCCCGGCGGCGACGACCTGCCTTTTCTGTATTCCAGCACTTTGGTGGTTCAGGGCTACGGCACGGCCAGGGTCGTCGCAACCGGCCCGAACACCGAAATCGGCAAAATCGGCAAGGCCATCCAGATGCTGGTACCCGAACCCACGGTCCTCCAGAAGGAGACCGGCGTTTTGGTCAAGAAACTGCTGACACTGGGAATGTCCCTTTGTGCGGCCGTCGTGGTCGTGTACGGCCTGACCCGCGGGAACTGGCTGCACGGATTCCTGAGCGGGATCACTCTGGCCATGGCAGTGCTTCCTGAGGAATTCCCCGTTGTGCTGACCATTTTTCTGGCGCTCGGGGCGTGGCGGATCGCCCAGAAACAGGTGTTGACCCGGCGCATGCCCGCCGTGGAAACCCTGGGTTCGGCCACCGTCCTCTGCGTGGACAAAACCGGCACCCTGACCCAGAACCGCATGACCGTGCAGAAAATGTTCGCACGGGATACCTTTTTGGAACTGCGCCCGGACGGCCCTGAACGCCTTCCGGAAACGTTCCACGAACTGCTCGAGTTCAGCATACTGGCCTGCCAGATTGATCCTTTCGATCCCATGGACAAAGCCATCAAAAAGATCGGTGACGACTTTTTATCCACCACCGAGCACCTGCACAGGGACTGGTCCCTGGTTCACGAATACCCGTTGTCGCGCGAATTGCTCGCCCTTTCCCACGTCTGGCAGTCGCCGGACGGTGTGGATTACGTGATTGCCGCCAAGGGGGCTCCCGAAGCGATTGCCGACTTGTGCCATTTTGACCAGAGGCGGATGAACGACCTGTCCGAACGGATTCGATCCATGGCCGCCGAGGGCCTCAGGATCCTCGGGGTGGCGAAAGCCCGTTTTCAGCGGTCCGCCTTGCCGGGAATCCAGCACGACTTCGATTTTCAATGGCTCGGCCTCCTGGGACTGACCGACCCCGTACGGTCGACCGTGCCGCAATCCGTGGAAATGTGCAAACAGGCGGGGATCCGCGTCGTGATGATCACCGGAGATTATCCCGGCACCGCGCAAAACATCGCGCGTCAGATCGGTCTCACGCCCAACGACCAAATCATCACGGGGCCGGAACTGGAAAGCCTCTCGGCCGAAGCCCTCCGTGAAAAAATCCGGGACACGTGTATTTTTGCGCGGGTGGTGCCGGAGCAAAAACTGTACATCGTGGAAGCACTCAAAGCCAACGGGGAAATCGTCGCCATGACCGGAGACGGCGTAAACGACGCTCCGGCCCTCAAATCGGCGCACATCGGCATCGCCATGGGAGGCCGGGGAACCGACGTGGCGCGTGAATCCTCCGCACTGGTTCTGCTCGACGATGATTTCTCGTCGATCGTGCAGGCGATCAAGGTGGGCCGCCGGATTTTCGACAACATCAAGAAGGCCATTTCGTACATCATGGCCATTCACGTGCCCATTGCCGGCATCTCCCTGATTCCGGTCCTGTTCAAATGGCCGTTGATCCTGATGCCGGTGCACATCGTGTTTCTGGAATTGATCATCGATCCGGCCTGCACCGTCGTTTTTGAAGGGGAACCGGAGGAATCCGGAATCATGAAACGTCCTCCGCGCAATCCGAAGGAACCGCTGTTTTCGCGCCAAACGCTGGTCCTGAGCCTGTTGCAGGGATTGATCGTGCTGTTCATGACGCTCGCGGTTTTTGCGGCATCGTATTTCCGGGGGATGGGAGAAGCGGAAGCCCGGTCGTTGACATTCACCACGCTGATCGTCGCCAACCTGGGTCTTATTTTGACGAATCGGTCGTGGTCGCGAACCATATTTCAAACGATGAAATCCCGCAACATTGCCGTCTGGGGGGTGCTCGGCGGTGCCGTGGCGTTCATGGGACTGGTGCTGTACGTCCCGTTTTTGAGGGGACTCTTCAAGTTCAGTTTTCTCCATTCCATCGACATCGTCATCTGCCTGACCGCCGGCATCATCAGCATCCTGTGGTTTGAAGGCCTGAAATTGTTCAATCACCCCAAAGCAAATCCAACAAATTGAAGGGTGGGAATTTCCCCTGGACTTGTACACAATAAAAAACCGTCCCTCACGACGGAACGGCTTTCCTGATTGTCGGAACAGGACGGAATGTTTTTACTCTTTACTCTTTACTCTTTACTCTTTACGCTTCACGCTTCACATTTTACGTTTACTTCCAAAACACCTCCACGGCCTGCTTCAGGCATTCCACGTGGACCGGCGTGCTGCCCATCAGTTCCCCGTCCGGCGTGAGCACCTTGGGTACGTCCGTTTCGATCCGGATCGATTTTGCCGAAAATTGTTCCACTTCCGGCATGGAGAGGTGTTCGCCCGTAAAGATTTTTGGAAAACAGGCCAGCAGCCTTCTCCGGGACAGTTTGGCGAGCAGGGTCACGTCCAGAAGGCCGTCATCGATTTTGGCGTTCGGCGCCATGAGAAAATTGGACGTGTAGCGCGTGTTCGAAATTTCGACGAACACGTTTTCCCGCTCAAGGACCTTTCCGTCCAATTCAATTTTCAAATGGTGCGATTTGAGGAATACCGTCCGGTACAAAACACCGATCGTATAGGAAACGTTCCCGAGCCATTTGAGCTTGAGGACCGTGTCCACCACATCGGCGACAAAACCCAGCCCGAGGATGTTCAGGTAATAATAATCCTTGCCCTGCGTATGGAAAAAGCCCACGTCCACTTTTCGCGGTTTGTTCATGGAAACGATGTCCACGGCCTCGGGCCATCGGGCAGCGTCCAGTTCCAGATCCCTGGCAAATGCATTTCCGGTCCCCAAAGGCAGAATGCCGATCGGAACCCGTTTCGGGAAGGGGTTTTGAAAATAGCCGTTCACCGCCTCGAACAGCGTTCCGTCTCCGCCGGCAACGCCCAGTCCGTCGTACGGGGAAAAATCCGTGCCACGGACGATTTCGATTGCATGTCCGGGCGACTCCGTCAGTCGAAGATCCAGATCAATGGATTTCTGCCTGAACAGCGATTCCACCTCGGGCAGCAGTTTCTTCGCCCGGTCGTGTCCCGCATGGGGATTGAAGACGAGAAGCAGTTTCATATATTCCATCCTTTATCTAATATGAAGAAACACCGGGATATGGGCAGTAAAGCGTTAGGCGTGAAGTGTGAAGCGAAGCAGAAAAATGAATTTTAAATCTTACTCGACTTTGGCAAAATTTTCCTTCCGCCCTGATTGTGCTTCGCACGACCACAGCCTGTCGAAGGGCGTTCGCCCTGATCCTGCTGCGCACAACCACAGCCCGTCGAAGGGCGTTCGCCCCGATCGTGTTTCACACGACAATGGCCTGCTTCACACGACCATGTCGTGCTTCATACGACAATTTCGCGCAACCCACAACCATGGCCCGCAGAAGGGCGATTGTCTTTCTACTCCTGCTCTTCGACCGTTCATGGTTCGATAAACTCACCACGAACGGGCAAGAAAAAGTCTAAATATTTAAGTCCGTTCTCCCTGATCGTTCTTCGCACGACCATGGCCCGCAGAAGGGCGATTGTCTTTCTACTCCTGCTCTTCGACCGTTCATGGTTCGATAAACTCACCATGAACGGTCTGGAAAAAGTCTAAATATTTAAGTCCGTTCTCCCTGAGTCATTATCCCATAAAACGGAATAATGACAGGCTCCGTCGAAGGCTGAACATGGGCGTTAACCCTGATCCTGCTGCGCACGACCACAGCCCGTCGAAGGGCGTTCGCCCCGATCGTGCTGCGCACGACAATGGCCCGTCGAAGGGCGTTCATGCTGATCATGCTATGCACGACCATGTCCCGCAACCCACGACCATGGCCCGCAGAAGGGCGATTGTCTTCCTGCTCCTGCTCTTTGCCCGTTCATGGTTCGATAAACTCACCACGAACGGGCAAGAAAAAGTCAAAATATATAGTTCCGTTCGCCCTGAGTCATTATTCCATAAAACGGAATAATGACAGGCTCCGTCGAAGCGCGTTAATGCTGATCATGCTATGCACGACCATGTCCCGCTACACACAACCATGGCCCGCAGAAGGGCGATTGTCTTCCTGCTCCTGCTCTTTGACCGTTCATGGTTCGATGAACTCACCATGAACGGTCTGGAAAAAGTCTAAATATATAAGTCCGTTCAGCCTGAGGGGGTATCCCCAAAAGTAGTATACCGTTCAGCCTGAGTCATTATTCCATAAAACGGAATAATGATAGGCTCCGTCGAAGGCTGAACATGGGCGTTCGCCCCGATCGTGCTATGCACGACCATGTCGTGCTGCGCACGACCACGTCCTGTTTCACACGACAATGTTGTGCAACCCACAACCATGTCCCGCTACACACAACCATGGCCCGCAGAAGGGCGATTGTCTTCCTGCTCCTGCTCTTTGACCGTTCATGGTTCGATAAACTCACCACGAACGGTCAAGAAAAAGTCAAAATATATAAGTCCGTTCAGCCTGAGGGAGCGTCCCCATTTGCCAAAATCCTGATCTTATAAAATCCCTGAAACGCTTTACTCTTCACGCTTCACGTTTGACGCTTCACTTGCTCAACCGTGCAAACCAATCGCCGTCCAGCCAGAGTCCTATCCGCCAGGACGATTCGCTCGTCGTGTGTTTTTCGACATGGCCCGCATTCGTTCGCCGGATCGACGCGAATTCACCCTCGATTCCGACGTGCGGGCTGGGGAAATACCTCAGGGACAAACCGATCAGGTCCTGTTTTTCAACCGTGCCGGTCGGAAACGGCTCGGAGTAACCCTTTTCGACCTCGTATTGATCCCACGGTGT
>Ga0315277_10003565_pt1 | contig 21086 bp, 16 predicted proteins | sample YL17G05_15_MG_FD_203695 | JGI IMG/M metagenome (GOLD analysis project Ga0315277, IMG submission 203695) | Sediment microbial communities from Yellowstone Lake, YNP, Wyoming, USA - YL17G05_15 | ecosystem: Environmental > Aquatic > Freshwater > Lake > Sediment | place: USA: Wyoming | collected... | reverse complement strand
CCATTACACCGAGCACCCTAGCGATGTGCAATTCGGGCTGCTGCGCCTTGATCAAACGCCGCGACCTGCCTATGTCGCACTGTCCGCGTTGGGACGTCTTCTGGCTGGCGCCAAATGCTTGGGCAAATGGCAGCTCGGTAGTGAGCCGGATCAACACGTGTACGCTTTCCGCGCGCGCCCGGATGGAGTCGAGCGGGACGTGCTCGTAGCTTGGGCCGAGAAACCGGTGGACTGGCCTTCCAGAGGCCTGACGACAATGGACTGGTCATTGCCCGAAGGTATCTCGGTCGAGGCGGTGCACGATTATTTGGGCCGACCGCTGGGCAAGGGAGTGCCGAAGCAGTTGAAATCGTCGGCCATCTTCGTCGTAATGCGGGCGGGCGAATCTCGGAAACTGCCGTTGGAAAAGCCGCAAGTATCAGAATTCCGCGAAGGCAGGGTCTCGCCGGTCGTGTTGCAGATTCAGATGCCGCCGGGCACTCCGGTGAAATCCAAAGAACAATCGTGGTCCAGTGGACTCGAGCACACGGTTGAAATCGGCAAGGAAATGGACCTTTCGCTCTTCGTCCACAATTTCAGCGGGAAGCAGGTCAGCGGGCGGGTAAGAGTTGAACGGATTCCCAGTGGCTGGAAACTCACACCGGATCGCTGGGAAGTTGCGCTCGAGCCAATGGAGCGCAAACAATTGCCCGCGCGCTTCTCCATGTCTGCCAATGAGGGCGATTCGGTATCCGATAATTGGATTCGGCTGCGAGGCGACTTTGCTGATGCCGGTCGGCCCGTGCTGGCATTTCGATTGGTCGGTAAGAGCGTGCCTTAGTACTCTTGATTCGGCATGGCATCATTGTGCCCATCAGGAGCACGGTTTTGTCTGTGAGAACTTGGCATATCGCCAGCGGGTACGTTTCGTTAGCGTTCGACGGAGGGTTGCCGACTTGTCCCATTCAGTATTCGAAAACCAGGCCGTCGGTCGCGATCTCGCATGGCCAGAGGGTGACGTCGGTGGATGGGAAGACGTGCGCCAGAGCCTCAGCCAAACGAACCGGAGATTTCTCGTCGCGGGCAATCAGTTCCATAAACCCGCCGCCGCCAGCGCCCGCTAATTTGGCGCCCGACATGTAAGGCGCGCAAACCTGAAACAGAGAGTCAATGGCGGGGTTAGTGGTGCCGGGGTCCATCCGTTTGTTCATCTCCCAATGCTCCAACATCAGCCGTCCCATTGCGTCCAGATCGCCTTTCTCAAGGGCCAGGCGTTGAGCCTTTGCTATGTCGCGAATGCCGAGGAGAATCTCCACAACTTCGGGATCGCGCGACATGAACCGCCCGGTGATTGCACGCAGGATACCTTTCGCCAATCGCCGCTGCCCGGTGTAAACGAGAACCAAGCGTTGTCGAAGTTCGTTCGCAACTTCGGACCGCAGATGGACCTCTTCAATGTGTACGCGCTGGGGGAGACCGGGCTGTGTCGTTGCTAACTTGATCCCGCCCACCATGCCGCCAACCTGGTCCTGCCAGCCACCGCCGGTGGTCAACATTTGTTCAAGACAAAGCACCTCGTCGAAGATGGCGTCGCGTTGGATCGGGCATCCCAGAATGGTCTTCAGGCAGGCAAGCAGCGCACCCGCGAGGATGCTGCTCGTTCCCAAACCTGAACCATGTGGGAGCGCCACTTGAGTCGAGATACGAAGTCCGCCGCCGAGTGCACGCCCAAGCGCTTGCGCGAGATCGTTGTCGCTTTGCCTGCGCCCCGGCCGAACCAATCCTGACAAAACAACAGCGGCTTTGTGCAAGGCCAGCGGGTCGCTCGGATCCGTATAGTGGAGAATCATGTCACTTCGGTCGAACTCTCGCGAGACATCCAGGTCGCGGCTTTCGAAAATGAGAACGGGGCGATCGAGCACTTCGCACTCGACGCTAATCGGTAGGCGCCCCCGCAACCGGATTGCGGCGTTGAGAACTGCGCCGCCGTATTCAATGCTGAACGGTGGAGTGTCCGACCAACCCCCGGCAAAATCAATTCGTGCCGGGGCAAGGACGACCGCACGGCGAGACCGCTCTGACTTGTCGCGTCTGTACGGTTTCACTTTGGTCGGTTTCGGTGTCGCTTCGCAAATAGCGCGTGCCAGAATAGCGAACGCGCGGTTCTCGTAGCGACGGCCCAGTTCGATGAATCCCTTGTTCCACTGTTGCGCGAGCAAGGCATCGGCCAGAGCTTTGAAGCCACGCATCGCGAGCATCGGTTGCGGAGATCGTGCGAATTGTTCAGCCGCGGCCGTCGCGCGCCGTCGAATATCCGCCGAAAGATGGCCGAAGAAGGCCATTGCCTGGGCGCTGGGTTGCTCATGAACGACCGCCGCGTGGAACCGCCCAACACGTACCAAGTCATCGAGCCTCTTGAGATCCTCAAGGATCGGTATCAAATCGGCGCGATGGGCGCTTTCCTCAAGTGAGAATCGTTGGGCAGAGAACCACTGCCTGCGGATTTCTTCGCCAGCCGAGGCGGGGTTTTGGAGCCATAGAGAAAGTGCAAGACTCTCTTCGCGTGTCGCCGCAAGTGGGAAGAGTTGAGCGGTCCAAAGCGACCTTTCCTCTGCGTTTGCCTTGCCCCAGATTTGCTCGGGCCGTAGGGCGGCCTCGCGCAACCATTCGGCCCAGGGACGGTTGAGAAACGTCGCTGCGGGGTCTTCAAAGTGCCTCTTAGGATCATCCTCGATGCCATAGACGCGGCTCACGAAGCCCTGCTGCTTACTGTCTTCCGCAGCAACAACCGGTAGTTGATGGACCACAACGCCGGCGCCCAGCGTGATCGGGTGTGCGGTCCAAACGTGAGAGAGCAAGCAGCGGTTGCCAAGCACGACATTATTGCCAAGGAAACAGTCTTCGATCACACAGCCATTCCCACCCGATGTTCGACCGGAGACCAGGGAATCCAAGACAACATCATTGCCCGCAGCCGGTTGGCACGCCGACGAAGGTTGCGTTTCCGCGTTGGATCCGAGAAGGCTCGCGATCGCCGGCTTCCAGTCCAACGCGGCGTGTCTCTCGAGACCTTCGACCATCGCCGTGAGGTATTCGCGCGTTGTGCCAATATGGATGAATTCTGCAGGAGAAAGCGGTTGGGCGTGGAATGGAACTCCGCGCAGAGTTTCCCATAGAAGAGGACGCAGGCGTTGGATCACTGGAGTCGGCGGGCCGTCGCTCGGATCGGCAAGGTAGCCCTCGCGCTCCGTTTCGGTCGCCAGTGGCATGAGCAAATCGCTGTAAAGGTTTAGCGTCGCGTTGTCGGTAAGGATTTCCGAGAAACGTCCCTCTTCAGAAAACTCCAGCTGAGGGCCAAGCCCGAAGAACGCCAGCAGCATGGCAACGGTCGAGGGATCGAACCAGACCATACCTGTGTCAATGGCCACGTCGCCCGACGCATCAATCGCTCCAGCGGCCTGCAAATCCGGCAGACTCATCTTGTGCAAGAAGTGTCGAACCTGATTGGACGTGGGATCGGCGATGTAAACGCCGTGACGCGCGCCCAGTTCGGCGGGGGCACGCGCCGCGATACCAACGACGCCTTGGCGTGACAGGTCCAGTTGTCGGTGATCAAAGAGCAGCAATACGTCGCCCGATGCAACAAACACCCCGTCGTGCATTCGAAAGGGAAGGCCCGAAAGCGAGATCAGGAATTCGTCGAACAGAGTCGAGACACGCCCGTCAGGCAACTCGCGCGGCACTCGCCCGAACACTTTGCCAAACGCCGAACAGTGGGGCAAGCGGCAACTCTCGCCGCCCGAATGAAGGATCAAAACGCGTTTCCAGGAGAAAACCGCAGCAAGATGCTCGCGCCCTCGCAGCCGCGACTTCTTCGTCAAACGGCGCGCCACTTCTCCCAAGGCATGAAGTGTTGCCCCACCGCTTCCCACACGGCGCCCTTGCGGGTCGGCAACCACGGCAAAGCGGGTTGCTCGTGGCAACAGGCCGGCTTTGCGGCGCCACTCGATTTGCAGTTCGAAGGCGCGCGCCTGTCGGTCGTCTCCAGCCGTCAGGACAATCCAATCCCAGTGGGGCCACACCCCTGGCGGAGATTCGAGCGACTGGCGATAGAGTCGCCAGCTTTCACGATAGCCCTGGGCGACTAGGCTGGAAGTTGCCAAAGAGGTTGGCGGTTCTTCGTTGGACAAGGCCTAATCCTTGGTGAGGCCAAGAAGGGGAAGCGAAACTTGGCGCTCTTTGCCCCGATTTTTCTGCCGGTCAGACCCCTCGATTGTGCCTCTGGGTCAAATCGCGTGACCCGATCTTGCTGTCAAGCCCAAAAAGGAACTCGGAGATTCCGGCGGACCTGTTCCGGCGCAGCAGTGATAATGCCGACGAGTGGGTACAAGGCGACCGATGTCGCGATTGCCGAGAGGTCGTACATCCGGGAAAGTCAATGGTGGCGACGGTCGGAATTGAACCGACGACCTGCGGGTTATGAATCCGCCGCTCTTACCAACTGAGCTACATCGCCACCGAGGCGGGCAAACGAAAACGGTCGGCGAGCCCTGGTTCCGACCAACCGACCGGCGCTTCTCTGGTTGCGGGGGCCGGATTCGAACCGACGACCTCTGGGTTATGAGCCCAACGAGCTACCACTGCTCCACCCCGCGTCAAGTTTTTAAGAGTCGGCCATCCAGCCCTTTCGTGTCAATGACTTTTTCTGTCGTTCGTTGGGCCTGCTGCAGCGCTGGTTTTTTCCTCTTCCGCGATCAAGATCATCTTCTCTCCGGGTCGAACCAGCCGGTAGGACTCGCGAACCGACTTTTCAATCTCGAACATTCCCAACTCAAGCGATTGCTTCTGGGCCTCCAATTCCCCGACTTGTTCTTTGATCCATTCGACGTTATCGCGCTGAGCATTCCGCCCTTCATAGGCAACGCGAAATCGAAGGATGCTGCGATAGCTGACAAGAACCCAAATCAGGAGACCCATCACCACAACTGTCACCATTCGCAATCCCGGAAGGCGGAACGCAAAAGGTGACCGGCTCGGTTGCCGTGCATGTTCCATGGGTTTTCGGCTTCATCTCCTGCATAAGATCGGACCGCGTTAGCCGCTACACACGCGGTCGCATCCCACAAGTACACGGCCCTTTTGCCATCGCTCGATTCGTCCTGCAAGTCTTTTTTTATCAAATTTCTAGTCCCGTTCGCACCGACGACTCGTCTTCCATATCGTCATGGAAAGTCCTTGACCAAGTGGGACCTCGAGCTACATTGCCTATACGTAGTTTGGAACCGATTCACACAGCCGGGAGCCGCTCGGTGATCCGTGTCATTCATGTGGGTGCCTCTGTGAAGGCCAAGGGCGGAGTGGCCGCGGTAATTGCCAATTTGCTCGGCGAACTGGAGCGCGATCCTGAATTCCGCGTAACGGCGATTCCCACAACGCTGTGGCGCGAGAAGGGACTTCTGGTCGACGCGCTCGTGGGCTTGGTCGGCTTGTTCCGGGTCGTTCTGGCCTGTTTTTCCAGACCCCGACCTATCCTGCATCTTCACCTTTGCTCGCGAGGAAGTACATTGCGAAAGGGCATCATCGCTCGGTTGGCCCGCGCTCTCCATACCCCTTGTGTGATTCACGACCATAGTCTCGAAGACTATTTCAGGAGATCGGGCACGTTGGTTCGCTGGTGGTTAGGCGGGACTTTTAGCCGTGCCGATGCGATCGTGACATTGACCGACAAGGAGAAACGCTTCCTCTCGTCGCTCGTTCGTTGTCCAATTCAGTCTATCCCCAATGCTGTCGTGCTTCCGAGCGAAATGAAAGAATCACAGGAGAGTTCCGATGGAACAATCCGGTTCCTCTTCTTGGGCAAACTGATGCGGACTAAGGGAGTCTATGAATTGTTGGAAGCTTGTGCCATTTGTCGCCGGGAAGGGCTTCCGATTCACCTCACGCTTGGGGGGAACGGCGAGGTCGAGGAATGTCGTCGGTGGGCGAGAGAGCGCGGTCTTGAGAACTGCATAGATGTTCCGGGTTGGCTCGAAGGTTCCTCCAAAGGGACGGCCCTCAAGCAGGCCAACGTTTTCGTTCTCCCTTCCCATACCGAGGCTTTTGGTATCGCCATCATTGAAGCGATGGGATATGGTCTGCCCGTCATTGCAACACGCGTGGGCGGAATTCCCGAAGTTGTCGTGGAGAATGAAACGGGGCTTCTGGTCCAACCGCGCGATATCGAGGGTCTGGTCGGGGCCATGCGGCGTCTGACGTCGGATGTCGACCTGCGCCGCCGTTTGGGTCGGGCCGGCCGGAAAAGGGTGGAGGAGAGATACTCACTTCCCACCGTGTGCGCACACATGAAGGAACTTTACCGGCATGTGGCGTCGTAGCGAATGAGGGTGAGCACAGACAACCCGTCGAACAATGGCAGCATCCTGGGCGAAAAGACTCTATGACCTACTTCCCGCCGCGGCGCAGAACTTGGCCGTTTCACTCTCGGGCTGGCAGAAACGCCGCTTTCGACTCGATCGCGTGTTTCGCGAAAAACTATCCATGCTCGAGCAGACCCAATGGATGACGCCCGAAGAGAGCAACGCTTTCTTGGATCAGTCGCTTTCGCGAGTTCTTCAATCTGCCGGCCGCGATGTCCCTGCGTACAAAGAGATCGCCGCGATGAGGCTGGAAGGCAACTGGCGTACTCGCCTGGCCTCGTTGCCGGTGCTCCGAAAGGAACGCGTTCGTGAGGCCCCGGAAGATTATCGCTCCCGATCCTACGCTCGGCGCCGCGTTGTCCATCTGTTTACCAGTGGAACCACCGGCACACCATTAGAGGTGTGGATAGATCCCGATGCCTACCGGATGGAATACGCCTTTATTTGGCATCACCGGTCGTGGGCCGGTGTGCGGGTCGGCGACCGAATCGCCACGATCACGGGCCACCCGGTTCTCCCCGCATGGCGCAACAAGCCGCCATTTTGCCGCTTCAATTGGGCAGAGAATCAGCTGATCTTCTCTTCCTACCACATGTCCAGGGAGAATCTGAGATACTACGTTGACGATCTTGCTCGATTCCGGCCAGTGGCCATCCACGGATACCCTTCGTCGCTGTACCTGCTCGCAGCGTATCTGGCGGAGAACCACGGCCCAACGATCCGTCCCAGGGCCATTTTCACTGCTGCTGAGATGCTCTTTGACCGGCAGCGCCAATTGATCGAAGAACAATTCCACTGCCGGGTGTTCATGTGGTACGGAAACTCCGAACTCACCGTCAATATCGTCGAATGTCCGGAAGGCTCGTACCATATCCGGCCCGAATATGGGATTGCCGAATTCCTCGACACCAATGGCGTCGCAGTCGAGGCGGGGACGCCGGGACACTTGGTTGGAACCGGCTTGAACAACCTTGCCATGCCCTTCATTCGCTATGACACCGGCGATGTGGCCGTTCCGCGCGAGGGTAGATGCCCGTGTGGACGTTGCGGGCAATTGGTTATGCAAATCGAGGGGCGCTCCGAAGACTATGTCGTGACGGCCGACGGCAGGTTGGTGGGGCGGCTCGACCACATCCTGAAGGGTGTAACCGGTGTGCGCGAAGCGCAGTTGGTGCAAGAACGCGAGGGCGAGTTGCTCGTTCGTATTGCGCCGGGATGTGGCTATGATGAAATCCAGGAAAAGAAAATCCTTGCAGCCCTACACCAACGGCTCGGCCACACCATGAAAACTCATGTTGTACACGTCGAGGAAATCCCGCGTGCGGCAAATGGCAAGTTTCGCTTTGTCGTGTCGGATCTGGCGCGGAAATATACGCCCTGACTTGACAACGGACGAACGGGCTATCTCAATTCTGAGTATCGGATGAACCGCGTTTGCCGGAGCTTCGCGTGACAAGATTCTGGATTATCCCCGCGATTGATCTCATGTCGGGCCGCTGTGTGCGGCTGAGGCAAGGGCGCGCCGAAGATCGCACGGACTTCAGCGATAATCCCGCCGAAGTGGCTCGCCGGTTCGAAGCGGCGGGCGCCCGGCGTATCCACGTAATTGATCTCGACGGCGCGTTTAGTGGCGCACCCGAAAACCTTGCGGCCATCCGCGCCATTCGCCAGACGGTCGGTTGCGAAATCGAACTCGGCGGCGGCCTGAGAAGCCCGGAGATGGTTCGTCGCGCCCTCGACGAAGGGATCAACTACGTCATTTTGGGCACTCTGGCCGTTGAGCAACCCGACGTTCTTGCCCAAATTGTTCGCGAGCATGGCGACCGCATTTTCGTGGCTATTGACGCGCGCGACGGAATCGTAGCCACGCGCGGCTGGCAGGAAACATCGCAGACCAAACTTGCCACGGTGGATTTCGCTCGGCAGATGGTCGCTCTCGGCGTGCGAACCTTCCTTCATACAGACATCGCGCGCGACGGAATGCTCACAGGACCGAATATTGCCGCCACACGCGCGCTGGCCACATCTCTTGCCGAAGCCTCGTTCATCGCTTCGGGCGGGGTCTCTTCGTTGGACGACTTGCGCGCGTTGGCCGACCTGAAACTGCCCAATCTCGTCGGCGCCATCACCGGTCGTGCCATTTACGATGGCCGAATAGATTTGGCCGAAGCCATTCGCCTTCTCACGGAGACAAGCCTGGAGGGACGGCAGATATAACGCGGCTTTTACGGTCGTGAATGGTCATGGGCAGAATGCCCTTGCCACGGCTTGCCATTCGAAATCCGCAATCTGAAATCCGCGATCAAAGCGCGGAACGCCGGCAGTAGATCAGCCATTCGGCAACGAAGACAACCAACGCGGCCAGCGCCAGCCAGAACCAGATTTCGAAATTGCTGCGGAGGCGCTCGGGACGGCTTTCGAGAATTCGGCCCTCGAACGAGAGAACCGTTGTGGGTGACGTGTTCGATTCGGCTTCCGAAAGGAGATTCACCGCAAGGCGTTCGCCGGATTTGTCGCCGGTGCGCACCGTGTAAATGCCGGCTCGCTCGGTTGCCGCAAAGAACCCCTGGCCGCTTGGGTCGAGGGCAACGCGCGTCTCTCGATCGTCGGGCGTTTCGATCACGGCTTCCTGCTCGCCGCCGCGCGATCGCACGGTCAAGGTTTCGCCCGTGCGATAGCTCAGCCGACTTTCGGCCGCCGAACGTGCCGCCAACCACCGAACCGCGTTGCTCAAAAACACGGGGAACGAAATGTGCAACGGCCAGTCGCTGTCCTGGATGCCGAATGCGACACACAAACAGCGCACCTGGCGATCTTCGAAAAGCACGATCATCGGCGCTTCGGCGCTTTCGGCGAGCACTTGCGCCCAGGTCGGTGCCGTAATGCGCATCGCGCGTTGAATGTTCAGCGGCTCGAAATTGACGTAGCGCGTCAGCGGATGGAGCCGATGCCAATCCACAATTACCGGATTGATCAAGGGCTCGGTCGTTGCGCCGACGCCCAGCAGCGGTGGCGCTCGGTGAAACAGCAAATAGCTGCCGGGCGCCAGTTGCGCGGGCGTCCAATCATCAAGGATTACCACGTCGTGGGGTTGCTCGGACGAATAGCCGGCCGGTTTCGCCGTGGTGACACGAAAATCGGGATGCAGAGCCAACAACCGTTCGAGAAAATAACTGCCGTCACTGACCAAGAGAATGTCGGTTTCCTTTTTGAGTCGCAACACGCCGCGCACAACGTTGTCTGCGCGCAGTTCATCAGACGCATCGAGACGAATTTCAACGATACCGTCGGTTGCCGTGAGATTGCGAAAAATGGCCGGCTTGGTTGCCTGCGGTTCGAGAGCAAGTTCCTTGGCGTCGGTGAGATTGCCGTCGAGGAGCAGCCGCAACGTCGTTTTGCGGGGTTGATCGCCGAAGTTTCGCACGCCCACGAAGAGCTCGCTCCCCGTTTGCCGGCCCAATGATTGCCGCAGGTCGAGATCAATGATCCCGACATTATCACAACGCTCGCCGACGCCAACGAAAGCGACACTCGGCAGATCATCGAGCGATAGATTGCGTTCGGCAATCGCGCCGTCGCTGATGATATACACTTCCGAGTTCTTGCTGGCCTGAGCCAGGGCGCGGGCAATTGCGATCGAGTCACCCAAGCGCGTCGGCGCGTCGGTTGGACGAATGCCGGCAATGGCCTGGCGCAGCGCCGCTCGGTCATCGGTCAGCGACTGGATGACTTCGGCATGATCGCTGAACGCCAGAACGGCCATTCGGTCGTTGCGGCTCATGTCCTCGACCAGTTTGAGCGCATGTTGTTTGGCGATTTCGAGGCGCGACGGCGCGACGTCGGTGCTTTGCATGCTGGCCGAACGATCAATCAGCATAATGAAGTTCTGCTCCGCCAGACCGGCCCATCGCAGAAATGGCCGCATCAGCGCGAGCACCGCCAGCAGCAAAACGAGAATTTGAAGATAGAGAAGCAGATTGCGGCGCAAGCGTTGGAACGGCGCGTTGGCCATCAGGTCTTCGATGCTCCGACGCCAAAGAATCGTGCTCGAAACCTCGGTTCGCACGCGCTTCAGTTTGAGCAAATACAGCAGCACGACGACGGGAATCGTCAGAGCGAAAAACGCCGCGGCTGGGATCAGGAAGTGCATTTGTCATCCCAAACGATGAACGATGAATGATGAACGATGAATAGAAAAGCGATCGGCTGGCCCATGCGGCGAAATGGCCACGCACGCTCGGTAGGCGATTCGTCTGTGTTCTCCTTTATTCAGTTCATCGTTCATCATTCATCGTTCATCGCTCTTATTTGAGCAGTCCTCTTCTTCTCAGCACGTCCAGGACCAGTTGATCAAACGGCGTCGAGGTGCGCGCCAGAATATAGTTCATTCCGTATTGTGTGCAGAACGATTTTATCCCGCCGCAAAAGGCTTCGACTGTGCGGCGATAAATGCGAAGCAGCGGGTCGTTCACTGAGACCTCGACACCCCACTGCGTTTCGGTGTCAATGAGTTCAAGATGGCCGCGCACGGTTGGATCAATCTCCTCGGGCGCAAGCAAGTGGATGACATAGACCTCATAGCTGCCGCGCAAAAACCACTTCAGCGCTGCTTCGTAACCTTGGCCGTCGAGAAAATCCGAAATCAATACGACAATGCCCTTAATCGGCCGGCGCACAACAAAACCCTTGCAGATGTTGAACAGCGAGGTCTGTCCGTCGGGTTCCAGCTCGTTCAGGAAGCGCAGCAGCCGCCACACCTGCGACTTGCCGCGCATCGGCGAGAAAAAGCTTCGAATCTCTTCATCAAACGCGACGACGCCGACTTTGTCAAGGTTGCTCAGGCCGATATAGCCCAGCGCGGCTGCGACCTGCTTCGCATAATGCATTTTGTTCGGTTCGCCGAACCCCATGGACTTGCTTCTGTCCATGAGAAGGTAAAGGTAGAGATCCTGTTCTTCGATGAACAGTTTGAGGAAGAGACGATCGAGGCGCCCATAGATGTTCCAATCAATAAAGCGCGTGTCGTCGCCGGGCACGTAGTCGCGATAGTCGGCAAACTCAATACTCACGCCGCGGCGATGGCTGCGTCGTTCGCCGCGCATGCGCCCGGCAAACACCCGCCGCGTCGTCAATTGCAGCGTTTCCAGTCGCTTCAGGAAATCAGAATCGAGCAATTCTTGGGGCATTAGCAAGACCTCTATTAACCGCCGATGAACGCAGATAAACGCCGATGTGCGTGAACCTCATGAACCTGGCTTGACGCCAGGACTATTTGATGAACAGACTGGCGACCGATCCGATCGCAAATCCCAAAGCCGCTCCTACAGCGCCGAAAATTGCCACAATGGCAATCTGTAAGACCATCTCCATCGGGCCGGGCAAGCTGGGTGCAAGTGCATAGGCATAGACGAGCGCCCCGACTCCACATATGAGACCGACAGTCAATCCACCCAAGGTAAATGATTTTTGCAGGCTCATCGTTTACCTCACTGTTGTATTCATCGGTGTTCATCCGCGTTCATCGGCGGCTTCAATATCTCTCTCATTCATTCACCTGAGTCGGGACCCTCTCCCCCAAATCCTTCAGAATCGTATCGCTTATGATACCTTCGGCCTCGCCCTCGAAGTTGAGAATCAACCGGTGGCGAAGCGCCGGCAAAATGCTGTCGGCGATGTCTTTGAAACCCACATTATATCGCGCATCCAGGAGCGCGCGAATCTTGCCCGCCAGAATCAGCGCCTGTGCGCCGCGCGGACTCGATCCGTAGCGGACATACTTTTTCGCCATCTCCGTCGCATGTTCCGTTTCAGGCTGCGTTGCCAGAACCAGCCGCACCGCGTAATCCTCGACGTGCGGCGCGATGACGATCTCACGCACCAGCCGCATCCACTCGCGCACCACCTGCTTGTCCATCACCTTCGTGCCGAAGGGAACATCCGCGCCCGTCGTGCGGCCGACGATCGTGCTCAGCTCGCCTCGGTTGGGATAGCGAACCAGCATTTTGAAAAAGAAACGGTCGAGTTGCGCCTCCGGCAACGGATAAGTCCCTTCCATTTCCAGCGGGTTCTGCGTCGCCAAGACCAGAAACGGTTCATCGAGCACATAGCGCGTTCCCGACACCGTGACCGTGTGTTCCTGCATTGCTTCGAGCAGCGCCGACTGTGTTTTCGGCGTCGCGCGATTGATCTCGTCGGCCAAAATCACGTTGCCGAACACCGGACCGCGCTCGAACTGAAAGTAGCGTTTCCCGTCGGCCGATTCATTGACCATATTCGTGCCGATGATGTCGGCGGGCATCAGGTCGGGCGTAAACTGGATGCGCGAAAACGTCAGGTCGAGCGTTTGCGACAGCGTCCGCACGAGAAGCGTCTTGCCCAATCCCGGCACGCCTTCGAGCAAACCGTGTCCGCTCGCGAAAAGACAGATCAGCACTCCCTCCACGATCTCCTCCATGCCCACGATGACCTTGCCGATCTCGGCCCGCAGTTTTGCGAAATCATCGCGAAACTGTTCGGTTCGCTTGATCACATCCGTCGCTACGGCCATGATTTCTTCTCCTTACCTCGTGATTGACCTCGTCAAAGATTGCGATAGGAGCTACCCCTATAGCAAGAAGGGTGCGCGCTTCCGGGATCTGCTTCCCATCATTTGCTATCCACGGCCAGTTTCCTGTAGTCCTGCCCCAGGGTCTGAGTCCACACGGAGATCATTTCTTGGTGAATCGCGCTATCACGCAGCCCGCACGCGAGGAGCACGCCCGCCGATTGAAAGAGTCCGACCAGGGACTGCCATTCAGGGACGTCACTGGCCCAGAGCGATCCTATAGTGACAGCCAGAAATACCCAACCAACCATAGCGACTCGCGTGTAGTAGAATGGTTCCATCGTAGTCTCCTCCCGCCCAGACGAGCTATATTTCGCCTACTTCAGTTCTCCTCATGTGGCCTTCTCATCTTTGAGTATTATCTTTTCAATCTCCGCGATCAACGGTGGCAGGTCCTTTGCGACCGAATCCCAGAGAATATCCAGATCAACGTCAAAGTAAACGTGGACCAAGTGGTTGCGCATATCAATAATGTCCAGCCATGGGATGCCGTCGTGCTGAGTTCTGGTTTCCGGTGACACCTTGCTGGCTGCTTCGCCGATGATTTCAATGTCCTTTACCAAAGACAGAACCAGCATCCGATCTTTGTCCAGGTGGCATCTGGATCTGCCGGCAACGAAAGACCGCGCCTCTCTGGCAGCATCCAGCATATGACGCAGGCGAACAAGGTCATCTTTCCGCATACTGGACCTCCGCTGAGGACAGAACGTCGTCTCGGAAATACCTGCTCAGTTCCTGGGGCGTTCTCAGATCAACTTTCCGGCCCAGAATTGCGGAAAGTTTACGCTCCATCCGGGCCAGTCCAAGAAAGCCCGGTCCTTTTCCAGGTTCAAACTCCACAAGAACATCTACGTCGCTGTCGGCACGAAAATCCTCGCGCAGGACCGACCCAAAGAGCGATAGCTTGCGAACGTGGTGTTTCTTGCAGAATCTCTTGACCGCACTTTTTGGCACTTCAACATCCCGTTTTCTCGTTGGCATCTTTGTTCTCCCTTTGTTCGTCTATGATTTGCCGCGTCGCGCCCGCTTCTTGGCTTCGAGCAATTGGCTCGTGAACGTCTCCGCGGGCGCCTTCGGTTTGCGAAGTTCTTCTTTCTCCGATTTGCGCACAACGACCGGCCGCGGGCCGACCGGCTTCTCCTCGCTCTGGCCCAGTACGCCGGCCTGCGCTTCCTTCTTGGCGCGATGGAGTGCTTCGAGAAAAGCCTCAGACGGCGCGCGTGTCGTTGTCTGCTCGCGCACCTTCTCTTTGACTTGCAGCAGTGCATCCATTGCCTCTTCGCGCTTGACGGGGCGTCGTGCAAACAACGGCTTTACCTGCGCGACAACCCACCCACTCGCCACGCCCCATGCCCGCGCCAAATCGCGCCAATCTATCATCACGCGCCGGAAGAAAACATCCATCGGCACCAGCAAAATCGCCAAGGCCAGAGCGCCCGGCCACAGCGGCTCCGGCTTGCTGCCCGAGGGGAGGTTGTGGTCGAAGAGATCGAGCGTGTTGCCGCGGAGAGGTACTTCGCGTCCTCCCGTGACGGATGCGATCTGCCGCAGCAGCGCCTCGTTCGATCGCGGGTTCTTGTATTCGGGCGAGTAAGACATTGCCAGGCCGCCGGCGATCAGACCGCTTGCGCCTTCGCTTCCACTGCTTCGGGCAGTGACCATATAGCTGCCCGCCGCCTCAACGGGGAATGTCGCCTCATAACGTCCCGGTCCCGTCTGTTTGAATGGCAGCGGTTGGCGGTCTATCTTCGGGCTGATCACGTCGCCTTCAAAGTCGAGGAGATTAACGAAATTGCCTTGTGCGTCCACGGCATCAATGACCACGTGGCCTTTCCCGTCGGCGACTTCGGTATGCATTTGGAGATTCTGGCTCATCTGTCCACGCAAGGTCCAGCGCACCACTTGCGCCCAGAACTTTGCGAACTTATTCCACTGGGTCCATTGCGCCGCCCAGCGCGTTTGGGCATCCGACGTGAACGCAACCGCCTTGCCGACGCCATATTGCCAGTGGGCGAGAACGGGATCGTCCTTGTCCGAGATCACCGCCACGTCGGCGAGCGCTTTGGGCGTCGAGCAGACGTAGCCTTTCAGTTCCGGCATTTCGCCTTCGGCGATTCCCGCCAGAATCGGCGAATACTTTTGAATCGGCTTGAACGGTTCTTCGCAAAGCAACGGCTTGCGGATGACGGAGGCCTCCTTGATGAAAATCTGCGGAAGGGCCTTGAAGTCTTTGACCACATAAGGAGTGCCGCCGCAGATGAACGCCATGGCCTCCAGCTTCTGCATGTCACTCGGATTGTGCGGGCTGATTCCCACCGTGCTGAGTGTGATTTTTGAGTCCGCAATCGTTTGAAGCAGGGCTTGCGAGGGTGCTTGTGGGTCGCCGTCGGTGATGATGACGATATGCTTGACGCTGGCGTTGCAGGTCGAAAGAGCGTTGAAGGCCATTTGAATCGTTGTGGCCATCGAGGGCATGTCGCCAGGCTGGCATTGCTTGATGAGCGAGCGCATTTCGCTCTTGTCGCCGACCTCCTGGACCGGGAAGAGCCATTGTTCGCCCCATCCCGACGCCGGGCCGCGTCCCGACGGAACACCGAAGTAAAGCAATCCCATGAGGTCGCGGCTCGACATGACATCGAGGGCGGCCAGCGAAATCTCGCGCGCCCAGAAGTTGCCCTCCGGGATTTCGCAGGTGTGCAGAATGACGACCAGTGCGCCGCGCGGCAGAACGCGTTTGTGACTGACCTCCATGCTGACCGGCAGCGCTCGTTCGACCGGCGTGTCTTGATAGCCGCCGGCGCCAAAGCTATTCGGGCCGCCGATCATCACCAGTCCGACCCCGAGTTCGTGAACGGCCGCCTCGATCACTTTCATTCGTCGTTCGCCGACTTCGTCTGCTCCGACATTCGACAAAATGACCGAATCATAGTTTTGCAGCGTTCCCAGGTCTTCGGGCAGGCCGGCGACATTGGCGTAGTCCACTTCGATTTTTTCGCTTTGCAACACGGGAACGAGTTGGTTCTGATCGGGAGGGTCGCCGTCCACGAAAAGGATGCGCGGTGGGCCGGCGGCAAATGTGAACGTGTTGCCTTCGTTGTTGGCGAGGTTGTGGTCGGTGGGTGATTCCACTTGCACCCGAAACGTGTGAAAACCGGCTTTGGCGACTCGGCTCGTCAAAACAAAGACATTCTTCTTGTCGGCCTCCAGGCGGACGTCCTGGCTGTTCAGCAGTTGATTGTCGCAGAACACGTGCAGGCGCGCGGGAGACGCTTCGTCGCTGCGAACGAAGATTTTCACATCGAACGGCTCATTGACGTGAACCCGACTGTCCGCCGATATGCTTTCGACGATCACGTCATTTCGATATTCATAGGCGATGGGCACGACATCCACCGGGATGCGATGGGCGGCGGCGCTCTTGGCCGCTTCGATCGCCGCCCCTTCGTTCTCATTACCGTCCGAGATGAGGACAATTCGTTTCTTGTTCTCGCCGGTCAGCGCGGCCATCGCCAGACGCAACGCCTCGCCCACGTCGGTGCCGCTGCGGTCGGGCTCCGAAAGGAGTTTCTCAACCCGCAGCGGATAGGAAGGGATCTCCTCGATCGTGGGGAAGCGACCGAACACGAGAATGCCCGAACGATCGCGTGGACTCATTTTCTTCAATTCATTCTGCAGGAAAACCATCTGTTCCCGTTTTTGCGCTTCTGGAATGCTGTCGGAGCCGTCGAGTGCAAAATAAACGTCGAGAGTATCGCTCGAGCGAACGCGCTGGATGCGCGCCAAGGCGAGCACAAGCAACGTGAGAATGAGCAGCCGCGTGCCCACGATCAGAGTGCGCCGAAAGCGCGTCAGCAGCGACAAGCGAGCGCCCGTCCACACGATCATCGGCAGCAAGCCCGCGAGGAGCAACAGCAGCCAGGGATTTGCAAAACGAAAGATCACCGCCCGCTCCCGCTAAAAAATAAACGAGGAACGATGAACGATGAACGATGAATTAGAAAAGAGAAATCCAATCGGGCAACCCGTCGAAGCGGGCCGCTATTTTGAGCGAACAAACCACACTCTGGGATTCCGTTCATCGTTCATCATTCCTCGTTCATCATTCATCGTTGTTGGTCAAATCGCTCCCGGCGCAAAACGTTGGATGCGGTGGTTGTATGTGTCGGCCACATACAGATAGCCCGCGCGGTCCAACGCCAGTCCCCACGGGCAGCGCAAGCAGCCCAGCGCGCTTCCCGGGCCTCCCAGTGTGCTTGCGCGTCCGTCGCGGGTGAACTTCGTCACGCGATTGTTGCCAAATTCGCAGACGTAGATCTCGCCTTCCGGTCCGGTCGCAACGTCATAGGGATAATTTAGTTGACCTTTCCGTCGGCCCACGACGCCTAACATCCCCAAAAAACGGCCTTCGAGATCGAAGCGCTGGATGCGGTGGTTGCAGGAGTCGGCAACAACGATCTCATTGCCGCTCCGTATCGCCAGTGCCATCGGACGATGAAATTGGCCCGGACCTTCGCCTGACTCGCCCCATTCTTTAACGAACGTCCCATTGCCGCGAAACTTGATGATTCTGTCAGAACCCCCGTAGCTCGCCACATAGATATTGCCGTCGCTGTCCAGCGCGACGTCTTGTGGATAGATCATTTCGCCCGGACCATTGCCGTAACGCCCGAATGTCGTCCATGTGGTCCCATCCGCCGAGTAGCGAAGAATGCGGCTGTAGTGCGTGTCGGCCACCAAGAGATCGCCATTGGGGGCAATCGTTGCACCCGTCGGTGTGCCGTTGGACCAGTCGGGGACATGCCAAACCGCCAAGCAGGTTCCGTCGGGCGCCAGTCGCTGAATGCGGCCCGTTCGGTCAATGACGTAAAGATCATTGTTCGGCGTCACCAAAACCGCGCGCGGAAAATGAAAGCGACCGGGCCTCGCCCCCTCGCGCCCAATCTCAACCACATTGCCTCCCACGTGCCCCGACGGCTCGAACGTGCAGGAAACCACACCGGCCAGCAGCACAGCCGCTGCCGCACTCAGGAAGGCTGAAGGACGAAGGCTGGAGGCTGAAGACCAGCTAATCATTGCCGCTTCTTTGCGATTTTCCCTTCCATTCCTCATTCAGCATTCATCATTCATCACTCATCATTTTTCTTCTCCGCTGTGGCGGGACGGATCGCATCGAAGTAGTCGCGCACCAGCGTGCGATATTCGAGCGGAATATTTTCGCGCGCCAGCGTATCCTCGGCGGCCTGGCGATACTCGAAATAGGTCTGTTCGAATTTCGCGCTTGCCTCGCCCTTGACCTGCGGTCCCCAAACGCGAACGATGCCGATGATGTCGCCTTTGTCCATTTTCATTTTGGTCTTGGTGGGTTGAAATTGCGTGGGCGTCTCCTTGAACTCGGGAGTCCCACCGGCGCCGCGGCCCGGTCCGCCCATTCCCGGTCCGTACTTGTCCGTCGCGCCTTCTCGAAACTTGCGCATGGCCGCCAAACTCGCCGCATAGCAACTGCACTTCGAGCACGTCGAGCAGCCGCACCCGCAGCACTGGCCGGCCTGAAGCCCTATGAGACATTGCGCGATCTGATCGAGTTCATTCATCTGTTTCAGCGCTTCGGCGAGATCGAGCAATTCCTTGGCGGAAAGCTGAAGGTCCGCGAGAGCCTTGCCCAGATCGCCGGCATCCAGGTTTTTGGCCGCTTGGGCGAGCGCCTGACTCAGGGCGGGATTGTCCTTCAGTGCATCGCTTAGGCCCTTCAAATCAGACGAAAGCTTGGCCATCTGGTCCTTCGAAAAATCGCCTTTCTTGAGTTGGTCGCTCAACTTGCCCAATTCGGTCTTCGCCTGATCGAAATTCCCCTTGGCCAGCGCTTCGGTCAGCTTCTTGGTCATTGCGCTCGAACGCAACGGGTCCAGCTTTTGAGCCCCTGCCAGTTTCTTTTCGAGTTCCTCTTTGCGACCGGCGACCCGATCGGACATGTTGGACAGGCTCTTGAGCACGTCGGTGCGCGACACCTGCTGCGACTGGAGATTGCGCAGCAATTGATCCATTTCCGACGAGAATTCGCGCATCCGAACGGGCGGTGCGGTTTTCGCCATTTTCTCCAATTCACGCTGGAAGCTGTCGAGCCGCTTGGCCAACTCCCGTTGCGATTCCGTCGGAAGCGGCGATTCCGCCGGTCCTTTCTTCTTCCCGAGCCAATCCATTTCCGGAACGAACAACCCCACCAACGCCATTGCAATCACGGGAATCGGCATATAGTAGAGATCACGCCACACCGGCATCGGAAACACGCGGTGAGCGCGAAGCGGCTGGGCGTGGGCCGCGGCGTCGGCCAACACGGCGACTTCCATGTCCGTTTTGGGTGCGGGCAAGAGCAAGGCAGTCGAAAGCCGCTCGCGCAGCGCCATCTTTCGATCCGTGACAATCGCCGCATCGTGCAGCGACGTCCGCGTCAGGATTGCCCAGAGCAACGCCAGCAGAACCGCTGCTCCCGCGGTCCAAGACCCGACGATGTCAAGCCTCACAGGCAGGCGAATGCCTTTTCCCACGATCACATAAATCGTCATGACGATCAATGCGACCAGAACGAGACGCATGAGGCGACGGCAGAAGTTGAGCCATTCCAGCCGCCAGCGCATGACACGCACTTTCTTCTTGATCGCCGTCATTGCCAATTTCTCCTTCCCTCTCAACCTGAACGATGCAATCCTGCGCGGACCGCATCCTTGCCCTTCATAGTCTTGGACAGTCAATCGCCCACAATGGTTGACGCTCTGTTCCTTTGATTGCCCCAGTAGAGTGCCTTACCCCTCGACTCAGTCAGTATTTCCGCAGCAAACCGATCACACGACCATGGATTGCGACACGGTCGGCCGGGATGACCAGGGGCGCCATGTTCGCATTGGCCGGCTCCAGCCGAACCATTCCATCCTCCTGGCGATGCCAGATCTTGACCGTCACATCGCGGCCATCCACCAAGGCAACCACCGTCTGGCCGTTTTCGGCTGTCGTGGCGCGTTGCACAAGAATAATGTCGCCGTCACGGATCTGCTCCTCAATCATCGAATGGCCGCGCACGCGCAACGCAAACGTTTCGCGCCCTCGCACGAGTTGGTCCGGAAGACCGAATGTCTCCCCGTTCGGAATGGCTTCGATCGGGCGGCCGGCGGCCACCTCGCCCAAAAGCGGAATTTCGACGGAAGCCGCGCGTTTACCGCCGGTACTGCTATCCGCCGTGCAAGGTTCAACCGAACGACTGCAGTTGGCCGTTCGCCGAATCATCCCTTTGGCTTCGAGACGGGCAAGGTGCTTGTGGATGGTAGCCAGTGACGAACAGCCGATGCCATGCGCCATCTCTTCGAGGGAAGGGGAATAGCCGTGCCGCTCGATAAAACGACCGATGAAGTCGAGCACGTCGCGCTGGCGTTTGGTCAAAGCCAAGAGTTTCTCCTTTTGGGGGCGACAATCCCCGACTGATTTTCTGGATTCTCCATAGGGCGAAAAGAAGGCGAAGACAAGCACTATTTCAACCACAATGCATGATTCTGCAAGAGACGAGTCGCCCCACAAAAAAACCGCCGGGTGACGGGGAAGGACCTACGTATTCAAAAAAGGCGCAGGGGGAGAATTCGGTTGCCTCAAAATAGGAGCTACCAACCAGAAAAGGAGGGAAACAGCCAGATGGGGCAACTTCCTGCCATGTCATTGCCCACGCGACGCCCTTGCAGAAACCACGGAAGGCGTGGGTTGGGGCGGGTTTGACCTTGACGCATTGCGAGCTAATGCGGAAACTTCAACCAAGTCGCACGAGGAAGGAGCGAAGTGGTAGAGATCACTGCTACGACGCAACAGCCTGACATCGCACCGGTTAGGCCGGAAGAGATGCTTTGTTCAGGGTGAACTATGTGGGAGTTCAATGGCGTCGTATCAATCCAGTACCGTCACGGGTATGTGTATCACGTGGCCTTTGACGGCGGCATCGAGGGAGATGTTGACTTCGCCGAATACCTCGACAGCGGACCGGTGTTTGAGCCATTGAAGGATTTGGCGTTCTTTCGCCAGGCTCGCATCGAGGGCGGAACGATCTCCTGGCC
>Ga0315277_10003564_pt1 | contig 21087 bp, 20 predicted proteins | sample YL17G05_15_MG_FD_203695 | JGI IMG/M metagenome (GOLD analysis project Ga0315277, IMG submission 203695) | Sediment microbial communities from Yellowstone Lake, YNP, Wyoming, USA - YL17G05_15 | ecosystem: Environmental > Aquatic > Freshwater > Lake > Sediment | place: USA: Wyoming | collected... | reverse complement strand
GGACCTTCCCATCAATGCCACTGAAGACCGGGTGGTGGGCACGCTGGACCTGGAGCATGCGCTGAAAGAGGGAGAGAAGAGGTTTGAGCCCGGAGTGCTGGCGGAAGCGGCGCGCGGTATTTTGTATGTGGACGAGGTGAATCTTCTGGATGACCATATCGTGGATGTGCTTCTGGATTCCGCGGCAATGGGAGTGAACACGGTGGAGCGGGAAGGAGTCAGCTATTCGCATCCCGCGGAATTCATCCTGGTCGGCACGATGAACCCGGAGGAAGGCGAACTCCGGCCGCAACTCCTGGACCGGTTCGGATTGTGCGTGAATATTCAGACCATCCGGGATCAGGATCAGAGGGTGGAGATCATCCGTCGCTGGGGGGAGTATGAGGAATCCCCGGATAAATTTGCGAAGAGATGGAAAGAGGAAGACGAAAAGTTGGGAGAACGGATTGAAGCGGCCAAGCAGATTCTTCCCGAACTTGAAATCAGCCGGGCGATGCTTTTCCGGATCGCCGGCATCTCCATTCTGCTCGGAGTTGACGGCCACCGCTCCGACCTGGTTTTGATGAAAGCGGCCAAAACCCGGGCCGCATTTATAGGCCGGAAAGAAGTTCTGGAAGAGGATGTGGACGCCTGCCTGGAGCTGGCATTTGCGCACCGGATGCGGAGACGGCCCTTTGAAGAGATTGCTTTTGACACCAAGAAGATTGAGGAAATGATCAATCGTCAGGCGAGCGAGCGGGCCGGGTCAAGATAATAAGATGAATCATAAATATCGGCCGCCGGTGTTTCCTTTCAGCGCCCTGGTCGGGCAAGACCTGCTCAAGATCGCCTTGCTCCTGAACGCAATCAATCCCCGGCTGGCCGGGGTTTTGATCCGGGGAGACAAGGGCACGGCCAAGAGCACCGCGGTGCGCGGTCTGGCCTCGCTTCTGCCCGAGATTGAGCAAGTGGCGGATTGTCCGTTCCATTGTCATCCGACCGATCCGAGACAGATGTGCGGGCAATGCGCGGAGAGGTTTGCCCGCGGGGAGAAAATTCCGGTCCGAACCAGCCAGGTCCGGGTGGTGGATCTGCCTTTGAACGCTACGGAAGACCGGCTGGTGGGAAGCATTGATTTTGAGTATGCGCTTAAGACCGGGAGGAAAAAGTTTTTGCCCGGAATTCTGGCGGAGGCGAATCGGGGAATCGTTTACATTGATGAGGTGAATCTGCTGGAAGATCACCTGGTGGATATTCTCCTGGATACCGCGGTCAGCGGGATCAATGTGGTGGAGCGGGAAGGAATCAGCTATACGCATCCGGCTGAATATATCCTGATCGCCACGATGAACCCGGAGGAAGGCGAGATTCGGCCCCAGTTTCTGGATCGGTTCGGCCTGTGCGTGTCCATCACCGGTTTGAACGATCCCGCGGCCCGGGTGGAGATCGCTCTTTTGCGGGAAGAATTTGACCGGAATCCGGAGCTGTTTTTTCTTTACTGGAAGGCCGCGGAGGATAAACTGCGGGAGAGAATCCTGAGCGCGCGGGAATTACTGCCCGGGGTGAGCGTCAGCGAAAATCAGCGCCAGGAGATCAGCAGGATTTCCCTGAAGCATTTTGTTTCCGGACACCGCTCCGACCTGTTGATAGAAAAGGCCGCCCGAACCATTGCGGCGTTTGAAGGCCGAACCGGGGTGCTGGAGCGGGACATCAACCTGGCTTCGGAGCTGGTGTTAGTGCATCGGGCAAAAAGCCTGGTGGAGCCTGATCTTCCGCAAAGAGCGCAAATCCAGAGTGAGCTTTCCGGCGAGAAAAATCCGGCTGAGGATGGAGAAAGAGAGACTGAAGATCAGGCCCGGGAAAAAGACGGCGGGGCAGGGGAGCAAGGTCAAACCGGGGAGAGAAGCTCATCCGAGAGAGCCCCCCAATCTTGTCCGGGTAATGGCGAGGACTTTTCCGGAAGAGGCCAGGATCCGGCCCAGGAGCAGATTTTTCAGATCGGCAAGCCGCTCGCGGTCAGCACCCGCGACCTGAGATTTGCCCGCGACACCTTGAAAAGAAATCAGAGCGGACGGAGAACCCGGACCCGGACTTCCAACCGGACCGGAAGATATGTCCGGGCAACCAGCCAGCGGCTCAATAACGACCTGGCTCTGGACGCAACCCTTCGCGCCAGCGCTCCCTATCAGAAGCGCCGTCCCAGAACTCATCTGGCCGTGAACATCCAGGAGCCGGACATCCGGGAAAAAATCCGGATGAAAAAAACCTCCAACCTGCTCCTGTTCGTGGTGGACGCCTCGGGGTCTATGGGCACCAGGCTGATGACTGAAACCAAGGGCGCGATCTTCGCGCTTTTGCTGGAGGCCTATCAGAAGCGGGACAAGGTGGGCTTGATTGCTTTTCGGGGAATGAAATCCGAGCTGTTGCTTCCGCCCACCAATTCCATAGAGCTGGCCAAGAAGCGGTTGGAGGAACTGCCAACCGGGGGCAAGACCCCGCTCGGGCACGGTCTGCTCACGGCATATCAGATTCTTCACCGGGAGCTTCGCCGGGAGCCGGATTTGTTGCCGATGCTGATCGTGGTCACGGACGGAAGAGCCAATGTGGGCCTGGATCGGGACAAATATTATGAAGGCCCTCAGTTCGGAGAGATTTATCAGGAGATTTATGAGCTGTGCGCCTTGATCAAAAAGGAGCAAAGATTGAGGTCTCTGGTGATTGACGCGGAGGAAAAGCGATTGGGCAGTTTTGGGAGGTCCAAGAAACTGGCCCAGGCGCTGGAGGCCAAGTATGTGATTCTGGAAGAGCTGGCCAGGGATCAGATTTTGAAAACGATTGAGAGCGAGTTGAAATAAAATGTAGGGGCGCAATTCATTGCACCCGCGCAGTTGTGCGCGGATCCCGCCTTAAAGCGGGATGTCCGCGCCGCGAATATCAAATAGGAGGGTATGAATGAAGATGATGGTTGAGAAGAAAAGCCTGCTGGAATTGGCGGTTGATGCGATTGTCAATCCGGCGAATTCTTCGGGCCGGATGGGAGGGGGAGTGGCCGGAGCGATCAAGAAGCTGGGAGGGGAGCAGATTGAAAAAGAGGCCATGGCGCAGGCGCCGATCGCGGTCGGGGAGGCGGTCTTGACCAGCGCGGGAAAACTTCCCTGCAAATATGTGATTCATGCGCCGACGATGGAGAAGCCCGCGGAAAAGACCAATGCCGAAAAGGTTTTTCGGGCGGTTACCGCGGCGATTGAACTGGCGAAAAAGAAGCAGATCAAAAGCCTGGCTTTTCCGGGGATGGGCACGGGCGTGGGCAAGGTTCCACCCGAAGAAGCGGCCCGGGCGATAATAGACGCGCTCCGAAATTTTTCCGATAAAAAGATAGACCTGGTTTATCTGGTGGACCTGGATGAGGAGATGGTAAGAGCCTATCGCAAGGTTCTGGAAGCCACCAGCTAAAAATTTTCAATTCAGCTTTCTTCTTTTGACAAGGCCGCGGATTGTTATAACCTAATCAAGAAAAATGGGCAGGCTCAGAAATTGGCTTCGGCGCCGGACCTGGGCGGAGTTGCTCCTGATCAGCTTTGCCAATTTAATTCTGCTCGGAGCGATTCTCTTAACCCTTCCGATCTCAGCCGGCCGGGGCCGGACCGACTTTGTGGACGCGCTCTTTACCGCGACCAGCGCGGTCTGCGTCACCGGCCTGGCCGTGAATGACATCGGCACCGCGTTCAACTCCTTGGGTCAGGCCGTGATCCTGGCCTTGATCCAACTGGGCGGTTTTGGAATCGTGTCCTTCGGCACGGTGATGATTTTTGTCTTTGGCCGGCGCGCCTCGTTGATGACCCGAGACGCTTTGCAGGAAAGTTTTCCGGACTTGTTTGGAGCCTCACTCCGGAAAATAGCGCTCAAAGCCTTCCTGGTAATGTTTGCGATTGAGATGATTGGCGCGGTTTTGCTCTTCCACGGTTTCCGCCATTTTTATCCGGTGAAAGAGCGGGCCTGGCAGGCGCTGTTTCATTCCATCAGCGCCTTCTGCAACGCCGGCTTTTCCCTTAATTTTGACAACCTGATCGGCTCCGCGGACAATGTCTTTGTCAATCTGGTGGTAATGACCCTGATCGTTCTCGGCGGGATCGGGTTCATTGTGCTTCTGGAGATGGGCGAGGCGCTTCGGGGAAAACGGAAGTGGAGGGGGCTGACCCTTCATTCCAAGCTGGTGCTGATGATGAGCGCGATTCTGATCGTCGCGGGAGCGGCTTTGATCATCGGGCTGGAAAATCATAACCTGTTTGCCGGGGTATCCCTGAAAGGAAAAATCCTGCGCGGATTGTTTCAATCCGTGACCGCCCGCACCTGCGGATATAATACCGTGGAGATCGGGATGATGAGCGAGGCGTCGCTGATGGTCTTGATCGGGCTGATGTTCATCGGCGGAGCCCCGGGCTCGTGCGCCGGCGGGGTCAAGGTGACCAGCGCCGGCGTGCTTCTGGGGCTGGCGCTCCACCTTTTCCGGAAGGGAAAGTATCCAAGCCTGTTTGGCCGGGGGATTCCGCGCGAGGTTATTGACCGGGCCTTGATCCTGGTAATCAGCGTTTTTCTTTTGATCAGTTTAATTACCCTCATCCTTCTGGGAACCGAGGGCGGTTTGGTCTCACATCAGGTTGCCCCGGGCAGATTTTTGGAAATCGTGTTTGAGGCCACGAGCGCGTTCGGAACCGTGGGGTTGAGCACCGGGATCACCCCCAAACTTTCCACGGCCGGAAAACTGCTGATTACCGCATTGATGTATATCGGCCGGCTGGGTCCGCTCACCCTGATTTATCTCTTGCAAAACCGTGGAGAAAGGGTTTCAATCGTATATCCGGAAGAAGAGGTTATGATCGGTTAGGAGGAAGAAGATGGCTCAGATAGCAATCATCGGCTTGAGCAGTTTTGGGTATTATCTTGCCCAGCGCTTGAGCGAGCTGGGCTCCGAGGTTCTGGCGGTGGATACTGACAAGGAAAGAATCGAGAAGATCAAGAATTTTGTTGCCAAGGCGGTAATTGCGGACGCCACGGACCGCAAGGTTCTGGAGCGGCTGGAGTTGGAGGAAATGGATGTTGTGGTGATCAGCCTGGGGGATGATCTGGAAAGCTCTATTCTGGCCGCCTTTTATCTGAAAGAGCTGGGGGTGAAGAAGATCGTGGCCAAGGCCCTGAGCGAGGATCACGCCCGGATTTTGGAGCTGATCGGGGTTGGGCAGATAGAATTCCCGGAACGGGACTCCGGATACCGGCTGGCGATTTCGCTCAATCAGCCCGAGATCGTGGACTACATCCCTCTGGGCAAGGGGGTGGGCCTGGTGGAAATGAATCCGCTGAAAGAGATGATTGGAAAGACCATCCGCGAGCTTGACTTCAGAAATCGGTACCATTGCCAGATCGTGGCCATTCGGTTGGAAAAAGATGGCGAGAAAGTAATCCTTCCGGAACCGGACTTGGTGATTGAACCTACCAATATATTGGTGGTGATGGGCAGGAATGAAGACCTGGAGATCCTCCAAAAACACGCCCGCTAAATATAAAGGTTTGCTGACGATTTTTGTCAGGATAGTTCAAAAAAAGATACTGTTTACCCCATTCTTACGCTCAGATTTTTCATAGTCTATTGATTTTTCTACTGAATTTATGTATCATTTATTTGGCATAAATTTTGCTCCTATTTAATTCGGGAGGTTTAATGAAATGAAGGGGGACAAGGCTTTTACCTTGATTGAGCTTATGATCGTGGTATCTATTATTGGGATTCTTGCGGCGCTGGCAATTCCCAATTTTTTGAATTTTCGTTCCAAAGCGGTTCAAGCCGAGGCCAGGGCGAATCTGGGGGCGATCCATACTTGCCAGACCATTTATTTTAGCGAATATGACACCTATGTCGGGGGAACCGAGGCTTTTGAGATAATGAAATATGCTCCGATCAGCGGCAATAATCGTTATACCTATATCATAGATCAATCCATCCTTTTCGGCTCAGTTTCAGTTGATCCCATGCCCGATGGCCTTCCTGCCCTCCAGGGGTCCTTTACAGTGTTTGCGGTCACCAATCTGGATAGTGATCCTTTTATTGACTTCTGGGCCATCAATGCGGATCGGGAGATTCGCAACCAGCGGGTTGAAAACGGCGTCTGGGTTGGAGACGGCTCGGACATCAGACGACAATAAAAAAACGGATCAATTCCTTGCCGGCGCCTCGTATTTTGACCGCCTCAAGATGACGGTTTAATTTTTATAACTGTTTTCATAACCCGAATCGTAGCGGCGTGATTTATCACGCCCTTCTTTGGGGGCGCAATAAATTGCGCCCCTACAAAACCGACAAAATAATGTGGTCAAAATACTCGGGCAGATGATTTTATCTTTCCAGGAGTGAATAAAGTTCCAGATTAACCGCTTCTTTTAGATTTTGAGCCGGCTGAGTTTTGCTCCAGGAATAGCTGAGCTGATAGTCAACCTCCCGTCCCTGGTCCAGATCAAAGAAGACCTTCCCCTGAAACCGATAGTCAATCGTCAACTCCTGATCCGGGCCGCTCCGGCAAAAGCCATTGATCAGGATTTTGGCGCACCGGTAATTGGTTCTGTAAACCAGGATTTTCTCCAGCTGGTAAATCGCCTGGCAGGAAGTCGGAACCGTTTTTCCCGCAAAGTCAAAATTGATCTGATAGTCATATTTCCAGCTGTTCCCGGCGGAAACCGGATGATCCGGAAAGACCAGCAGATTCAGGTAATACCTGTGCCCGGCCGGATACCTGGCCACCTTCTCCACCCTTCCCAGAGAATCAATAATCTTTTCCACCCGCTCCTCCGGCCCGGGCAAGCCCGCTTCCGACAAATTAAAATCACTGCCCTGATATTTCTGGCCCCATTCCTGGAGCAGATATTTATCTCCCTTGGATTTCTTCAACTGCCAGTTGCGGGTAAATTGAAGATGAAGATTTTTGCTCTCCCCGTTTTGAAGAACGCTTCCCTCAAGATAATGATTGTAAATAGATGCCTTTCCCGAAGGCTGATAAAAAAGCCGAGCGCCGTTTTTCCCGGCCACAAAAATAAAAACCGCGGAAAGAAAAATCGCGGGAATAATTCTCCCGAGCCGGAATTTCATCTGCTTCCAAGGCAATCCTGCATGGAATACAGCCCGGCTGGTTTTTTCATCAACCAGCTCCCGGCCCGGAGCGCTCCCTGGGCAAAGGTTTGGCGGGAAGAAACCCGATGAATCAGCTCAATCCGCTCTCCGGCGCCGGCAAGAATCACCGTATGTTCTCCGATAATATCTCCGGCCCGAATGCTCTGAATCCCGATCTCCTGCTCCGGCCTCGCCCCGATCATTCCCTCCCGATGATAACAGGCAACCGCTTTCAAATCCCAGCCTCGGCCCTCGGCCAGAGCCTCGGCCAGCCGGAGCGCAGTCCCGCTCGGAGCATCCTTCTTCATCCGATGATGCGCCTCCACCACCTCCAGGTCATAGCCGGGTCCCAAGACTTTCGCGCTCTCTCTCGCCAGAGAGAAGAGAAGATTGACCCCCAGGCTCATATTGGGTGAGAGCAGGATGGAAATTTTTTCCGAATGCTTCTTGATTTCCTGCTTTTGCGCCTCGGAAAAGCCGGTGGCGCCGATCACCGCTTTCACGCCCTGCGCGCCCGCGATCCGGAGATGCTCAAGCGCAGGCTCCGGATAGCTGAACTCAATCAGAAGCTCGGCAACCTTGATCCCGGCTTCCGCCTCCGAGCTGATCTTAATGCCCAACTCCGCCACCCCGGCTGAAATTCCCGCATCCTGGCCGAGATCAGGATGATCCTTTTTCTCCAAAGCCGAGACCAGCTGAAAATCCCCCGCCTCAGCCACGGCCCGGATCAGTTCCTTTCCCATCCGGCCGCCGGCGCCGCTGATGGCGACCCGAATCCTCTGCTCAGTCAATTAAGCCCGCCTCCTGCATCGCAGATTCCACCTGGCCGCGGAACTTCTGGCTCAGAGGAGTGAGCGGCAATCGGATCTCCTCCGAGATCAAGCCGAGCCGATGCACCGCCCATTTGATCGGAATCGGATTGGTCTCCAGATAAAGCACCCGATTCAGGAGATTCAATTGGTAATGAATCTTACGGGCCTGCTCAACCTTCCCGGCCTGCCAGCTCTTCCAGAGCTGGCTCGTGAGCTTGGGAGCAATATTACTCACCACGCAGATTCCGCCGGAAGCGCCGATCGCCAGCATCGGCAAAAACAGGCTGTCATCTCCCGCGTAAATCTTGATCCGGCCCTGGGTCAGATGATAGGTTTCCGCGGTCTGGGTCAGATTCCCGGCCGCATCCTTGAGACCAATAATATTGTCAATCTCAGTCAGCCGGGCAACGGTCTCCGGCGACAGATTCACCCCGGTTCTGCTCGGAACATTATAAACAATCATCGGCAGGCTGGTTTTTTTGGCCACGGCCTTGAAATGCTGGAAAAGACCCTCCTGAGTCGGCCGGTTATAATAAGGCGTGATCAAAAGCGCCGCATCGGCCCCGGCTTTTTCCGCATGCCGGGTCAGGTCTATCGCCTCCTGGGTGGAATTGGAGCCGGTTCCCGCAATCACCGGAACTTTTTTCTTAGCCTCGTCAATCACGAGATCAATCACTAAATGATGTTCCTCGTGGGTGAGCGTGGCGCTCTCTCCTGTGGTTCCGGAAGGAACCAGGGCATCGGTGCCGTTTTCAATCTGGAATCGGACCAGCCTCCGCAAACCCTTCTCGTCAACCTTTCCCTTTTGAAAAGGCGTGACTAAAGCTACCATTGCGCCTTCAAACATTAAACCCTCCTTGCCCTTTGAAAATTATTCAGCGACTTCCACGCGGTTTCGGCCATTGCGTTTGGCTTTGTAAAGAGCATTATCAGACAGGCGGATCAAATCGTCAACTGAGTTGAGCCCGGGATGGGGATAGAAGGCAACCCCCATACTGATGGTGACTTTCAGCCGGTGGCTTTTCTCCACCAGAACAAAATCCTCTATCCGCTTCCGGTACCTTTCCGCCACCACCAGCGCGCCTTTCAGGTCGGTCTCCGGCATAAAAAGAGTGAACTCCTCGCCCCCGTATCTCCCGACCACATCATTGATCCTGAGACTCTCCTGCAAAATCTGGGCAATCTCATAAAGAACCCGGTCGCCCATCAAATGACCGTAATTATCATTCACATTTTTAAAATGATCCAGGTCTATCATCAGAAAGGCAAACCGCGCCTGATACCGCGAGGCGCGCTGAAACTCCAATTCCAACAGCTCCATAAAATATCTCCGGTTATAAAGCTTGGTCAGACCGTCGGTATTGGAAAGCTCCTCCAGCCTTCGGTTGGTGGCCTTCAACTCCTCCTGAAGCGTCTTGATCTTATGGTGCACTTTCACCCGCGCGATCAACTCGCCCGGATCAAAAGGCTTGAGGATATAATCGCTCGCCCCTTGATCCAGCGCCTTGACCTTGAGCTTGATATCCTCGGCCCCGGTGAGCATAATCACCGGGATGTCATTGAACTCCGGCCTGGCTTTTTTCATACTCAGGAACTTGAACCCGTCTATCCCCGGCATCATTACATCGCATAACACCATATCCACTTCCTTGTTGAGCAAAATCTTGAACCCCTCAATCCCGTCCGTGGCCTCATAGTATTGATCAAAAAGATTCGCCTGGTTCAAAATTTGCCTCACCTCGTTTTGAACCTTCGGATCATCGTCTATGATTAAAACCGTTTTTCCCATCTGGCTGATGCCTGCTCTATCTCAAAACCTTGAACAGCTCTTTAAAACCATCCTCCAGGTCCGGCGATAAATAAAGATACTTGATCCCGATCTGGCGCCGGTCTTCCCCGCTTCCTGAATTGAAAGCCCTTGACCAGACCACCTCGGCCGGGATGACCAAAAATTTGCCGGCCCCCGGCAATTTCAAAATCAGGCCCAGGCTCTTGCCCGGAGAAAACGCCACCGGAGACCATAAGCAAGCTCCCGAAAGAGATAAATTTTCCGCCCGGGCCTCAAAGACCTGATACTCCCCGATACCAGATACCTTCAGGGGATATTTAAATCGCAGATGCACCCTTTGCTCAACAGCTTGGGCCATTTTTATGCTTCTTATTTTAGCCGACCCATTTCCCCCCGTCAACCCTGTGCTCCGGGGCGCAGACACTCTAGGGGCGCGGACACTCTAGGGGCGCGGACACTCCTGCTTGGCCGCCGTAGCCTCTTGTCATCCGTAGTCCTGTCAGTAGTGACAGGACGAAGGATGATGGCGGAGGCGGGTCCGCATTCAAATCAATCTTCACCGCAAAGGCCGCCATTCGGCCCAGAGCTCATGGCCGAGGGGCAAAGAGCGCAAAGGCAAAAGGGGGGTTGGGGGTTGGGGGTTCGGGGTTGGGAATTCGGCATTCATTGAAACCCGGAACGCGAAACTCGCAACCCGGAACGCAGAAAGCGAGCGACTTTAGTCCCGATTCCTTTTATAATAAAGGATTGATGAAAAAGACTTCCATCATTTATTTTTCCCGCTCCAGCCGGCCCCGGCCCTTCCTGGAAAAGGTGCTGGACATTTTTGGAGATAAAATCAGGGGCAAGATTTTGCTCAAGCCCAATCTGGTTTCCGGAGAGCCTTACCCGACCACCACTGATCCGGAACTTTTCCAGGAACTGATCCGGCTGATTAAAAGCAACCGGGAAATCTCAGCCGGAGACGCCCCGGCCGCGGATTTGCTCCGGCCCGGCCCGGCCCTGAAAAATCATCCCCTGACCAAAGTCGCTTCGGAACAGGGAATTAAATTTTACGACTTTTACCAGGAAGAAATGATTTCCAAAACCACCCCACTCGGAGACCGATTGAAATTCAGCGCTCTCCCTCAAAAATTTGACCTGATCATCTCCCTGCCGGTTCTCAAAAGTCATCTCAATGTCCAGTTTACCGGCGCGCTTAAAAACCAATTCGGGTTCCTGGACCGCAAAGAGCGCTTCCGGGTTCATTTTCAGAATCCAGGGCTCTTAGACCGCGCCATTGTCGGGATCAACCAGCTTGCCCCGGCTCATCTCTTCATCGTTGACTTCCGGGAGACCCTGCTCAAGAGCAACGAAGTCCGGCACGGCGGAACGCCTGCCAAAGGCGGCTGGATTTTTGCCGGCGAGGATGCGGTGGCGCTGGATTATTTCGGGTTCAGCCTGCTCCAGGAAATTGAGCCGAAACTCTTTGGCAAAAAGCCGGAAGAAATCAAATACCTGCGCCTGGCTGAAAAAGCCGGCCTGGGTAAAGATAAATTTGAGCTGATGGAAATTTAATCAGGCGACCTTTTGCCGCAAGATTTGCTCCAGCTTCAAACTCAAGGAATCCTCAATCACCTCCCGATACAGCTTCCGGACTTCGGCCCGGTAAATCGGGTCCGGAATGCTTTTCAGATGCTCCCGCGCCCGGTCAATAAACTCCTCCAGACGCTCAAAAGATTGCTCCGGCGGCACCTCCCATCCCATACGGATCGGCTCCAGAACCGCCCCCAAATCCAACTCCGCCCTTTCCACCTTCTCCGCTTTCCTCATTCCAACCTCCTCTCGCTTGCGCTTTTCCTCGCCCGCCTTTTCCGCTTAACATAAGTTTAGCAAATTTTATTAAACTTTATCTTAATTCAATTACAAGTTGAGCATATCTTTATAAACTTGTCAAGCGCTGAATGCGGTGAACGGTAAACGGTTAACGGTGAACGGCTTGTCCGCCGTCGCCTGGGCCAAATCCCAGGCGCCGCGCGCCGGCGCTTGCGGATTCCGGAATTTTTGGGTTTGATAACATTATTGAAGAAAGAACCCTGGAAATATCTGCAGGAGCGGGTGAAGGTCCGGGCCTACGGGATAGAATATACCGGCGTTTTCAAGGGGGCGGATGAGGACTGGGTTTTTCTCCAGTGCCAGACCACCTGGGTCCAGATTCCCTGGCTGGAGATCACCTCGTTCCTGCCGGCTGAGGCTAAAGAAGAGAAAAGAATCTATCGCAAGCTTCCGGGCGAGCCCGAGCCGGAGAAAAAGGATAAAAAAGCAAAAAAGCGCCGCCGGCCCGAAGTAGAGATGAAAATCATCCGGGGAGAAAAAGATTTAAGCCCAGAAGAGCCGGCTGAACCGGACGGGTCCCTCCATCCGGAAAAGAAACGGGATTAGCGGGATAAACCGGCCCGGAAACGGTTCAACTCCGGATCATTCGGCGCGAATTTTTCCGCCTTCTGAATCAGCTCCCGGGCTTTTTCAAAATCCTTTTCCTCCAGCGCCATCCGAATCCGGAGCTTGAGGGCTGGAAGATACCAGTCGGCGATCTTGATCCCTGAATCCAGCAAGGCTTTGGCATTATTGATCTCATTCCTGAGCAGGGCAATTCTCGCCAGCCAGTAAAACGCCGCCGGGTTCAGGGGATCAAGCCGGGAAGCTTTTTCCAGTTCCGCCTGGGCCGGCTCCATTTGCCCGCGACTGAGCAGGGCCACGCCCAGGTTATAATGAGCGGCCGCATAGTCCGGGCTCGCCTGGATCGCCCTTTGATACAACTCCTCTTCGCTCTTCCGATCCCCGAGTTTATATTTCACGATGCCCAGGTTGACCAGGGTTTCGGGATAATTGGGATCAAGCGCAAGCGCCCAGAGCAATTGCTTCTCGGCCCGACGATAAAATTTATGCTCCAGATCATCCAGGCCCAGGAGATTATGAAAAACTTTCTCTTCCGGAACTTTCTTGATGGAGCTTCGGTAGTAAAGCTGACGGGTTTGATAAGACCGGCTGTTGAAAAAAGTCAGGAAAAAGAAACCAGCTATCAAAATGCCGGTTAAAATCCGGATGGTCCTGGGATAAGGTTTGGCCGGATGACAAAGGAAAAGCGAGAATGCCAATGCGTAAAACACCGAGGGCAGATAAAGAAATCTCTCGGCCAGAGCCGGCGGGATGGGGACGATATGAGCCACCGGAAGCAACGCCGTCAGCCATAAAATGGCCGGCAGGGCAAGAGCCTTGCGCCGGAACAGATTCCAGATCAAAAGCAACAGCGCCGCGCTCCAGAAAAGCGCGGCTAAAATGCAGGGCCCGAGCGGATAGATCCCAGGCCCGAATTTGTGGGTGTAAAAATAATCCGGGCCGAGCAGAATCGGAAAAAACTGCAGGCGCAAATATTCCAGCAAAATCCTGCTGACCAGCAGGGGCTTTTGCCAGGCCGGAAAGCCGGCCAGGAAAGGATCACTGACTTCCAGCCCGATCCCGGCGAGCGCCCGGCTTCTGAGCCAGAAATAAATAACCGCGGATAAGACCACCAGCAGGTATCCCCAAAGGCTCCGGCGCAAATTCCGGAGCAAGTCCCTTTTATCCGGGCTTTTCCGCCAGTCGCCGGCCAGAAACAAAAACGGGAGCAAAAGCCCGATCTCCTTGGAAAACATCGCCAGCAGCGAGCTTAAGGCAATTGTAATATAGATTACAATCCTCCCGGCGCCCGGTTTCCCTTCCGCGGCCGACCAGAGGAGCCAGCTGAGGAGGATGAAGAAGCCGGCCAGGAGGTCGGTTCGTCCGGAGATTTTGGACACGGCCTCGGTTAATACCGGATGGAGCGCAAACAGGGCGGCTGCCAATAAAGCCTGGTCCGGGAACCATTTCCGGAAAAGGAGATAGAACAGCAGGACACTGGCGAGATGAAGAGCCAGGTTGAAAAGGTGATATCCGAGCGGATCGGCCTTTCCCAGTTTCCAGTTCAGCGCGTAGCTGATCATCACCAAAGGCCGGTAGTAAATGTCCTTGGGCTTTCCCGGCCAGAATTGTTCCCGGAAAAAATTCCGCATCCTTTCCGGATGCCGGACCTGGGGATTATTCAGGATCAGCAGGTATTCATCGCCCAGGAATTCCCCGCGCCAGACCGGCAGATAGGCGATGGCGGTGGAGATCAGGATCGCGGATAGAATCATCCGGTTTTTATTTTTCAGTTTTGCTTTCAATCTCTTTTACCAGGTCCCGGATCATTTTATCATCAGGATGGTTCTTCAGGTAGGCTTTTAAAAGTTTCAGGCCTTCGGCTCCCTGATTTCTTGCCAGCGCCAATTTCGCCTTTAACAGCAGGAGGCTGGGGGAATCCCGGCGGAGCGCTTCCACCTTTGGAATCGTCTTTTCCGCCTGGTCCAGTTCTCCGGCCTGGAGCAAGGCATCGGCATAAGCAATCCAGCCCTTGAGATATTGCGGCCTCAAGCTGACCGCGATTCGGAATTGCTCAACCCCGGGCTCCAATTCCCCCTGGTCCAGAAGTATTTTCCCCAGAACCAGATGCGCGTGCGCCCAGTAGGGGTCAAATTGAATTGCGGCTTGCGCCAGGCGCCGGGCATAAGGCAGATTGGTGTCCATACTGACCTTGGCTAATCCCAGGTAGCCGCCGGCTCGGGAAACCTCATCCGGCAAAGCCCGGGCAAAATTCTCGCCCGCCTTTTTGAAATTCCCTGCCTCCAGGTAAGCCTGGCCCAAATGCGCATACTCATAGGGGCTCTGGTCCGGAAGTTTCGGAACCGGGATGATGCTGATGAGATCGGCCAGGATGACAAAGCCGAGCGCGCCTGAAAAGCGGCGCAGATCTCGGGAAAAAAGCAGGGAAAAAATCTCCTGAATCCCGGCTCCCGCGGGGATCAGGAGCAGGGCCATAAATCCGAGCCGATACCTGGAGCTGATCAAGGTGAGGATCAGGGCCAGACCGAAGAAGAAGAGGCTGAGGCTGATCAGGGAAAATCCTTTCTGACGAGTGCCTGCGGAAAAAAGTCCGAGCAGGCCCAAGGCAATGATCAGGCCGGAGTTGATCAGGCAGAGCTTGAGCGAAATCATTCTCTGCCGGTAAAAGTTCGGATCAAAGCTGGCAATGACCTCCCGGTTGTCAAACAGGAGTTTGGTTTTGCGAACCAGAAGATTGAGCCAGGCCGCGGGATGGCTGCCCGCCCAGGCCCGCCATTTCCGGAGATAGTATTGATTCTGCTCCGAAGGCTTTTCCGCGCCCACATCTATCGTTGACATTGCCTGCAAGCTGTCCCATTTTCCTCCCAGGCGGAGATAGGGAATTCCGGGCGATTCCGGGTTGTTGCCCAGATAAAAATTCAGCCCGAAATTTTTCTGGGTAAGCACCAGGTCTTTCTCCGCGGAATAGTTCTGAAAAGCGATCGGGATCAGCGGGAGCGAAAGCCCGAGCAAAAAAACGGACCCGGGCAAAATCGCTTTCTTCAACCCACGGCTGAAAGCCGGGAAGAGCAGAAAGCCCGGACCAACGCTTAAGATCAGCGGCCAGAAAATCCCGGCGATTCCCAGGAGGAAACCGGAAAGAAACGATGAATTCAGGCGCCGCTTTTCCGGCTGAAGCGCGGCCAGAATGCTGAGAAGAAGAAAGAAGATATTGAGCGTGGGCGGAAGGAGACGGGTCTGGAAATAAACCATCGGCCAGAAGAAGCTGGCGAGAAATGCCGAGATCAGGCCGGAGCGCCGGCCGAAGATTTTTTCACTGATCAGGAAAATCAATAGCACATTAATGGTTGAGATGATTGCTTGCAGAAGCCGGCTGGAGAGATAGGGCGCGGGCAGGAATTGGTGGCAAAAAGCCAGGAAAAAAGCATAGCCCGGGGAATGCAGGGGCACATAAGTCCGGAGAATAATCCCGTCCGCGATTTCCTGCCCCCACTCGTCATATTCCATTTCATCCAGTTGCGGATGCTCAAACACCGGAAATTTCCTGAACTCTAAAACCGCGGAGAGCCGGATCAAAAGCGCCAGGGTCAAAATCACCAGAATCAGGGTCGCTTTCCTCATCCCTAACATTCTAATCCATAGCGCGGAAAGGATAAATCGCAAACCCGTATTTTTTTAAAGCGGCTATTCAGAAAAAAGGTTCCTGATTCAAATTATAAAAGCCCCTCCAGAATCTCCCCGGCATCCTGGACAAATTTCGGGCAAAGCCTGCCGATCAGATTTTTTTCCAGCGCAGTCTTGATTCCCTCCGGAGTGCCCAGGTCGCACCCGAGCAATTCCCGGCATAAGATCGCGCGATTCCTGGCTTTGAACCTCTTCACCATCTCCTGAATCATCTGCTGGGTTTTTTCCTTACCGGCATTATCCTCCAGCCGGCTCCGGCCATAATTCAACCCGATCACCATAAACGCTCCGGTCAAAACTCCGCAAACCTCGCCCATCCTTCCCATTCCCGCTCCGAACCCGCTGGAAATTTTCAAAAGCGGTTCCGGATCCACACCCAGACCTGCGCCATAAACCGAAAGGATCGCCTGGGAACAGCTGAATCCCTGCTTGAATACCGACACCGCTTGCTCTACTTTGCTCATTTCCCTCTCCCGTTCTCTGCCTGCCCGCCGAATTTTCAGCCGATGGCCGGCGGGACTGAAACCATTTGCTCCGGCTGGGCCGGGCCGGTCAATCTCCGGTAAACATAAGCCATTGCCATCATCGTCATCGGCGCGGTAACCAGAATCCCCAGGCCACAGGTAAAAACCGCGGCCATCATATTAATTCCCATCAGGGCCAGGTCCAGCGCGAATAAGTCCCATTTGATCCCCTCGGTAATTTCCCCGCTCCTCCGTAAGGCCTCCATCGGACTCATCTCCTGGTCAACAATAAAATAAACCATAAACTGATATTTGATCGCCAGGATAATGCCGGGAACGATCAGCAAGATCATTCCGCCGAAAACCATGGCAAAGTAAACCATAGATCCGATTAAAAACTTGAAAAAGAGACGCGTATGGTTGAACAGGTCTCCGAAATCCGGGATCTGATTATCATAAATTTTCAGCGCGATTTTTATCATCCCGATTTGAATGATGAAACTGATCAGCATCCCCAGCAAGGTGAAAATCACCGATAATAAAGTGGAATACTTCGCCACCGCAGTGGAAAGAGCGCTCGGGATATTCGGAATCACCCAGCCAACAATCACCACCGCAATTAAAAAACCGATGTTCTTCAGCGCCGTGTCCCAGCCGTACCGGAGCGCCTCAGCCAGCGTAAATTTCTTCACCGCCATCCACCCCCTATGGAAAAATCTCTTGCCCCTGCAAATTCAATTCCCCAAAATCCCCCGAATCAAAGCCGACCCTTCAAAAGCTTGACCTCGTCAATCCAGACCGTGCCTTTGCCCTCAATCACCAGGTTCAGCTTCACATTGTCCGGGTTCTCGCCTTTTTTCAGTAAGAACGGCGTTTCCGCGCTCATCCAGTTCATCGTGCCGCTGATCGTATCTTGCAAGCCGCGCGAAAAAAACTCGCCCTTGCCCGGAAAATTGCACCACATCTCCAGATACGCCTTCCCCTCCAAATTCTCCGAGCGCAGCCGGGCCTGATAAATCAACCGCGCATCCTCAACCTCCAAATCCCCGGTTTCAAACAAGCGCATTGTTACCGGCTCCGCGGCGACAATCTTGATGGACCCTTTGCCATCCGCGGAAATCTGCGGATCAAACTCCACCCCGGTTTGAGTAATCAACCCCTCCAGGCTGTCCAGCGCAAAGGCCCGAATCAATTCCGGCTCCCCAGCATTCTTTTTGCAGGCGCTCACGCAAATCCCGCAAATCACCATCAAAGCCAGCGCCCAATAAACTAATCCCTTTTTCATCAAACCGCCCTCCCTGGATAATTATGATTAGTCTATCCTACCAGCTTTTTAGTGATCTCCGCAACCCATTTGCCCTGAAACCGGGCAATCGCCGGCTCATTCTCGCTCGGCATTCTCTTGCCATCTGCTCCGGCAATCGCGCGAGCGAATTCCTGGCGCCGACACACTAGGGGCGCAGACACTCCTGTCTGCGTGTACGGGCGGACCCGTGTGTCCGCCCTTCAAATCAATCTTCACCGCAAAGCACGCAAAGCACGCAAAGAATTTATCTGTAATCTGTAATCATACTTTTCCACAGATGACACAGATAAACACAGAGAATTTGGAATCCGGGGCGCGGAATTCCGAAATTTAACGGGCCACTGACCACTAACCACTAACCACTAACCACTGTTCCCTCACCGCAAAGGACGCAAAGCACGCAAAGAATTTTTATGTAATTTGTAATCCTGATCGTGCGAGCGGCTTTCCTGTCCGCCGTAGCCTTGGCGAAGGAGGAAGGCGCGATAATGGGACGCGGAGAATTCAATATTGCTTTAGGCGGAAAAGGAAAAAGTCAGGTTTGACCCCACCAAAGGTTTCTGCTTAGAATTAAACTCAAGAGGCACTCTCCGGCGTGGAAGGTTTGCTGAATAAAGTTGCTGGAAAATCATCCTTCTTTTGAAGGGGTGATGTATTCTGTTGCATCCTCAAGGAGAGAGTTTCCCGGTACTCTTTGGCCTCCGCAAGCTTTGTGAATTCTATACTAAAACCGCGATTTTTTACAAACTTCTCTATCTCATCAAGAGTCACTTGAAAAAACTCCTTTCGCTGGTTGACCAAATTGACCCTACCTTCATTCATGAATTGGTGAAGAGAGCTCTCCAGTTCAGGCGCATTTTCCGAGTAAATCATCGCATGAACATCAAATGGAAACGGAACCGACGCGTCACCCAGTTCTTTAACCCTTTCCATTGGCTCCCATCGGCGCGTCATCCCAACTTTATAGACATGCTCTCCGAATGAGCCAAGATTGGAAATGACATAAATATGGCCGGATTTCGTAAGTTGCGCCCGCGAAATCGCCCGCTCTTTTTGCTTTTGGGCCTCTTCGACTTGCGCCTGCAGGGATTGTATCCGCTCATTCAATTCCTGGAGTTGCTCGCCACTAGCTTTTTCCGCCTCAGCTCGCGCCTTCTCCAGAGCCTTCTCATATCGGTCCTCTTCTTTTTCCGCTTCCTCTCGAGCTTTCTCCATCTCACGCTGAGCCTTTTCTTCCTCCCGCATCTGCTCCCTGATCCTTGCCTGTTCCTCCTGCTCCTGATGGCGCTTCTCCTCGTACTCAAAAGTCAACCGCAACTCATCCAATTTCAGCCCCAGAAACTCTTCTGTAATGGAGATCTTATGAACCGTCCCCAGTTTATTGATCGCCTCAAAAGATTTGCGAATCCTCTCCTCCATTTTTGTAATGTTATTCCATGAAACCTTGGCAAGGGCGGCATCGCACTCTCCATTGAACGCGCGAAGAAACAATTTCGTGTTTTGCTTTACCATTCTTGCTCCTTCCCTGGCGCTTCCTCCAACCGTCCATTGAATGGAGCATACCGCTGCTTTTTCTTCCCGAATTAGCTGTTTTTCTTTTTCTCTTATCTCTTCAAGTTTGTTTTTGTATATCTCGGATGTCTCGAAATTAAAGTGGGGTTTATAAATTCCGAAGGACATATCCTCCAGATTCTCCTCCAGCAGGGCTATCTCCTTTTTCAGAGTTTCATAGGTCGCCCTGGCCTGCTCATATTCCTGTGTTAAAGAAGTTTTTTGTTGTGCATTCTTTGCTAAAATTTCCTCGTGCTCTTTTGTGGCTCTAATCAGCTCTTCTTTTACTTTTGAAAGCTCCTTATCCACATCTATAATAGGCTCATACCGGGTTATGAGGAGACGCCTGCTCAGGTAAAGCTTGAATGTAAGAATAGCTAAGAAGATGATGATCAATATGGCTAAAGAAATTACTATTGGTTGGCTCATATTTCTTCCCTCCCTTTGATTTTGCGAACCTCTATTTCATAAACTCAATATCCGTGACTTTTACCTGAACTTTTTTTGACCATTCAGAAGGCGCATCGTCGGCTCTAACTCCAAATTTTCTGCTATATCCAGGTTTTAGAGGCTTTCCTTCATCGCCAAACGAAAATTCTGAAACGAGAACAGGATTATAGTTCTTCTCAAAAATCGGCTTATCATTTTTATCAAGAAAATAAATAGTTATCTCAACTTCTGTCAATTCTCTATCCCCCATATTTTTTAGTTCTCCAAATATTCCAGCCTCGCCAAGAAAAGATTGTCCAATATGAGATTCTATTATGATAACTTTATCGATGTATCCTAACTTTTCTTTTTGGTTTGCTATCTTCTCATCAAGCTCTTTGTTTTTTTTACCTGCATTCAAAGATTCGCTATCCAGTTTCAGTATCTCTAGATATTTACCTTTTGCGCCAACGAAATTTTTATCCTTTTCAAGTTTCTCTGCCTCTTTTGTCAAATTTTCTATTTTTTTCTGTTTTTCCCAGTTTAAGAATACTTTCCAGCCATCGGATTCTTTTATCAAATTAAAAGTGTTTGATTGCGTGACCATAGGCATTTCCTTATCTTTATATTTATCCGCAAGCATTTGCTCCATTGCCTTTTGATCCTTTTTTTGGCCAAAAGCTGAAGCAAAAGCTGCCCCTAAGAGATCGCCCATAATGGAAGAAAAGTCAGGCATAGTAATTTCAACGGTAGCTTTAGCTTTACCTTTTTCAATTTGGATATCTTTAATATTATATGAAACTTTGCTTAAAAGTAGTTGGCCCAAAGGACTCTCTTCTTTTGAAAATTCAGATTTATATTCCTGAAGAGTTTTTACAGCCCTATCCTTTGAAGAAATATATTGATAAGCCTCATCATATCTCTCATGAAGAGATGCATCCAGATATTTCGCTAATGGCTCTCTGGGGTTAGCGCATCCGAAGGCCAAGACCATAGCCGTTAAAGCCAAAAAATAAGTTCTATTTCGTTTCATCCTATCCTCCTTTTTTTCTTTTGATTATAACCGAGGTTAATGTCAGATTCGGTCATTAAATTTGATATTTTTTAAAAATTTTTGCCCTCCTTAATTTTTTTAAATTATACCGTTCCCCAATTTTTTGTCAAGTAAAAAATTGCGGTTTTGATAGGGATTTGGGTTTTCGGGTAAGCATTTAAAAAATAAAGAGAATTTGTTAATTTTAGCTTTTGCGATGAAGATTATTTAATTTTTGACAGATCCCGCGGAATACGCGGGATGTCTGTCCCCCGAGAAGAGTGTCTGCGGCTCTAGAATTTTTTGCACCCTTTGCGTTCTTTGGTGCGCCAGGAAGTTTGGCTGATCTGATGATCTGAAAGGAGGTCATACTGGAATTGTTCGTTCGCCAGTTAGCAAGGCAGGCGGTTGGGGGAGTAATCCTTCCAGCCGAAGCCCTGCCGAG
>Ga0315277_10003563_pt1 | contig 21090 bp, 23 predicted proteins | sample YL17G05_15_MG_FD_203695 | JGI IMG/M metagenome (GOLD analysis project Ga0315277, IMG submission 203695) | Sediment microbial communities from Yellowstone Lake, YNP, Wyoming, USA - YL17G05_15 | ecosystem: Environmental > Aquatic > Freshwater > Lake > Sediment | place: USA: Wyoming | collected... | reverse complement strand
ACTCAAGTTCCTTCAAGCAGAGAGGAACGGTTAAATGGAATTTCTCGCTCAGCCATGCCTGGATTCTCCAACGACAAAGGGTGCCCAGCGGTGAAACCAGATGCCCACGGTTTTGGTCATGAAGCCGCAACGCTGGTAGAGGCGCTGCGCATTCACGTTGCGTCCCTGGGTAACCACGCTCACTTCGTTAATATCGTGGGCCGAGAACCATCGCAGGGCTCCGCGAACTAGCTGGTTGCCTAGGCCGTGTTTCTGGGCAATCGGAGCTACACCAACTAAGCCAATTCGACCGCGTGAATCCGATTCCCTGTGGCAGGATATATACGCCACCGGCTGTCGATCGAGGCAGGAAATCAGCACGACGTCGGCCCAACCGGTACAACTCTTCTCGATCCAAAGCGCATAGAGGTCGCCGCAGCGCTCTCGTTCAAAGTGTGGATCGAAGTAAAAGCGGCTGTCCTTATGACTGACCCGTGCAATATCTCGAAGGACGGAAATGTCGTCCGGAGCCGCTGACCGGAGACCAGTTCCAGCCATAAAATCGTCCTCCGCGTCTGCCAACGGAATTCTTGCTTCCAAAGTTAATCGAATATCGACAAACGAGAATCGGTGCGCTTCGGCTAGCCGAAGACTTTCAGCATCACCTGGATCGCAAAGAAAATAAAGACAGTCAACCCGGTTGGCTGCACACCAGAGGAGAGTATCTCTCATTTTAGGTGAATCGACTCTGTTCTCGGGAAGCCGGGCGATGCACTTTCCGAAGAACTCCGAATCCCAGGGAAGCATTTGGCAGATTTCGGAGTTACTCATATCCGAATATCGCCGTGCTCTGCCATATCGCGTATGACGTAGGGCGGCCTGTCCATGGTCCGGAAGTGAATGCGCGCAAGATACTCTCCAATGACACCAAGCGAAAAGAGCTGGGCTCCCGCAAAAATTGAGATCAACGATGCTAAGAATGGAAATCCAGCCACTGGGCTTCCCTGTAACATGAATCGGAGAAGGACAAAGCCTAGCACAGCCATTCCGAAGAGGGTGAAAACAAATCCAATGATACTTGCTAGTTGCAGTGGAAACGTGCTGTAACCGGTCATCATGTTCATTGCATGCCGGATTAGTTTTCCGACCGAATAGCCGGAATTGCCGATGCGACGCTCTTCATGCCTGACCTTGACGGTGGAAAAACGTGCGGTACCCCAAGTAAGAAGTACATCGATCGACACAAAGGGACCCTGATGATGGGAAAAAGCACTACGGATTTTGGTACGAATTACCCGGAATGCGCTTACTTTACGTGCAGTCTCGGCGCCCATGGCGCTTTGCAGAGCCATCTTCGTCAAGGTTGAAGCGAAGTCGCGTAGGAATCCGTGCTGCTGACTCTGCGGCGTACCGTATACAACATCGAAGCCTTGCGCGAGTCGGGAAACCAGCTTCGGGATCTCTTCGGGAGGATTTTGTAGGTCATCATCAAGAGTGACGACTACTTCGTGGCGAGCCGCTCGTATCCCGCACAGTAAAGCATTGTGCTGCCCATAGTTACGCATTAAATTGATGCCGCGGACCCATTCGTGGCTCTTTGTTATGGACAGGATAATATCCCAGCTGAGATCTTGGCTGCAGTCGTTCACCAGAACGACCTCGAACATTTTGGATAATCCGGCCAAGACCGGCTCTAGACGCTTGATCAACAAGGGAATACTGTTTTGGCTGTTGTAGACGGGGACAACTACAGACAAACCCGGCAACAGGATTGGATGGGGTTCCATCCAACGTGAAAAACGCGCCTCATCCAGAAAGAGACCGTTGCGCGTGACTCCTGTATCCGGGCCTTTATCATAAACTCCCCCATCGCTAGTATTCATAAGGAGATAAGGACTCCAGCTGTGAGTCAATTAAAAAACCCCAGCCGGTTGAATTAATCTCACGTCCGGGGCAGCATTTGCCGCTTTCAATCCATCTCTCAGCAAAGGCCCCTACTATCGGGACCAGCCTTCCTTTGAAACCAGCTCCGCGCATACTACCCTCATTAAAAAATCTGATTTATTTGCCGAACAATTCCCTGCTACACGAGAATGGTATGAGTTGAAACCAGGAAGAGATCCCGTGCTTCCTTCTGGGTTTGAGTTTTCCGCACTTGCTTTCTCTGCCGATGACATCGATCTCATTCGTGAGACTGTCCACGATTTCTCCAACCTCAGCCAGCCCGGGCGTGCCAGAGCCATTTGAAGAAAAGCACAAAATCATCGCCGCTTTTTAAATCGTCTTTTCTACCTATGCCACTAAGTTACTGTAAAGGCGAACATTGCCGTTGTCACGCACCACTATATTTATGGGGTTCACTTTGGTGGAGCCCCCTCGGGATTGGTACGAAAACGAAAAATCCCGGGGGCGTTGGCCACAGAGCCCCGACAGTGGCAAAAGACAAAGTACCTTTACCTTTTATACCCACAGATTCTGCGGAAGACCCAAACTCAAAATCATCGCCGGTTCTTAAATCGCCTCACTCTTATAAAAAAATCCCATTTCATGCCTGTTTGCTGGCGTCGTAGAAGAAAATGAGAAAATCAGTCTCGATAACCAACTGAAACCATTCAACATCAAACCGGACAGTAGTGGATAGTCATGTATAATGGAAGTCTTGGCAACGCCCCTCGGAAAGCGCCGACCTGGCTTCGGCAAGTCGTTCCGGCGAGTCAATTGCACAGCGATATCCGGAAAGAAGAAAGCCGTTCATACCTCCTCTCGCCACAAGTCGCGGAAAAATGTCCCGTGGAAGGTCGTAGTGAGCGATTGCAGGGATCTCGTCCAGCATCATTGGGTCACAAATGCAAATGCCCGAGTTCACCCACGGCGAGTTTTCTCCGCGCCGGGCGGCTTCGGTAGGCCGCTCCAAGAAACCGATGATATGCCCCTGCGCATCCAAGTTGACGATGCTGTTTGAATGTAGGCTCCGATGAACCAGCAGCGTCGCCTGCGAGCGCCGTTCGCGATGGAAAAGGAGCATAGAGGTGAAATCCTGGTCGGTGAGTATATCTCCATAGTGAACTAGAAAGGCGTCGCCGTGACTCAAAAATCCTGCCATATTCTTAATTCCGCCCGCGGTTCCCAGTAATTCCGGCTCATATGAGTAGGTCAGCTCAACGTTCCATCGGGAACCATTGCCGAAATAACTGAGGATCTGATCTGGCAGAAAATGAAGGTTAATTGCGATTTGGTCAAAACTGTGTCGCGCTAGATTACAAATAACATATTCCAGCAAGGGGCGACCTTGCAGGAGCAACATTGGCTTGGGAACATCGCGAGTTAAATCGCCCAGGCGAGTTCCATAGCCGGCACACAAAATCATTGCTCTCATTAGATTTTAAGGATCCATTTTGCCGCCGCATTCAGATTGATGCAGATATAATCGGGCTGGACTGAATCAATCAGCGGATCCATTGTTTCGATGGGTGGTAACTTATGCTTTCCTGTCTGTACTAACACGGTACGGCATCCCGCCCTCGCCCCGGCAATGATGTCTGTAATTCGATCGCCAACAGTAAAGCTGTCACTCATGCTTAGGCCATGTTCGCGAGCGGCACGTAACAACAATCCGGGACGTGGTTTGCGACAATCACAGGCGATTCGATAATTCGGAAGTGTCGCATTGGGGTGATGTGGGCAGAAGTAGAACCCGTCCAGTCGTCCTCCGCCTGCCTTATCAAGAAGGTGTATCATCTTAGAGTTGATCGCACAAACCTCGTGCTCGGTAAGCAAACCACGGGCTACAACCGTCTGGTTGCTGATCACGATTAGCCTAAAGCCAGCCTTTCGCAAGCATTGCAGAGCATGAGGAACACCCTCCATAATTCGGATGTCGCGTGGATCGGTTAGGAGATGCACATCCTCGATGAGTACACCGTCCCGGTCAAGAAAAATCGCAGTGTTCATGATGGTGGGATATGATAGGTCACACCAGATCTGCCAACACGACGATGAACCGCTTCAGCAAGTTTTCCTGGGAGCGCTATAAAAACATTGCTGTCATATGGGATTTCGATCGGATGGTAAACCGGATGCCGAAGATAGGTCTTGCCCGCACGATTCGGATCCTCATCTACAAAGAAATCTACCGAACCCTTTAATTCAGTGAAGAGCCATGTAGCAGCGATCGACGTTCCGAACAGACCGAAGTGGCCCGCCCTCGATATCTCGTATGCAGTCGCAACGACGGTTTCAAGCCATCTCAAGCTCCCGGCAGCCGACTCAAACGAATCATGCGATACTAATTGGGTGTTGTTATCCCCTGGATGCTCTGCTTTGCGTGCAACGACCGACAATTCCTTGGGAATCCAATCTGTGACAGCAGAGATCACGTCAAAGCCTGCAAGTTTGATCAATTCAGTCAGCGTATTCATCGTGAAGTGCGTGCAGTGATCGGCGATAAGTAGGTCGAATGGATTCTGCAAATAATCGGGAACCTCGATAACCAAATGGCCGCCAGGACCGAGTTTGCGCGACAAACCGCGAACAAAGTCTATTGGAGCAGGAATGTGCTCCAAGACGTGAATCAGCGTGACTAAATCATAGGAGCCAGGGACACGGTTTGGCAAGCACGTATACAGCGCCTCGACTCCGTTAATTTCCTCCACCACTGATCGATATTTGTCATTCAACTCGGTCCCGACCAACGACCAACCCGGCGCAAAGTGACTAAAAGCGCGAAGCAAGGCACCATTGCCGCAGCCGACATCCAGCAACCGTCCTGTCGTTGGCAGATTCACCTGGCACTGCAACCGCTCCAGCAACCGGACTGAACGCGGCCAGGCATGACCGGAATCCAGGTCAAATACTGCTTGCTCAAGGCCCTCACCCTGATGATAGATCTCGTATTCGTTGTAAATACTCTGAACCTCTAACTGCCACGCTCGGTCAGTTACCTTCTGTACACAGCCACAAGCTCGGCATGCACCCAACCGCCCACCTTGAGGCAACGGTATACAATCTGAGGTCACACGACGGAACAACTCATAGCGGTCCATTACACGCACCTTGGATGCGCCACATACGTGACAGCATGTGCTCGATGCTGTCAAAGCATCGATTCGTTCAGGTTTCATAGGCTAAGCATCAACTCCAAGGTTGACCAAACACACGGCGTCTCCAAACCCAAATCGGCATGGAGACGAGTGATGTCCAGAGTAGTATGGGCCGGAGCTGATACAAACGGCAGGCCGGCTTCTGACGATCGAATGGGCTCAACAAGATCTTGATTCCTACTCATCCGACGCGCAATGTAACGCGCTGCTTCCTCGTAAGTGATATCTTCACTCCCGGACACTTGAAAGATGCCAGGCAAACGCGAATTCGCAACACGATCAATTACACCCACTGCAAATGCTAGCGATATGGGCGACATCACCATATCTGAAAAGGGATGGATGGTTTGTTGATTCTGAAGCGAGTGAATCCATGCCCTTAACAGCGTGTCTTCCGGTCCAATCACTTTTGTGAAACGGACAACCGACGCCAGGTTCCCAAGGGCCAGTAACTGCTTCTCAACTTCAGCCTTTTGCCGCCCATATTCCGTGTGGGGGCAAACGGGATCTTCTGCCTTGCGGAATGCAATGGAACCATCGTAGACCAGATTTGTAGATAGAAAAATAACAAACGTCCCATTCGAGATAATTGATTTGGCTACCTTTAGCGTGTTGTTTACATTAAACCGCGCAGTTTCATCTGGATGTAAGCGACAGCGTTCAATCGAAGTTATGGCCGAACAGATTACAGCCACAGCAACCCCATCCGGAGGGTGCAATTCGGAAGCGCCATCTGTCAGGTCAAGGAAAATTCTGCGATCGGAAATCGTATCAACTCGATGGGTCGTTGCCAAGAAAGGCCTGCTCGCCCATTTGGCAATTAACGCGCCGCCGAACATGCCATCGGCACCCACGACGAGGAATGTCTTATCTGGATTCATCAATGTTGTTTCACAGCTCTCATGGCTGATGAACTTCCGGCTTCCGGCAACAACACAAGGCCAACAGGTAGTGAGCCATTCCACAATGACCGGTGTGTATCACCTCATCATTCATGGAGAAGATGAACACGCTATGGAAGAAACGGGACATCAGATCTCTCAATCCGCGATCATCCTTACAGTTAACGTGTCCTTCCCGACTTGGAGCGGACGCAAACTGCTGCGACTGGAGAGAGGGCATGCCAATGATGGCTACACCGTGCGGAGCCAGTGACGCAGTCATGTTGGCAATGAACTGATCCTCAAACTCAGAAGGAATATGTTCCAATACGTCTAGAGCATAAGCACCATCAAATTCCTCCAGAATGGGCTGCTCCAGCATATCGTGCTGTCGGCAATCAAATGCCAGATGTTTATCCATGCGCTCATTTACATCTTGAACAAATACTGGATCAAAATCCACCGCTGTCAGTCGTCCCACCGTCTGCCGGACGATTCGGGTACCAAAGGCATCTGCGCAGCCGACTTCTAGAACATGGCCGAGGCCGCTAAACATTTTCGACACAAATTTGTAGCGCGACAGTGTGAACACTAAACGCCTGGGATCGTCGTGCCAAACCTGATTGCTCATCAGCCCCAGGCGCGCCAAACCCTCACGTTCGCGAAGATCGACACAAAATTGGTACTGCGGTTCACGGGTCCTTTTTTCCTGCAAAAGATCACCCCCCCTCAGACTATGTAATCGGCCCATTTCATGGAGGCCTTCCTCGCCTGCCGATTTCACGATCAGTAAACAATAATCTCTACTCTTAACACCTGTCCCATACGATCACCCACATGGTCCCTTTCTTCTCCTATGCACCCATGAGCGATCGGTGCGTCGGGGCTCGGTTCGCCGCAGTTTATTGCACATATGTTGCTTTTCTTGTGGGTGTACAGTGCTGAAAAGTCACCACACGAGCCAGTCATAACTCTGCTTGGATTGAGTCGAAATATGCCATTTGTGATCTTGGCGCTATCTCTGCATCTCCCGGCGAATTTGGGGTTTCCTCTATAAACAGCTGCGTTGATAACCTGGTACACCAGTTGCGTATGCCTATTCAACTGAAAGGCAATGTCTGCGCGAATGGTGACAGTTTCTGGTGCATGTGAATTGGGAACGGTCAGCGGTTGCCTCTGCATCGAGATAACCGCCGGAAAGCTTGTCACCCCGAGGAGATCCGGATGATGGCCCGGCCAGCGATGGCGCCAGAACGCATTTCCTCGATGGCTTGGTTGATCTCGGTCAAATTGTATCGCTTGCCGATGCAAGCGCTCAGATTGAGTTTGCCTGCGTTGCACAAGCACACATAGTTCGGAATCTCAAGGTGCGGCTGACTCTCACCACCGTGGGAGCCGGTTAGTACTTTCTCGAAGTGCAAGGGAAGGGTGTAGATCGAGGCAGTGCTCGCCTTCGGAGGCACGCCCACCAGGATGGTACGCCCACGAGCGCTGGTCAGCCGGTAGGCCATTTCGATCACACTTACGTCGCCTGTGTTGTCCACCGCCACGTCAACGCCTCCGTTGCCAACGATCTTGGGGATCTCAGCCTCAGCGTCTGCCTGGGTCGAGTTGATTGCGTGGGTGGCTCCCAAGTTCCGCGCGAGCGCAAGACGGTTGTCGAACAGGTCGACAGCAATGATCGGATTGGCCGAAACCAGGGCCGCTCCCTGCACGATGCTAAGCCCGATGCCGCCGGCACCAAACACTGCGATCGACTGGCCGATTTTGAGGTGGGCATTGTTGTTGATCACCCCGAAACCGGTGGTAACCGCACACCCTAAGAGGGCTGCAGCCTCGGAATCGAAGTCCTTGGGGATGGGCGTCACCCGATTCTCGGAAATGATGGCATACTCGTTGAAAGTCGTTACCCAGCCTGCATTCACCTTGCCAATCTTGGAGTTGTAGACGGGTGTGGTGGCCTCCAGGCCTGTTCCTTTGCGCCAGTGCAGCACAACCTTATCGCCGGGCTTGACCGTCCGCACCCCCTCGCTGCACTCCATCACGATCCCGCTCCCTTCATGTCCGAGCAGGTGCGGAATGAATCGATCGGGGCCTTTTACGCCATTGATCTCGCCGATCTGGGATCCGCAGATCCCGCTGCAGAGCAGTTTGACTAGAACCTGACCGACGATCGGTCGGGGAATCTCGATCTCTTCCAACGCCAGGGGTGCCTTTTGTTGAACCAGGATTGCGGCCAAGCCTTTCATCATTTAACTCCGTCGCCACGAAACGGGGACTACTCAAAGTAAATGAACGAGTAATCGCCTGTGTAGCCAGTATGCTTGAACCACCATTCCCATTCGGCCGGGGTACAAAACATCTCGCAGGTAAACTGCCAGTACATAAGGTTCACTTTTTCCTCTTCGCTCAGATATGACTCCACGCAGATGTATTTGTTCTTGCGTGCCACACGCTCGATCTCCTTAAGCGCCTTGTAGAGGTCGTAGCAGTACAGATTGTGCAAGGTGTTGATGGAGATCACTAAGTCAAAACTATTGTCCTCGTAAGGCAAGTCGGCCGCGCTGCAGACCTTCAAGTTCGGTTTGACCTCTTCCTTGGCGTGCTCGATGGCGTAGTGAGAGACGTCAATCCCCGCGACCTCCAGCCCGGGGACAGCCTGGGTGAAGTCATAGAGGATAAAGCCCTTCCCGCAACCCACATCAAGGATCTTGTTGCCCGGCTTGATGTCATAATGCTGCACCATTACCTCCGCTACTTTGCGCCAGCGGCCATCATAGTGATAGCCGCCATAGCCCGTTTTGCGGTCGCCATCCCAGTACTCCACATCCCACTTCTTAGCCAACTTGGCCGCTTCGGCCTTGGGAAACTCCAGCACCCGGGCAATATAGTCGCGTTTGGTACTTTTGTGAACCGACGACAGAAAATCAACGTACGCCATGATTATGTTCCTCGCATGTCGATTTGCATGAGCATTTTGCCTACCTTTTCCAGCTGTGATCGTTTGCGAGCATCTTCGTCTTCCGCGCTGCGGGCGAACGACCGTCTCCGGCTTCCTACCTTCAGGAAGTCGTTGAGCATTATGCAGCACCATTTGATGCGATAAACCGGCAGGAGCAGGAAAATCCGGCGAAAGTGCATCTCCGGGTTCGACAGATCGGCCACCACTGTTCGCGTGTAGTCTTCGAAATACTCATGGCTAACGGGAACTTCCGGCTGGCAAAAGAAATCGCAGACCATCTTGGCTGGATCATCCCAGCCAGCGTACTCGAAATCGATGAACCGCAAGCGTCCATCGGCGGCAAGGATTGCGTTGTGAAAGCCGAAATCTGACGGCGACAAACACTCGTCTTCGCGGGCGATGGCCGCGTCGGGGGCCAGATTCCATTGGGCCGCTTGGTCCGCCACTATATCGCGTGTGCGCTGCCAGGCAGGGACGAGCTCTCGGCGAACCATTTCCATTGCTCGTTTCCCCAGCGGCGTGGAATCATCGACTTGAACAAGAGACATAATCCGTCTTTCAACGCACGCCAAGTGCTGTGTTATCGTGAAGCAAGCTTCCGAACCGCAAGGCAGTTTTCGGGCGGAAGCATCGAACTTGTGACGGTTGAGTTCGTGGAAGAAGCTGATGCTTTGTTGCACCTCACTATGGCCGATCTCGTGCCAGGCCAGCAGACGGCCTTCGATGAATTCGTACAGCCCCAGCTTCCGCTGCTGATCGCGCACAAGCGGGCGAGCTAGGCACCGCAACCCTTGGTCCCAGGCAAAGCGTGAGAAGGAAAACTCGGCCCGCAAGCGGTCACGCAGGTCGTCGGGGTGTTGAAAGTAGGCCTTCAAAAGCACCGACGAGGACTCCAAATCGATCCGATAGACCCGATTATTGGAACCACCAGGTAGGCTCGTGGCCCTAAAGCGCTGAGGCAGACCGGCCTGCTGGAGCAGCGGGATGATTTCATCCGGTACAAGCGTCGTGGAGAGCATTGGGCTCAATCCGTCAGGAGCATCGCTTGAATGGTCGGCCACGAATCCGCGCGCCGCGCCACAGAGCATTGCATCGTTAGACGGCCAGGATAGAAAAAAATCCGTTGAACTGAAGCAGGAAAATCCGGCTCCTCTAAGAACTCCGGCAAATCGTCGATGAAGTGGGTGCAGGCCTTCTCCCTAATCCGAGCTAGCTTATCCTGCTTGGAGGCCTCGAAGAAGACGTGATCGCGGGGCAGGCCGATTCGGCTGGGGTCATGAAAGCCATAGACATCGACCCAATTGCGGGCCGCCTGATGCAAATCGTATCGCTCACCCAGATAGGGGTACCGCGTGCGATGGCTGATGATGAACAAGCTATGTCCCTTGGCCCGGCAATGGGTGAAGAACTCAAGCACGCCAGGAAAAGGGCGAGCCTCCTGCATACGCGGACCGTATACGTAGCCCTGCAACTCGGTCCACAGCGGCTCCAATCCGACTTGGAGGAGGTAATCGCGCACCGCTCCCTTGGACGGTGGGGTCGTTTCGGGGATTGCACGCCTTTCCAATGCCACCTTTCGGAACACCTCATCGTAGCAAACGATCGTGTTGTCGAAATCAACGCCAATGATCAAAGACAGTGCCTAGACCTTGCTGAAAGCATGTTAGCTCTTGGCGCAGCCCGAAGCACATGCGCTGCAACACGTATCACGGTCTGCGGCGGGTGGAGTACGCATCCTGAACTCGCCGCGCGATGGCATCGGCAGTCAGTCCGAAGAGGCGGCGGGCATACTTTTGGCTGCCAGCCTGGCAAAAGAACTCGTCGGGAGTGGCAAACACTAGCAGCCGGTCGGTCGGAATCCGCTTGGATACCAACCACTCCGCAATGGCGCTTCCCAGGCCGCCGATACGACTATGCTCTTCGACCACAGCCACGATATGGAATCGCTGGAGCACGTCGCTGACTAGGACTTCGTCGAGTGGTTTTACGGTGTGCATGCTTACCAGCTTGGCTGATACGCCCGCGGATTCGAGCAGTCCTGCGGCATCATTCGCCACCGAGAGCATGTTCCCCATGCCAAGGAGGCAGACATCCTTGCCATCGCGGACGGTAATCCCCTTGCCGATGGTAAACTGTGGCGGTTCCTTGTGGACGGCAAGCTCTCCCTTCTTGCCCAAGCGGATGTAAGCCGGCCCTTCCAGGTGCATTACGGCTGCAACGGCCAGCCGAACCTCCATGGCGTCGCCGGGGCAGATCACTGTCATGTTGGGCAACGAGCGCAGAAACGCCACGTCTTCGCAAGAATGATGGGTGGGCCCGAGGGAAGCATACGATAGTCCCGCTCCAGCACCCACAATCGTCACCGGCACATTTTGATAGCAGAGGTCGACGCGGATCTGCTCCATTACTCGGGTGGTGCCGAATGGCGCTATGGTATAAGTGAATGGACGCAGCCCGCACATGGCCAAGCCGGCAGCCATGCTCGTCATATTAGCCTCAGCGACGCCGCAATTGAAGAATCGGTTGGGGCTCTTGTCTTTAAAAGCGTCGAACAGACGATTGCCAATGTCGCCGGAGAGGAGGACAACCCGCTTGTCGAGGGCGGCCACTTCGGTAATCGCGGCGGCAAAGGCATTCCTCACGTCAGTCCTAACTCCTCGTGAGCGGCTTTGACTTCATCGGCCGTGGGAATCCGATAGTGCCAATTGTTGTCGTCTTCCATGAACGATACACCCTTGCCCTTCACGGTATGAGCAATCATGGCCACGGGGTTGCCGCAGCCGTCGGGAAGGTTCCTCATCACGCCCAAAAGGGTGGCCAGATCGTGGCCATCAACCTCGTGAACGGTCCAACCGAACGCCCTCCACTTGTCGGCCAACGGATTCAACGACATCACTTCGTTGCTACGGCCGGTTGCCTGCCATTTGTTATAGTCGACGATGGCCATAACATTGTCGATCCGCTGAGCGGGGGCGAACAAGGCCGCTTCCCAGACGGCCCCTTCCTCGCATTCTCCGTCGCTCATTAGCGCGAAGCAGCGATACGTCTTGCCTTGAATCCGCTGCGCTAGGGCCATGCCCAAGGCTAGCGAGAGCCCATGACCGAGCGATCCAGTAGCCGCTTCGACCCCCGGAACACACTGCAGGCCAGGGTGCTCCGGCAGCACGCCGCCGTCATTGTTAAAAGTTGCCAATACCGATTCATCGATAAACCCTCGACTGGCCAAGGTCGCATATAACGCCGTTGCGGCGTGTCCTTTACTGAGGATGAACCGATCGCGATCGGGATCCAGCGCACTTTTCGGATTGATCCGCAACACGCCCCAATAGGCAGCCACCAGAATATCGACGCAAGATAGAGCCGATCCGAGGTGCGGCGCATTTCCCCGGTGCGACATCTCCACCAATTGCCCTCGAATCTTACGGGCAATGGCTCGCAACCGTTCCAAATCCGCGAATTGCGGAAATTCCATTTTCCTCTTTCTGGATGCTTACCGTCAGAGGCTTAGCTCAAAGCGAGAGATTTGTTCCCAATGTTCGTGAACTCACTTGGCGGCAAGGGTGTACGACATGTCCAGGAACTTCTCCTATTGTCACGCTACAGCCTCGGAAGAATGGATGCCCTTTGCGTAGCGCATTTTTCAGGCAAGGTTGGGCATCTTTTTCATCGTCCTGATATTATAATGAATGTCATCGTCCTTGAACCGGCCGGAGTGGTATTCATCGATTAGCTCATGAATGGCATCGTTCACTTTGTAATTTGGCGCAAAACCGGTTGCTAGAAGTTTTTTCGAAGACAGGCGGTAAGAGCGCGGGTCATTGGACGGCATTACGACAATCTCCGCCGGCACGACCTGCGCCACGCGCTCGGCTATTTCCATAATCGATATGTTTTCAAAACCGGCGTTGTAAATGCCAGTCAGGTTTTCGCCCTGTTGGAGAAAGTGGTGATACACCCGCACCATGTCTTTGAGATGAATATTTGGCCGGGTTTGATCGCCGCCAAAGACGGTGATACGGTTGTTCGCCAGCGCCTGCATGGTAAGCATGTTAACCGACAAATCGAGGCGCATGCGCTGTGAATAACCGCAGACCGTCGCAGGCCGCACACATACGATTCGAATCTGGTCCTTATAGCTGAGCAGAATGCGCTCGCTGATCATTTTAGTCTTGTTGTAGTCCGAGATTGGAACCAGCGAGAGTTCCTCGGTCACCTCGGGCTCGTCCTTAACACCATAAACGCTGCCCGAACTGGCATAGATGAATTGCCTAACGCCGTGCGTGATCGCTCGCTCAACGAGTTGCATGGTGGCAAGCGCATTGACTTCCCAGTTCAGCTTCGAGTTCAGATCGCTGCAGGGATCGTTGGCTATGTTGGCAAGGTGCAGAACGGCATCCACTCCCTGCATCGGAATCCCTTCCGCATTACGGATATCCTCTCGCATCACGGTAAGGTTCGGGTGCGTCGGAAGGTACATGCCGAACCACATGATGTCGACAACAGTCACCTTGTGCCCTAGTCCCAGGAGGCTTTGCGTGAGCGGCGTACCCACATATCCGCAACCTCCAGTGAGCAGTATATTCATAATGTCCTTGTTCCCATCGCTCTGAAAACTTAAACGGGATCAGACGACCGCAAGGGTTTAATATGCGAGCATCGAGTTGGCGTCTTCAAGAAATATCGCTTTGCGTATCGGCTCTGCGTTGCCGACGATGCCTACGGCCTGTGCGCCGGCCAGCTGCCCTATGAAAGTCGCAACTTCGATTGGAAGCCCACTTGCCGCAGCGAGCGACGCAACCGAGCAAAACGCGTCACCAGCGCCAAGCGTGTCCACGACGATGCGCTCAAACGGCAAGCAGGTGCAAATTTCTCGGCCGGGCTGGCAACCGAGCGTCTCTGTCGCGCCCAGTGTCAACCAGCCATATCGGCTTCCGAGCGTCTTGCAGAGGTTCGTCAGTTCTTTTCCGTTATCGAACTGCCTGCGCCCTACTGCGAGGGTTATCTCCGTCTGGTCGAGAGTGAACGAGTCAGCCCGAGTGTACCGTCGGTTAAGGATATTGAAGCCGAAGTTGTTGCTATTTGTTTGGCAATTCACGGCAAGGAAGCCCGCCCTCTCCTGCACATAGTCGCGGATAATGTCTTCGAGAAGGCCGTGGCCGAAATCCAAGGCAAGAACGAGATCGAACTGGTCGATCAACCCCGCGATTCGCTCCATTACGGCCTTCAGGACCTCCTCGCCCGGATGATTACGGTCGATAAAGTTAACCGAGAAATGCTTGGACAGTTCCTTGCCTTCGCACTGCGGCCCCACAAAGCGCTGCTTCACGACCGTTGTGAAGTGCGGTGTCCTCACAATTGCCTCCTCCTCGGGGGCAATAAACGTTCTTAAATGCGTCTCAACCCACGGCTCAGTGCCGATGAGGCTTATTAATTTTGCATTCGGTGTAAATTCGCGTATATGCCGGAACACGGCTAGCGCGCCACCTGCTTGTGTTTCCTCCGTGATGAAGCGAACTGATGGAATGCGATTCTTTGATGTTAAGCCCTGCACTTCCACCGTCGTATAGCGATCGAAAATTACGTCTCCGATTACGAGCACGCGCAGGCCAGCGAACTGCTCCACGATTCGGCGAAATTCCGCTGGCGGGCAGACCGCTGCAACCTTTCGGCAAAAGGATTTCAATTCGCGGGAGTGGGTATCGAAATGCTGATTGAGCAGGCGCGCAGAATTGAATGCAATCGAGCCGAGATAGCGAATTTCGCCACCAACGCTCCGTATCGCATCCATGTCCTCTCGCAAGTTGCCCGTGACGCCGTTGTCTGGATCGGGGTATTCCTGGCCCTTACAGTATATGTGGGGGTGTATGCAATTGATTGCCTCGGTCGCCGTTGGGTATGGAACCAGCACGACGTAATCGACGCAGGCTAGCGCAGAAAGACACTTTGACCGGATCTGGTCTTTGAAATACGGGCGTCCTGGTCCCTTGTTGACGAACTTATCGCTAGTGACGGTAACCACGAGGATGTCACCCAGCGCTTTAGCCTCCTCAAAATGGATGATGTGACCGGCATGCACTAGATCGAATGTGCCATGGCACTGGATGATCTTCTTGCCAGCTCGGCGCAGCTCCGCCATAAAGCTGGCGGCCCGGTCAAAAGGAATAACCTTATCGGTGGATTCCACTAACAAGTCGATGCCAGATCACACTCAGGTTTTGTGGATGTAGTCAATAGGCTGCTGGCGAATCTCGTCCAAATGTTCGTCCACCCAACGAATTGTCTCTGCGATACCTTCTTCGAGAGAAATGCTGTCGTGCCAGCCAAGGGTGTTACGAGCTTTCGCACTGTCGAGAAGATAGGCTGAGTCTTTGCCCGGTCGATCCTCAGTCTCCTCCACCACTTGTCCAAGGTCGGCGCCCATATGGCGACAGATGACCTCAACGAGTTGGCGAATTGAAATGTTTTGCGGCGTCGAGAGATGATAACACTCACCGACCGGCGCGTGGTGCGCGATACGAAGGGTCGCGTCGGCAACATCCATAATGTGGATGAATGACCGCACTGAATGGCCGCCACCGTGCAAATTGAGCTTTCGACCCAACCTGATTAAGAGAATCGTTCGTGGAATGATTCGATAGAGCTGCTGGCCCGGCCCGTAGACGTTCGCGGCGCGTGTCCAGACTACAGGGAATTTGTATTGGGTGAGAAATGTACGCAAGTGCAGATCGCAGGAGGCGCGCGAAGCCGCATAAGGTGTGCTGGGATTGAATGGCGCTGTCTCATCGATCAACCCGCCGGTGCTTCCATAAACCTCTGGAGTGGACACGTGCACATATTTCCGTAGCCAGGCCACTTTTCGAAGAGCGTCGTGGAAGCGGACGTTAGCGACGACGTTGGTCTGATACCAATGATCGGGGAAGAGCCAGCTTTGCGCCACCATGCTCTGGGCCGCGAAGTTCACAACGTAATGGGGCTGGAACTGATTAAGCGCGCTCATCAACCGGTCCAGATCGTGATTCAGATCACAACGTTGAAAATGAAAGTCACACTGTAACTCAGCTGAGAGCCACTTGTAAGGCAAGAAGCATGCGGCGAGTTCTTCTGAACGGCTGACGCCAAGCACATCGAGTCCCTGGGAAAGGCAATATCGCGCAAAGCTGGCGCCGGAGAAAGAATTGCTCCCTATTACAGCGATTTTTTCTTTCATGAGGTTGGAGAGTTCTTAAATCACCTCAATATTTGTGTAATTTCCGAGACGTTCAGAACAGGGTGTAAATATAAGGAGCAACTGCCGCGCTGCTAACGGCTGCAAGGGCGGCCAGCAATAGCAGCAACAATACAGGCAGTGGCCAGATTACCTCCTGCCACCAACAATACGTCGCTAGATCACGCATCAGCCGCCAAAAGTGCCTGATGAATACCATTATTCAATCCAGCTCAGTCTCTTGCATCCATTTCTCATCCAGCGGCGCGCTCGGCTGCGTTTTCTTGTCCAGGATGAACGACTCGATCACAAGATAATCCATGTCGGTCCGCATGAAGCATCGATACGCGTCCTGGGGTGTACATACCGGCGGCTCGCCCCGGACGTTGAAGGATGTGTTAATCAACACACCGCAGCCGGTCAGCCTTTCAAAGGCCTTCAAAAGCCCGTAGAATCGCGGTGATTCCATTTCTGATACGGTTTGCACCCTAGCGGAGTAATCAACGTGGGTAACTGCGGGTATGCACGAACGTATTTTGTTTACTTTCTCGGTCAGGTCGAATTTGTCCGACTCATCGCAAGCCCCAAGCCTCAGATCCGGTTTCACGCCGGCCACCAGCAACATATAGGGCGAACTGCGGTCCAGTTGGAAATAGTCACTGACCTTCTCCAAAATGACAGCAGGCGCGAAGGGACGGAAGGATTCACGGTGTTTGATTTTCAGATTCATCAAGGACTGCATTCTCGGAGAGCGCGGATCTGCAATTATCGAACGACTACCCAGAGCGCGCGGACCAAATTCCAGGCGCCCCTGGAATAGTCCGATGACCTTTTCCGCCGCAATCAAGCGCGCAATCTCATCAGCCCAATTATCTGATGTAAGTTTGCGGTATTGATAGCCGGCACGATCGAGCCAGCCTTTTATCTCCTGTTCGCTATATTCGGGACCAAGCAGCGCACCGTGCATCTGATCTGACTTGCCATCGGCTTTCCGAGGCTGTTTCAGCTGCTGGTGCCACGTATACAGCGCCGCTCCCAGTGCCCCACCTGCATCTCCCGATGCAGGTTGAATCCAGATCTGATCGCAGACTCCCTCGCGCAGAAGGCGACCATTAGCGACACAGTTTAATGCGACGCCGCCCGCCAGGCATAGATTGCGTGAGCCCGACTGGGATATACCCGCTCGTGCTAGATTTATCACGGCTTCTTCGAGGACCGCTTGGATGGAAGCTGCAAGGTCCGCTTCCCGCTGGGTGATGGCTGACTCCGGTTTTCTCGGAGGGCCTCCGAAAAGGCCGGCAAAATGGCGATTAGTCATCGTCAGACCGCCGATGTAATCGAAATAGCGCAAATCAAGGTGAAATGAACCATCTCGATTGAGTCGAATCAGCCGCTCTCTGATTACAGATGAGTATATCTGACTCCCGTAGGGCGCCAATCCCATCAATTTGTACTCTCCCGAATTCACTCTAAAACCACAGTAGTGGCTGAACGCGGAGTAGAGCAGACCCAGCGAATGCGGGAAGGAGATGTGTCGGATAATCTGGATGCTCCGCCCTCGGCCGAAACCGATAGCCGTCGTTGTCCACTCACCGACACCATCCATTGTCAAAATTGTTGCTTCCTCGAATGGGGACGGCAAAAATGCGCTGGCGGCGTGGGCCTGATGGTGCTCTGTATATCCCATGTGCCGCGGCGGGCCATATCCCAGCTTTCGGCAACAACCGTCAATTCTGTATGAGATCCAGAGCTTGTCGTGGACCCATCCGGGCATGGCGCGAACGAATGATGCCCAGGACCGAGGTGCGACAGCAAAATGAGTTCGAAGAATTCTCAGGAATTTTGTTAAGGGCTTCTCATAGAAGACGGCCCAGTCTATTTTGCCGGGTTGCACTTTGCCCGCGCGCAGGCAGTACTCAATCGCATGAACGGGAAGGCTCTCGTCATATTTCTTGCGCGTAAAACGTTCTTCCTGCGCTGCCGCCACAATGGCTCCGTTTTGCACCAGGCAAGCGGCGGAATCATGATAAAGTGCACTGATCCCGAGGATGTTCATTGCACACGTGCCTCCGGATGTTGGTCAGCCACCGATTTCAGCGCACTATAAATCTTCTCCGCGACTATGTGATTCCCGGACTCCGCGATGTGCACCCAGTCAAGAAAGATCATGCCGGGATTGCAGATCACGCGCGTGAGATCCAGAACCTCCCTGTCTGCGATCAATTGGGAAGCCCTTCGGTAAACCTCTCCATAGAATTTCGTGTCAAATGTACTCGATTCTGAAAGCCTCGACACATCTCCGGGCAACGCGCTCTGATTGAAAAGGGTTGGTTGCCAAGCGACGACAACCTGAAAGGCGTATTGACGCCCCAAGTCCCTGATGAAGGCACATGAAGCGGCATATTCGTCAACAATGGCAACGGCCAACTGCGCAACGCCAAAACGCTCCGCGTCAACGAAATGCGGCGCTTGCAAATGCCCCTTGATGAGAAGGCGTCGCATACAGGCAAACACAAGACTGTTGCGTTTGTAAAACTCGTATGCGACGGATCTGAACCGAACATTTACGTGGGGTTCCTGCATCAATCGATACCAATCACGCCATTTGTTCAAATTGTGAATCGGTTGCCGTTCTGCGGGGCTTTCCAGTTTTGCAAAAACGTCGTTTGCGCCATCATAGAAAACTACAGCGTTGGGACGATTCCCGGCGGCGCAGAGTTGCGCAAGCAGGATTGCCTCCTGCCAAATGACATAGCCAGATTCCCCATAGTTTATCACTTCCCAAACCTGCCCGTCGTGCTCTGCTAGCCGAGCCACCTCGGATGGAATTGTGTGGTCATCGCGCGCCCCGGTTCCCCAGAGTGCTGACCCGCCGAACATGAAAACACGCCTACTCGGCCGGGAATAACTGGCGCACCGGTAGGTTCGTCGAACACCGTTAACGATATTTATGTACCGACCAGCATAATCGCGGCGCCGCCACCCAATGTAAGGCTCCAGACGCGTGACATTGCTTGCATCAAATTCCCTAATATAGTCCCTAATCCAGTCGTTCTGCCCGTTGGCGGGAACCCTTGTCCTCGCCTCAGCGCCCGCGACTCGTTGGCCCATGTATGCGCTCAACTCATACACCGTATAACCCAAAAAGGCATCCGCTATCAGAAGAACCACCCCGATTTGAAGACATCTCTTGCATAGCCAGACAATCTTGCCGCGCCACGTTACCGACTTGAGCTGTTTTGGCTCGCGCAGTCCGAAAGTCCGCTCAAATAACCGCTCTGCCGGGAACATAACATCATTCGACCAACTTGTATTGGACCGCATATCCAAGTAAAGCGGATCCCTTCCAAGAGCGCGTGACAAGATGCCGACGGGCGAGAAAATAAATATATATATCAGACCTAGAAGCGACCAGCTCACCGCCGAGCCGATCGCAATCCCGGCCCGCTTGAGCTTCGCCATCAACCACGCGTGCGTGGGGGGATGGGCGAGCTGCATCGAAATGAGCACAACGACAACACCAATCGCGATTGCGGCGCTAAGGGGCTCGAACGCGAAAAGGATGGTCGCCATCAACAACGTCGGCACGACCCAGAACCAATTCCGCCTGTCAATACCAGATGTACTCTTTGTTGTCCTATTCATGAGACAAACTCGGGTATCAGGCTGGATTATTCACGAAAGTGAAGGACTCGGTGCACAAAAGTCCGTTACAGATAGAGGCGATTTAAGAACCCCAACTGGTTGGTTTGATCTCACCTGCGCGGCAGCCGTTTCCGCTTTCAACCCATTTTTTCGCACGGGCCGCCTTTACCGCACCAAACCTTCCTGGCCCAGGTTCCTCGCTCACTATCCTCATTAACCTCTCTGAATTATTCGCCGGACAATCCCCTGCTACCCGCCTTTGGTACCAGTGGAAACCAGGAGCAACCCTGTGCTGGGGAGCATGGGAGCTGGGGAGCCTCACTGAGTTGATTTGCGAAGAATCCATGGGGTGGGATTGATGATCATGTTGACAAGCTTCCCGATGATGTGATCATAGGTCTGATATAACTCGTGCCCGACCTCCTTCGAGAAATAGCCGCATTCTATGGCAAAGCGGATCCAGGTCTGCGTCTCAGCCGCTTCCGATTCTGAATGCGTATTCCGGGCCATCGTGGACACCGATTCCAATCGATCGTGGACACTCGTTCCAAGTGATCGTGGACAGGGTTTCCGACGCGATGGTGGACACTTTTTCCCTTTGGATTGGAATGGGTGTCCACGATTGTGGAAGCAGTGTTCACGATCCTGGAATCCCATCATGAGCTGCTAGCGGCGCTGGTTAACCGTTGGTAACGTATCTTTCCTGTTTCTTTTTGAGCTGATTTAAGAACTCCTTGTGTCTAGTTCGCTTTGAGTTGCGGCAGCTCCAAATTGCCTTTCAACCCAACGTTTTTCAATTTTTCTAATCTTGGCATGCCTTCCGAGGCGATTTCTTTTCCCCATCCGCCATTTTTCCCCTGAACTGATCAGCCAGCTGCCGATTCAAAAGCTCTGAGTTGTACCGGCAATCGGAGTTCTCTAAGGCCATTCGCGCCGGGGATTCGAGTGTTTTTTTACCTCAGTGCATTTTTCGCGGGACATTCTCTTCGCTTTTGGATAGGGTAAGAAAAGCAGACCAGGAGGACAGTCATGCTTCAATCTGAGGCTTGCTTTTCTGGCCGTAATTTTGGGGCTGCCGAGCTCGATCTCATCCGTGAGACCGTTCGTGATTTCTCCAACCTCAATTTGACCGAACTGTCCAAAACCATCTGCGAACTTCTCGTGTGGAAACGCCCCACCTTGGAGCACTGGTGCAAGGGAGCCGGGGAGCATGGGAGATGTCATCGAGATGCCTGGTGAAGAATCCACGGGGTGGGGTTGATGATCATATTGACCAGCTTTCCGATGATGTGATCATAGTGCTGGTTCAATTCCTGGCCG
>Ga0315277_10003562_pt1 | contig 21091 bp, 19 predicted proteins | sample YL17G05_15_MG_FD_203695 | JGI IMG/M metagenome (GOLD analysis project Ga0315277, IMG submission 203695) | Sediment microbial communities from Yellowstone Lake, YNP, Wyoming, USA - YL17G05_15 | ecosystem: Environmental > Aquatic > Freshwater > Lake > Sediment | place: USA: Wyoming | collected... | reverse complement strand
TCGATGGTGACCATCCCCATCGATGCAATCCCTGATCTCAGCGACGTGCAGGTGATTATTTACACCGAGTATCCGGGTCAATCGCCTCGCATCGTGGAAGACCAGGTAACGTACCCCCTCACGACAGCGATGGTCTCCGTTCCGGGATCAAAGGTCGTGCGAGGTTACTCCTTCTTCGGCTATTCCCTCGTCTACGTCATCTTTGAGGACGGGACGGACCTCTACTGGGCGCGCAGTCGCGTGCTCGAATATTTGAACTACGCACAGAAGAGGCTGCCGCAGAACGTCGTGCCGACGCTTGGACCGGACGCGACGGGTGTGGGCTGGGTGTTCGAGTACACACTCACCTCGGACAAGCACTCGCTGCAGGAGTTGCGCTCCTATCAGGACTGGTACCTGAAATACGGGTTGACGTCCGTCGAGGGCGTGGCAGAAGTGGCCAGCATCGGCGGCTACGTCAAACAGTATCAGGTGACGGTCGACCCGGCAAAGCTGCTTGCTTACAACATCCCGCTTACCATGGTCGAGATGGCAATCAAGAATTCCAATAACGACGTGGGTGGTGAGGTCGTCGAGATGGGCGAAATGGAGTTCATGGTGCGCGGGCTTGGCTACATCAAGTCGGTCGAAGATATCAAAGACATCCCGCTGATGGTCGACAAGAGAAGCGGGACCCCGGTGTACCTGAGAGACGTGGCCGACGTGACGATCGGTCCTTTGATGAGAAGGGGCTTGGCTGAAAGCAATGGTGAAGGGGAGGTGGTAGGGGGCATCGTGGTGATGCGCTATGGCCAGAATGCGCTCGAGGTGATCGATCATGTGAAGAAGAAGCTGGAAATCCTCAAGCAAGGGCTTCCGAGCGACGTCCAAATTCACACAGTTTATGATCGGTCGAGCTTGATCGAGCGCGCGATCGCCACGTTGAGGGAGAAACTGATCGAAGAGATCATCATTGTCGCCATCGTGTGTGTCATCTTCCTCCTGCACGCCAGGAGCTCTTTGGTGGCGATCCTGACGTTGCCCACCGCGATCGTGATCTCCTTCATCGTCATGAAGCTGCAAGGCATCAACGCCAACATCATGTCGCTCGGCGGCATCGCGATCGCCATCGGTGCGATGGTGGACGCTGCCATCATTATGATCGAAAATGCTCACAAACACATCGAGCATGAAGCACTAAAGCCGCCTGAGCAGCGGAGAGATCACTGGCAGGTCATCCTTGATGCCGCAAGAGAAGTGGGCCCGGCCCTTTTCTACTCACTCCTGGTGATCACGGTTTCGTTCATCCCCGTGTTTACGCTTGAAGCGCAGGAAGGTCGTTTGTTCAAGCCGCTCGCGTTCACGAAGACGTATTCGATGGGGGCGGCTGCACTCCTCTCGATTACCGTCGTTCCGATTCTCATGGGATACTGGATTCGAGGGAAGATCCTTCCTGAAGAAAGAAACCCCATCAATCGGTTCCTCATGAGGGTTTACACCCCCCTGGTGAATTTTGTTTTGAAACACAATAGGTGGATCATCGTCGCAGTTCTGGTCCTGATGGGAATCACCATCATCCCACTTCGGAAACTCGGTTCTGAGTTCATGCCGCCGTTGTACGAGGGGGACCTCCTCTACATGCCCACGACGCTTCCCGGGATGTCCATCACAAAAGCGCGAGAGATGCTGCAGCAGACCGACAAGATCATTCGGCAGTTCCCGGAGGTCGAGAACGTCTTCGGGAAGATCGGGAGGGCAGAGACCGCGACCGATCCTGCAGGCCTCGATATGATTGAAACCACCATCAAGCTGAAGCCGGAGAGCGAGTGGCGGCCGGGGATGACGCCCGAGAAGCTCATCGACGAGATGAACCGGGCTATTCAATTTCCGGGCCTCACGAATGCGTGGACGATGCCGATAAAGACTCGCGTGGACATGTTGAGCACGGGCATCAAGACGCCTGTGGGCGTAAAGATCTCCGGACCAGACCTTGGTGTCCTGGAGAAGATTGGGAGAGAGGTTGAAGCTGTTGTGCGAACGGTCCCTGGGACCCTGAGCGCGTTCGCCGAGCGGTCGGTCGGTGGGAACTACCTTGACTTCGACATCACCCGGACAGAGGCGGCGCGGTACGGGTTGACCGTCGGGGACATTGGGAACGTGATCCAGACGGCGATGGGTGGTATGAGCATCACCACTACCGTTGAAGGTCTTGAGCGCTACACAGTCAATCTTCGGTACAGTCGCGAGCTCCGAGACAATATCGAGGCCTTGAAGCGCGTTCTCGTGCCGACCCCAACCGGCGAACAAATCCCGATCGCCCAGCTTGCAACCATAACGCCACGCAAAGGACCTATGGTTATCCGCACGGAGGATACGCGTCCAAATGCATGGGTCTACGTGGACATCAAGAACGTCGATGTCGGAACGTATGTGCAGAACGCGGCGAGGGCTGTAGCCCGGGAGGTCAAGCTGCCCACGGGTTACGACATGATCTGGAGCGGAGAGTACGAGTACATGCAACGAGCCGAGCAGAGGTTGATGTATGTGGTCCCGATGACCCTGTTTATCATCTTTGTCATCATCCACCTCAGTACCCGCTCCGTGGCAAAAGTTGCGATCGTGTTGCTTGCGGTTCCCTTCTCGCTCGTCGGTACGTTTTGGCTCCTCTACCTTCTCGGTTACAACCTGAGCATTGCTGTCTGGGTCGGCATCATCGCACTTGCGGGCCTTGATGCTGAAACCGGCGTTGTCATGCTTCTTTATCTCGACCATGCGTACGATGATTGGAGAAACAAGGGGCTCATGCGTGGACTGCAAGATCTGAGGGACGCGATCCACCATGGAGCGGTGAGACGTGTTCGGCCGAAGATCATGACGGCGTCGGTGATCATCGCGGGCCTTCTGCCGATCATGTGGAGCCACGGCACAGGAGCGGATGTCATGAAGCGTATTGCTGCTCCCATGGTTGGTGGTGTGGTCACTTCAGTCTTGCTTGAGCTCGCGGTGTATCCGGTGATCTACTTCTTCTGGAAGAGCTGGAGCTTGAAGAAGGAAGCCAAGGTTGAAGGAAGACTGCTTGAAAACTGATATCCCACTAAACAATCACATTCACGCACCAAAAGGAGACATAGTGACATGAAGACAAGGAATATTCTTGCAGCTGCAGCAATGACGGTCGGTTTCAGCCTGACCGGTCTTGCCCAGCACACACACGGCCAAACCCCGCAACAGGAGGTGAAATCCGGTAAGACATCCGACATCATGGGCAAGCCTACGGCCGAACAAACGGTCGATGGACTGAGCGTCCAGCTTTGGTTGATTACGCAGGATGAGCACAAGAAGATGATGGAGGAGCGCATGGAATCCGGTAAGGGCGAAATGAAGCACGAAATGATGCCCGGCGCGAAGGATTCGGCAATGGCGGAGCACAAGATGGGAGGCGGCATGCAGCATGATATGAAGGGTATGGACCATAGCAAGATGGGAAAGGAAATGAAAGGGGAAGCCACAGAGGCGGACCGTTCGAAGATGATGGAAGCTATGATGGCCGGAACGCATCACATGATGGTAAGGGTTCTTGATGACAAGACAGGGAAAGCTGTCGCCGGCGGCCATATCATTGTTACAGTGACCGCACCCTCCGGCAAAAGCTCCACCATCCACCTGGCCAAGATGATGGATCATTTTGGCGGTGGGGCATCCTTGACTGAAAAAGGCATGTTCAAGCTTGCCCTTTCTTTCAAATCTGGCAGCAAGACAAGCAATGCCGAATTCGAGTACGAGGTGAAGTAGCGGATTCTAAGAGGCGTGCTGGAGAAGCCGGACCACATGAAAAGCCTGATTCGTATGGTCGGCGCAATTCTGCCTGTGTGGTTGCTGTTTGGACCGCCAGACACTTACCGGTACGGAAAAGAAAAGCATCCCATCGAGAGTTTGGGCCGCCTCAGGCAACATGATGATCATCCCCCGTAGGGTTCGCTCCGAAAGGAACGCCGCGCGGCTGATCCGTGCGCCCTTGCCTGCCTTATCCTCTGTTCACAAGTACGTGAAAGAGGTCGGCGACCCCAATCTGGAGGTGTGTGAAGAAGGGCTCTCCGTACTGCACGCCGATGCGCATGCCGTAGTAGCGCGACTCAGTTTCGATCCGCCCGAGGAACTCCGGGCTGCTCAGTTTCGTCTCTGGGTCCTTGCTGTTGGGATTGTAGAATTGGGAGGCGTGAGCACGGATCGCCTTCATTTTGGTTTCAAAGCAGTCGCTGATGTCGACGATGAAGGAGGGTTCGAACTCACGCCATTGCATGAACTCGAAGAAATGAAGAGGTCGATGCGGTTGCTGGTCGATCCCTTTGAGTTTTGTCTTGATTTTCGTCAGTCCGGAATAGAACCAGGCTTCCTTGCACAACTGGTGAGTATGGGAGTGGTCGGGATGCCGCTCGACAGAGTGGGGTATGATGAGAATCCTCGGCTGGAGCTCGCGAATGAGCGTGATGAGCTTTCTGATGTTCTCTTGATTGACCTCTACATTGCCGTCCTCGATTTGCAGGTTCCTTCGGGTGACCACGCCCAGAATCCTCCCCGCCTCGTCGGCCTCCTTCGCCCGAATCTCCCTCGTGCCGCGTGTTCCCAGCTCGCCCTGCGTGATTTCCGTCAGCGCCACGTTGTAGCCCTGCATGACGAGCTTTGCTACTGTTCCCCCGCACGACAACTCAACGTCGTCCGGATGGGCGCCGATTGCCAACACATCAACTGTCATGAAGTCTCCTCGGGGCAAGAATGATGTGCCAATATAGCCAACGCTGGTGTGAAAGACAAGGCGCCCTCGATGTGAAGGACGCCGCCTTCATGGCGAGCATCAAGCGCAGCCCGGCGAGACCTTGAATGTGGGACGAATGTTCGGTACCATCTTACAGTTGCGCGCCCGTACGATGTCATTCAATGATCTCCAAAAATCCGATGGAGCAGTTATCCCTTATCGCTGAAGAGAAGAAAGCCCTCACCGTTAGCGAGATCACCCGGCAGATCAAACTGTCCCTCGAGCAGCGCTTTTCGAGGGTGTGGGTGCAGGGAGAGATATCGAACTTCAAGCAGCACACCTCCGGCCATCTGTACTTCACCCTCAAGGATGAAGGTGCGCAGATCTCAGCCGTTATGTGGCGGAGCCGGGCCGAGGGCCTTCTCTTTCTGCCGGAATCGGGGATGAAGGTGATTGCCCGGGGCTCCATCACTGTCTACCCACCTCGCGGCAACTATCAACTCGATGTCGAGCAACTGACGCCCGTCGGGGTCGGCGAGCTGCAGCTGGCGTTTGAGAAGCTCAAACGAAATCTCGCGGAGGAAGGCTTGTTCGACGAGTCACACAAGAAGCCGATACCTGAATATCCCGAAACGATCGGGATCATCACGTCTGAGACCGGGGCGGCGCTGCAGGATATCCGGAGCGTTCTCTCGCGCCGTTTCCCCGCGGTCGAGGTGCTTCTCCTCCCGGTTCGCGTGCAGGGGGTAGGCGCGGCGGAGGAAATTGTCGACGCGATTGCGGAAATGAATCGCTTCAGGAAGATTGATGTCATCATTTTGGGCCGCGGGGGCGGATCACTGGAGGATCTTTGGCCCTTCAACGAGGAAATCGTTGCGAGGGCGATCTACGGCTCTCGCATCCCGATCATCAGCGCGGTGGGACACGAGATCGACTTCAGCATCTCCGATTTCGTCGCCGACCTGCGCGCTCCGACACCCTCCGCCGCTGCGGAACTGGTTGTGCGTGATCGAGCGGAACTCCTTGAACTTTTGCGCAACTATTGCTATACTATGCATGGAAGTCTGGAGGAGAAGCTCTCTACGCTGCGCGATCGAGTGGAAGGATTGTTGTCGAGTTATTCGTTCAACAGGCCGAGGGATCTCCTGCGGGAGTCGGCTCAGCGGGTGGATGAGTTTGAGCGAAGTCTGACGTCGAAATTCTCCCACCTTGTGCAACTTCTGCATCACAGCCACCTCACACTGGAGCATCGCTTGGAGGCGCTGAATCCGAAGAATGTCCTCCGGCGAGGGTATGCTCTGGTGCGGAAGGAGGGTGATCTCGTCACCAGTGCTCGCGGGCTCGAACAGGGGGATGACGCCATGATTCAGTTTCACGATGGTACTGTCAAAACCAAGGTCCAGCCATGAGTCCCGGAAAATCTCGGAAACAGTCATTTGAAGCATCCCTGAAGCGACTCGAAGCGATTGTGGAATCGCTTGAGCAGGGCACCGTGTCGTTAGACGATGCAACGGCGCTCTATGAAGAGGGGATCCATCTCGCGAAAGAATGTGCCGAGAAGCTGAAGGCCGCGGAGCTGAAAGTCAAGAAGCTGGCCAAGGCGATGGATGGCCAGTTTGAGGTGGAAGGGTTGAAGGACGAATGAGCGAATCCCAAATGAGTTACCAGTTGCTTGATACGATCAACCACCCCGACGATCTGAGGAAGCTCGGCGTCAACAAATTGCGAGGGGTATGTGCAGAGGTGAGGGAATTCCTGATTGACTCGGTCTCGAAGACGGGGGGGCATTTCGGCGCCGGCTTGGGGGCAGTGGAGCTCACGGTCGCGCTCCATTACTCGTTCAACACTCCCAAGGACAAGCTGGTGTGGGACGTGGGCCATCAGGCGTATCCGCACAAGATCCTCACGGGCCGCAAAAAACAGATGCACACCATGCGCCAGCTCCACGGTCTCAGCGGCTTCTTGAAACGAACGGAGAGCGAATACGATGTGTTTGGAGCAGGGCACGCAAGCACGGCGATCTCCGCTGCTCTGGGGATTGCCACGGCGCGGGATTTTGCAGGCGATGACTATAAGGTCGTCGCGATCGTCGGAGACGGCTCCCTCACGGGCGGAATGGCGTACGAGGCGATGAACAATGCCGGGATGCTTCGGAAGGATCTCATCGTCGTTTTGAATGACAATGGCATGGTTTCGCTCTCCTCCGTCAATCCGATGGTTTGGTCGTTCCACGATTACTTCGGCGAACTCCTCACTCACCCGACGTACAACAAGTTCAAAGCGAATGTCTGGGAATTGACGGGGAAGCTCGACAGCTTCGGTGATCGCCTTCGCTCGGTGGCGCAGACGGTCGAGCGAGGGGTGAAAGCGGTCGTGACGCCGGGGATGCTGTTCGAGGCACTCGGCTTTCGTTACTTCGGTCCCTTCAACGGACACAACGTGGTAAAGCTCGTCGAGATCTTCAAGCACGTACGGGATCTGAAGGGCCCGATCCTGATTCACGTGCGGACGGTGAAGGGGAAAGGGTACGCGCCGGCGGAGAAGGAAGTCACCAGGCTTCACGGTGTGACGCCGTTTGACAAGATCACGGGGATCTCTCCGAAGAAGCCGAACGAGGCGCCCGCGTACACGTCGATCTTCGGCGGCGCCGTTGTGGAACTCTGCAAGCAGAATCCGAAGGTGGTCGGTATTACTGCGGCGATGCCGGACGGAACGGGCTTAACGATGTTGCAGACGGAGATACCGGAGCGTTTCTTCGACGTGGGGATCGCAGAGCAGCATGCGGTGACCTTCGCGGCCGGCATGGCGACGGCGGGCTATATACCCATTGCGGCGATCTACTCCACCTTCCTGCAGCGCGCATTTGATCAGGTGGTCCACGATTGCGCGATCCAGAACCTGCACGTTGTGTTCGTCCTGGATCGAGGCGGATTGGTGGGCTCAGACGGCCCGACGCATCACGGCGCGCTCGATCTCTCGTACCTCCGGTGCGTCCAAGGGATGGTTGTTATGGCGCCGAAGGATGAGCAGGAGTTGCGCGATATGTTGTACACGGCGGTTGAGTATAAGGACGGCCCGATCGCCCTTCGGTACCCCCGCGGAAACGCTCTGGGTGTGCCTCTGCGTGAAGGCTTCAGGAGACTGGAGATAGGGAGAGCGGAGACAGTGCGCAAGGGGAAGGACGTTGCGATCCTCGCGGTCGGCAATATGGTTCCGAACTCCCTCTACGCCGCGGAGCTCCTGGCAAAGGAAGGCATCGAAGCCGAGGTCGTCAACATGCGTTTCGTCAAGCCGGTTGACGATGCGCTGATCAACTCTGTCGCGTCTCGTATGGACTCCATCGTAACCGTTGAAGACAATGTCATCGTTGGCGGCTTCGGATCAGCCGTGCTCGAGTCGCTGAGCAGGCAGGGGCTCACCAACGTCTTGGTGAGACTCCATGGCCTGCCGGACTCGTTTGTCGAACATGGGTCACCGAGTGAGCTCCACCACATGCTTCGTCTCGATGGAGCCGGCATCGCAGAAGTTGTCAAAGAACTTCTTGCTTCAAGACAAGGCAAGCCTGCATTTGAGCTGATCGCCACCTAAGCAATCGACAACCTCGTATGGAAAAAGTCCGGATCGCAATCGTCGGACTCGGCACCATCGGCCAGTCCGTCCATCTCCCCATCCTCTCGAAGCTCCCCGACGCTGAGATCGTCGCCGTGTGCGACGCGGAGGCGTCGAAGGCAGAGTTCGTCGCCAAGAAGTATGAGATTCCTCGCTTCTATACGGAGCTTGACGAGATGCTGAAGGTCGAAGAAGACATCACCGGAGTGGATGTTTGCACGTCGACATTTTCTCATCGGGATGTCGCCATTGCAGCACTGGAAGCCAAGAAACACGTTCTGGTCGAAAAGCCCCTTGCACGTACGCAGAAGGAAGCGCTGGAGATCTTGAACGCCGCGAAGAAGAATCAGCGGAAGGTGATGGTGGGAATGAACAACCGGTTCCGACCGGACTCGATGATCCTGAAGAGCATGATCCAGGGCGGCGAGCTGGGTAAGATCTACTATGTCAAGGCGGGCTGGCTCAGGAAACTGAAAACGGCGAGCCCCTGGCTCACCCGGAAAGAGAAATCAGGCGGCGGGGTCGTGCTCGATCTCGGCATCGTCATGTTCGATCTCGGGTTCTGGCTCATGGGTTATCCCGAAGTGAAAGAGGTCATCGCCTCGAACTACTCCCATAATACCAAGGGGGTTGAAGACTCCTCCGTGGTCTTTGTAAGGATGAAGAACGGGTCGACGCTGACGATCGAATCGAGCTGGTCCTTCGAATCCGAGACGGATTTCTACTACTGTGATTGCTTCGGAACCGACGGAAGCGGATCGGTCAATCCCTTCAGGATCTTCAAGCGAATGCACGGCAACCTGGTGAACGTCACCCCCGCGACACACGAGACTCCCCAGACGCTCTACTGGAAGTCGTACGACAACGAGTTGAAGCACTGGGTCGGGTCGCTGCGCGGTCTCCACCCGGTTGTCTCGACCGGGGAGGAGGCCATCCACCGCATGAAGATCGTCGACTCGATCTACCAGTCGTCGAAGCAGGGGAAAAGCATCGCGTTCAAGTGAGAACGCAGCGATGCCGTCGAAGCGCTTCACTGCCCCTGTGAGCCGCTCACACATTCAACCTCCCGACCTCTACTGATTCCAGGTGCGATGCGGAAGTCATGCTCGATTGTTGCCCTTCTGACCGACTTCGGCCTGCGTGATCACTACGTGGGCACGATGAAGGCGGTAATGCTCTCCATCGAGCCATCGCTCACAATCCTCGACATCACGCATGAAGTTCAGCCGCAGAACATGCGCCAGGCATCGTACTTGCTTTGGGCAACCTATCGGTACTTTCCCAGGAAAACGCTCTTCGTCTGCGTTGTCGATCCCGGTGTCGGCACCTCACGGCGGATCATCGTCGTGCGAACGTCTCAGTGGACATTTCTTGCCCCTGAGAACGGGCTTCTCGACCTCGTGTTGTCCGAAGAGGAGGCGGAACTGTGTCTTGCTGTCGATCTTGATCGGCTGAAGCGGGACGCGTTGATCTCACCAGAGCTATCGTCAACCTTTCACGGTCGGGACATCTTCGCTCCTCTCGCGGCGCACATCGCCCGCGGCAGGAAACTGACCTCCTTGGGTGAGGCAATACAGACTCCTAAGGCAACGCCTGCCTTCGTGAGTGAAAAAACGCCGCGTGTTCGCCCTTCGGTCCTCCACATCGATAGGTTTGGCAATATCATCACGAACATTTTGGGTGACAATCGCGACTTCCTTAGCCGTTCCGCCCGCGGGATCGCCATCGGTCGAAAAATGGTGACCAGATGGGTTGAGAACTACGAGTCTGCACCGCCAAGGACGCCTTGCCTGATTGTGGGGAGCAGCGGCCTCGTCGAGATTTCGGTGAAACTGGGCAGCGCTGCTGATGTGCTTTCAGTCGACCTCACTACGCCTCTGAGGATCATCGGCCCATGAAGCGCATGAGCACCCGCCAAGCGGATTTGATGCGGCGATGCTTCGAGCTTGCCGCCAGGGGAAAAGGGAAGGTTAATCCCAACCCGATGGTGGGATGCGTTATCGTGAAAAACGGCATCGTTGTTGCCGAGGGGTTCCACGGTTGGTTCGGAGGGCCCCACGCGGAGATCAGCGCGCTGCGCAGAGCGGGCAGGAACGCTCATGGTGCCACGCTCTTTGTGAACCTGGAACCATGCGCACACCACGGGAAGACGCCCCCCTGCGTCGATGCGATCATCAAGGCGGGGGTCCGGCGGGTGGTGGCTGCATCCGCGGATCCCAATCCACTCGTGTCGGGTAAGGGTGCGGCTCGGCTCCGAAGGGCAGGTGTGGAAGTACGTTTGGGTCTGCTCCGGCGCGAGGCGGAACGCCTCAACGAGCAGTTCTTTACGTTCATGCGTGAGCGGATTCCGTTCGTCGGCATAAAGATCGCGCAGACGCTGGACGGTCGAATCGCCGATGCCACCGGGAGATCGAAGTGGATTACGTCCGATGAGGCCAGGGCCGAAGCGCATCGGATCCGATCGACGTACGACGCGATCCTCGTTGGAGCGAACACGATCGTGAAGGACAACCCGGAGCTTACCGTCCGGCTTGTCAAAGGCCGGAACCCGTTGCGTGTGATCGTCGACGGGCGCCTTAACGTTTCGACGCGGTCGCGGGTATTCAACACACCTGGTGCGAAGACCATCGTCTTCACTTCCCTTAGAGCTGTCTCTTCGAAGCGCAGGAAGGTGTCGATGCTGGTACAACGCAGGGTTCCGGTCCTGGCGCTCGGGAGGAGCACCAGGCTTAATGCAGCGGGGATGCTCCACACGCTTGCGGCACTTGGCATATCCTCCGTTCTCGTTGAGGGGGGCAGTGCAACAGTGAGCGACTTTGTCGGCGCCAGACTGGCTCGAAGGATCCATTGTTTCATAGCACCGAAGCTCCTGGGCGGCGGGTTGAGCTCTCTGAACCTCCTTCCGCAATTGGAGCTTCCCGTGTCGATCAGCGTGCATGACTTGCAGTGGAAGAAGCTCGGCTCGGATCTTCTCGTCGAAGGATTACTGCAATATGCGTGAGGGTTTTTCTTCCCACGAACTCAAGTTAGATGGCTGACGTTATGTTCACAGGTCTTGTTGAAGAGGAAGGACGAATCGACCGGATCGACAGAAGGAGAGGGAGCCTCATTTTCACGATTCGCGGCAGGAGATCGGTCCGGAATCTTAAGATCGATGAAAGCGTTGCCATCAACGGCACGTGTCTGACGGTTATCGGCTCGACGAGAACGACGTTTCGAGTCCAGGCGGTTGAGGAAACCCTCCGGAAGACGACCCTCAGCGCTCTGCAAGTCGGCGATCGTGTGAATCTTGAGCGTCCGCTGCTGCCGAACGAGCGCCTCGGGGGTCATTTCGTCCTGGGTCACGTCGACGGCGTAGGGATTGTGACCAGGGTGCGGGCCCGCAAAAGCAGTTGGATCTTCTGGATCAGGGTGCCGAAGCGGCTCGCCCGATATCTGATCCCCGTCGGATCGATTGCAGTCAACGGGGTCAGTCTGACAGTAGCGTCGCTCAAGGGCAGCGAGTTTGCCGTCTCGATCATCCCGCATACGATGAAAGTAACAACGTTCAAAGACATGGCGGTTGGAAACAAGGTCAATCTTGAGTTTGATATGCTCGGAAAATATGTCGAACGGTTGCTGAAGGCTCGGACGCGTTAGGCGATGAGTAGAAAGATCATCTACCGGATTGAGGATCATCCCGGCAACACAATCGCTGACGATCGATGGGATGAAGTGATGCGTCTTCAACATTGGTATAACTCAGAATTCGCCTGGACCGCTGGGAAGCTGTCATTCAGGCGGTACGTCATTTTCCCGAATACCGAGGAATTCAAGGATCTCAGCACTTCCATCCGGGAGCTCATTGCGCAGCGACATCAACGTCTTCTCGCGGAAGGCCTCACCGAGTACCAGATCGTGAGCCAGATGGAGAAGGACAGATTGCTGGTGGTCAAATGGGGAGGATATTACGATGGCTGCCTCGCGAGTGGGTTTACGAGGGTGGCCGATAACGAATGGAACGCGTTTCTCGTTTGCGATTTCCTTCTCAAGGCATCGACGCTCTGCCCTCGTCTGAGCATAAGGGCGACCGATGAAGGGAAATTCATCAAGACCGGCAGCATCTGGTTCCGCAATGGGGGCGTGCTGATTTCAGGGGACGACAATGCGAACGGGAGCTCAGCGCAACAACTCTGCGATGCTCGGCGCGTCTTCTCCGTTGTCGATCCGGCAAAATACGATGAGCACCCCGCCTTCAAAAACCTGATACCTGAGTTCAACAAGTTGAAGGCGAAGGAGAAAATGGAGGTCGTTCGGAACTGGAACTGGCTTGGCTACGACGATGGATATGATGCGGATGGGGATGACGTGAAGGGGTTTAACCTCAATGTCAAAGTGCGTCAATTTCGCCTCACGGAGAGCTGAACAAAGCTGGTTGGTGCGAGCGCAACGGAGCTTGGGAGAAGCGCCTTGCTTTTGACGCAAGAGTTGGGTACATTTTCAGCGAACCCCAGCCACAGTGGGGTTTTTCTCTGTCAATAAGGAACGGTTATGTATACAATCTTCATTGCGATCGAAGTGCTCGTCAGCATCCTGCTCATGATTGCCGTGCTCATGCAGGCGAGCAAAGGAGGCGGCTTAGCCGGAGTGCTCGGAACGAGCAATCTTGGTACCGTGTTCGGCGTCCGCAGGACGTCTGACTTTTTGACGAAGACGACGACAATCCTCGCGACGATCTTCATGGTTCTCGCGCTCTTCATCAATTTGGCGGTGCTCCCCCGAGGACCGCGGACGGAACAGAGTGTCATTCAGTCGTCGCCTCAACCGAGTTCGCTGCCGCCCGTGACTCAACCGGCCCCGGCTCCGACTCAGGCAACTCCTACCAGGTAGCGGTCTTCTGATTGGCTTCCCCGCACCCATGGCTCAATTGGTAGAGCAACTGACTCTTAATCAGTGGGTTCCAGGTTCGAGTCCTGGTGGGTGCACGAAGAAGCCCCTGAGAAATCAGGGGCTTTTTCTTGTCCTCAGTTGACTGTGTCCAGGATCAGTGGTGATTGCAGTTGTTTTGCACTCATTCTCGCTACCATCTCCAAGTCTTCCCTCAGCGGTTCGATCTCCTGTGCAATGTAGAACCTGTCGGTCGTCCGATAGTCGGCATGGTGCGCGAGTCGTTGAAGATGTGCGGGCTTAACACCAGCGTTGGCGAGGCGGGTCGTATAGGTGCTCTTGAGTGTGTGAATTGAATACTTGTCGTTCAGGTTCAGCTTGCCGATAACTTTCTTGAAATAGTGGCCCATCGTGTGCTTAGATCGGTAGGCGAAAACATGCTCATCCGGTTTCAACTTCTTCGCCAATTCTAGGATAGGATCAAGAAGGGAGTAAAGGGGAAACGGTGTCACCGTCTTGGCCTTTTTGTTGCGATAGAAAATGATCTTGTTCTCGAAATCAATGTCGGCTCGTCGGAAATCGCAACTGTCATCTACTCGAAAGCCAGTGAGATAAAGAAATCGGCACTGCCGCACAAAACGAGCACCGTACAACTCGCCGGCTTTGGCAAAGAAATTTTCGACCTCTTCAGCTCTCATAGCAATCGGAGGCCGTTGTTTCGGTTTCAACCGGACCTGTGCCGTGACCGGATTCGATTCGAGCAGTCCTAGCTTCTTGGCATAAGAGAATATCCCTCCGAGAGTACGCAACCAGACCGCCGTATTCTGTTCGCCGTCCCGCAGGAGGATCGCCTCGCGGAATGTCATCATTGTGATCGGAGTGAGTTTTGAGATCGGAAGGTCGCCCATTGTTTCCGTGAATTTACGAAAGGCGAGTTCGGCGAGTTTGACTGTGCTGATGGCGCGGGTACTCCTGTAACCGAGATCCAACACGCGTTGAAGAAGCTCCGAGACCTTCTCACGAGATGTTGCCGCGCGAATCTGTTTGGCGAAACCCCAAGGATCTCGTTTCAGATTGGCCTCGACCTGCCTCTTGATCTCTTTCGCTTCACGCCATCCGGCCTGGGTTGCCGGAATCTTCAAACTACGTTGATGTTGTTTGCCGACGATATCGTAAAAGGCAAGGTATAGTGTCTTGCCGCGTTTGAAGAGAGATGCCATACTTGTACTCACTCTGAACGAACGGCCTCAGCAAGAGTCCAAACTTCAACCCTCATTCCTTTCACGCGTATTCTGATGAGGCCGCCCCAAGTTCGTTCGAGTATGTAGACTGTGAGGCCAGCCTTGAGTGTGAAAACGCGGGGATAGTTCTCTTTGACAAACTGCTCATATCCCTCTTTGTCCCCTGCGGCTACATATTCCATGGCCTGCTCAATCATTTTCTTACTCGTGGATGCAATGTAGTCACTCTTTGTGACATAGGAGGATTGCGCCGCGGAAACAGAGACAAACAAGAGAAGCCAGAGTACAACAGAAATCATTCTCATACATCCTCCCGAGAGATTAGAAGATCATTGTTGATTTCTGTGATTATACCTCAACGTTCCCCTTGGAGTCATGTTCTGATTTGTCTTTTGTCTCGCCGGACGGAATGTTGCCACGTGAAATTTTCGGCCGATCATTCCAGATCAGCTCCCGTTGTTGTTCTGTAAATTTTTTGTCGGATTGAGCCACAACAAGCATATCCTCAAATATCCTGCGGAGCGACGGTTCGTCTGAAAAAACCCGACCAGCATTCAACAGTCTTAGACACATTTGGAGCTTTGCCCAAAACCACTCTGAGAAGGTGAGATAACTTGGCGGTTCGTTAGAATCCTGGGATGTGGGTTGGGGCGTGAAAAGTTCACTCAGAGAAACGCCGAGTGCCCTTGCAACACCGGAGAGGCTTGAAAGTCGCGGATCTCGGTCTGATGATAGACCAGCATTTTCAAGTTGATTGATTGTTGCTAAGTCTACACCAGAGCCCTTCGCAACATCCAATTGTGTCATATTCCGTTCGACCCGGCATCGCTTCATATTGCGGGCAAAAACTCTGACTTCCGGAATCCAAAGTTCTTTCTTATTGTGGGCCATGGTCTAGATTATCGTAGGAAAAAAATCACAAATCGAGGGAAAGGATATTGCGTTTTCACCAAACACTTCGTATATTTGTCAGATTAATCGGTTATTCAGGGATCATTGACTTCGCGGCGGAAAGCCCCTTATAGATACGGTTGTTTTGAAACCGGAAGCCTTTCATAAGGACCGAATGAATTGCATATCATGGCATTAATACAATATAGCATTTGCGACCCCGAATGTCAAGCGAAATCATCCGTAGACCCCCCTTCAGGGTGCCACAGCCGCCAAAGACCAAGAAGGCTCCAAGGTCATCGATATGTTGATTCAATCAGGATAGCTTGACGAGAAGTGCCAGAAGCAATGGAACGAGTGTGCAGAAACGCACGGGTTGGCTCGGGGGGTCGTTGCGAATTCACATTGACGCCGAAAAACATCGAGAGGCTGAGAGTCTTCGCTGCTAAGCACAGCCTCATTTGAACGAGGGAAAACGATAATGGATAAAATCCAAGAATATACGCTGCAACTGCAGATACTGACCCGAGAAAGGTACGGTTTCAAGAAATTCATTGAGATGGGGTGGAGGGTTCGGGAAATGAGTGCGAGGCTCAGGCGCCTCGACATCTTGATACAGCACGTTTCGGTTTGTTTGGAACTTGAGTCTCACTACAAAATCACGAGGGGCGTACGAAGGGACATCTATTCTCAATCTTCTGACAAGGACAAGAAACGTGTGGGGCTTTACTTGAGCGCGCTTGATCGCTACGGGACGGAGAATGTGACACCGAAGGAACTCGCAAAAGTCACGGGGATATCTGCGTCTACCTGGAAGAAAATCCGAAAGGATACAACATTTCTATCATCCCTTAAAGATGCAATACAGAAGAAAATAAACTTCCAGAAAACAGATAAGACGAAAACAAAGTGGAGAAACAGATTAAATGCAGTTCATGATCTAGTAGATGTGGCGACTAGGAAGAAAGATATTTTCAGCAGAAGTACGCGCGTCCCCTATGATGACCACCGGGGGTACGACTCGGTTTCATCTGATGTGGCCGAGGTCATGCTTGAAGAAGGGAGGGCGATGGGGAAATCACCAAAGAGAGGTGGGGCATATCTTAACCAAGACTGACCCCTTTTCGAACAAAATCTTGAACAAACAGTCCAAAATCTCTCAGGAGTTGTTGGCTTTTCCACCTATAGGTAGGGAGATGTGCGCGTTGTCTGGAATGCCATACGTGCTCTGACCCCTACTGGCCAAAATTTTTGATTTGTACATACCCAGGATGAGTACTCTTTCGGTGCAGGCCAGGCCGGAGTTGTATTCGTTTCTGGGTATTTTTTTCCCGGTGCGAGAAGATGAAATGGAGACTACCTGAATGACTTGGATTGAGACACACAACAAATTGGAGCGCCATCCGAAGGTCATCGACCTCATGAATTTGATGGGGTGGAACAAGAGCGAAGCAATCGGATATCTTATCAGATTTTGGTGGTGGTGTGTTGACTACGCCGAGGATGGAGATTTGCGCCCACATTCGGCGCAACGCATTGCCACAGCGGTAGATCTGACTGGTGATACTGCTGACAAATTTGTGCCCGCAATGATCGAGACCGGATGGATTGATGAGCAACCTTATTTTCGAGTGCATGATTGGTGGTCTTATATCCGCAACTTCTTGATGAGAAAATACTGGCGGACACCCCGCAAGTGGCGGCGGGTCCGAAGGTTATACGGAAGCTCACGTGATACCAACTGTGAGACTCACAGTGAGTCCGTACCTAACCTAACCATACCTAACCATACCATACCTAATACATGTACACATGCGGATGATTTTGAAATTCCGCAAACACTCCTTTCTCTCCCTGGATGGTCTGCTACATGGGAGGCATGGCAGCAATTCAGAACTGAGGTCCACAAACCCCTGAAACCGACAACCATCAAGAGTCAGATCAGATTTCTCTTGAAGCAATCCGATCCCGTTGCTGTTATTGAACAATCCATCAGAAACGGGTGGCAGGGGCTATTCCCGCTGAAGAACGGAAACACATCTCATCATCCAATTCGCAGTGCAATTACGGTCGCCGAGGAACAGGCGGGACTTCGGAAAGTCTTGGATGAGATGAATCCCAACTCGCAGGCGGACAAGGGATAGAGGACTATGCGTCCGTCCGCATTTTTCAGGAATGAGATCATGCTCGTATTCCACAAACACCTCCACATCTATCACTTCAAAGTTTGAGTATCATTATGTCAAGCGATTTTACTCCGATTAGCCTTCCTTCAGACAATCTGAACTTCCAACAGGGTCGCGGACAGATGATCGTCAATCCGCGAACCGTCCCAGCAGACTACACCGGGATTCAACTTCCGCTGGATGTTTACGGGAGCGTTAGCGGTGTCCACAGTTACTATCAGGGGCAGGTGCAGTGGTATACTAATAGCCGCGGACAGCTTTGCTCCGGAGACGGAGTCTCATTCAGACTTGGCAGAAACGGTGTCGTTATCAAGAGTAAGAGTTCCGAACTACTCGGATGAGTTTGGGCTCATAGAGGGTGCATCCCTGCTCAGGGGAACCGTTGTGGCAGAGAAGTTGACTGCAAATGCAAAAGACTTCATTACCGATATCGTTTTCTCGGCGACCGACTATCGCACGGTGACATGGACTTCCGGGACTCTGAAGTTCGCCGATGGGAAGACTTTCAGCATTGTTGCTGGCAGCACCGGGGTGATGGCCGGGGGGACATACATTTACTTTGATGAGTCGGTCAGCGCCACCGTTCTTGGAACAACTACCGACGTTGCGAACTCGGTAGGTGAGCATATCGTTACGCTCTGCGTGGCGGTTCCAACGGCGGCGACCGATCAACATGCGGTCTGCATCCCAGCGGTTGGTGTGTTCGGCATCAATGAAACGGTGATCGGACCATACTCGATCAGCACTGGCAAACTTCAAGCGTTGGCGGTCACAACCGATTGTCTGGCGGCAAATGCAGTCTCGTCAGCGAAGATCGACACGGCGGTGCTCAATGCCATTTATTCCAGTCTGGGGGATGCGACGGCGGGAAGTATCTGTATCGGCTCAACAAATAAGATCTGGTTGAATGATGCCAGTGATGGTTGCCTGGCAATCGGCGGGTCGGTAAAGGCGAATGCGCCGTTCAGGGTGACACAAGCGGGAGACTTGACGGCGAACAACGCGACGATCACGGCTTCAACTCTGACAACGGCGGCAAGTGGGTCACGAGTTGCGGTCGGGACAACTGATTTGGCTTATGTGACGTGGTATAGTGGGGCAACCACTTCTGGAAATATCTATGGTAGTGGCCAGAACTTATATGTTTCGGCAAATAGTGACCTTCATTTGGAGGCTGCAAGTAATATTATTCTTTCGGCTTCAATCGCAAACATTACCCTTCTTGGCAATGGTCTTACTTATAATTCAAATACCATTTGGCACGCTGGCAATGACGGTTCCAGTTCCGGTCTTGACGCTGATTTGTGGGACGGCAAGCACATGCCCGCCAACGCCGTGGGCAATCTGCACAACGACGGCAATGGGAATCTCAGTTGGGTTTAGAAGAGCTGGTTTCTTTAACAGACAGATAGACTTGACGGCAGCGACATCTCCTGATGTCACAAACAGCATCATCACCGACTATGACAACTAGCGAGAACAACTACAGCAAACGGTTAGCCGTTGCCCTGTTAATCGGGATGCCAGTTTTCATATTTGCGGTGACAAGCCTGATCTTGTACACTTGCCGATTGCGGAGTTATTTCTCGAACGAACCAATATCAAAACAGGAGGTAACATGAAACTCACCGGAGTCAAGCTCACCGTCCCCGAGCGGCATTTGCTCCCGGACATACTCCCACGGGTAGGGAAGTATGAGATCGGACGGCTTTGTGTGGCAATCGGGCGCAAGTTGCGACTGACGGAAGCTGAGCAGAAGAAGTACAAAGTAACCTACATTCGAGATCCCCAAGGCACCGTGACGATGAGTTGGGACCTCAAACGTGACAAGGGCAACGTGATCCAATTCACGGCGGCGGAGCTCTCGTTGATCGCGGGAACGTTCAAGCAGATCAACAACAATGGGAGGCTCCCAACATCTGAAGGTTTCTGTGCTCTCTACGAGAAATTTTCTCGGTTTGCATCGAAGAACGGGCGCAAACCCGAGGTGCAGGAGAAAAGTAACTGATTCTGTGGTGCGGACAGGATGCTAAGAGACTCATGCTTATCGAAGCGGTGATCCGAGGTGATGAATTCGATCACCGCCTTGGACGGCGTGGCAATGGTGTTGAAGTTGTCAGGAGTTAAAGAAATCGAGTGAGGTGAAGCAATGCAGGAAGAAGCCCAACTGCAGGGCGGCCGTATGACAAAAGCCACCATGGAGCAAATGCAGGATTACGATTTGATCCTGACCAATGAGCGCGGAGATCGACTCTGGCGATTCTTCAGTGATGGCCGGTGTTCATACTGGAAAGTATGGGCTCAAGAACCTGCCCACCGCGCCGTGATCTCCAAATGGCAGTATACGAAACGGGGAGCTGCTTACTACAAAGGCACGCGGTACATCGGGCATGATTACATTATCCCGAGAAAGTATCTGCTCCGCGTCGCCAAATTGCTCGGCCTGAATTTGCAGAAAAATCCTCGAAGGAGGCTTAGTCCGGACCGAAGGAGGGCGCTCCAAGATCACGTTGCTGTGCTCAACAGGAGAAGGGCCGCTGAGAAGATCACGGAAGCAAAAATAAGCAGCGATTCTGCCCAATAGATGAGTCCAAATTTGACCGTGGCGCGACGATCAGATAAGGCCCGAGGTATTCATCGGCCTTGGGAGATCATCCCACTACAGGCATTTTGTGGGTGGGAAAAAGATCATTCTGTGTGCGGGATGCTATGCGACGCAGCGAGAGTTTGATGCGAATTTCCTACCCCACGTGGAATATGCCAGACCAGAATCGATCGACACGACAATCCGACGGCCTGCTCGATTGGCAGCAACACATCGAATGGCAGCATCCAGACCGCCGATCCAGGCCGCACACGACACGGCAGAATTCAAATCTGCGGACGGACGCACAATGACTGGGCCGGATAAGTCTGCCGGAGGCGAAGTCATTGAAATGTGCGACACGGATACGTCGAAAGGAAGTGCAGTGATCCCTGTGAACCCTCGCGAGTAGTTCCTGAACAATTCGGTGAGCTCCATCAGCTCACCATATTGGTTACGATTTAATCACCACCCACCGCTACCCTCCAACAACAAGCGACTAGCCAGATTTCTCCCGAACGATCGGGCGAGACACACCTCCTAGTCTTTCGATAATTTCGCCCGTAGCCTCGCAGACCGCACACCCACATCGCGCCCCTAAAGTTTGCCCGGGGCTACGGAGTATCGGAACCGTGACCTCTTGATTTTGTCTCGAAATTCCCAGGATTCGGGTTTGCAGATATACCGAGTTTACGGTATTGCGCTTTACCCTCCACGTGAATATGTTCGATCTGGGTTGTTGCGCGAGGCGATAGCTTGTGGATCCAAGGATCGGGCGATAATGATTCCTGATCTCTTGTGGAGGGACTACGGTGTTCACCGTAGGGGAAAACCCTACAAACCGCATGTAGTACTTCGAAGCATCCGTAAAAGTGTGGTAGGGAGTTGACAAAAAGAAGGGTTTACCCGACGATAGAGTTAGGAAGAAACTATCGAAGGAGGTAAACCCTATGGCACGCGAACGTGCACACGAGAAGATAGG
>Ga0315277_10003559_pt1 | contig 21100 bp, 14 predicted proteins | sample YL17G05_15_MG_FD_203695 | JGI IMG/M metagenome (GOLD analysis project Ga0315277, IMG submission 203695) | Sediment microbial communities from Yellowstone Lake, YNP, Wyoming, USA - YL17G05_15 | ecosystem: Environmental > Aquatic > Freshwater > Lake > Sediment | place: USA: Wyoming | collected... | reverse complement strand
ACTTATAGCATTTATGTGCCGTTAATATACTACTTGAATAGGAAAGATGCAAGAGAACGGTGTATTGAAAATCAAACTATTCCATCAAATTATTACATGTTTTTAAGAGGGTGATCGCTGAAAGTCACCTTATTGGGGGGATTTAAAGGATAGCATAAGATTTGGCTTATGTCAATCCCATCTCAAAGATTATATCATCCTCAAATCCAGTCGCAGGAAGAGTTGAATTCTTAATAACATTGTTTTTTGCTTGATTTGAAAGGTCCTGAAAAGGTAAGTCATTACAAGACCCAGCCCTCCGCCTACGCTCCAAAAGAAGGAGCTCCCGCCTACGTTTCACTGCGGCGGGCAGGTCGGGGGATAAACCCGCCAATAAGACGGCGGGTAAACCCGCCACAAAGATGGCGGGCAGGCCGCTACGCGACGGGCATATCCGCCGAAGCTTATCGGTTCATGCCAGTAGCGTAGGCGAACCGATTCTGAATTGGATCGACCTATTTTTTTCATACCCCGCTATGAACCTGAAGTGTGAAAATATTTCTAACTTTGTTCGTTTATCCCTTCAGAGTTTGTTGGACAGAAATAAAATAGTGTGAGTCCAGCTGTCTACCTAGTTGGAGGAACCAGTTGAGACGAGGGATCTGGACTTACATAAATACTATCAATCCATCGCCATACTTCCTTCGCCAAGCTTCTCGAGGATCTTATAGTGAGATATATTTTGACCGATCATTTCATCACTCCTCGTCTAACGGCAACATCTCTGCAATCCGATCATACGACCATGATCCATAGATTTCAAGCGATAATGGATTGAGTAGGTTGCCTCTGCCATCAATCAAAGCATACGCCTGCTTAAGGATCATGAGGCTAGTAGTGATACGCTCCTTGGTGAACCCTCTACCCAGATACTCGACCCTCAGGTAATCGGGAAAAAGAATTGTCTTAATCGGCGTACTATTGTCAAACACAATTTCGTCCGGGCATACCTGGTGACCGTAGAATCTTAAATTCTTCAATGATCCCGAAGAAATTGAGAACTTCTCATCGTCGATCGTTCCGGCGTAGAGTGCTCGCAGAAAGTGCTTTAGAGATCCTCTGAAACTTTTCGATCGATTTTCTTGCCAACCGGTTAATTCCTTTGCATCGTGTGACCTTAACTCATCGAAACGCGGATAAATGAGATAGTGACCACAATCCAACTGTATATTCCATACGAACGATCTCAACATGATGAACAATCGATAGCCCAGCGCCTTGTTCTCGATCCGCAGCACGCTGTCGGTTGCGGCGAGTAACGTGTCAGTATTGTCATCAAACCGAAAGTCGAGCACTTCGGGATTGAGAATCTGGCACTTGTCAGCGTTTTCAGTTGTACCAAGGAAGGCTCTCACGAATCGTTTTAAATTCTTTTGCCACTCCTCTGGATTCTCGGCGATGATGTTGACTTCCTCTTCCTGTAATATGTGTGGTTTCAGTCGGATGCCGTAGTGAAGTGTCTCGGAAGCAGCGATTCGGATGTTGACTACTTCCCGTTCGTATCCGACCCGGGATACTACCAGATCATATGCACCAGGAGGAACGTTGGTCAGACTAAAATTTCCTTCCAGTCCAGTTGAGGCACCAATGGTTGTGAACGATAAAAAGACGTTCACATTTTCGAGTGGAGTACCGGTTGTACTATCACTCACTATACCTGAAATTACGGCTTTTCTCTCCTGTTGTGCACCCAAACTCATGAGCGAAATAACCAAAATCAAACATGTTACATATATAAATCGCATCAGATTTTACCTAACCAGGTATGAATTCAATAATTTTACTACCACTCTGCGTCACGATTTCAATTTGATAGTTATACTCTAATGCTTCATAAAAACCTGCTTTTGAAGCTTTCCAGTTGATGCCTGGGAAAGGGAAATAAATATACCCGTTGACACCGTTATTTGGGAAGACAGTATACCTCTGCATGATTCCAACACTGACGCTATTCCGAAATATTTTGTAGAGTCTGGGAGAAAGTGTTCCATCGTCTGCAGGAGGTACATCGAGCATCCAACGTATAGGTCTTTGAGATCCGGATGTTGCCTTTGCCCATTCATCGAATGCTTCAAGTTGCCCCGTGAACTCTGCACGTAATACTGCCATTTTCCGAAGAGATTGTCCGATTGTTTCTGAAATTCTGGCTATGATTTGTTCCGTATCTACCATAGTATGCACCATCATAGGAGGAGCAGGTGGGATATCATTGTACGAATACTTCCGCCCATTCATGTGCATCTTTACACATTTTATCGGATTCAAGTCATACGGGGTTTGCGATAAGTTTTGGTAAAGTAACCACAACCGGACGTACTTTTCACTGTCGATGATGGCTGTCTCCAGAGAGTACATGTAGAAAGCGCTATCACTAAAGAAAATACCAATGGGTAGAGAGGACACAGTGCCATAGATACAGTATATGTCCGGACTCTCTTTCGGAAAGAATAAACCTTGTGTCTTGAGATTCCCTCCCTCCGGACGTTCACCGATCACTTCGACCCCCCCTGTTTTAACTGGCTGCTGCTGCAATTTAATTTCATAGTAGAGAGAATCGGATTTCTGGATCTTTATTGGAATGTTTTGGCGTTCGTACCCGACACGAGAGAAAACGAGTTCGTACTCACCGGCAGGTATGTCGGTAACTCGAAATGTTCCATCGACTCTGGATGAACTTCCAAAAGGAGTGTTTGGGATAAAGACAATCACATTCTCCAGTGGTTGGGTGGTTTCTTTATCAATTACTCTTCCCGTAATCAAACCCGAGGAGAGTATTTGGGCTGACACTTTTGTTAGCAGGATTATCTCAAGGAGAATCAAACATATTGTAAATGATATAGATCGCTCAATCATAGAGATTATTCGACCTCCGGATCGAAGTTCTCCACCAGCCACGCGTCGGATATGGTAGTGAAAACTGAGTAAACAATTATCTTATGAGCTGGATCCATACAAATATCCCCAACGTTTGGTGTGGGAAATGTAAAATATTTTTTTAACGCCCCTCCTTTTAGTGACAGGATGTAGATATGAGGTGAATCATTTTGCTGGCAAAAAATGCTTTTCCCGTCGGGCGACCAAGCTACCGGATCCACATTACCAGAGTGTAATAAGGTCTGGGATGAATCAGAAAGTGAAATTATCCAGAGACCGTTTGGGGGACCAAATTGGCGAAGTCGATGCCACAAGACGGCGATCTGTTTACCATCCGGAGAATATCGCGCAGAGCCAAGCCACCCAACAGAATCATTTTGTAAGAGTGGTCGGATTTCCCCCGTCTTTGGATCTAATAGATTTAAATTTCGATTATCAAGTGATGAATATAGAATCTGTGAACCCGGTGCCCACTCGAGATATGAGTTTACGTTTTCAGTGTTATCAAACCTCGTTGGGAAGCCACCATCAGCGTTGACAATCCAGATCTTCCGAGTACTTTTTTGGAATCCACTAAACGCGATCATTTTACCGTCTGGAGACCAAACCGGATATTTAATATCGGCGCTATCTAGAAAGGTCAACTGAGTTGCTCTTCCCCCCTCGATGAACTGTATGAAGAGGTTTTGAAAATTGCTGTAGACAATCCGTTTCCTGTCAGGTGATAGGCGTGCCCAAGAGATGCTCGAGGTCCCTGTTGTAAGTTGTTTTGGTACTGCGTTCTTGTTTTTGTCGCTGATTGTCCAGAGGTTCGAATATGAATGAGACTGGTTATACAGTAATCGCCTATTATCTGCGGAGTAAGTCATTTCGCTTCCTTGTATGCCGCTCATTACAACGATTGGTGCTCCATCGGCTTTACCGGTCGAAGGATTGATACAAACTTTCATAAGTTTATCTGCGTACTCATCTGAGCTGATATAGTAAATAGCATCTCCTTTTGATGACCAGCGAGGTTCATTGATCCAGCGAGTACTGTCCTGCACTACGATAGATTGTTGCGTCCCATCGGCTTTAATCGTCCATATTGTTTTCTCTTTTTCTCCAATCGTAAGAAATGCAAATAACGTCCCGGTGGGTGACCAATCAATATCCCATAACCAAGTAAATACACCGGTCAAAGGGATACGAGAAGTTATTCTACCTGTGGATTTGTCATTCATGTAAATAAGCTTCTGGGGATACAAGATACCAGCGAATTTTGAGCCATCGATAGCCCAGCAGACCTGCTGATAGTACGGAAGTCTGTGAGATACGCCGCCAAGACGTGGGACGAGATAACAGCCGTAAGTTGAGCCGTTCCCTGCAGGTATTAATAATTCGGAGCCATCGGGTGACCAGTGGATGCTCTGCATTTCCTTTTCCTTAAATATCTCTATGGGTTGCCCACCACTAATATCCTGAACAAACACCACTCGTTCATCCCGAGATACCTTCCTCACATAGGCTGTGGACTTGCCATCGGGCGAGATGGATGCAAGACTGACATCGCCATTGAATGTAACTTGCTTCAGGACAGATTTTACGGTCTCAAGACTTCCGGGCTGAAGGATGGAATCCCTGTACACCAAGAATAATATGAGAATGACTACGACGAGGGAGCCGCCGATAAAAAATAGAATCTTCGTCTTTTTTAGCGCTCCCCATATTCCAACAGAGGGAATTGTTCGAGTGGTACTTGATGGCAGGCTCAACGAACTGGGAGATACTCTCCCGGTTTGCTTCATGAGTCTTCGTAGATCAATCAGCATGTCATTGATGGATTGGTATCGCTCCCCGGGATCTTTTTCCAACGCGCGATTGAGGATATGCAGGCACTCCGATGAAATTTCTTCTCGATACTTTTGGATGGGTTCAGGTTCCTCGTTCACAATGGAATACATGATAGCGGCATCGTGCTCGCCTCGAAAAGGACGTTGCCCCCTTGAGAGCATCTCGTACATAACGATTCCGAAGGAAAAAATATCGGAGCGTGCATCGACCTCACCACCTTGTATTTGTTCGGGCGCCATGTAAGCCAGCGTCCCCACCGTACTCGATGTCTTTGTCAGCTTCAGCGACCCCTTCAACTTGGCCAGACCAAAGTCCATTACCTTGATCTGATTCTTCGTATTCACCATGATGTTCTCAGGTTTCACATCGCGGTGCACTATACCCTTGCTGTGTGCTTCGTGCAGCGCCTCCCCGATCTGTATCGCATAGGAGATGACATCATTGACCGATGGCTGCGTTGACCTGATCTTCTCCCGCAGGGTCACACCATCGACGAATTCCATGTCGATAAATTGTTGACCTTCGTGTTCTCCGAGTGAATGTATATTACAGATATTCGGATGATTCAGGGCAGACGCCGCTTTTGCTTCCTGGAGAAAACGGGATCGCTCTTGTTCGTGAGTCTCCAGACCTTTCGGTAGGAATTTCAATGCGACTTGTCGGTCAAGCTTGGTATCTTCGGCTTTATAAACTACTCCCATCCCGCCCTCGCCCAGTTTCTCTAAGATCTTGTAATGGGAAATAGATTGTCCTATCATCGGAATCTCCATCCACTCCCGCCATCCTTCGACAAGCTCAGGATGGGCGGGATGCGCAAAACTGTAACCACTCGCTGGAAAACGCTCGTGGGCAGTTTTGGCACTTCACCAAGCTTTTCGAGGATTTTGTAGTGCGATATTGTTTGTCCAATCATTTAGAGCCCACACTTTCGAACTCATCCCCTTGTTCCCCTTCTCTAAAAATTAGAGAAGGGGATGCATCTGCGGAGTTATTCCGTCCCTCTTTAATTTTAGAGAGGGACAACAGGGTGAGTTCGTTTTGCGATATTGTTTGACCTATCATAGATTTATTTAAAAAGGTTTTCTATTATGACAAATCTAGATGTGTATCTAGTATTGACGATGATTATCTCTTTTCCATCCCAGCTAGGAGAAAAGTCCCAATAATTTTTTACTCCAGGGAAATCAGCAGGGATACGTTTTTCTTTCCCATCCGGCAGTGTCATTCTCCATATCTCCCCTATCCCCCTGAGACCGTATATAGTCTTCCCATCATCCGAGAAGTTGATATTAGGAGAATGCCAAGGGATTAACCGTGTAGTTTTTCGCTGCTCTTCACGCGAAATAGTCCCATCGACGATCCATTGTGCCTTCCGATCCTTCCCGATGTGAAGATCACGGTACACGATGTATTTTCCCCCCTGGATGAAATATGCGTAAGTTGAATCATCATACACCTGAATCGGTTTTCCTCCAATTATTGAGGTAAGATAAACTGTGTTATTCACTTCAACCATGATCCTTACTGAATCAACCCACCCTTGTGGAAAACCATGTGCAATGTACTTTGGTGAATTGGGGTTCGAAAGTTCAATGATGTATGTTCTGACCGAATCTTGCAGTTCAGATACCTTCTTTGAACCATAGGCAATCTGTCTGCCATCGGGAGACCACATCGGTTCGGAAACAACTTCATCACCAAACGACAACTGACGACGATTACTACCATCTCTGTCTATCACATAGATGTGGGAGGGAGCGATACTATAAAGACCGCGAGTATAATCGTTTGGTCCTCCAACAATGAAAGCAATTTGTTTTCCGTCAGGCGAAAATTTTGGAGAATATTGATGTTCTTCAGTGAACGTTATCTGATTTGAACGATTTTCAGGAATGTTGACGATCTTAAAATCAGCGACTTCCCTAAATTGAGCATAAAGTATCTTCTGCCCACCTATGGAGGCTTTGACTCCAACCACCGGTTCTGTTCCATCCGTGATCGGAATAGGTTCTCCTCCCTTTGTGGATACCATCCACACATTCTCGATACCATTTCTATCAGACATGTAAACAATCTTATCATCCAGTATCCAAACAGGTTCATCGGCATGTTTCTTGTCTGAGGTAATTGCAGTTTCTTCCCCTGTCTCAAGATCATGAATAATAATCTCAGAATATTTTTCTGGAAATGCCCTGACCCAAGCAATCTTCATACCATCAGGTGAATATGAAAAGCTACATGCCCCGAGGGAACTCACTGAATCAATGAATTCCCGCCGTGGATCAGTGCCATCAACCCCGACGCTCCAGAACTCGAGCTTGCCCGACGAGGAGGGGCTTCCGAAAAAAGAAGGACTCCAAATATATCCTACCCGTCTTCCATCAGGACGGAAACGTGGGGTCCAGCAGCCATCCTGGATAATTTTTCGGGGTGTTCCTCCAAGGGAATTAATGACATATCCTTCGAGCTTATCTATCTGAGAATTGTACTGTACGTATAATATTAGACTGCCATCGGTCGACAGATCCACATATGTCCATGATGAAGATATTGTAGTAACGAATCGCGGGTCGCCTCGTATAACATTCATGATGTAAAGACCCATGGTTCCCTTTTGATCAGCACCCCCATATGCAATCCAGTTGCCATCACCAGAGATCCCCGGGACGGCAATGTCTGTTAATGGAATCTGAAGGGGACGTTGTGTTCTATCAGGGTTGATCCTCTCACTTTTTTTTGAAAAATATAAGTATACCGCTACAGATAGAGCAACTAGGAAGAATACGGCAAAAATCATTTTGGTTCTTATTCCCGAGGATCTCTTCTTTCCACCCGCTACAGTGGTATATCCTGTCCTCGATGTCTCCTTCTTCAATCTCTTCAAGTCAACTAACATCTCAGCAGCAGACTGATATCTCTCCGCAACATCTTTTTCCAAAGCTCTTCCTATTATGTGTATCAGTTCAGGAGATGTACCAGATACACTTACTTCAAGCGGCTTTGGTTCTTCGTTGACGACGGAATACAAAATCGCTGCTTCGTGTTCACCCCGGAATGGCAATTTGCCTGTCACCATTTCATATAACACCACTCCCAGCGACCAGAGATCACTCCTTTGATCTACTTTTTCTCCTCTTGCCTGCTCTGGCGACATGTATGGTGCCGTACCTACTGTTGTACCTGTCCGGGTCAGTCTCGATAAACCGCTCTTGTGTGCAAGTCCGAAATCAAGGATCTTCACCTGATCCTTTTCGGTTATAATTATATTACTACTCTTAATATCTCTGTGAACGATTCCCTTCTCATGAGCTGCCTGTAGTCCTTCGGCAATCTGGATTGAAATACCAACAGCTTCCTCCAGATCAAGACGTCCCTTCTTTATCTTCTTGCTTAGGGATGTTCCTTCGTAGTATCCCATAGCGATAAACATTTGACCGTCTTCGGTTGAAGCTATCTCATATATTGTACATACGTTGGGATGATCAAGTGCCGATGCGGCTATGGCTTCATGTTTAAAGCGTGTATTTTCCTCTTCTGTGAGGGAAACATCGCGTGGAAGGAATTTCAGTGCAACGTCACGGTCGAGTTTGGTATCGTGGGCTTTATAGACCACACCCATCCCGCCCTCGCCGAGCTTCTCGAGGACCTTATAATGTGATATGGTTTGGCCGATCATCCGGATCTCTCTATCCCTCTTTAACCTATTCCAATCCCTCGAAGAAACCAGTGATAAGCTCGATTTCTGTGTAGTCGATCTGATTCTCAAGATCCATAGCAACGAGGAACCGCTCACCGTCAGGGGACACCACATATGACACTCCGTCAAGGTTCTCGTAGTCACCCTCGATGACTACACGCGGCATGCCAATAAGAACTTTGGGCGTGTAGAAGACATCAGCCTCATAGATCTTTCGGCCATTACGGTACACAAGTTGTTTACCTCCGTTCGTCCACAGCGGCTCTTCCCCACCTCCCGCCGAGACTTGCCACATCTCACTGGTTCTTGGTATTGGTTCGACAAACACCTCCCAAATTCCTCCCTTGACACCAAGGAATGCCAGAAGTTTGCCGTTCGGTGATATCGCGGGAAAATAGCGCTGGTCCATTGAGTCAATTGCTGTCGGGTTTGAATACTCCTTATCCAACGCAAACAGCCGAGAACCACTCTCATTCGTGACCAAGAGCTGCCTTCCGTCACAGCTCCATGTTATATGGTTAAAGGAGCCTATATTCATCAATGCGCGCCTCTTCCTCGACTCGCGTAATGGGTGGGAAAACAATTGCCATCGACCATCCACGCTGTCAGAATAGGTTGCTGTGGAGGGCCCGGGTCCCCATGTGAGCCATCCGAACACCGCCGGAGTGAGGACGAGTACTTTCGATCGTCGCACAAGGTCATAGAACCAGATCTCCGGACGCTTGTCTATCCCTTGGTATTCTGTAAGAACCATTCCTGATCCATCACCTGACATCGACAGATATCCAAACCTTCCCGGCGGAAATCCTGAATCGTGAAAGGACCCTTTTCTGTCGATCCACATCAGCCTTGCCATCGGTCTGGCAAGCGAGGAGGTGACATAGACGATCCTACCGTTCTCTGAAACGCTGAAATGTCCTGACGGCACCATGTGATCCCGAACCGGACCGGCGATAAGACGCGGCTTCCCAATGACTGACAATGTGCTGATGTCGAATCCTATCGCGTAGGCCATTCCGTCGTCGATATAGACCAGATGACCGCTCTTCACATAGTGTGCGTTGTGCCCGCGCACTCCAAGAGAAGTAGCCTTTCTCTCCTTCAGATCAAGAACCTGGACCTCGCTTCCGGAAACAAGCAGCTTTGAGTTGTCGGGAAGTGTGTGAGGATATTCGTTGCCATCTCGTCTGAATAGGATTGTGGTGTCACCGCCTGAGCTTGCTACAGATACAAGCAAGCGTCCTTCGCCTTCTCCATAATAAATCCGGCCGTCCTTATTCCAGCAAGCTCCGAGTACTATTGGACCAACACGTCTTAGTGTGGTCGGTTTCCCTCCGTGGACTGAGATGGTCTTCAGTTCGTTCTTTGCGAAGAATCCAATCCATTCACCGTCTGGAGAGAAGAATGGTTGATACGCGTCGTCCGTTCCCTCGAGAGGTATCACCTCTCTTGACTGGAGCTGCCTCACGAAGAGCTTGAACGTTTCACCCAACCTGCCAACGTAGATAAGTTTCGAACCGTCCGGGGAGATTGCAAGTGAAGGGCGCGCTATGCTCATTAGCGCTCCTCCTAAGATCGACAATGGTCTGTCGCTTGGGATAAGGATGCTGGAGTGGATCATTCCCCTTGTCGTGTCCGGTCGGGATGGAACAATGGTCAGGCGGTCTACGATGACCGCGGCTGCAAAGATAACAATTATTCCACTTGTGATGGCGAGTACTCTTGGAAGCCGCCGCACATGTCCGCCTGATCGAAGTGCTGGTGTGGCATTGGCCTTTGTTTCTCCAGAAATCGTTTGTGTTTCTCGACTTGAGGAACGTTGTACAGCATGCAAGTCTCGCGCAAATTCCGCAGCTGATTGGTACCGGTAAGCGACATCCTTCTCTAGTGCTTGTCGTATGATTCGTACTAATTCCGGTGGTGCGTCTGTCACGAACCGTTCCAGAGCAAGCGGGTCTTCCGATACAATCGAGTACATCAGAGCCGCCTCGTGATCTCCTCGAAAAGGAAGCCGTCCCGTAAGCATTTCGAAAAGGATAATGCCTAAGGACCAAAGGTCTGAACGGTGGTCTACCTTTTCTCCCCGAACCTGTTCTGGCGACATATACGCTGCAGTGCCGAGTGTCGTTCCAGTACGTGTCAATTTTGTACGGTCGCTCTGACGTGCAAGGCCAAAGTCAAGAATCTTGGCATGGCATTCTTCTGTGATGATGATGTTGCCGGGCTTGATGTCACGATGAATGATTTTGCGTTCATGGGCTGCGTGAAGACCTTCAGCAATTTCAAGCGCAATCTTGATCGCCTCAGTTTGCCTGAGGGTCCCATCATTGATTCTGTGATTGAGAGAGGTTCCTCCATAGTATGCCATCGCAATGAACATACGGCCGTCGGGAGATAAGCCTGATTCATAAATCGTGCATATATTGGGATGGTCCAGTGCAGACGCCGCTTTCGCCTCATGCAGAAAGCGTGATTTTTCTTCTTCCGAAGAAGAGAACTCCTCTGGCAGGAATTTCAAAGCGACATCGCGGTCGAGGGTGATATCTCGGGCTTTGTACACAACTCCCATTCCCCCCTCACCGAGTTTCTCAAGAATCTTATAGTGTGATATGGTCTGCCCTATAAGAGAAGTCATATCAATTATTCTCCTTTTGCCAGCAGTGCCTGAAATCTCGGATTGTTCCTTAGCGGGTCATAGATCGGATCAAGGCGAAGAATAGATGCTGTGATATATTTTGGAGCATGAGGTGACAAGAGAAATTCCAGTTTGTTAAGAGCAGCGTCGTATTTCCCGACCATTATATAGACCTGAGCCAAGTACACGAGTGGATTTAAACCAAACATCGCATCCATAGATATCGGTAGCTGCATAACCGCGAGTTCTGCCTCCCGGACAGCGTCCTCTTTACACCCAAGACCGGCGTTGACGATTCCAAGAGAGCCATGAAGCCGGTAGTCATCAGGTCTCTTCTTGATTTCGGATTCCAGGAACACCCGGGCAGTATCGAATGACGCTCGGGATCGCGCTGAATCGCCCATAAACCCGTACACCATTCCTCTTAGTTGAGAAACTGGAATGATCCACTGCTGCTCCACAGATGTGCTCACAGGTGCATCGGCTAAATGGTCTAGTGCCGTCTGAAAGTTGCGTTCATAGATTTCGAGCCACGTCAAGTCTATCCAAGACTGGTTCTGCGTCGGTGAGCGATAGAGTTCACTTCGGCTCTTCCTAGTGTCACCGAGCCAGCAGAGGTACATCCGAGCCTTCCACCGGTAGGTTTGTTCCTGGTCGGGCATAAGAGAAATTGAACGGTCTTGGTAAGCTTCAGCGTCAGCAAACTTGCCAATCATCCATAGCGTATTGCCGATTTCGAGCGGAAGACCTGCAGCTTGTGGATCGAGTTCGAAGGCCCTCTTCAGCCGCTCTACTGCTGCCTCAAACTTCCCCTGCCGTCTCCAGATGTAGGCAACAGCTGAAAGAACGTCACTGTTGTGTGGCAGTTTTTTTTCGGCAACAGCGAATGCCTCGAGCGCCCGATTATAGTCGCGGTACCCCCAATAGTAGTAGTAGCCAAGCGTGATGTATGCCTCCGGTAATTCACTTTGGAGCGCTAATGCCCTATCGAGGCATTCTTTCGCTTGTGAAAGGCGTTCTTTCGTATGATCTAAACCATACCAGAAGTACCTTAGATGAACATAGGAGAGCTTTGCATAGGCTAGCCCGAACGTTGAATCAAGTTGGACAGCCCGGTGAAACATCTCAATGGATGTCTCAATGTTCGCGCGTTCAACCCTTTCGGAAAAAGTCAGAGCTTGCAGGTAGACCTGATACGCCTCGACGTTTCTTGTAGGAATCGCTTCGATGACGTTTTTCTCACCTTCACCCAGCACGATATCAAGGGATTTCACAACTCGCGTGGCGATCTCTGTTTGGACGGCAAAAATGTCATCAAGCGTGCGATCGATGTTGTCCGCCCAGAGATGCACGTCACCGGAGACCTTGATAAGCTGAGGGGTGATACGGATTCTCTCTGTGCTTCCTGTTTTCACCCATCGAACGGTCCCCTCGAGGATGTAATCTACACCGAGCTCTTTCGCAACGACCGGGAGTGTTTTTGTTGTCTTTTTATATTGAATGGAGCTGGTCCTTGAAATCACTCCAAGTCTGATAATCGAACTGAGGCGTGAAGTAATCTCGTCGGTCAGTCCATCAGCGAAGTATTCATCTTCGGCGGGACCAAGATTCTCAAAGGGAAGGACTGCTATCATCTTCAATCTGGAGGCTGGTCTCTCTTCACGAGGTACAAGAAAATAGGCGAGAACAATCATGGCAACAACGATAATGGTACCTCCAACAATCATGGCAAGCTTCCTTGTTTTCTTTTGAACCTTGATCGTTGGCAATATCTGCTGCTCAACCTCCCGCAAAGCACTGACAACTTCTTCTGCATTCTGATATCGCTTTGTCTTATCCTTCTCCAGACAGCGATCGATAATCTTTTCAAGTGCTGCCGGGGTTTCCTTTCTCAGCGATCTCACTGGAGCAGGATTTTCATTGAGGATGGAATAACTCAAGGCAGTCTCAAATTCCCCGCGGAATGGCAAACGCGACGTCGCAAGTTCGTAGAGCACAACACCAAGAGAAAAGATATCAGAACGGTAATCAACTTCTTCACCACGCACTTGTTCAGGTGACATATAGGCTGCAGTACCAACCGTACTTCCGGTTTTCGTAAGTTGAATACTCCCGCGGAGCTTTGCGAGGCCGAAATCCGTTAGCTTCGCAGTGCCATCTTCCATTAGCATGATGTTATCCGTCTTCACATCCCTATGTATAATACCATGTTGATGTGCATGCGCTAATGCTTTGGCCATCTGTATTCCATAGTCAAGCACTTCACTTATGGAGAAGTCTTTATCATCCAGTTTTAGTTGTCTGAGCTTCGATTTGAGTGTACCACCTGGGATGTATTCAAGAACTAGATAGTGTTGCCCCTCGTATTCATCGATATCATGGATCGTAGCAATGTTGGCATGATTTAGCGCCGATATTGCTTGAGCTTCTTGTTCAAAGCGTTTAAGCTCTTCAGGGGAAGGATGAAGTGTAGCAGGTAGGAACTTCAAAGCAACATCCCGTTTGAGCTTGGTATCATGGGCTTTGTAAACTACGCCCATTCCACCCTCTCCGAGCTTCTCTAAAATCTTATAATGTGATATGGTTTGACCTATCATAATTCCCATGGATATGATGAAAGAAGGTAGGAAGAATTTGATATAAAATCAAAAACAGGCTTTAACAAGAAGAATCAGTGTTTTCCTTTTAAATCTGTGTGTTTTTCCTCCTCTGAATAAGTAGACTCATCAATTAAAACAATTATTCCAGCTCCATCTCACAGAGTATATCATCCTCCGATTCGGAAAAAGGAAATGTCAAATTCGTGATAACATCGATTTTCACTTGATTTGGAAGGTCCTGAATTTGAAAGTCATTATTAGACACGGCCCGGGATTTGAACCTACATAATTTGCTGTTTTCATAGAATTATGGATCCGAAATGGGGAGCGGCACAAGATCAGAACTAACTATAATACCACTTGGTAGGTAAACCGGGGGCGGGTCAGTCCAAAACAACGAAGCTTCCCAACACCCTACGAGCCGCGCAAAATCTTCTCCATCTTCCTGCCCTTCGCCAACTCATCCACCAACTTATCCAAATACCGAACCTGTTGTGTCAATGGATTCTCAATTTCCTCTACACGATACCCACAGATTACTCCGGTGATGAGGTACGCATTGGGGTTTAGCGAAGCTCGTTGGAAGAAGGTTTCAAAAGTTACATTTTCTTTTATTAGTTCCTGCAGCTTCTTGTTATTGAAGCCTGTTAACCACTCTATAACCTGATCCAATTCTCCTTTTGTTCTGCCTTTTTTCTCCACTTTCGCAAGATACATAGGATAGGCCGAGGCAAAGGTCATTTTTGCGATACGCTGGTTTTGTGTGTCGGAATTGTTCATATCTGTAAGTCATCAAAGTGTAATGTAAAGTATTTTTGTAGTGTCCCTCCCTCACCGAGCTTCTCAATAATCTTATAATGTGAGATTGTCTGGACTATCATACGCTCACCGGAAAACGTTTTCGAGCATGATGATTTTCGGCGACGATCTTTTTTTCACAATAAGGAGCTCCTTCCCATCCCAGCTTGGACTAAAATTGTAAGAGGCATCAACCCCGAGGAGATCGGCCTTGATCCGTTCTGGTTTGCCGTGCGGCAACTCCATTCTCCATATCACCCCCGCATCCGAAAGCGTGTAAATTGCCCTCCCCCCCGCCTCGTCTCCCTTGAATGAACCAAAGGGCCAGTTCAGGGGCTTTGCAGTTCTATTCTGCATACCACGCGGTGTTTTACCGTCGACAACCCACCACTTGTTTTGGTTCCTCCCTTGATGAAGATCCCGAAACACTATATACTTATCCCCCCGGACAAAATTTCCGGAAATTGAATCATCACACACCCTCGTCAGCGGCGCCCGATCGACCGACGTAACATAGACGGTCCCATCCACGAGCAGCTGAAATCTCACAGAATCGAGCCACGGTTGGGGAGTCCCGCGTCCGATAAACTTCTGAGAACTGGGATTCGACGGCTCCATGATGTGTGTCCGAAAGGAATCAGCCGGTTCGGAGACCTCACGCATGGCGTATGCAACGCGCCGACCGTCTGGAGACCACATAGGCAATATGACGCACTCTTCCCCAAACGTGAGTTGCCTCCTATTCCCGCCATCCCTGTCCATCAGAAAGAGGTGAGAGGGACTATTATACCATCCTCCGACAACAAATGCGATCAATTTTCCATCAGGCGAAAATTGAGGCATCGATTGATATTCATCCCTAAACGTAATCTGATGCGCACGTTTTTCATCAATGTTTACGGTGAACACATCGGTAACTTCGTTGGACAACGTATATAGGAGCTTCTTTCCATCCGCGGAACACTTGACACCGAGGACTGGCATCGACTCCCTTGTAATCTGAACAGAAGAGCCTCCCCCGGCAGAAACCATCCACACGTTGAGCACACCGCTCCTGTTGCTCGTGTAGGCGATATGATCTTCCCCTGCCCACGCGACTTCATCTATTACTTTCTTTTCGGAAGTTGCCTGTAGTTCCTGTCCTGTCTCAAGGTTGTGAATGACGATCTCAGAATAGTTGCCCGGGAATGTCCGTATCCACGCGATTTCCTTTCCATCGGGTGAATATGAAAACGAACTTACAAACCAATTTCCGCCTAAACCGATATGGATTGTGTCGACGAATTCGCTCCGACGATCGTTTCCATCTTTTGCGGAACTCCAGAACTCGATTTTTCCTGACGGCAATCGGTCAGCCATGAATCCGCGTATAAATCCAATCCTCAGCCCGTCGGGCCGGAATCGCGGCATAAATCCCTTACCGATTTTCTGCGGCGCCCCTCCGTTAGTATTAACGACATACACATTACTTTCGCCTGATACAAGATACCCCTCAGTGTAAACGATGAGGCTTCCGTCAGGTGAAACGTCTGTATAGGAACCATAGGAAGTATTTGCAACGGGAGTGATGAAGCGCGGATCCCCTCCTTTGCTGTGCATCAAATAAAGCCCCGGCTTTCTGTTGTGATCCATTGCGGTGAACGCTATCCAGTTGCCATCGCCGGAAATTCCGGGGAAACCCATTTCTGTAAATGCGGTCTAAAGCGGTCTCACCACTATCTCCGGATTTATTCCAACGCCGCTTTTCATAGTGAGAAGATATCCCGCAATCCCGAGGAGAATAACTCCTCCAACGATCAACAACAGCTTGTTTCTGATACCGCCGGCCTTCTTCCTTGAGCCACACACGGGGGGAAATCCCGCCCTCGAAGTCTCCTTCTTTAACCTTCGAAGATCGATCAACATATCCTCAGCCGTCTTATACCGCTCGGCGGGATCCTTCTCCAGCGCCCTGCTGATGATATGAATCAATTCGTGCGATGCCTCGGATACTGATGTTTCTATCGGTTGCGGTTGCTCGTTGACGACAGAGTATAAGATGGCAGCTTCATGCTCTCCCTTAAACGGCAGTTTACCTGCTATCATCTCATACAACACGACTCCCAGAGACCATAGATCGGTACGATGATCTATCTTACCGCCCTGAGCTTGTTCTGGAGACATGTACGGCGCTGTACCTACTGTTGTACCTGTCCGGGTTAGTCTCGATAACCCACTCTTGTGTGCAAGTCCGAAATCAAGGATCTTAACCTGTCCCTTTTCAGTGATAATTATATTACCACTCTTGATATCCCTGTGAACTATTCCCTTCTCATGGGCCGCCTGCAAACCTTCAGCGATCTGGATTGCTATACCGACAGCTTCCTCCAAATCAAGACGTCCCTTCTGTATCTTCTTGTTAAGGGATATCCCTTCATAGTACCCCATAACAATGAACATCTGGCCATCAGGTGTATCGCCTACTTCATGGATTGTGCAGATGTTGGAATGTTCGAGTGCTGATGCGGCTTTAGCTTCGTGAATAAACCGGTTTCTTTCTTCATCTGAAAGTGATACTTCATGTGGGAGAAACTTGAGGGCAACGTCACGGTCGAGTTTGGTGTCGTGGGCTTTATACACAACTCCCATTCCTCCCTCACCGAGCTTCTCTAAAATCTTATAATGTGATATGGTTTGACCGATCATAATTCCCCTAGATATGATGCAAGAAGGTAGGAAGAATTTAGGGAAGTATCAAGATCACTATATATATAGTGAAAATCAGTATTTTTCTGTGATTTATATCGATTTACCAGGCCCTATGGGTCAGCGAAATTCAACAAAATAGAATAACTATTTCAGCTCCATCTCACAAAGGATATCATCTTCCGATTCAGATGCAGAGTATGTCGAATTCTTAATAACATTGTTTTTTGCTTGATTTGAAAGGTCCTGAAAAGGTAAGTCATTACAAGACCCAGCCCTCCGCCTACGCTCCAAAAGAAGGAGCTCCCGCCTACGTTTCACTGCGGCGGGCAGGTCGGCGGATAAACCCGCCACAAAGATGGCGGGCAGGCCGCTACGCGACGGGCATATCCGCCGAAGCTTATCGGTTCATGCCAGTAGCGTAGGCGAACCGATTCTGAATTGAATCAGCCTGTTTTTCCCTGATCACGCGACGCACACCTTTAGGTTTTTTAAACATTGCACCTCCCAACTATATTTTTTTTATCGCAAGAGGAACACTCTTGTGAGAACATCGGTCGGAGCGATGAATGCCTTGTAGCGTTCATAGACCGAGCGTTCGCTCATATAACGGATCATACCAAACCACTCCAGGAACCGATGGTAGGTACGAGTCTCGTAACAGTTTATAAAATCAATGATGGGGGAATTACGGGTTATTGGTCGGATGTATTTAAGCATTGTAGGAAACGCCTTGAGGTATTTCTCAGCGTAAAAGCTCACTGGTCTTGGCTCCTGCCCGAACCGTAGAAGAAGGTATATTGAGAATCCCCACCCTAGTTGAGCTATGGGAAAGTCGGTGTATCGATCGGCTGATGCCCAACTGTTACTGAGTGTGAATGTCTGAAACAGACGATGGAACAATTCAGGTCGATATCTGTACTCCAGCAGTCGCCTGCCATCTTTTGAGAGCGTCATTTTACCGCGATTGACTGTCACGATACGTGAAAGAACGGTATTCTGATGCAGCGACCAGAGCGCTGTAGAATCGCTTTCGCCCAAGAGCCTCACAGCACCGGATTCAATAAATTCTTCGGTGATGAACTTTTTTGAATAAAGTTCCTGAACCACCTTCCGTGGCAGGGCACCGAGTTTTGCAGTGAGTTTAAGGAAACCATTCCGTTCGATGATATGGAGGAGTTCTTCGGTCAGACGCAGGAAAGGGATCTGATCGAGCGTCTCATTATCAACGTCGTGACAGAACCTCACCGGAGAATCAGGACCGAATGGTCCGTATATCGATTTGTGCATTTGGTCAGGTGATAGGCCGCAAAAGTCGTCAAGAGCAGTATTGTTCGCTGTTTCCACAGCCATTTTCGCTCTAGCCTCAGCATCAACTTGCGGAAACTCCCTATCAAGTACATCGCTGATCCGAACAAATAGTTCATCCATCACTTTCCGAAGCTTCCTGTTATCGGAATGGTTCGCAACCGCGGCGATTGATCCGAGGAGTCCATCGAGATCATAGGCGTTCAGATGGACAACCAGTTTATCCCCTTTTAGTACAGCAAGTCTGAAGCGGTTTTCAATTTCAGGGTCAATGTCGTTCAAGCCCAGCAGGAGATCGCGTTCGGCAGGAGTGAATAGAATCGGTTTCAATACTTCGTCACGTTCAGGTAGTTCCATGGCTGATCAAATAATTGCTACTTCCCACCGGCCGTTTCGGTTCCGAGCAGATGGGCAATAATATTCCGAGTTCCCTGGCTAAACCTCAGGTATTCATCAGCACTCAGCAAACCTTGAGATTGCATCTCCGCCAGCTGAATCAGCGCTGTCGACCGGCTAGGATTGTTGAAAACTCGGGCGATCTCCCTGTCACGCCGCTGAACGAGTCTGAAGATGTCCAAGTACTTCTGATGAAAGCTCTTGGCACTGTCTGCATCGATCTGCTTGATCTCCGAGAGGATCTGCCGGCAGAAGCGCTCTAACGCCACAGTAAGTAGTTCCCGTAAAATTTTCCAATCTGATTCTTTGATTTCACGCATCACAATCTCCTCCATTACACAATCTGCGAATCGTGCTTAAGGGCTTCTCTACAGATTTGATTATTCATTTTGTGGATGATAATCATTCCAAAGCGGAAATGCATTTTTTTACTCCTCAATTACACATCAGCTACACGGGGAACATTTGAACGAGGCGAGGCGCCCTAGCTTTTCACCATGAAATTTCGTCTTGCATTAACGATATTTCTTGGTTGTATTTATGCATGTAGTAATACCTCCTTAAACCTTAGTCCCTTCTGCTATAATATTAAGGTATTCCTTAAAAGCAAATACCCGGTGCCGCTGCTTACCGGTTATTTCTTTGACTACTCCGATATCAACCAATTTACCGGCAAGTGTGTTTGCGGTTTGCCTGCTTACGTTCAACTTCTGAGCGATATCTTTCGTTGAAAGCATAGGTTTCTGAAATAAAACATCGAATAATCTTAATATAGATGGTGCGGCGATCTCTTTTTCTATCATAATATTATAAAATTTCCGATGTATTTCGATTATATGTTTAGCAGTTTCTGTGGCTTCTGAGCTGGTTTCAACAATACCTTGTAAGAAAAATTTTATCCATCCCTCCCAGTCACTTTTGAACCGGATGGCATTTAGTTTATCGTAATATTCGGAACGATTTTTTTTGAAATAAAACGATAGATACAACAATGGCTTATGAAGTATGCCTTTCCAATACAAGTAAACTGTAATCAATAACCTGCCAATCCGACCGTTACCATCCAAAAAGGGATGAATAGTTTCAAATTGTGCATGAATTAAAGCACAATTTATAAGTAAAGGATATACAGGTTCTGCATAAAAATATTTCTCCAATCTTCCCATCAGGTTTATCAATTCTGAAGGCGGCGGCGGTATGAAGGTTGCAGTTTGAATTGTACTGCCTGGGGATCCAATCCAATTCTGGGTTTTACGGAATTCACCAGGTGTTTTATCTTCTCCTCTGACATTTTTCAGAAGTTCTTTATGCAATTCCCTGATTAAACGCAGCGACATGGGAAAATTTTTAAGACGTCTGATCCCATAATTTAACGCGTTTACATAATTTACCGTCAACGCCACATCTTCAATATTTTCCTTGGGAATCCCCGCTTCGAACTCAAGAATATCCTGAAGGGATGCCTGAGTACCTTCGATTTGAGAACTAAGGACTGCTTCCTTCTTTACAAACATCGAAATAAAAAGCTCCGGATTGGGAAGGATATAGCTCAAACCGTCTAACAGCGAAAGTGAACGATCAGCATTAGAAAGTAACTTAGATATCTCGGAATCGATAGAAATGCCTGGTGATGGCGGAATATCCTTTGGAATAAATGCCTTATATCCGGCAGGTTGCTGTATAAATTTCCCTGAATCTGCGAACATTATTAAAGTCCTCTTTAATAATGATTTATTAGTTTATTTTTTAGTCAATGATACTTGAATAAGATAACTAATATTCGGTTGTATGTCAAGTACACTTGATTTACAAAATATATTCTACCTATATCGCCAAAAGTAATCATTTTAAAATACCTATAATGCAGGGCATTTGCATCTACTATACTAGGTCCAACTCACAGAGTATATCATCCTCTGATTCATACTCCATGTTGGTTACATTTTTAATAACGTGGATTTTGTTGTGATTTGATTGATTTTGAAAAGGAGAGTCATTACAAGACCCAGCCCTCCGCCTACGCTCCAAAAGAAGGAGCTCCGGCGGATAAACCGCTACTCCAGAGGCCGATTCCAAATTGAATCGGCCTCTTTTTTTTCATACCCCGATATGAACCTGCAGCGTGAAAATTGTAGAGTAGGACAATGGCGCAAAAGTGTACAGGCCATGTGAGCCCCGGCTGTTTCTCTCCTTTCGGAACGAGTGTCCCGCTCAAGCAAGCCATCATCTCTGTTT
>Ga0315277_10003557_pt1 | contig 21101 bp, 34 predicted proteins | sample YL17G05_15_MG_FD_203695 | JGI IMG/M metagenome (GOLD analysis project Ga0315277, IMG submission 203695) | Sediment microbial communities from Yellowstone Lake, YNP, Wyoming, USA - YL17G05_15 | ecosystem: Environmental > Aquatic > Freshwater > Lake > Sediment | place: USA: Wyoming | collected... | reverse complement strand
ACTAGGACAATGCAAAACATATTTCCTTTTGAAACTTGAAACCATTCTAACCTTCATTTCCAGTCCACAAATATTTAAACCTCAATTAAACTAATAAACATTCTTGAATATGAAATCTTAAGAAAACATTAAAGAAAAAAGGGAAAGTTCAAATTTGACTTGATAGCAATGTTAACTATGCGATTTCGTTTTCTGTTTCTTCTTACATCCTTTATGCCATTGAACAAGTTTTTCAGCAATCAATGAAGCGAAGATTTCCAGCAGATTTCCAGAAATGACGGTTGACATTGCTTAAACCGTTCCTATGTCAATGTCAAAAGCAAAAGCAATTTCTGAATCGTTAGGCAATCCAACATCGTTGAAAAAGAATATCATGAATGTAACAGTAGCATCTTCATAAGGATGTAGCACAGCACCGTTATAATTGTCCCTGACAGAAACGAAATTGTAGAGGTTGCTGGGAACAGTTTCAAAATCTGTGTAGTTGAATAGCAATGTAATGTTTGCTTGTCCTTCATTGCGAATGATGAACGTTTCACTTTTGCTTTGTCCAATGCTGATGTTTCCCCAATCCATCAAAAAAGGAAGAGGTACTTTCGTTCCGTTAACGTAGTACAATCCCAGCGAAGGATTAGTCACGATTTGTCCAATGTCATGAATTTTTATCCATTGATAAGTCATTACGATTCCAGCAATACTAATTGGCAAACCGATAAGCAAAATCCAGAAAACAGCATTCAGCACAGCATGGTTTACATGCAGTTTCCGCAATACAGCAAAGTTAGGCTTCTTCATTTTTCTATTTCACTTCAAAAACATAAAAGAGAGTTTGAAGCTTAAAAGCTTTTTGCAGATTAAGCTGGAAGTTTCGCTATTGCAGAATTGATTTCTTTCGTTCTGGACAATATTTCATTTTGCCATTTTTGCTTTAACATTTTGTTGTCAACTATCCAAATGATTTCTTCAGCAATAAGCTTTATTTTTCGTGGTGTTTCTTTCATTATGTCAACATTAACAACTGCTTTTTCCAATTTTATCACCTCCTTTAACATTCATGGTCTTTACATTTTTTACAATCACTAGGAAAAACAAGGTCACCTTTCTTAAGACAATAGTATGCTAGATGCTTACATTCATCTTTCATATTTATTCCTTCATTAACTCCGCTAATTCTGCATCAGTCATGTCCGAAACGGTCTTTACTTCATTCTGTTTCACATCTTCAGCAACCTTCATCTTTTCCAATATTTCAGCAAACTGTGTATTATTTGCTTCAGCATCCTTCAAAGCTTTCTCAACAATTTCAAAACCAATCTTCAAAGCCAATTCGTAAAGTTCGCTTTCTGGAACATTCCGCAATGCAGTCTTTCTCATCATTTTTTGGTAAAGCGCAAGAACATCTAAACCCTTCAATACCGTATTCTGTCCTAGACTCAAACTTTTCCGCACAAAGTTCTTAACTGTTCTACGTGGCATATTCATCACTTCTCCTTACCGTAATTTTTCAGTTGCTCAAGAACTGGTCTTTCATCAAGTCCAATCAACTTGAAACATTCCAGCATGAGCATTATCGCTTTCACAACATGCTTAACCATGACTTTCGGTTCAATCATGCTTCTAGCGACAGCTTCAGCAAAACCGATAATTCCTTCATTCAATCTTGCGCTAACTGGCAAAGCCAAATGCTCTTGCTGTCTAAACACTTCAGTAGCGAAAATAGTTATGATATCTTCCATTTTTTTGGTACTTGTCCATTCAATCTTATATTTTCTAGCATATTCAACATATCGTTTCCACATTTCCAGATTACTGTCAATAACGCTTGTGTGAATCCTTCCTAAAGTTGCTTTGTACTGATGTCTAGTTATAGCTTCAAATTCTATGATGTCATATTGGAACAAGCATAAGACAGCATGAAACCGTGTTAGGAAAGCTGTGCTTTTAAACGGAATCTGAGATTTTATTATATCTGGATGTTTCGTTATGAAATGCTCTCCTTTAGGATTGCAAAAGAAAACACCACTTTGCTTAGATGGACAATGAGAAATCTGCAAATTCGCTTTCTGAATGCTGAATTCATGATTAGCCATAGAGCTATATAATGCTACTGCTTCGCTGATTGGTGTTTTGTCCAATTCATCAAGAAACAATGTTCCATTATGCGTTTGTGGCAATGCACCCAGCGTTATTATCTTTCCCATTCTGGACATAGTAAGTCCAGCACCAGTAAGTTTAGTTCCTTCAATAAACATGGTGTTCGGTGTTCTTTCTTGAATCCACAACGCAATTTGGCTTTTCGCTACCGCTGGGTCGGCTACGCACAAAACGTAAATTGGTTTCTGCACAGCAAACAGAGCATAACCGCTAAGTTTCTTCAGCAATGCTTGATTAAGGATGTGCGGTGCAATTTCAGTTTCAAACTTGTCATACACTCTTGTTTGCTGAAGCCATGCTTTCAATTCTTCAATTTCAGTTTCCGAAAAAAGCATTTGTTCTTTTTTGGTTAGTACCGCTTTAACATATTTAACATATTTGTCTTCAGCTAATCCTCTAACATCTGGAACGGACATAGTTTTCAATCTCCAAAAAGAAAAGAAAGATTTGGAATTCGCATGTATGGTTGTATTTTCGGAATAACATTCATAAGTGTACAAATATCCTTTCCAAAAAGACATTCTTTATCACATTCAATCCCAGCGCAAAATGTCTCACTTGTAAAGATACTTTGCATTTTGAACAATGCCTTTTGAAGGCTTATGAATGATTTCCGCTTTTCCTTCAAACGTTGTTTTTCTGTTTGTTTGTTCATCTATTTCAATCCTTCTTTTTCTCTACCATTTCCCAAAAAAATCCGAAACGTAACAAAACGTAATCAGAGGGTTTCAAACTCCATTTCTTCGCAAATTGCGGAATATTGAATTTTTTCTGTATTCTTGTTTGTGGCATCTGTTTCACCTTTCAAGTGATTCCTTATTAAGTTGTTAAGTCAATATAAGCGTTTCGGTTTTCCGCACAAACAAAAATATAAACGTTTCGGTCAATACAGTAAACGGAATAACTTCACAAGTTATTAAACTTCAGAATCCTTCAAAACATTTCCCTTTTCATCTTCATACCATGCTTTACGACATCTCGAATTTTTGCACCATACAAAAACCCTTATCTTCTCAATTTTTTCTGGAGATTCACCAATTTCATATTTCACCCTAACAAGCGTAAAACCACATTTTGGACAATCAGAACTTACAATCTTAACCAACAAAAACACCTTTCAAAGTGTTCCGTGTAACATCTCTGCACCTTTTCCATTGATGTCCAGCATCATGTTCCAAAATTTCATTAATATTCCTTTTCTTGCTAGTATCAAAACGTGTCGTATAACTCACGAAAAAACACGGACAATCAATAAATTTGTAATATTCTGGTGCTTCTGGAATATCAGATATTCCACGATAAACAAGATAATGATGCAAACTCTTAATATGCTTATTACAAGAAATAAATCTTTCAACAAATTTTGGAAACTTTTTCTTCTCATTTTTAGGAGTTATCCGTAAAGTCAAAAAATTATCGTGAATCCTTTCGCCCAAAAGCGGATAATAAACGTTAACTGGAATCCATTTAAGAATATGGTTTACTTCTTTGACGGTCAAAACGTCAAAACTTACAAGATGAAAACTCAACGGGAAAGTTTCAAAAACGTAAACGTCAATACCATTCTTTTCATGAATCGTTTCAGCAACTTCAAGCAAAACGTGTTTCTCAATAACATCAATGTCACACATAAAAACATGTAGTCCTCCCAATTCTTTCGGATTGCCATAAACCAAACTGGTTAAACCCATAACTTTAAGATTTGGCAAGAATTTAAACATCCTTCCCATGAAGAAATCCACGTTTCATATTAATTTTATGTTTTTCTTTTATTGCAATTTCACAATTAATATTTTTTCTCGATGCAAAATTCAAAACTCTGATTATAATATCAGCACATTCAAAAGCTAAATTCTTAGAATTCATATTTGGTTTTCTTATTTCTTCGATAGCTTCAGAAACTTCAGTAATTATTAAACCTAACTTGGCAATATCCCCAATTTTTCCGCTATCGTTCCAGTTTTTTTCATACCCATGCTGTTTATATGCAATATAAATGGTATCTTGAATATGTTTAAGTGTTAAAGCCATTTCTTGAACCTTCCAGATTTTTCATCTCTTACAACGTGACGTTCTTTAATCATTATTTCTCCAGTTTGCTTATTTCTCTGTTTAAAATGAATAATTGAAATTACACCTTCAAAATGTTTTATTCCCTCTTTATACGGTTTATATTGCCACAAACCATTAGAAAGCTTATCCGCTGATTGTCCATATTTCTTTTCGTTTCCAGCGAAAAATTCATCAAGAATGTGTTCTCTTAATTGCTTCTTGTTTTCGCATTCGCTAGGGTGCAAATACTTTTCTGTTTCATCATATTTTTTCCAGTAATCAGTCAATCATCACATTCTCCATTTTCATCAAATAAAATGTCATTTTCTTCTGTTTCCTCTTCATAAACGCATTCATTCATAAATGGACATTCTTCACAGCTAGAAATGTTTTCTGGACATTTCAACGTGACCATGCAATTAACCAAAAGGTACATAGAAAAAAAGGGAATATAAGATTTGCGCTGTTTCTGATGTCGTGAAGCTTACGACTTTTGCGGAATCAAGATGAATTGTTCCGTTTCGGTTGTTGGGTTCTTGTATATTGCCAATCGTGGCAATATTGACAGCGTTTTCAATTCAACCAATCGCCTAGCACCAGTAAGGATACTGTTCTTCTTAGCGTCTTTGCCGAAAAGATATGATTTTCCAGTTTTCAGAACTGTTCCAATTGAATCCCAATCGTACTTGCCTTTCCGTGTTGGCATCTTCAAGTCTTCAGCGGGAATGTCTTCAATGTTGATTGCGCCAGTTCTCAATTCTTCTGTTTCCTTATCCTTTTTTGGCATTTCAATTAACTCCGTAATATGAAGTAATGCAGTTTATGATATAAATGTTTCGCTGTCAATCTTGCAAGATTGTTAAGATAATAAACAATGTAACGAACCTTCATTTTGCTTTTATCTTTAGTGCGTTTGTGAAAGTTTATCATTGTTTCAGCAACAATTAAACCGTTCATTCCAGCATTATAAACGATTTCAACTTGAATTTCAAAAGCTTTAGCTTTAAGCTTGTTCCATTGAACCTTTAATATTGCGTTCCGTGTCCACAACCTTAAACCGCAAGTTGGTTGATGAATATTAAAACCTAAAAGTTTTCTTGCAAGAAAAGAAGCAAATTCGCTTTTAAACCGTCTATGCTTCTTATCCATCTGTTCTCTACCAACAAGCAAATCAAACTTTTCATTTGAAGATTGAAGATAAGTTATTAACTTGTTAAGGCTTTCAATGTCATGTTCTGCATCCATTTGTATAATCAAATCTGCATGTAAAACATGACATGCAGTAAGCAAACCGATTTTCAAGCTTCTAGCGTAACCTAAACGTTTCTTATCCATTTTTGGCAAAACGTGAATATTGTTATTTTCAAATTCTTTCGTTTCAAAATTGCTGCTATCATCGACAAGAAGTATTTGCCATGATGGAAAATGCTGTTTCAACAATGGCAAAACTTCATGAAGTGTATCATGTTCATTTAAGCATGGAATAACTATAACTTTACTCATTGTCCTTTCACATTCTCCATATTTCTAAGCACAGCGATATATATCATTTTCCTTTGTTCTCTAGTAAAGTTTCTAATAATCTTCTTTTCTGAAAGGAACAAGTTAACCAAATCTTGAGTTACAGTTTGTGGAATCTCCATTACTTGATTATTCTGATTCACTATTTCAATCTTATTCCATTCTATGAATTGTTTAGCTAAAGCTTTATAATCTATATCTGAAATTTCATCAAGATGTAATATTTCTTCTCTTGTATCGTAAAGATTAAATAGAATATCAAGATTTTTCAATATGAAATGGTCTTCTATAATATCATTATGATTATTTACAACGTGAACATCAATGTAAGATGGTTTATTGTTTATGAAATGCAATTCTGGAAAAACCAAATATTGAACGTTATATCTAAAGTTAGGGTCAATCCTCAGAAAACGCTGTGAACTTGCAAAAATGCTCAATCCCCTTTTCCTTCCCCTTCCCATGAGTTTATCATATTTCTTCTGCGCTAACGTTCTTGAATCGTATGAATCAAGACACCATCCCCAAATTTCATCAGCGAAAATGAATCCAGAATTTATTTCCAACATCTTATCTGGATGGTCTAAATACTGGTAATCCCAATAATAGTTTTGTTCTTTTGAATCTTTAAGATGAAAATTTACATAAAGTTTAACATCATCTAAAAGTTTCATTTCACGTAAACGATTGTGAATTTGAAAAGCGTACCATGTCATACAAGCGGTCTTTCCACATCCAGTCTCACCTATAAAAGCAAAAAACAAACCGCTAATCAAAATACTCTGAATACTTGAATCATTTATTTTTTCTGTCATTATTCCTTCTTTCCAGAAACCCAATTTGTGAATCTTCTTAATCTTCCAGCTTGTTCCTCATCTTCGCTAGGTTGTCTTATCGCTTTCAATGCTTCTATTGTTTGTTTCAATCCCCAGCCATCTTTACTTCTTGCTGAACGTAACATCTGTTCCATAAAAGCCGTTCTTGCTTCGCATGGATGCGTAACTGAAAGTGCTTTCTCCAATCCAGTAAGAAGAACTAAATCGCTGGAAATATTTGTTAACATGCTAATGTCTTTTTCGTTTTTAGGGTCATACTTCTGCATGTCCTTTTCTTTATTCCATCTGAACTCTTGACTTGATTTCGTTGGTGTTAACGGTCTAGTATCAGCAAACAAACTTAGCGTATCAGCTACTTTATCAGCAAGATTTGAAGATGGCTTTTCAGCTTTCAATTTTTCTTCGATTGACATTTTTTTGGCCTTAAATATTGATTGCTCTCATGAGTAGAAGAATAGTGAACATTAGCATCATGCCTAAACTTGTGAATGCGATAGCATAGATTAAAATATCTCCTTTTCTCCGTGAAGCTAAACTTCTTGTTGCTGTTTTGCAGAATTCTTCATTAGCGTTTTTGTCTACAGCTTCAGTTGATGAACCTTTCAACGTATCATCGTTTATGAAATCTATGCTTATGAATTCTGGAATTTTAGGTTTGCAAGTTTCGCATAGCATGTCTTTAACGTTTTTGCTGTCAATATAGTAATATTTGTTTTGGCATGTTGGACAAAGCAAGTTAGGGTGAATGATGGTATCAACTGTTTCTTTTGAAGATTCAAGTTTTCCTTTATCTTTCAGCTTCTTCATTTTATCTTCAAAAAGCTTTTTGATTTTCGTTTGACAGTTTCCACATAAATCATAATAACTGATTTTAGGAAAAGAACTTAACAGCGGAATAGTCATGTTGAAATCGTGTCTCACAACATAGATTTTGTTGGTTATTCCCCAAAACGGTTTTAAACGTGGTTTTGATGCTTTCATGGCTTCATGGTCTTGTCCAGAGAACCCTTCTTTCCAGTAAAGTTTTAAATCATCTTCTTTCCCTTTGAATTCAGCTAAGGCTTGTCCATGTTCGCCTTTCCATATGCGAATAGGCATTTTTCTCCGTAAAAGCTGAAGTATAACCCAAATGATGAACATATAGAAAATTATGAGCAATCCGATTATCCAATCGGGAATGATTAGACCTAAGAAATCCATGTTTCACGTTCTCCTTTTAATGTTTTTGCAATCATGATAACTTCACAAGCTAAGACTAGCTTTAAGAGTATCGGAATATATAAGATTTCCGATACTGAAACGGTTCTCCAGAAAATCGTGAACCAAAAGAGCATTCCAAAAATTGCCAATGTAAAAACGATAAAGTTCGTTTGATATATGGAATTTTGCCATGATAACTTTGTCTTTTCCCATGAATTCTTTTTATATTCAAACATCAAAAACGGAATGCTCAAAAACTTTAGGCTTGTGACTGAAAGCATTTTGAAATTGCCTTCCAGATTTTGAATTAACAAGTTATTAATGATAATTGGCAATTCCCATATTTCAGCAATGATGAAAATCAGAAACGTAGAAAACATGAAGCTTTTCCAATTTGAATTGTGGTTTCTCATAAATATCGAAATTAAAATGTTGAATAATATGAAATAGAATATTGGTGTGAAAAAGTCTTTTCCCCAAATATTCATCATTCCAGCTAACATGATTAACGCAAAAGACATCATGAAAACATTAACTTTTGAAAAGACTTTTTCAAAAAGCATTATCGTATCATATTTTTTCAATGTGATGTTTCTAGCTACTTTATCAAGATAGAAAACATAGATTGGTGTAAGATAGAGAACGAATGTTAAAAAAGCGTAGATTAAGCCTATCGTTTTCTTATCTCCTTAAACATTTTAATGAATAAAAGAAGACACATTATGGGAATGGTGCAAATCAAGCTTAGAATATATATGACTATGAAGGGAAAACCGAAAATGAAAGAAAACAATATTGAAGACATGACAACATAAATATGTGAAAGGAAATAAATGAACATTAATCTAATGAACATTCTGAATACTATGCTTTCATTATATTTCCGATTGAACCATTCAATGAATGATTCAAATAACGATTTCTGCTTCTGGAAAGACATGGTTCAATGCTCTCCTAGTATCCTCTTTTAATTGGCTAATACTTATAAGTCTTTTTTTCGGAAACTTTATGATAGTCATGAAAACGACAGTATCCATTTCAACAAGTCTAACTTTAACGTTAAGCTGTCTTTGCTCACGTTTCTGTTTTTCAGATTTGGTCATGCTGTCATTTCCCTTTGAGCTTTAATGTTAGGACAATTAATAAAGGTATGCCTAAAAACATGAATAGGACTAAAAATATAGCAATCAATATTGAAGCGTTAAACTTTTTTCCGAAAACAATTCTCCATGAAACGTAATTCCATTGTTTAATGTTCAAATCAAAAATCCATGAAATGATATTCCATTGTTTCACATTTAAATTATATGTCCAATTTTGAAGATGCCATTGTTTAACGTTCAAATCTTCAATCCAGTTTAAATAATGCCATTGTTTAACATTCAAGTCTTCAATCCAATTTAGATAGTGCCATTGTTTAGCATTTAAACTGTATGTCCAATTCATATAATGCCATGAATAAACTTGCTGTGTGTAAACAAAGTTTTCTATTCTTGCATTATGTGAAGCATCTCCCCAGTAAAACCACATTGAAGTAGTTTTAGGAATAATAACGTAATAATCCCTTTGAATTTGATAGTAAACTGTCCATGATGAAGCATTCAATACGGTAGCTCCTAATTGCTTAGTTATAAATCCAGCTAATATTGTATAACTTCCAGTTCCAATTTTTCCTCTAACTTGAATAAGAATAGCATCTGTTAATGTGAGGTTTGTTTCTGGACAAGTCCATGATGCCGATTTCATGGTTTCACCAACTTCACTTAATATCATTGAAACGACAGCAACTTCTGAACCGCTTGTTATTTCTATTTGCGTATCATTAGCTAAACGTTTGTAAACTCTTATTCCCCAATAGCAAATTTGATTTCCAGATGCAGCTTTAGAAGACGTTAAATTACTTGTTGTTTGTGAAGTGTATAATTTGTATGCTCCTAAACCGTTTATTGTCCATATATCTGAACGCATATATCGAGTTTCAGTAGGGTCTATAAAGTAACTTTGAAAACTTATACCATCACATAGGAAAGAAAACGTTCCATTTGATGTTGTATTAACGTAAAGTTTCAAAATTAATCTGTCATTTTGAAGGAAAGAAATGCTATTGCTCACTTCATATTGCCATATCAAGCATGAAATTTTGTTATTGATGTTTTCGCTTTCGGATGTTCTGAAGAGGAATATTTCACTAAAATTTCTGTATAGGAACATGTCGAAAAGGAATTTTCCGTTTGAAGTTGAATTTCCATAAATGGAAAACAGAAAATTATAGTTTCTTGAAATCGTGATATTTGACGGTATAGCTCTGCTTATCCATTGCTCAATTTGGAATATTCCGTTACTTGCATTTATCGTTTTTACGTAAGGATAACGATTTATTGATAGTATAAAACTAACGTCTTTATATCCAATAACATCTGAATCTGAACCTTTCAAATAAATTTTGAAACCTAAAAGTCTAGTTTCTGGACAATAGGCATCTGAAAACAAAATTGATAATGAAAGAAAAATGAAGCTTAATAATAGTAGCTTCCATATGTTGCATTGCATGAATAACTACTTCCAGCATTTGGTAAAGTGCTATTCCAATCTCCAGTTTCAACAAGATAATAATAATTTCCGTTCAATGCACAACTTGTATTATTCAATGTTTGCGGTGTTGTCCAAATCGTGCTTATCGTCATGTTAACTTCAGTATAGCTTATTGCTTGTGCTGTGCTTACTGCATAAGTAGCGTTAAAGCGGATTGAAACGTTAAACCTAACGTTCCATGAATCATGAATTTCCGCTGATTGACCGCTGGAAGTGAAGTTAACAATTAATTCATAACTTGTTAAGTTATATTGCCAAATTTCAACAAAGTTTATGTCATTGCCAATAGCATCAGCACCATAAACCCATGAAATATAAAGAAACGTTGAATATGGATAAATTGAATGGATGCTGATAGCTGTTAATGCTATTATGAGGAAAACGCATATTCCCAATATTGTTTTTCTTGTTTTGTTCATTGTTTTCACCCATAAAGATTAAGCATTTTCATGATGATTATCACTAATGGAATAAGTACAAATGGTGCTACGATAATGCTTATTGCCAAAAACATTCCCAAATCATGTTTTGTTGTTCCGATTGAAGCTACAAAATCATCTATGAACTTCAATTCTGCAAATTCACCAGTAACATAAAGATAAACAAGTGCAGCAACAATCATGATTAGGAACATGAGGAAAGCGAATATTAATCCAGCACCAGCTTTTCTATTTTTCAATAAATGAATCATTTTGATTTACCCCATAAACGGTATAAATGACATGATAAACTTTACTACACGGTAAAGCATGTTGAAACCGAATAATCCCAATTCTTTAAGGATGTTTAATATCATCCATGCTTTTTCTAAATCGCTGAATATCGGGTCAAAGCTTTTAGACTGTTCAACTCTTCCAAAAAGCACTATTGGATAAACAATGATGAATAAGAAGAAAATGTCTTTTACAGCTATTCCCCCAGCGAATTGTCCAGTTCCGTTCCACATGTCAATAATGAAAGTTATTCCAGATTCAATAGTTGTTATGAATCCAGTTACAGCGTTTGCAATGAAACTTATGAAATTCCATACTATTCCAGAACCGAAAAGTGAAAATGCAGATTGAAGGAACGTTATTAAACTTGCTAGTCCGTCACGTATCCACACCGCAAATGTATAAACGTAATTTATGAATGCGTAAACTCCATTCATGAAGTTACTGAACAAGTTAGGTTGTCCAGTTATCCATAAGAGGAAAGCATCTAACCCAGCGGTTAATACTTTTCCAACTATGGAAAACGCATAAACAAAACCATCTACCACAGCACTAAAGAAACCCATTATTGCAAGTCTTAACGGTTCAAAAAATCCCCAATTATAAGTTTTTGGGTCTTTTGCTTCAACAAGAATAGGTTCATCTACACCATCAAGTTTTGTTCCTAATTGATAATCTAAAGCTTCTATTCCAGCAATGCGAAAAACCGTATTCACAGTTAAGTTTCCGTTTCTGAATATTTTTGTTCTGAAGTTTACAAGTTTGATTTCTGAAATGCTTAAGATTGAACCGTTTTCATCTTTTAATGCTTCTCCGAAAATTGAAATATAGCTGTTTGTTGATGGTGAACCTCCATCCCACGGAAATGTTCCTCCGTTCCATCCTTTATAGTAACTTGAAACTCTTCCTTCTACGCTTGAAGCATTTTCTTTTCCAAACCATAGGTCTATCCATAATCTTCCAAAATTGTTATAGTAATTGTTGTCTTTGTCCTCTTCAAAATAACACGTTACATTTTCGGTTTTAATCAAGTTTTCTTGATTATACCAGTCAACTTTAAGATTCCATCTACTATTTGGATAACCATCAAAACTCATTGAACTTATTCTCACATACCATCCTTTTATGAATTCCGCTGAACCTATGCAATAGTCAAATCCGAATTCCCAATATCCGCTTGTTTCGTTCAAATAAAGTTCTGTATCCTCTTCGGGTTTGTGATAACCGCTTAACCATGTTGGGTCTAGGAAAATGCAAGAATGAATGTGCTGAAGTGTTCTGTATGTGATGTTCATTTCAACATATGATTCTATGTTTACTGTATTTGACCCAGCATAAAGGTTAAGAAGTTGTCCTCCTTCAAATCTTCCTCCTATTCCAGAAACGTATAAACTTGACCTTCCACCTTTTGAATAAATGTGAAAGTAATCTTGTTGTATAACATGAAATCCAGATTCATATCCATAAGCATCTATGGCATTTAACCATATGCTAACGTTTAATGCATCAGTTATTGCTATTTTGAATGTTAAAGGATAAGAAACGTTCATATAAGTTCCGTTTAGCGTATAGTTTCCTTTTCCAACTGTAACACATTCTTGTCCAGATTCTACATAGAAACTTGAAGTTGTTTTGTTGAAAACTATGCTTATCCAGTTGTTTGCACCGTCATAGAACCCAATTTTTGTTGCTGTAATGTTTGATGCATCTATATCATGACTATATTGTGCATTGAAATAATATTGTGTTGTTTCATCAGCAAAAACCCAGTTTCCACATCCTTCCATATTTGAAATTGAAGCATTGATATTGTTTATGGGTATTTCTGGATATGGGTTTGTTCCGTTAACGCAAAAAGCTAACGTATTGTTTATTGCTGTTTGAATGGATTGAAGGAGCATCAATGAATCATGCCATTTATATCCAGCAAAATATGAATCTCCACATATGCCATAAGTCTCATTATACCACCAGTTATACTCCTCAAAATCTTGTCCTAAACACCATTCTTGAGGTTGTAAAGCCCATAAATGCCCTAACCATGCGTTCATCATTGCTGAATCATAACGAAAACTTGAATCTGCATAATTTGGATAAACGCTCCACGGGTGAAATATTCCAGTCCATGAATTTAAGTATCCACTATTGAACAAGAATTTCTTTCCTAATATTTCATACATCCATTGCGTGTCATTCATGAAATTATGTTCCGCTGTATGATAATACCATCCTTCAGCAATATCTAAAGCCGTGAATGGTTCAGTATCTACTAAATCGCCACACCATTTTGCAAATTGCACATAATCTAAATTTTTCAAATATGAACATTGCCTTATTACAGAAAAGCTGTTTTCGTATGCCCATGCTTGTATTTGTTGCGAGATATTCCCATTGTAAACATTGCGTAAACTTGCAATGATTGATGTCCATTTAACATTAATATCTGAATCGTTAAACCAAATAGTATTATATGTTGGGTCACCATATTCTATTCCAATTCCGAAAACTTCGACATTTTCTTCTTCGCATAATTGAGCAATCGGAAATAATATAGTTTGATTGTAAGCATCAAGCCATAATAATGACCATGTTTTGTTATCCCAATTTCCGTATGATTCATTCCACAAACTGGGATAAATTCCATCCCATGCTTTTCCTATGAAAAGCGAAACTGAAAGGTTATAACTGTGAATCATTTGAATTGCTGTCCTAGTATCTTCTAATGTCGGTTGATATGGAGAAGATTCTTTAAGATAAATTGAATTCGGATAACACCCATAATATGGGTCATTTGTCAAATTGAAACTCCAATAAAGTCTTGTTCCAACTTGATTGATATAAGACATGTATGTTGTAAGATTCATGAGTAAAGTTTCATATGGTCTTTCAGCGTAATAATCTCCCGCTGGCGGTGTGTCGGGAAGGATTGAAACTTGTCTTATTTGCCATGTGTCATTTGGTGTTGGCAATACTGAATAACTTAATAAGGTATGATTCTCTATTCCCATTGAAACAATGTAGCTTAACGATTCTGAAACTACATAACCGTCTAACATCCAATATTGAAAATGTGCTGTGACATTTGGAGGATTTACCGTATTTTCAATAGCGGTTACGGTTTGCTCTGAATTTATCGGATAAGCATGAATGCCATATGATGGAGTGCAATTTAACCCTAAACTTAAAGCTGTAATATTGAGAATGCGATATGTGGAAATAAGCTGGATTTGAACTGTGATATTGTAATTGTAATACGTGAGCAAATCCACATTATCGTTTTCATGGTTGAACGTTCCGCTACTGTTCGTTTCTTGCCAATATAAAACTTCAAATCCTTCATATGGAAAAGCATTATAATTTACAGTTAAACCGCTTCTATAATAAAGCGGTCTTTCTTCTTGTGACAAATCCAAATATGGTGTTGGATAAACTACACCGTAATTTATCGCTGAAGTTGGAAGGAGATTCACATTTTGCTTTTGACTATCAGAATTGAATCCTTCAGTAACGAAAATATTATCGTAGAAAATATTGTCTATGGTTGAAATATAGGATGCAGCACCGAAACTTAGATACATTTTTCTTTCATTGTAAGTATTATCCCAATATGGATAAGTGAAAAACCATGAACAGTCCTCTGAATAAAACATTGTGTTGTCACACCAAAAGCTGATGTTTTCCCAATCAACTATACGTATTTTGATTTGACACCAATTTGGTTTTCCGCTTCTGGAATAACATGTTGTTGTTGTTGGGTCTTCTGCACTTCCAGAAGTTTTCTTTATCTCGAATTCTGAACCGTAAAACGTATCAAACCACAAAGCATATGTTCCAGTATTCCATGTTGTTTGATTTCCGAAAACTACATATCCAATTCCGTTTGTTGTTGGAATCCATTTGTCAAAACTGATTTCTAGGAAACCATTTGGAACAGTTATCCCATGATAAGTAAGCTGTAATGGGTCATAAGATGCTCCAATTCCAGTTGTAAGGTTTACTGCATCATTGTTTATTCTTATGCTGTTTGAAGAGTTTGTTATTCCGTATGTCCAATTTGACCATTTATTCCAGTTTATTGTATGATTGTTGAAATCTTCTTCAAACAATCCTTCTTTATCCAGAAATCCAGAATCGGTAACTGAAACATCATCAAAATAGTTTATTCCGTAAACTGCACCGCTTATTTGCCTTTCTATTCTTATCGCATTGACATAAGTATAATCTGTGTCTTCTCCGCTTATGGTATGTGAAGTTAAGGTTACTCCATTCACATAAAAAGTGTAACTTCCATCTTCTGTTCCATCACTTGTTGACATGTGAGCATGAATCCCGATATTATACCATTTAAACGGAACAATATCCATGTATGAAGCACCAATATATTTTATATCATCAAAATCTCCGTCATGTCGTACTTGAACATACCACACTATATGTTCTTTTCCGACTTCAATGTTTCCGTAGTCTCCGTATATTCCCATTCTAGCAATGTAAGAAACATCTTTAACTCCGATTGTCAACATCGAAATAGCATTATCTGAACCTATTCCCCCGATAGGATTTTCAATCCACATTACTGAAGTTTGATAGTAACCGTCATGTATTGATGTGAAAGTTTTTTCAGCGTATTGTCCATCTCCATCAAATTCGGATTTGTATCTTCCGTTATAAGCGTTATCTTGCGTTACAATCGGATAATTGTATTCTGGATATAGTTCTGAAAAATCCGTAAAATCTCCAGTTTCAAATCCGCTTGAAAAAACAGTTGTTCCATATGCTGGAAGAAAAGCGTTTTTGTCCAATTTTTGAATGATGGTTAATGATGTGAAAATCATGAGGAAACTTAACGTTATTGCAAAAATTTTCTTTTTCATGTTGAATCAACTTTTCTTATTAAGTTGGTAAGTTTTGCTGAAGGTGTGAATAGATAAGCAATTCCGAAAAAGTGAATTGCTTTAACTAAAACGTTTGTCAAGTGAACACCTAGATTTGGAACAAGAAGCGGAACGTAAACATCTAAGCCTATCTGCTTGAAATAAAGGGTTTGCGGAAAACGTGAACCATAGACTACTTGAAATGGTAATGGATAATAAATCCAGAATAACCATGCAAAAACCATGATGAATGTTACAAGTGTTGCTTTCCATTCTTCAGATTTGAAGATTCCCAGCATTTTCAAATCGTCTTTCACTTTGAATTTTCCGCTTGTTTTGAAAACTTTAACGAAAATCAAGCCTAATATTATCCATCCAACATTGCGGAATACAGCCCAATAAGTTTCTAACGGTCTATCATACAAGAATGGAAGGGTTATTAGATATTGCATGTTGAAATGGAATGTTTCATATGCTAAGCACCATAATATCTCGAATAATCCGTTTGCCAATCCCCAGCTTATGATGAAACTGTAAAGGATGTTGCGAATTTTAATAATTTGGAATTTTTGAAGTTGCCATGAAACGTAAACGTATGTAAAAGCCATTGTGCTGATTGTTGTTAAGTGTATTCCAGCACCCATAACTGGATAACCGAAAAATATGTTCATTACGGTTACTTCAAAACCGTATATTCCAGTTAATATGATTCCGAAAACTCCAATTATTATTGCTTCAGTTTGGAAAACTTTGTGTGTTTTTTCGTTTATTCCGATTTGAATTCCAAAAAAAGAGGGGTGAAAGTTTTCCAGTTTTTGCATTCCATTGTCGAATCCGCTGATAATATCGGTTGTAAAGGTCACGGTTCAAGCTCCTTACGTGAACTTTACTAGACCGAATCCAGCTAGGAAGCTCATTGCAGCACCAACACCGAACAAAGGCATGAACTGGATTACGACTGATTGCATGGAAATTAATCCAGCGGATGCAGCAGCGGAAAGTAATCCCATTGCAGCAAAGATTGGCAATGCAACAACTAGAAGAAGGATTCCCAGCGTCTTTCCAAGAATGCCTTCAGCTTTCGTATTTCTCACGATTTGAAGGTTCAACATTCTGGAGAGGAATCCAGCTACTCTTCTAGAAATGCGTTCAAACATTTTTTGCACATTTCCCCTTTTATTCGAGTGTTAAGTCTTATGTCTTAATATGCATATAACTCTTGTGCTTGTGAGTATTATCATATGTCATATGGGGAAAATTCACTTTTTTCTATACCTTTTTCGTCTTCTTTTGTTAATTGGACTGATATTCTTGTCATAATTCAAAATTTTGCTGCAAAGTTTGCCTTCATTTCCATTTTCAAATTCAAACCATTCTCCGTTTATGGAAAGGAACAACTTTTCCTGAGTCTTTTCGTAATAGAACAGTTCTAATTGACTGAAACTGTTTTTTAAGCGTAATAACGTTATCTTTTCTGGATTCTTAGGTCTAAAACGTAAGAAAGTCTTTTTAGCGTCTTTAGGTATCTCTATTTTTAATATGGCTTGTGTTTTGCCGTCTTTTCTCTGTTCAGCTATGATTTCGTTTCCGATAATGGGAATTGAATCAAAAGGAATAATTCTCTCTTGGTTTTGCTTTAAAAATCCGCTTATCCATTCTTTTTGTTCGTTTTGATTCAAACTTTGCCAATTTTTAGGAAGGTTTATGATGGGTTCATTTGGATTAGGATTCATGTTATGCACCAAAAGTGTATGTTGGAATAGGGGAGAATGGAACGGAAAAGGATTGGAGAGAATCTCTTGATTTCAAGGTTGGAATCAAAAAAGACTCTGTTTTTCCGTTCCATTCTTGAATGTAAGCTCGTTTTTTGCTTATAAAACCTTCCGAAACTTGAGGGTTAAGTCTTAAGGCTTACTATATTGGACTATGGAAAAACCTTATATCATGTCATGCATGATAAGGCTTAATCGGATTGGAGAACGCAAAAATGGAAGATGCCATGACTGCACCGTTACCGCTTCCAGAGAATTTCTACATTGATGTTAAGCAACTGATGAAAACACCAGTAAACAAAAGATGGCTAGTTGTACTTGAAAAGCTGAAAAGTCATTTATGCAAATCTTGTTGGTATGCTGAATGGAACGCTTTCATCCAGTACAATACAAGATTTGACTTTAACAGTAAAAGAATAGTTGAAGCATATTTCGTTTGCTATTGCCATAACAAGCATCATAACAATAATAGAATAGTGAAGCAATGCGATAGATTCCGTGACTTAATAACTTATGACTTTTTGCGTTTGAGTATCCAAAAAAACGAAAAATGGAAAACTCTTAAGGAGATTGCGGAAACTTTGCCAAAAATATTAGATGTTCCAGCGGGCATTGACAAGTCAAAGATTGCTAGAAGCGGAACTGAAGTGACCATAACGAAAGCGTACATTGAAGCAAACGTTCAAACAAGCATGGGCGTTATCGCTAAAGCCATCATTCTTCAAGTGAAGTATGATGAGGGAAAAACGGAAGGTTCTCAGATTTGGAGTATTCCCAGCGATAAACCTCTAAGCGGTAGCAGCGCAAGAATCATCAAGGCTTTCCTTCCAAAGATTGATGATACGGACAAGCTCACTAATGAAACGTTGAAACCTCTTGTCGGTAAAGTTTGCATTGTGAAAAACAACAATGACAAGCTTTATTGGAATGCGAAACAGTAAGGTGTCAATGATGGCTTTTGAACCTAAAAAAACTTTCCCTTCTTTTTCTGTTATTCCAGATAAGAATGAAAGAAAAAATGTTGCTGTTTTAACAACTGATATTGTTTACAGTAACGATTTGAAAGGTTTCAATTCTAGAGTTAACGATATTATCCGTCACATTAACGAAACGAATAATGAGAATGAACTTTTACGTTTGAAGCTGTTTAAGCTGGAGAATGACTGTAAACAGCTTTTGAAGGAGATTGACGTTTTCGCCAATTTGAAGGTTAATAAGGAGAAGAAGAGTCAATGAAGAAATGGGTTATTGTTGGTTTTAATCATCCAAAAGAAAGGGTATCCCTTGTTTACAAGCAGAATATTTCAGATGAACAGTTGCTTGAAGCAATTAGAAAAGGCATTGAAAGAGGATGTAATGTTTTTAGTATTAGAGGTTTTGAGGAATGACTAGAATTGAAAATAATCCCAATTTTCAGCTTAAGAAATATTTGAAAGGTGCTTTTCAATTTTTATGTTTCATGTTGTTTTTGGGTGCAATGCTTGGAATTGTAACGTATATTTTAGATGTTGGTTTCAGAAAATTGGAAATGAATTTTGCTATTCTTATTTTCGGTTTTATGTTTATAGCTTTCATTATATGGTTTATCATATTTTTGCTTATGATGATAAAATATCTTTATGACCGTTTTTCATTGAAGAAGAATAAGGAAAAAGCGTTTGTTGATGCTTGCACATCTTCAATTAGAGAATACCATGAATTTGATGAATATATTGATAATTATAGAGATGATTAATCATGACTGAACAAATGACAGTTAATAGATGTCCTTCAAAATGCCCTAAATGTGGACATCTATGTGAAAAGATTGAAGGTCATGAAGGATTGCATATTTGTTCTAATCATGGAGTATTTCGTCATGTTTGGAGAGAAGTATTTCATCATATTCGGAGAGATTAAAATTGAGTGAACAGAAAGAATTTTTTGTTTGTTCTAAATGTGGTTCAACAACAAAATTGGCGGATTATGATAGTCCGAAACTTTATTTTGATTTGAAGGAGAGGCTTGAATGTGAATCTTGTTTGAGGGGTTTGCTGAAGCAGAAGGAAAAGAAGCGGAGGATTAATTTGGATTATCTGTTTTTGAGTGTTGCTTATGCGATTGATAAGAAGACATCTAAGGGTGTAATGAAAACGAATTTGGGCGATTTTTTGGCTAAGCATAAGACCGTTTTGCAATATGTAGAGTTTTTGTTTACTGGTGCGATTGGTTTGGTTCCGAATTTTCTTGTTTTTAATTTGTTGCTGGGTGTTAATCCGTATTTTGCATGGTTTTTGGCTTTTGTTGCTGGGAGCGTGAGCAATTTCATTTTGAGCAAGTATGGAGTGTTTGAGAAATGATTGATTGGGACATTGTTTTAGGTTTTGCTACTATTTTGTTTCTTTTAGTAATATACATATTGATTCCGTATATTGATGATTATGTTGATGAATGGATTGATGATATTATTTTTTGGCTTAAAAAAAAGAGGTTGAATAATGAGTAAGGTCATGTTTAGGGTTTTTGTTCAGAAGTGTAAGGGTTGCAAGAATCTTGATAAGTGTATTAGCGGAGAAAAGAGGGATTGTCCAGCATGAAGAAAGTTAAATATGTTCAGTTTGAAGATAATATTGAATATGAAGATTTAAGTGAAGCTTTGCGAAATATAAGCAGTTTTGAAAAGGCAATTTTGGTTTGGTTTATGTTGCCTTTTTGTGTTCTTATTTTTTCGTATTTGGGATTTTGCAATTTCATTGATTTTATGAATGATTTTGTTCATAGGCATTTCTTTTTTGAATTGAGTTTTTATTATAGAGTGTTTCGTTTTGCAATTTTTGTGAGGGATTCATGTTTTGAATTAAATTTTCGTCATGCTAGTGCTGAAGATTATGAAGGTGCTTGAATTGGTTAATTTTCGTGATATTTGTTTGTGGTTTTTGGTTCATTACTATGTTGTATTTTGGCTTTTGATTGTGTTTAAGGAGTTGGTTGGATGAGTGAATGATTTAGGGTTGTAGCTAATTTTTGTAAGTAATAAGTTAATAAGTTATTTGCTTGTGTGCTTGTAATGAAGAAAAAATATAGGCTTGAATTCGTAAATTATAAGCAGGACAGTTCTGAGAGAAGGTTTAAGTATGGAATGGTGCGTTTGCTGGGTTGTTCAAGTTTTGAAGCTAAACGTTTGAGGGATTGGCGATTTATTAAATTGGTTAGGTTGTTCGGTTGTTTGTCTAATTTTTTAGAGTGAAATTGTTTGTTTGTCCGTGAATTTAAGCTTTATTTGTCATGTTTTGGCTCATTTTTGGTGTGAATGTTCGGTTTAATTGTTTATTCATTTGTTCATTTGTTCGTATGTTCAACTGATTGTATCGTACGATTTGAGATTCAAATCGTGAGTCTTACTAGACC
>Ga0315277_10003555_pt1 | contig 21104 bp, 12 predicted proteins | sample YL17G05_15_MG_FD_203695 | JGI IMG/M metagenome (GOLD analysis project Ga0315277, IMG submission 203695) | Sediment microbial communities from Yellowstone Lake, YNP, Wyoming, USA - YL17G05_15 | ecosystem: Environmental > Aquatic > Freshwater > Lake > Sediment | place: USA: Wyoming | collected... | reverse complement strand
CCAGTTCTATAGCTGGTCCCATCTGGGTATGGCTATATTCCAGGGCGGAATAATGCTGCTGGCCCTGGGGAAGTTTGTCGCTGTGGCTATGGGCACGGATTTGACCGCCACGATCATTGTCTGCGGTTTGGTAGTGGCAGTCTACTGCATTATCGGCGGGCTGTGGGCCGTGGCCGTGACCGATGCCCTCCAGTTCATGGTGCTTTTCCCCTGCGCCCTGGTGGTACTTTTTCTGGCCCTCTATGAGATCGGCGGGCCAGCCCACCTTTTTACCGATGCCCCGCCAGGGTTCTGGGAGTTCAAAACCCAGGAATTCGACTGGGCTTATCTCATCGCCTATGCGATAATGATGTTTTTTGCCATGTCCAGCGGCTCGGCGGCCCAGCGCTATTTTTCGGTCAAAAATGAAAAAGAAGCCCGCAAAGTAGCCCTGCTTACCATGGGGTTCCTGCTTATCGGCCCGATAATCTGGCTCATTCCGCCCATAGTCACCCGTCTCGCCAATATCGATCTCGCCTCGATCACTATCGGGCTGAACGCCCCGCAGGAAGCGGCTTATGTGGCTTTCTGCATGAAATACCTGCCCCATGGGGCCATGGGCATACTGCTTGCGGCCATGCTCTCCGCCACTATGAGCACGTTGAGCGCCAATTTTAACCTTTATGCGGCAGTGATCACCCAGGACATTATCAAGCAGGTCTTCTGGAAAGAGGCTACCGGCAAGCAGCTCCTCTTTATCGGCCGGGTGGTCACCCTGGTCATGGGCGCCTTGGTCACTATCGCAGCGATCATACAAGCCGAGGTCAAGGGAGGGGTATTCGTGCTCATGATCACGATCAGCGGGGTGTTAATCGTTCCTGCAGGAATACCTATTGTTTTCGGACTTTTTTACCGCTGGACTACCTGGTGGGCGGGACTGGTTTCTTTCTGTACCGGCCTGGTGATCGGAATTCTTTATCTGCTCCTGGGCAAGAACCTGTCTTTTACTCAGCAGATATTTTTCGCCGGCGGGATAAGTGCGGCGATCTATTTTATCCCCGGCCTGTTGCATAAAGCCAGAGGAAAATACAAAGAGAATCTGGACTCTTTCTTCGGAAAATTATCCACCCCGGTGACGGCTGAGGAGGTGGGTGACACCGAGGCCTCAGATGTCGGCAGTTTCCGGATCACCGGCTGGACCACAGTGGGCATGGGTGCGGCGGCCATGATGCTGACTTTTCTCGATATCCCGTTGGCGGGAAGGATGATCAACCTGGCGATCAGCGGCCTGATGATCTCGTTCGGGTCGTTCCTGCTCATCGCCTGCAGTATTGCCCAGCGGAAAAAAAGAAAAGCCGCTGCCAGAATTCTCAAGGCGGAGATTAGTTAATAGCACCCGAGAAAGACAGATATTTCAATTCCATTGACCGGGGGAACCGAAAATGAGCCGAAAGATGACCAAAGGCTATATCCTTTTCGCTGCTGTTTTATGTTGCGCGTACTCAGCCTGCAGCCCAGGAGGTCTTGGAAAATCCAGCGGGAAAATACTCGAAGACAACATTATTCGCCTTGAAGTAACTCCTGCGGCTGGGATCGCTGTTTTCCTCAAACAGCAGGAAGAGCTGGTTCCCCTGGCTACGGGTACAGAGCCGGCTTTCCTTCTCGTGGATACCCAGGGTAAAAAAATACCTCTGGAACTTAAAAGCGTGGAAGAGTTCAAATGTGAGCCGGGCGATCCCTTTGGGTCTGGAAAGGGGCTGAAAATGGTTCTTGTCCCTCCGGATGGCTCGCGTGTAGCCGGGATTACTGTCCGGGCGCGCATGTGTCTTTATGATTCGCGGCCCGGCGTAGTTGTAGCCCGCACCGAGGCTGAAGGGCTTACCGGGAATGTCCTGGCCGGCATTCAGGGCACCCGCTTTTTTGCCATGACCGCCCGGGCGGACCTGGCGGACAAAAGCCTCGCCCCTTATGGCTTCCATCTTTTCCAGGGCGCAGTCTACCGCTGGGGAGAATGGTATACCAAGATCAAGCTCACTCCCGGCTACGATGCCCCGAACTGGACTGTCAAACACGGGGAGAAGCAGCCGGATGGCGGGGGGCTGCCTGTGGATTACCTCTGGACAAAAAAAGGCGGGCTGGCCCTGGCCCATATCGACACTGTCCACAGGGTGGCAGCTCTGCCGGTGAAAGTGCGTGAGGATGGCGCTGTCGAGCTGGCTCTCGAACAGCCGGCAGAGTTCATCCGCCCGGATGTGTCCGGGAGAGCGGCAGGGCTGCCGGTAATGATCGGCGCTTTCCGCGGGGATTATTTCGAGCCTCTGCGCTCTTATGCAGAGCTTCTCCAGAAACAGGGCTTCAAATTCGCAGTCGCACCTCCGGCCAGTTACCAGGCAAGCTGGTGCAGCTGGGGTTTTGCCAGAGCCATGGTTCCCGGGGATATTTTGCGCACCCTCCCCGAGGTGAAATCCCTCTCTATACCCTGGGTGACAGTGGATGACGGGTACCAGGCCAGTATCGGCTACTGGCCCCTGGACAAAAAGAAGTTTCCCAGGGGAGACCGGGACATGAGGGCGCTTGTGGACAGCATACACGCCGCAGGCCTTAAAGCAGAGCTCTGGTGGGCGCCGATGAACGCGGGAGAAAACGATCCCCTTTATGCAGAGCACCCGGAGTGGCTCGTTCTGGATAAAAACGGGCAGCCGAAAAAAGAAGCTTACTGGAAGGTCTATCAGCTTTGCCCGGCTTATCCGCCGGTTGTCGACGAGCAGCGGAAGCTGGTCCAGCGCTTTATGAAGGACTGGGATTATGACGGGTTCAAGATGGACGGCGGCTGCCAGGACATGGTCTCCCCCTGCTACAACCCGGCACATAATCACGCCAGGCCGGAAGAGTCCTGTGAGGCCGTGGCCGCACTCTATGCTGTGATCAGGGCCGAGGCGGAATCGATAAAGCCGGGTTGTCTGCTCATGGTCTGCGAATGCGGTATCCCGCCGAGCCCTTATAAGTTCTCCAGCTATAACCAGCAGGTTACAGCCGACCCGGTATCCAGCGACCAGGTCCGGGCGAGGATCAAGATGTACCGGGCGCTTTTCGGCCGGGGGGCAGCCCCATTCGGCGATCATGTGGAGCTGGCGACCGGCCCTTACCGGGGAAGAGAAAACCTGGAGGAAGGCGGCAGGGACTTCGCCAGCACCCTGGCTCTCGGCGGAGTGATCGGCTCGAAGTTTACGACCCTGGTGGATGACCCGGTAAAACCGGACCCTAAAAAATACCAGGGCCAGCGCTCCTGGTGGAAGCACTACTTTGAGCTTTACAACCGCCTGCGCCTGTATGAGGGGGATTATCTAAATCTTTACGATATAGCTTATGACCTGCCGGAAACCCATGCCGTGGCCAGGGGAGACACAATCTATTATGGCATTTTCGTTCCAGGCTACAGCGGGAAAGTGTTCCTGCGTGGCCTGAAAAACGGTGTCCGGTACGCCTTGACCGATTACGATAACGGAGACAAGCCCCTGGGCGAAATCCAGGGCGAACCTGATGCGGCGCTCGATTGCACGGTAGACGGGCATTTGCTTGTCCGGGCCGCTCCTCTACCCTGACAAGATAAGCAGATATCAGAGGAATTAAATTCTTGTAGAGGCGCGATTTATCGCGCCCGAACCTTAGGGCGCAATGAATTGCGCCCCTACATTATGAAATGCTGTTCTATAAAGCCGCTTTCAAAGTTTATTAAAAAAGTTCTTTGAAAGGGGCGCCCGGAAAGCGCCCCTGTTTTTAAGGAGAGCCGATGGAACCGATCCGTAATCAACTTAAACTCACCATTCTTATCGTTGTTTGTGCAGGGGCCTGCTATATGGCGTTTGCCTTTCTTACTCTTTTCGGCGATTCAGGACAAAAGGGTGTTCCCGAAAAGGAAACGAAAATGACAGTAGAGGAACTGCAGAGGATGCCCAAGATTGACGCTCATGCGCATATTATGGAGTTCGGCGATACCGGAGAGGCCCGTTTTATCGCCCTTCTTGAAAAGCACAATATGAAGTGGCTGGATCTGTGCACCATGGGAATGGATTGGGAAAAGCTCCAGAAACAGATCGCTCTGGCCAGAAGATTCCATGACCAATACCCGGAGCGCGTTTCCTGGGTCACCTCTTTCAACATGTCCAACTGGGGAAAAGAAGATTGGGAAAAATCGGCAATCGCCACGATACAAGAAGGATTTGACAATGGCGCTGTAGCGGTCAAGGTCTGGAAGGAGATCGGTATGGTACTCAGGGATCCGGATTCGAGTTTCGTGATGATCGACGATCCCCGGTTTGACCCGATCTTTGATTTTATCGAAGCCCAGGGCAAGCCCCTGGCGGCGCATATCGGCGAACCGCGCGCCTGCTGGCTGCCTATCGAAAAAATGGCCACGGATGATGAGAAAAATTATTACAGCAAGAACCCCCAGTATCACGGCTACCTGCACCCGGAGGTTCCCGGCTACTGGGCGCAGGTAAAAGCCAGGGACAGGGTCCTGGAAAAGCATCCGGGACTGAAAGTAGTGGGAAGCCACCTGGGGAGCCTCGAGTTCGATGTCGATACCCTGGCTAAATGCCTGGACAAATACCCCAACCTGGCAGTGGATATGGCTGCCCGCATTTACCATTTCCAGGCGCAGGACAGGGAAAAAGTGCGCAAATTTATTATCAAGTATCAGGACCGGCTTCTTTACGGTACGGACAATGTTGTCGGCTGGAACAAGGAAGGCCTGGGGGCGGAAATCAGGCAGTTCGAGGATACCTACCGGGATGATTACCGGTTTTTCGCTACTGATGAGGAGTTGGCGGCTCCGAAAATCAAGGCCGGATACCGTGTCCGCGGCCTGGCCCTTCCGGCGCCGGTTTTGAAAAAGATTTTTTACGAAAATGCAGTGAAATGGTATCCGGGAATCTGATTGGTGCTCCGTTGGGAAAATCGATTTCTGAAATACCTGTTAGAAAAGGTTTTTACACTGAGTATTTATAAATAAAAGAAACGATACTCGAATTGGTGGTTGAAAATTATTGAGGATATCTTAATTTACTATAGCATAAAATGTCTCTGATAATCAGATAGAATAAGGTCACGATAATAATCCATCATAAACTCCTAATACTATATATTGGAATACCTTCCGATAACATTCCTTAAATTTACAATGTACTTTTTACAGAGAAGATTTTTATTGGTGATAGATCGGTAAATACAAGGTCGTCGCTGCCCTCTAGGGTAAAATGACTTGTCTTTTATATATTTATAGGAACGTTTATCATTAGAACAGAAAAGCCTGCAACCTGATACAATGAATATTGCAATAATGTGCTGGTCGTTAAATCCTTTTCCTTGAGGCATTCCATTGATCCTTTGATGCTCCGCATCAACTTTCGATGGGTCGATCTCGGCAGCACGACACCCATCTTTAAGAAGTCTAAAAAGTTTATATTTACCGGCTCTAATAAGTTCATTTTTGTATTTGGTTCCTCCATAAACAGCACAACCCTTACCATCTATAATCCATTTCCTTACTGGCAAGAAATCCGCTTGATGTTTGTTTTTTTCATTGAAGACTGCATCTAGTAAATTTATATCAATTACAATACACATAATCATATCTCCAAGAGTTTCATTTCTTCTTTTATGAAAAAATCTCGGAAGCTCTTTGGTTGATTTGGTGGATATTGACCCTTTGGGCTAATTAAAAGCGGATATGCATGGTTAACTTCTTTGATCCTTTCAAAGAAAATAACTTGTGCTTCAATAGGTTTTTTTGATTCGCTGATCCGCAAACGGAAACGGTCAATAAGATAATCGCTGTGAGTTTCTATCAGGTAGTGATACTCACGCTCAGTTGCGAGGTAATGCATAAGATCACCCAATGCTGCTTGTGCTTTTGGGTGCAAATGTACTTCTGGTTGTTGTATAGCAAACCACGATTTTTTAGGCCGAGTGAGCATTTCTACCACAACAGGCAATACTTGAGATACACCGTATCCAACGTTGCTAATGTTGAGGGGGTGTTCATATAAGTGCACTTGAACTTCGAATGGAGCTGATGTATCATGCCCGAATGAATGTGCTTTCACTGCTTTAAATAAACCACTTGACTCTCCAAAATTATTTAGTAACTCTGCAAATTTCTTTGACTTATCTCTTGTGTGTAGAGTTTTGCGGATTATATAGGGTGTGTGGTCACCTTCTGGTGAAAAATCGGTCTTGAAGCCATCGTAAGTTCTACGTGGTTTGGTTCGAATTGGTGCTAATAATTCTAAATCATTTATTATTGTCGGAATTTCCAATTTATAGGTTACTTCATCTTTCTTTTGTCGTTTTCCAGTTGCCATAAGAATAGCTATAACTACTGGAAGTGGGGGTCTTGGTGGCAAAACATGAGTGAAGCGAGTAAATCCTGTCTTATCGTCTGAATCTGTATTTAAAGTTTTCTTGAAGAAAGAGAGAAAGTCATCCTCACTTTCCAATGGGCATTTGACATCTTTAATCTTATATTTAATAGATTTTGCTCCAAAACTAATTTTGATCATTTTATTACGTATGAACTGTACATATCTTGAGAGCCTGGGCATACCTTCATCATTACGAAACGTCATTATTGAGAAAGAACATTGATTATCATCAATAGATTTATCTGTATTTTTCTGGTATCTTGTTTCTAGTACACCAATTGTGAAGCTATTATGGTTATTTCCAGCTACAGATACGATATCCATGAATCCACCGAGGTTACAGAACTCTGTGGGGGAAAAATTTTGATAAATCCAGAAGGAAGGCTCTGACAAGAGGTACAAAAGGCTCAAAAAAGAACTTTTGCCAGTACTATTCTCACCAACAAGAAAGTTAATATCTCTGAGGGGTATTAATGTTTTCGTAAATCCCCTATAATTGTCCATATATACGTAGTTCATCTATATCTCCTTATTATTAAATTCAAATATTTTTATAATACCTCTAATAATTCGATATTCCCAATAGCAAAGGCGATTGTGATAATTTGGACTTGCTTTATTATTTTTTATCCATGCTTTCATTTTCCCAGTTTAAATCAGTAGATTCTTTATTGTCATATAATATAAATTACTCTTTTCCAACAGAAATATCAAGAAGGGGCGTACCATTGTAAGCGCCTGTGAATCATTAATATTTCATTAAAGAGCTGGCAAACACCAGGGCCAACCCTTACGGGCAATAGGGCACCGGCTCGCAGAGCACCCGCAGGTTCTCTTCCGGCGTGCCGGGAGGGATCTCGCAGCCGGCATTGACCATGTAAGGATTTCCCACCTCCCGGTATGTCCTGAGAATAGTCTCCCTGATTAATTGTGGATTACCCAGGCGTACCCCTCCTGCCGGGTCGATATTGCCGGCCAGAACCACCCCGTTGCCTAAAGTGCTTCTCACTTTACTCATACTGACCATGTGGTCAACATCCATGATATCGATATCAAGATCAGTGATGCCGGGTAAAAGATGGGTGGTGTTGCCGCAGATATGAAGCCTCACCATGGCACCCATTTCTTTGATCGCTCTGATCAGCCTTTTCTCCCGCGGCTGGATCAGCCCTTCATAAAGGTCAGGCGAGACCTGGCTGGCTATGGCATCCCCGATCCCTATGGTATCTGCGCCTGATTCCACCTGGGCGCGAGCAAACTCGATCCCAACTTCCACGCATAGGTCCATAAGCTCTGCCGCAAACGCGGGGTCATCGAGGAGGTCGATCAGGAAAGCAGTCACCCCGCGCAGATCAGCGGCCTCAGCAGCCGGGCCTTCGACCCAGCCCAGGATGGAATATTTGCCGTCGACTTTTTGCTTGTAAGAGCGCACGGCATTGACCCTGTCCAGCATGCGCTCGGCCTGGAGAGGATCGGGATGCGGGAGAGAGGACAGGTCCTTGGTATCCGCCAGAGGGGGATGGGGGCAGCGCGGCACGCCGTCTGTAATATAGACTATCTTTGCGCCGAACCCTTGAGTTTCCCGGTAGGGATCGGAAATGACACTCACCTGATCCATGCCGAAATCTGCGGCGCAGCGCAGGTTCGACTCGACCAGCACGCGATAGTCCGAGGCAAAGGCACCGTAGTTTGAGCCGATATATTCGGCGGCGAACTGCATAAGAATAGGGAGCCTGGGCAGGAAATCGACTTGCTGGCCTCTGATCACTCCTAGATAGCGCTCTAGACTGTTCATCTCACCTTCCCAACTATAAGCACATTGAAATAGTTATTTTTCAGTCGATCAATATTATCCCGTTTAGCGGTAAGTTATACAGCTTAATGAAAATAGAATAGAAAATTACTACTTAGAGCATAAAATTGTCTGCACCTATCCGCAAATATTTTTTGAACTTCTTTTGGTGGCAAAAGAAGCAAAACCAGTTCCTTTGTAACCAAAGGAACCGAAAGTTAATCCTGGCTTTAACGCTCTTACTCCGCTTCGCCGAGGTCGCCTGCGCAAAATGCCGCGCAAAGGCCTGCCTGCTATTGTACATCTAACAAAACGTCAATGGAAATTACTTATCTTCTATACGCTCCAAAAAAGAATCTCTAATCTTCAGGACTTTTTACAGCCTCTGGTTTGACAATTATCATAGGTGTGGCCGGCAAGTTGCACTTAAGATTCTTATAAATTCGGGTGAAAAAAATTCTAAGACTTCTCTGTGGCCCAGGGTAGATGCCGGGCCTGGGCGGCGAGAAGGTTATCAGCCAGGCTCGTGGCCTGTTCGACCGAGTTCACCGAGCCATCGAGGATCAAGGCCTGGATGAATTTATCGCGGCTCCCTTCCAGGGCCGCTTCCACCACTGTTTCCACACAGGCCAGACGCATGGTCAGGATTCCCGCCTGGGCTGCCTGGAGATTCCCGATAGTCAGGGGCTTGAGACCCTGGAACCCTGCCGCTGCCGGGCCTTCCAGGATAGCCTGGTCAGGGAGGTTGGCTACCTGCCCGCGGTTCGGCAGGTTGGCTGAGAAAACACGCCCGGAATCAGTGCGGATGGATTCGATTATTTCCATCACCTGCTCATGTTCGCCCTCGCTGCGCTCGAAATAGCGCTCACTTAAGGGTCTCGAAGAGAACGCTTCTTCGCGCATCTCCTCGAAATCCAGGTCTCCGCGGGCGATAGTGCGCTCGAAACTGTAGCACTCTGTCCCCAGTGTCTTGCCGAAATAGCTGCTCTCGCCGGAGGTCATCCAGGGGAAGAACTCGGTCACATGGCGATCCATGGCCGAGGGGAAAGCGCCGAAAGAAAGGAGTAGCTGCCAACTGAAAGGATTAAGTTCCTCCGGGGCATTAGGGTCAGGCTCGAATGAGCCGTGGGCCAGGAACAGTTCCCCCAGGCTTCCTTCCACCCTGGGACTAGATAGTTTCCGGGCGGCGATTTCCCGCAGGCTGCCCATCGCATCATGGCCTTTAATTTTCACCTCGGTGAACCAGGTGAGGTGGTTAAGACCCACTGCAGTGTAATCGAGTTCTCTCTGGCTCACCCCGAGTACCGAGGCCAGGTATCTGGAGACATGGAACACCCCGTGGCAGAGACCCACCACCGGTGCGCCGGTGGCCTTGCGCACTGCGCGGCAGACCGGCGCCATGGGATTGGAATAGTTGAAAAAGAGGGCCTCCGGGCAGAGTTCCAAAACATCCCGGGCGATACTTACCATAGCCGGAATCATGCGCATGGCCCGCGAGGTTCCGCCAGGCATCACCGTATCGCCTACCGGCTGGTAGATCCCGTATTGTCTGGGGATGAATACATCCTGCTCCCAGGCCCGGCGGCCGCCCACACCCACAGTGCAGATCACCGCAGTGGCCCCTTTCAAAACCTCGCGCCTGTCTGTCGCAGCTTTAAGGCGTATCGGCGCCCTCCGGGCCTCGATCATCTTGCGGCCCAGGCGCTCCACCACCTCCAGCGCTACAGGATCTATATCCACCATGGCCAGCTCGGCATCCCAGCCAAGACGGATCAGGTCAGCAACTAATCCGCGGGTGAAAACAGCGCTTCCTGCACCGATCAACACCACTTTTTCTTTCATGCTTTCCCTCCAAATATTTTTCCTTTTACTGCATATGCATTAATTGCTGATTTTTATAGCCAATGTTTCCTTCACTACGGCTTTTATATCTCCTTCCGGGCCATAAAATCCACCAGTAACATACAGCACACCATTAATTACAGCCCCACTCCCACAGCAGCGTGTATAAGGTAAATCAGGAATTCTGACAAAACGATCCTCTTCTATATCATAATATTCAGCTAAAGCTAATCGTGTCAAAGTAGTCGGTCTTCCACCGACAATAAAGATTTTAGAACCAAATGAGGCAAACGGAGAGCATTGAGTCAGTGTCCATGTCCTTTGCATTCTTGGAGTACTTATTTTGGTCCAGGTATCCCTTGCCACATCATACCTAAGCACACCCTGACCAAAAGAATAATAGGTATCACCATCAGGACCCGGAACATATTTTTCATGTTCACATCCGGAAATCGCATAAATACTTCCCTTATAATGAGTATAATTAATAAAATTCATAGTTTCTGGAGCATCTGATAATCTTGTGTAAGTATCATATGCGGGATCATATCGATAAAGACTTTTTAACTGTTCCTTAAATGTACGGGGACCCCTTATGCCATTATTTTCTCCAGTGTGTCCTCCAAATATGTATATATAATTCCCGACAGTAACTGCTCCCCCATTGAACCTTTTGACCGGCATGTCAGACAAATCAGTCCATTTATCAGCAAATGGATCATATACCCAGGCAGTTGCTGATCCAACCCAATCCTTGTCGCAACCACCAAATAAATAGATTTTTTCTTTATACAAACTTGGCTGACCCCAACCTCTTCCACCAGGATCCGGCAGTGCTGCCTTTAACTCCCAAGAATCAGTTCCGGGATCATATACCTGGTGGGCAGAAGAGCATCCATTATCGGTACCTCCACCTAATATATGCAGCTTGTTATGAAATACTACTGCACAGCTTCCAAATATCGGTTGTGGTATAGGAGCCAAAGAAGCCCAGTTTCTGGAACTTAATTTATCAGCCTGATTTGTTTTATCCCCACAACCAGCTTGTTTTTGATATCCGCTTATAAAAACAAAAGTCCACATAAAAAAAGCTATTTTAAAATTATTTATCAGATACATTTGTTAATACTCCGTGATAAAAATATGGGATAGTATTAGACACAGCCAAAGTGGACATTGAATGCTGAATTTGAAACAATAAAAAATCTATTTTAAAGAACAGCAATGCCTCACCAAAACAAAAAAAACATGGTAATAATTTGGTAATGAATCCAATATTCAGAAGAAATAAAGCTGTAGAAATTTACTTGAGTATTCTGACTCCAGCCTCTAGGCTCCACCCTCCTGAATTCTGTCTTCCTTACTTATCTGGCCTCGTGAATCTCGGGGGTTATCCCCGGAACACCGGTTATCTTGAACTGCTTCTTGTTGAAATCAACCCAGACTTTCGCTCCTGAGGAAAAAGCTGTCTCCTGCACCTGATAATCAGCGGACAGGAAGCGATGATCTACCATCTGGTCCCAGCCAATAGCCCGGTGCAGCGAGGCCAAAAAGCGGACATCATCTATCCGGCGCTGGTCATCGGGCACCGGGAGCCCCATTGACGCCTGGCCCCCCCAGAGAAGGGCATAAAGATAATTATCTCCGGTGACATAGGTGCAGTCATGGAATATTAGCTGCCAGAGAGGAATAGGAATCCCCTGGATCCGGCCCGCCTCATCCTTCCCGTACACCCCATCGTGCGCTGAGCGGGTCCTCACGCTCACCAGATAAGGCGCAGCCCAGTCATTCTCGTGCTCGATAGTGAGGAGGATTCCCTTGTCCTTGAAGTACTGGAATATTTCGCCCAAGACCTCGCGGTTCTCGTTCCTGGTCAGGGGATGGCGGGAGTCGTAACATTCCCAGTTGCAGACATAATTGCCGAGCAGGTAATAATCGGGATATGCGGTCTTGAGCAAGCCCTCCACAGCCGGGTAATCAGTGCGGCCGACCTCGAAATTGCGCCTGAGGAATCGGATAGCCCAGCTGGGACAGATCAGGGAGTTGACCCCGGCGGCCCAGGTGCTGCGGCGGAAATACTTGCCGCGGCTGTCTTTCAGGGTAACCTCTTCATCGAATGACGGGGAATCGAGAGTGATGTCGCAGTAATTGTCTGTTCTCAGGCCGAAAATGTAGCCCATTTCCTTGACTTTGCGCGCCAGGGAGTCGAGCCCGCCCGGGCCTCCGGCGTACATCATCGGCGGCATGATATCCGGATATTCCTGGTCGTGGCCGTACCTCTGCCAGCCGGTAAAGCTTATCGAGGCCCTGTCCGCTCCCACCCGGCTTTTGAACTCCTCCATCTGTACGCCGATATCGTGGAAAGTGTTATAAAGCTGCCAGGACAGGTTGCGGTAATCCTTCCGTGAAATGGGAGCGCCCAGGTTTATCGCCCCTTTCAGAGCTTCCACCTTGGGATTCTCCCGGTTTTTCTCCGCGAGAGTCTTAAGATAGCCCAGATCTTGATAATATTTCCGGTAATGCCTGGCGAGGCTCACATAGCCGCCGTCTTTCTCGAACTGGTAAGTGATCACGCGCGGATAGCCGAAAACTCCCATTGTAGGCCGCCAGTAGACTCGATAGTAAGTGGATTTTCCCGGTACGTGCCTGACATGCAGATAGGTGTCCATCCGGCATTTATCGTCGATAATGGCCAGAAACCCGGAGCCAGGCTGGACAGCTCCAAAACAGGCCATGCGGCAGGGGTAAATCAGGCCTGCCTGGTCCCACTCCTGGTAATCCCACCAGTTGGAGGGTCGGCCCATGAGCTCGCCGTGTAATTTCAAGCGCTCCTCGTTATCGAACTGGATGGGGTTGTTGATATCCTCTTTCTGGTCCCAGTTGCCGGGGATAAGTACCCCCTGCTGGTAAGGGAAGAAAGAATAGCAGTCAGGCCGCAGGGGCACCTCGAAAGGCCGGGGGTAGATAAGGCCCTTGATTTTGAACAGGTGGTCTTCCTCGAGGGGAATGAATTTGAATACTACTGCTTCGCTTCCCTCATCGATATAAATAAGTATCTCCAGGCGGTAATCAGCCAGGGTCACCAGCATCGACCTTTCGCCGATAATAGTTACTCTCTTTTCGCGCGAATCGGCCAGGCTCTTCTCGTGAATCTCTCCGCGCTCTTCATAGACAAACTCCCGCGCTCCCTCGCGCATCATGCGCCAGGTTACCCCAGCCGGCTTATGCCTTACATCCACAGACATGGTGGCTGGTTCGAGAATGACTTCCAGGCTTTTCGACTCGATTTTCATATCTTTCGGCAAGTCCGCTGCCTGGGCCAGGGCAAAAGTGGCCAGGAGAGAAAACAAGCAGCCAAGCCATATTCTTATGAATACCCTTTTTCCTGACATCTTTCACCTCCTTCTTAATACTATAAAAGCTTTGTTTTCAGGGTGATGTCTGAACACGCGTTATCTATAATCCGGGCTGATAAATTTTTAATCATATTTCTTCTGGTTGGTATAAATGTTAATTTGTTTTTATCAAGAAATCAAACCTGAAATGTGTCTTAGATATTTGTGGTTAATTTTTTTCCGGACTTTGATTTTAAATCCTGATTATTCATAAATTCACTCTGAAGGATTGTTTAAAGACAACCCCTGCCTGCGGCAGGCAGGCACCCCCTTTCTTAAGGGGGAATTTTTTTGCTTCACCTTTGAATTTAATCTCATAACATTTCCCCTTATCTTTAGCCAGGAGAATTTTTATAATATCTTGGAATAACAGCACTTATTCCCCATTTTAAAAGGGGGAAACAGGGGGTTGTCCAGATCAATCTGTCAATTGCCGTTATAATTTTTGAGTAATCTGGATCAGATGTCAAAAGACAATTTTCTGGAAAGTAGTGGAATATTTTGCCAGGGGAAAGAAAAAAAGCTTGTCAAAACCGGTTAAGAGAATAATACTGAATTAATCTTCAACAGAAACGAGCCTTGAGAATAGCGATCCCTTTTATCTCACCCTGTTAAACTTGCAAGAGAAAGGAGCGCGTATGAATTCCATGGACCGCCGTAAGTTTATCAAGAGCGCCGGCATTGGCGCAGTGGGAATGATGGCCGCAGCAGGGCCTTTTATCAAGTCCGGGTTCGCCAAGGACAAGCCCTCGGACAGGATCAATGTCGCGGTGATGGGTATCAGGAGCCGCGGACGGGCGCATATGGAGGCGTTCGCCAATATACCCAATGTCGATGTCGCAGTGCTTTGCGATATCGATGAACGGCTTTTCCCGGAGGCATTGGCCGATCTGGAAAAGTTGACCGGTAAGAAGGCGCGTACCGAGGTTGATATCCGTAAAGTGCTGGAGGACAAGACTATCGATGCCATATCTATCGCCACCTGCAATCACTGGCACGCCCTGGCTGCAATCTGGGCCTGCCAGGCAGGCAAGGATGTCTATGTGGAAAAACCGGTCTCCTATAACATTTTCGAAGGCCGGAAAATTATCGAAGCGGCGCGCAAGTACGGCCGAATCGTGCAGGCAGGCACCCAGAGCCGCAGCTCGGATATCTGCAAGGCAGCTATGGAGTTCCTCCATTCCGGGAAGCTCGGGGAAATTTTTATGGCCAGAAGCTGCCTGATCAAGGCCCGGGACAGTTTCGGCCGGGCGCCTAATTCACCAGTGCCGCCGGGAGTGCATTACGACCTCTGGCTTGGGCCCGCCCCCTGGAGGCCTTTCAATGAGAAGCGCTTCCACTATAACTGGCACTGGTTCTGGGACACCGGGAACGGTGAGACCGGGAACACCGGGCCGCACAATTGCGACCGCGCCCGCTGGGGCCTTCAGGAATACGAGCATCCGCGGAAAATCCAGAGCATGGGCAATATCTATGTCTGGAAAGACTGCGACCAGGAGACCCCCAACGCCCAGGTCTCGGTGATGGAGTATGCGGACGGCAAGATAATCCAGCTCGAGGTGCGCGGCCATTATTCCAACTCCGAGGAAGGAATTCTTCAGGGAGAATTTTTTTACGGCACCGAGGGCTGGCTTAAACTGGGCGGGGGAAGCTGGCAGACTTATTACGGACGGAAGAACGAGCCCGGGGAAAGCATGGGCAGGGATGAGGCAGCGGCCCAGGCCCAGAAGCTGGATGTTCGCGGAAGCAGCAAGGATCCCCACTTCCAGAACTTTGTCGATGCAATGCGCTCGCGCCGCCAGGAAGACCTGGCCGCGGATATACTCGAAGGCCATCTCTCGACCTCGATGTGCCACCTTTCGAACATTGCTTACCGGGTAGGCCGGACAGTGGTTTTCGACAACGCCACCGAAAAGTTTGTCGATGATGATGAGGCGGACAGCTACATCAGCAGGGAATACAGGTATCCCTATGTGGTACCGGAAAATGTCTGAGTGCGTCTGAAATGCTGTTTCTTCTTTATGATGGAAGAAAAATATCAACTATTGGTTACAGAATTCAGGTATTGAAAATGTAAGGGCGAGGCTCTTTGCCTCGCCCTTACTTATTTCAGGCACGTGTATATATTCTTATTCTAATACCTGCTAACTTTACTTTTTGCTATTTGGTCTTTATATACTTTTCTATAAATTCTTTTGTTTCTTTATTGTGAGCAGCAGCAATTAATTTTTCAAAGAATTTTTCTTCTTGATCCCTGCCCACCCAATAAGTAACACCAAATTTTACTTCATCAGTACTGTCCCATACTACAACTTTTTTCTCAACCAGGTTACCACTTTTGTCTATAGTATAACATTTATCAGGTTTCATTTTCTCAATCATCTCAGGAGTAAGCCTCTTCTTTTCAATTTCTGATTTTGCAAAAGATTTGGAAATGTTTGTTTTTGTTGGAGACTGCTCAATTTGCGGTAGTTCCTTTATCGTTTTCTTGTTGCAATTAATAAGACAAGTAATAGAAGCTAATAAAATTATAAAAATTATTTTATAGGTCTTCATTTTCCTCTCACTTTCTTACAGATAAGATTATGAAATATAAAATAACTTTTATCTTTCAGAAAAAAATATTTACAGTAAATTTATATTTTATATTTATCAATAAATCCGGTGATCTGATATTAAATACATCTTAATAACTTGCTTGTTCCGTATATAAAAACATAACATTAAGCTGAAGCAAAGCAACCCTGCCTAAATAATATTTCTTCAAAAGCACTCAATGCATTTTGAGGCAAACTTCCTTAACAATAAGGAGAAAAAATGCCTAAGATGTTCCAAAACCTGATCTTGTCTTTTATTATCAGCTTCGTCGTCTTAGATACCACATCTGCTCAAGTTCAACAGGCGCTCTTCAGCGTCCGGGATTTTGGAGCCGCAGGTGACGGCAAAGTCAAAGATACGAAAGCCATCCAGGAAGCTATTGATGAGGCCAATAAAGCAGGGGGCGGAACCGTCTATTTCCCTGCCGGGAAATACCTCAGCGGCACGATCTTTCTCAAGGACTTTGTCACTCTCTGCCTTGAAGCAAATGCTGTACTTCTCGGCAGCACGGATACGACTGATTATCCGAAGACTTTTCCCCAGTTCCGGTCATACACTGACACCTATGTCAGCCAGGCCCTGATCTTTGCCGAGAACCAAAAGGAGATAGCCATTACCGGCAAAGGCACAATCGATGGCCAGGGCCAGGCCTTTCCCTGGAAACCCTATGGAAACCGACCGGACGTGATTCGCTTTGTCAGTTGTAAACATGTGAACATTGAAGGAATCCATCTGCAGAACTCCCCTTTGTGGATGCAGCACTACCTGAACTGCGAATTTGTCACTGTTCGCGGCATACATGTTTACAATCACAGCACTTACAATAACGATATGATCGATATCGACTGCTGCCGGAATGTGATTATCTCCGATTGTTACGGCAACAGCGATGATGACGCTCTGACCCTTAAAAGTACTGCCGACAGTCCGACCGAAAATGTAACTATCACCAATTGCGTATTGGGCAGCGGCTGTAATGCAATCAAAATGGGGACTGAGTCAAACGGAGGATTCAAAAATATCTCGATCACCAATTGCGTGATCGATTCCTGGTATGGCAGGAAGGGTTTTTACGCCCTGCCGCGGGGAATTTCCGGCATTGCTCTCGAAATTGTTGACGGCGGGACCATGGAAAATATCACTATCTCGAATATCAGTATTAAAAATGTTCATGTTCCGCTGTTCATGCGCCTGGGAAACAGGGCGCGGCCGTTCAAAAAGAACATGGAGAAGCCGGGTATAGGCACATACCGCAACGTGGTAATCTCGAACATTATCGCCACTAATGTCGAAAAATTCGGCTGTCCGATTTCCGGCCTTCCCGGCCATCCGATAGAAAATGTCACCCTGAGTAATATCAGGATCACTTTCCCAGGAGGAGGGACAGCAGCAGAGGCTCAGGCGGAGGTCGAGGAAAAGGCTGAGGAATATCCCGAGGCTACGATGTTCGGTGTACTGCCGGCCTATGGATTCTACTGCCGCCATGTGAAAGGCTTAAGGCTTTCCAATATCGACCTGGGGCTCGAAAATGAAGATTTTCGGCCGGCAATAGTCTGCGACGATGTCCGGGATTTCGAGGCTGATGGCATATCCACAGGAGAAAAAGCGGCCGGAAGTCTGGCGATGTTTATCCTGAAAGATGTACGCGGGGCGCTGATCAGGGGATGCAGCCCGTCACCGGGGATGCAGAATTTCCTTGTCCTCGATGGCAAATCCGAACGGGTAAGCGTCATGAACAATGATCTAAGCGGAGTGGGAAAAGCCTTTCAGTTCGGCGAGGGAGTACCGCAGGAAGTGCTTTTCCAGGCAGCTAATAGAATAAAAAAAAAGAGTATGCCAATAGAATGAAAAATAAAGAGAATAAGGGTATGGTCTGTTTTGCCCACCGGGGAGCGAGCGGCCACGAGCCGGAAAACACTCTGCGTGCTTTCCGAACGGCGCTGAATCTCGGTGCACCATGGATCGAAATCGATATCCAAGCCGTGGAGGGCGAGCTGGTGGTGATCCATGATGATACACTAGGGAGAACTACCAGCGGTAAGGGCTATGTCTCGGGGCAAAACCTGGAATACCTGCGGGCCCTCGATGCCGGTAAAGGGGAGCGAATCCCGCTTCTCAGAGAAGTGCTCGATCTTATTTCAAAGACCGAAGCGGGAATAAATATAGAGCTTAAAGGCCAGGCGACGGCGGTCCCGGCAGTCTCGGTAATTAAAGAGTACGTAGAAAAGGGCTGGCTAACTTATGAGCAGATTATAGTCTCCTCTTTCAGTTTTGAGGAGTTGAAAAAGGCACGGGAGCTTTCGCCGGAACTTAAGATCGGCCTCCTCTTTGATAAATTACCGTCTGGTTACTATCAATCAGCAGAGGCGCTCCGCGCTTTCTCGCTTCATCTCAATTTCAGAAACATTGACCGGAGGCTGGTGAAAGAGGCTCACAGTTTTGGACTTTTAGTATTTGCCTTCACCGTGAACAGGCCGGAAGATATCGAGAGGATGCGCCGCCTGGGCGTTGATGGGATATTCACCGACTACCCTGAGCTTATGACTAAGGGTTTTAAAAAACAAACTCTGGAAAAAGGATAGAAAATCCGGTCTTTTTTCACCACTCCCCGGCCAGGACTTCCAGGCCCGAGACCAGGGGTTTCCCGTTTGAGGCCGACCTGGAGGGAATGAAAGAGACAGTGAGTTTCTCTCCGGCAAGGATGTTCCCGAACTCTTTCACCACCACACGGTGCGGCGCTCCGGCTTCGCGCACGATGTCGAAGTCCTGGAGTACCGGCTCTCCCTGGATAACCACATCGAAAACCCGCTCTCCGGGTTTGAGGTCGTCATCCTCGGCAAAATAAAGCCGCACAGTATAAGGCCAGATCCTCCACGGCCTGTCGCTCAAGGTAAGGGTCACGCTTCTTAATCCTTTGACGCCCGAAGCAGCCACCCATTTAAGTCCTCCGCTTTCAATTCTCGAACTGTGATGGCAGTACCACTCCGGATTTTTAGGGGAGGTGGTGATGGGTATATCCGGGGATGGCCCGCCGCGGCTCGGGTAATCAAGCCACAGGGTACCGTTATTGTCAACACGGTCGCCCGGAGCGCCGAAATTGATCCCTACCCTTTTGACTGGCTCGCCGCCCCGAGGGATATCGTTGAAAGTCCAGATTTCCACATCCGGATCGTGGATCAGGGCCAGGGAGGTCTGGTTCTGGTAACTGCAGGAGCAGGTGCGGGTATAGTCCGGGGCGTTGAGCACGCCGTCCGCAGCGACCAGGGTAGAGGTGCAGCCGGACTTGAAACCGCCCAGGTTCCCTGTTCCTCCGTCATTCGCCAGGTCGTAAAATCCCGCGGCTCCGGAGCGGAAGGAGATTAAATTCTCGCAGGCAATAGGGTAGTTGCAGCCGTATTCACGCCGCCAGGACCAGCGTATGCGCTCTCCAGTCAGGGGATGCTCCCTGGAAAGCTCTTTTCCATCCAGGAGGCTGAACATCTTACCCTGGGTGATTATCCTTCCGCCGTGAAGGATAGGCACCGAGTTATAGCTCAATTTTTTATCCCAGATAAGGGTTCCATCGCTTGATCGGAAAGCGGCCATGCGCTCCCCTTCTTCCCCGAAAACCATGTCCGAAGAGGGCCGGGTGGACTCAAGCAGAATATCATGACCGGTCGAGACAGCAAGCCAGGAGCCGAAAACGTTATCTCTCTTTTCCCACAATACCTGCCCGGTGCGGAGGTCCAGGGCCAACAGGCGGTAGTTTTCCAGGGGCGCTTTTGCGCCCCGCCGTTTCAACTGGTTTTCGATATAAGGAGGCAGCTTGTCCAGGCAGAAGACCTTGTCCCGGGCCATGGCTATGGCATTATGAAGGAACCCTTGATTTGCGGTTATTTGCCAGAGAAATTTTCCTGTAAAACGATCCATGGCTGTAAGGGTCTTACTTGCCGAGCGGTCAAAGTCAGTAAAAGCGAGCCTGCTCTCCCTTTTGTGCGCTGGAAGATTTGCCAGATCACGCACGATTTTTTTATCTCGGGGATAGTCCGCGGAAAAAGTTACTAATCCTTCCCCGGCCAGGAGTATATCCCCGTAAACGCCGATATAGCCCCATTCGTTGTCCTTCGGATCTAGAGTCTTGGGGAGGGAGATGACCTTGACTGTCTTTCCGCTCGATGTATCCAGTACACGGCAGGAGTCTTTCTCGATTACATAAATCCGGTCTTGAGTAGCCACAAAGTTCGTGCCGCGGATATTGGCCCCGGGGATATGCTCCTGGTTGTATTCTGTGGAGGTCGGGGCATCCTGGTAACTGCTGTTGTAATAAATCCCGTAGTTTCCCAAGCCTGCCAGGGGCGCTTTCCAGAGCACGCGGCCCGTATATACATCCCGGGCGCTCAGGCAGTCCATACCCTCGATAAACAGCCTGCCGCCGATGACCTGCTCCGCTGGGCCGTGAGCATGGCGGGGCAGGACATCCAGGTTCGAGCTGCCGCCGAACCAGAGAACTCCCAGGGGGAGCCTGACCAGTGAGTCATCCGACTTGACCGTATTGGCCGGACTGCCGTACTGATGTGTCCAGTCCGCAGCCCCGGGAAGAGGGCCTTCGCGGGAAAGAACCAATGCTCCCTCTGCTGTAGAAAGTCTGAGGTTTGCCAAATTCAAAGAGTGAATGGCCTCTGAAACCTCCCCGGTTTTTTCCGGAGACACGGCCAGCCATGCTTTGCCTCCGTAAGGCCGCAGGGAGCGGAATATTTTTTCCAGGCCGGCTTTATCGGTCCGGTTTACTGCCAAAGCTCCGGGATTATCGACTATGATCAGCGAAGCCATGTAAGGAGGGAGTGCGAAAGTCCGGCTGTCAGAGCAGAGCACCGAGATTCTATCACCGTAAAGCCCCAAAGAGTCAAGATGGCGCCTTAGGCTCGCTACCAGCTCGGAATCAGGATCGACAGCCACTATCTTCAGACCCGAACAAAGGGCCAGGGCCGCGAGAAAATCTTTATCTCCGGCCCCGTAACACAGTGCATAACCATCCCTTATTCCCGTGCGGCGTACAATGTCTTGAGCTTTTCTTAAGGCTTCTGGTGCGGGTTT
>Ga0315277_10003554_pt1 | contig 21105 bp, 21 predicted proteins | sample YL17G05_15_MG_FD_203695 | JGI IMG/M metagenome (GOLD analysis project Ga0315277, IMG submission 203695) | Sediment microbial communities from Yellowstone Lake, YNP, Wyoming, USA - YL17G05_15 | ecosystem: Environmental > Aquatic > Freshwater > Lake > Sediment | place: USA: Wyoming | collected... | reverse complement strand
TTCTAAAGACGCTGGGCTTGTCGAATGGGGAATCCAAAGTGTATCTTCGCCTGCTCGCACAACCTGAAGGCGAAATGCTAGACAAAATTGTCACCGCCTTTGGGATCCCAGCTGCTGAAGCTGAAGACTCGTTGAAATCTCTGGCGGACCGAGGACTGGTCAAGATTTCGAGCAACAGAGTGGAAGTAGTCCAGCCGCGCATGGTTCTACAGAGGATTCTAGAACAGAGGAAGAGAACCCTAGACGAACAGATTGCACGCGAAACTTCAGTTGCCTTAGAACTTGAAAGGTTGCTCGAACCAGTCTATTGGGAGAATAGACTCGGAATAAGGCCAGAGGAGATCATTGAGCCTCTACGCGATCTTCCCGAGATGGAGTTGAGAACAACCAGGATCCTGGGAACTGCTGCCAAGGAAGTTTTCATTTTGGCACAAACCTTCGGTTGGTACGGCAAGGTCCGCGAAGCCCTCTTCCAAGCCCATGACCGTGGTGTAAGAATGAAAGTTCTGATGACCGTTAGTGACGAATCCACCAAAGAAAGAGCGAAGGAACTTCGAGACCTCGGCATTCAGGTTCGCCAACTTGCCGAAGAGTGGTACCCAGTAAGGGGCACGCTTGTGGATCATCAAGAACTGGTCTTCTTGATTTGGGCAACGAAGAAGAGCGATGTCCCGCGACCCATTTACTATCGCCCACATTACACGAAAAACCAGGGCTTTATCAGAATCTTTCGCGACGCTTTCTTGAATAGATGGGAAGAAGGCCGCGCGATTTAGAAGCGATATCCGAGGAGAACTGATTCAGTTGACGAAAATCTTCGTAGACTCTGATGACAGCATCCAAGACTCTCCTATCGCTCATCGATGATACAACTTTCACTAAGTGTGCTTCACAGGCGCAATCGCTCGACCCGGCTCGCGGAAAAACAGGCCTAACGTTCAATCTTCTAGCAAGGGCACGATTGATGGAACATTCCAGACGTTGCCCTGACCTCAAACAAACGGCAACGCTGACTGTACAATTACGTTTCGCAGTGAAGTAATCAATATGCCATCTAGTCTTTTTGGAGACCTGCCGATGACGGCTCAATCTCCCTTCGAGCGAGACAGCCCCCTGTCCCAGGGCTGAACCCGTGTAAAGATAGTGGCCCTTCCTGACATTGACATGTCCCAGCTTGCCGATTTTTGTTCTGAACGATCTCTTGCAGACGAGAACCAACGTGTAAGTTCCCCTCAATCCTCATCCTCCGAAGCACAAATAGCGCCCGAAAGCGACCTTATGACGAGCGAGTTGCGTGGTAATGATGAAGGCGATAGTCCTATCTGGCGGATTCGCAACTCGTCTGAGACCAATCAGCTACGCCCTTCCCAAGCTGCTCTTTCCCGTAGCGGGCAAACCAATGATCTACTGGACACTCGATCTACTTCAGGAATCCGGAGTTGATCAAGTTGTGCTCGCAGTCAATTACCTAGCAGATTCATTACGCGCGGTAGTAGGGCAGAAGTATAAGGGCATCAGGATCAACTATTCGCTCGAAGATGAACCGTTAGGAACTGGCGGGCCAATCAAACTCGCGGCGCGCATGCTGAAACCTAAAGAGACTTTCATTGCGATGAACGGTGATATCATCACCGACATCGACCTCAACAAAATGATTAGAAATCACAAAATGTCCAAGGCTGTCGTGACCGATGCCCTTCACGAAGTGCGAGACCCGAGCCGATTTGGCGTTGTCAAGCTCGATCCAGCATGGAGAATCCAAAGATTTATCGAAAAACCTACCCTGAGAGAAGCGCCAAGTCGCCTAGTCAACGCAGGAATTTACTTGATCGAACCCACATTGTTGAACATGATACCTTCTGGACGCAAAGTCTCACTAGAGAGAGAAATCTTCCCCATTCTCGCGAAGAGAGGAAGGTTGTTTGGATTTCCCTTCAAGGGACAGTGGTTCGATATCGGCAATCTCGCTGACTATCGGAAAGCCAACTTTGCGTTGCTCCGTGGACATGCACCAAAGCGTGATCTGCAACGGAGGGGCACTAGGTTCAAGCAGCCGGTTTTCCTTGGAGAACGGACAAAAACAGAGACCGCGGCCATAGTGGGACCTAACGTCTCGGTTGGGAGGAATTGCGTCATTCGACGAGGAGCACATGTCGTAGACTCGATCTTGTTTGACAGAGTCACCATAGGAGAGAGATCGATTGTCTCGGGAGCGATTATTGCATCAAGCGTATTCGTTGGAGAGAACGTCAGAATTGAGCCTGGCACGATCATTTCGCCAAACGTCAAGATTAGTGACGGAATCAGGATTGGCAAGGATGCCATCATCCACCCCCACAAGGAAATAACAGCGAACGTTAGACCAAGAGCAAATGCCATGTGAGTTGTGACGCCCGCTTGGAAGAAAGAAAACTGTTCGGAACTAACGGTGTTCGCGGTGTAGTGAACAAGGAACTGACACCAGAACTTATTCTGAAGTTGTCAATGGCGACAGGCACATACTTCAAAGGCGCCGACCTGGCCGTTGGATGCGATGGTAGACTCTCCAGCCCTATTTTCCAAGAAATTGTTTGCGCGGGCTTGGCAAGTGCCGGTTGTCAAGTCTGGGATTTGGGCATGATAACAACTCCTGCTCTGCAATTCCTCACAAAACAATGGGGGTTGAAAGGCAGCGTTATGGTCACAGCGAGCCACAATCCGCCGGAATACAACGGAATGAAGGTCATGGGGAGCAGCGGTGTCGAGCTTCTACATGAAGAAGAACTCAAAATAGAACACATATTCTTCCAATCAAAGTGGAAGCTTTGTGAATGGAAAAGAGTGAAACAGCCCTTATCTGTGGCAGAGAAATTTGATGGTTATGTTTCATCAATCCTGAAGAATGTTGGTGGAGTGCCGCGTAATGGTAGCTTGAAGGTTCTCGTAGACGCCGCCAACGGAGTGAGTGCACTGGCAACCCCTCTGGTAGTGGAAAAGCTAGGAGGTAGAGTGATTCTGGTGAACGGCAAAATCGACGGGAATTTTCCAGGTCGATTACCTGAACCCACTCCTCAAAATCTCAAGGAAACGTCCAGAATTCTACCCTCGTTACATGCTGACTTCGGGGTGGCTCACGATGGAGACGGAGACAGAGCCATGTTTCTGGACGAACGCGGAGTTGTGTCCTGGGGAGACCAGACTTTCGCGCTTGTGATACGAGACTTCTTGGAACACTATCCTGGCGAGAAGATTGTGACTCCAATCAGCTCGTCTCAAATGGTAGAAGACATTGCCGAAGAATATGGAGGCGAAATAATCTATACGCCAGTCGGCAGCATCTATGTCTCAAACCTCATGCTGAAGATCAACGCAAAGCTCGGCGGAGAAGAAAACGGCGGGATCTTCTACGCCCCACACGTAGCAGCGCGCGATGGCGGCATTACCACTGCCATGGTATACAAGATCATCTTGGAATCTCGAAAGCCTCTGTCCAAGTTAATTGCAGAGCTGCCCAGCTACTACCTTGTCAAGGACAAGATACCGTGTCCAGACTCGATCAAGACAGCGGTAACTGAAGAACTGCACAACCTACCCAGAAAGGGCAAAGTTCTGGATATTGATGGAATCAAGGTCTGGATTCCACCAAAGTCCTGGATTCTAATTCGCCCCAGCGGGACCGAACCCATATACCGACTAATGGCTGAAGCGCCCACGAAAGCGAAGGCGATGAGGATCGTCAACGACTACAAGGCGAAACTCTCCAAGATAATCAAGAGTTGCCAGAAGAATGTTTGACGCTCCTTCTATGACAGGCATCGCGCTTGTATTTGCCGTGACCTTCGTCATAACATTCGTTGCCACGCCGACCTTAGGAAAAATCATGAAACGCCGGGGAATTACAGGGAAGGATGTTCATAAGCTCTCGAAACCTGAAGTTCCTGAGATGTGTGGACTTGCAATATTACTTGGACTAATCGTTGGAGTGGCAATCACTGTCTTCTTTTTCCCCGAGAGTGCAAATGTGACCGTTGCTTTCATCGGTACGGTTCTGATAGCCGGAGCAATCGGCTTTGCTGATGACCTCAGACCTCTGGGAGCCAGAATCAAGCCACTTCTGACTGCGGCTGCATGCGTTCCCATATTGCTGCTGCAGACTTACGATCCTATGCCAGTCATCCCACTACTAGGCCCAGTGCGATTGACGGTCGTCTATCCTTTGCTGATCCCAGTTGCTCTGGCTGTCACATCCAACGGCGTGAACATGATGGATGTCATGAACGGCGCGATGCCGGGAACTGTCAGCGTAATCTGCGCCGCTACAACTGCAGTCCTTTTGTTGTCTGGGAAGACTCAGGTTGCTGCGATTTCGGCCGGACTGCTCGCCGCCATGCTGGCTTTCTATTACTTCAATCGGTTCCCGGCGAAAGTTTTCAGCGGAGACACTGGGAGCCTAGCCGTGGGAGCCGCACTGGGAGCTATAGCCATACTGGGACGCTTGGAGACGGTTATGATTGTAGCATTGATCCCGCACATCATGAATGCATTCTATGGGCTCGCGTCAGTCGGCAGACTGTATGAGAGACGAGAAATACGCCAACGACCCACGAGGCTCTTGGCAGACGGAAGCTTGGAATCGAGTACAGATAAGAACGCGCCGATAACGTTGACCCGTCTCATCCTAGCTGCCGGTCCCTTAGGAGAAAAGGAGATCGTGAGAGGAATGATCTTTCTGACTTCAGTTTCCTCACTTCTCGCGATCCTGACATACTGGATTACGGTGGTCGGAAGGATTTGAAGAGACTTCTTCCCTTGGCGGCTGTCGAACTCTTTGTTTGGGCGATTCTTCTCTTTAGCACGCTCCTAATATCGAGAGTTGCATTTGCGATCAATTTTGGAGCTGAGACGCTGATCAGTCGAATTGCCACAGAGGCGCTAAGAGTGCTCGTCTCGGGAGCAATCATCATAATCTGGCTTCTTGTCTGGAAGAAAGTCACAGATACTTACTTCTGGCGAACTGTCACACGCAGAAAGACTACTGCTTGAAAATCCGCTTAACAATAACCTGCAGTGGGTCTTCCATACTCCTAACCAGTCTCGCAGCCTTCTTACGGTAAAATTCGCGAAACTCCCGGCTCCTTGAAATGGCTAGAGCGCGTTGAGCGATGCGCCCAGGATCATGCAATCTTTCAACTAACCCGTAGGTTGTCAAGAAGCGGTCAACAAAGGTCGGTTCACCCGGGTAATAGGAAATCGCAGGTATTCCCAGCAACGCAGCCTCAGCAGTCATAGTACCTCCCCCACCGACGAAAACAGAGGCAACCTGTATCAGAGGCACAGCATCAATCACGTGCTCAGGAATAATTATGCGATTCCCAAAGCGCTTCTTGAACCTCTCAAACTGACTATCATAACGTGGAAGTATCACGACCTGAGAATCCCCGTCGGCTAGTTCCAAGAATTTGGCGATGATCTCGGTCGCTATCTCAGAAACAGAAGAGGAACGGTCTGATAGGTATGCGGCGAACTCTTCTGGCGATCGAATGACGACAATGGGTTTAGAGAGATCCAGCCTGAGACCGTCAAGGAGCTTCGGATCAGCTTTGTACGCGCCTAGCCAGACTGTAGGGTCGAGCGCGCGATAACGAACGATGTCTCGAGGGTTCATTCCGTACTTCTTCCAAGCATACAATGGGATCACCCAAGGCGTGAACAGTTTCTCGGAGAGTGGGACCGTGAGCTTGCATACAGCCTCCGCATGAGGAGAGTCACTTATGCAATAGTGCGGAATCTTGAGTCCGAAGGCTACTCTAGCCGCTTCAGGAGATGAAAACGAAATTGCTACTTCAGGCCGTTCTTCTTCAACAACCTTCGCTAACGCTGAAACTCGTTTAGAACTCTCCACAAGTTTGTCGCTGAGCTCTCCTCCACCATGGCGACCTACTTCAATCGCTTTGATGCTCCTTAACTCAAGAAGCTCGTTGACCTCTCGATATTCACGGGTGGTTAGTAAAGTCTTGAAGCCCTTTGCACTCAGGCGACGTTGAAGTTCTCCAAAGAAATTTGCCTGCTTCGGAGTCAGAACGTCCAACCAAACCTTCATTTCGCTGCCAACCCCACTGCCGTTACACGTTTAGCTTCATTCCATCTGAAATTGAAAGACTCACGGAAGATCCTGATCAAACCCTGATTCTTTGTGTGATGAGGAGTGTACACGATGGGATTCCAATACCGTTCCGCTTCCTCGGCAGCCCAAATAACGAAGACTAGATCTTTGTTATCTACTAAAGTGCCGCGAACTGGATGCCACGGTTCCCTTGTGTCACGAATCTGAGCTCCCAGAGCGTTTAGCTCACTGAGATGCCTCCCCACCAAGGATTGTGAAGTCTGCATCAGAATGCGAAGCCTCACACCTCTTGTCAGGGCATCTTTCAATTGAGATTTGATCTTTGGGAGCCACGAGAATAGAGCAGTTGAAACAAGGATCTCTTGTGACGCGCTTTCGATATAGTCGCTAGTGAGTTTCTCCATTGCACGTAGGTCTTCAAGCGGCTCCAACAATTCCTCAGGTTTCACCTGCAGATGACTCTCCACGTACAATGGTTCAATATGCTTCTGGAGTTGTCGCATCACTTCTTCAATAGATAGCAAGTTGGTCTCGAAAGTGCGCCGCAATTGTGTCAAGTATTCGCGCCTTGCTTGCTCAGGGGAAATTGCATGATATCTCTTCGGTCTGCTCTCAACAATTTTCGCGAATCCCTTCTGCATCAGCTGCTCCAGCGTCCCGTAAACGCGTGTGATAGGAACGGAGGTTGTCTTCGCGATCTCTTCCGCCGTCAACTCCCGTTTTGAAAGCAGAGCAAGATAGGCCTCCGACTCATATGTGGTGAGGCCCGCGCGACGAAGAGATTCCCGCAGCCGGCTTTGAGAGGCCATGATTAACTCGTCTAGAGTTAAAAACAGTTAAATATTTCGCCTCGGGAGCCCTAACAAGGTATCGTGCTTGTCCAGTCAACCTCTATTATCTCTTGAACCAGGAGAGATCGCTGTCAGGATCCGAGACGGCGCCCTCACAATCGGCGTCATTGGATTAGGATGGATGGGTTTGCCAACCGCTTGTCTCTATGCAGATGCGGGCGCTCGCGTACTCGGTGCTGACATGAACCCGAAGGTTGTTGAGCGAATCAACAAGGGAGACTCACCCATTGACGAAACAGGCCTGTCAACCATGCTTAAGAAGGCTGTCAGGGCAGGCAAGTTCACGGCCACAACCGCAACTGAAGAGACGGCTGCGAACTCTGACATTCTATTCATTGTCGTTCCAACAATGATCGATCGGCAGAAGCGGGCTGACTATTCCGCCGTCGAAGACGCGTGCGCCAGTATTGGAAAAGGCATCAAGAACGGCAGCCTGGTCATTTTCGAAAGCACATGCGGCCCGGGAGTAACAGAGCGGGTTGTGAAAGGAACCATTGAGAAGTACTCGGGATTAGTCGCTGGCCAAGGGTTCGGAATGGCCTACAGCCCAATACGGGCTATGGGTGGTAGAGCTCTACAGGACATGCAAACTTACTCAAAAATCGTGGGTGCCATCGACAAGAAAAGCCTCGAAGCGGCGTGCGCGGCGCTATCAGTCATCGTTAGGGGAGAGCTAGTTCGAGTTCGCGATATCAAAACAGCGGAGCTATCCAAACTCTTCGAAACCATATACCGTGACGTAAACATCGCTCTAGCAAATGAATTCGCCCTTCTCTGTGAAGAGGTCGGTGTAGATTACCTCGAAACTATGAGAGCAGCGAACAGCCAACCATACTCGCACCTCCACGCGACCGGCGTAGGAGTCGGCGGACATTGCCTACCTGTCTACCCGTATCTCTTGGCAACTGAAGCATATGCGTTGGATGCGAAACTGAGAATCGTGTTAGACGCCAGAAAAATCAACGACCTTATGCCCCGACACGTAGCCAAGCTCGCCTCTGATGGCTTGCGAATCTGTGGCAAATCCCTCAAGAGGGCCAAAGTCGTCGTTTTGGGCATTAGCTATAGACCGAATGTCAAAGAGACTCGATATTCCGCGTCCTTGGATTTGATCAGCATTCTGAAGAAACGTGGCGCGAGGGTCACGGCTTTCGATCCACTCTACAACGCTTCCGAAATGGAATTGATGGGATTGACTTCGGAACCTACGCTGCGCAAGGCAATCGAGAAAGCTGATTGCATTATACTAACAGTAACGCATGACGAGTTCAAGAACTTGGACACGATCGAACTTGCAGCGCACATGTCGAAGCAGGGGCTAATAATAGACTGTACTGGCATCCTGGACCCGACAAGCGTCGAAAAGACCGGTCTAGTTTACCGAGGCACCGGAAGAGGTCTGTGGACCCGGTGAAGAAGCTGAATGTTGCCGTCATTGGGACGGGATTTTGGGGCAAGAATCAAGCACGGGTCCTAGCTAATCAAGACTGCACAAAACTAGTTTGCGTTTGCGACATAAATTCCGCTGCCGCAGAAAGCATAGCAACACAGTTCAAGGTGGAACATGAAACCAATGTGGACCGCGTCCTCGCACGCAATGACATAGACGCTGTCACGATTTGCACACCCACCACAACCCACAAGCAAATCGCAACACGCGCTTTGACTGCAGGAAAACATGTCCTCGTTGAAAAACCAATGACGAACACAGTCTCCGAAGCTCATGAGCTACTGGACCTTGCCAAGAAGAAGGGCCTCCGAGTGATGCCAGGCCACATAGAGCGCTTCAATCCTGCCGTGAGCTATCTCAAGAAACTGATAGACACAGGAAAGCTAGGAAGGGTTACTCTTTTACTAGCCAGACGGGTAGGTCGATGGCCCGAGCGCGTTGGCGATGTTGGAGTTGTGAGGGATAGCGCAATCCACGACATTGACCTCACTCGGTACATCTTCAACGATGAAGTGCTCTCTCTATATGCACGAATCGGCAGCATGAGACATGCGAAAGAAGACTATGCGGAAATAATGCTGCAGTTCGATAAGGGCGGCACTGCCTTCATCGATGCAAACTGGTTAACACCCAGAAAGACAAGAACCCTTGTCGTCACGGGTAGCGAAGCGACCGTCCAACTCGACTACATTACTCAGGAACTATCGATTGAAGAGTCTGACAAAACCGTCAAACCTGACATTGAGAAAAAAGAACCGCTTGCGATCGAATTAAGGCATTTCGCGGAATCCATCCTCAATGACAGACCCTTCACAGTCAACGGTATAGATGGATTGAGAGCCGTGGAAATCTGCGAACTAGTACTCCAGTCTGGCGCGGCTGGTCGAACTATGGCTTTGGCAACGTCAACTCTTTGAACGATGTATGGGCGCGCTTGAATTCCTGAATGAAGTTCAGAGCGAAACTGTCTGCGCCCCTCTCGACTTGCCTATTCTTTCCCAGTTGAGACGCCCTCAAATGATGATAGAACTCGTGGAGAATGACAAATGGCTCTGTAAGCAACTCGCTCCTTGAGAGATAGATACGCTTCTCCTTCTCAACGTAGCAAGCTACAACCTTCCTGTGTCTCTTAACCGTCCCAACCCGCAAATCAGGCTCATTAACTCCATAGAACTCCGCGAGCAACTTGATCGCCTGCTCCGGTCGGGCATCTAAGATAAGATGAACAATCCCAGCGCGGAAGTCTCGCTGACTCAAGCTCAGCCCCAGGACATCTCTAGAAAGTGGTATATTTCAGCTACCCCTTTGTGGTAAGTGGCTGAATAACTTGAAAAGGAAACTGATGGACATCTTGGCCTGTCCAATCGACAAGTTCTACCCATTAGAACTGCTGGTCTTCGAGGAGAAAGATGAAATCAGTTCCGGAGTAATCACTTGCCCGAAATGCAATCGCTGGTACCCCATTATTGATGAGATTCCGCATATGCTCCCTGACGATCTGAGAGAGCAAACCGAAGATATGCCGTTTCTTGAGAAGTGGAAAGACAAGATTCCCCAGAAGACCCTCGAAGAAGGAAGACCATTCAATCTTAAGAGTAGAAGCTGATAACGGTTGGTGGTACGATAGCATGACCAAGGAATTCATCAGGACACCGAAAGCCCCGCAACCCCTCGGCCCATATTCCCAAGGCATTAGAGCAGGCAACTTTCTCTTCGTGGCGGGACAAGGACCCATCGATCCCAAAACTGGAAAAATCACTGGGGCAGACATTGAAACGCAGACCAACCGCACCTTACAGAACATTCAAGCAATACTAGAGGCATCAGGATTCTCTTTGCGTGACGTCGTGAAAGTCTCCATCTTCTTGAAGAATGCATCCGATTTCCAAAAGATGAATGAGGCCTACGAGACTTACTTTCCTGAAAATCCTCCAACGCGGACAACCGTCGAAGCCGGCTTCGTAGCTCCCGGCATGCTCGTTGAGATAGATGCAATAGCCTTCCATGAGTAACCGGTTTCTGCATTGAACCCTCGCGACAATCAGGAATAGAACAAAGTCACCTCCCTTTTCGCCGCTTCTTTCAGTGGCAACGGCTTAATTCCGCCAACATCACATCAAAGCATGAAGGAGCACATGGTTTGCCGAGAATCACCGTGATCGATCCTCAGACCGCTGGTATATCGGGTGACATGTTGCTTGCAGCTCTGATCGATGCTGGAGCAAGCCCTAAGAATATACAACGGGTTTTGGACGAAATCCCGCGATATTACACAAGATGCAAGAGGATTCAACTGAATGCCAGCGAAGTAAAGAATCATGGTTTCAGAGCCCGTCGAGTTGATTTGACAATAACGGAAAACGAAGGGGAAGCGAACGCAGATGAATTTCTTAGAACCACGGAGAAAATCGCAGAAGCGTCCCGGATCAGTCAGAAGGCATCCAACTTTGCAAGCAATTCAATAAGAGACCTAGTAGTGGCGGAGAGCAAACTTCACGGCTCCTCCATCGAAAGGAGCCATCTGCACGAAGCTGGATCAGCGGACACTCTAGCAGATGTTCTAGGCGTCGCTGCAGCATGCGATGCTTTGGGGATATTTGATAGCGAGATCTATTCTACACCTGTCGCAGTTGGCGGCGGCATAGTCAGCTTTTCACATGGAAATCTTGCGACGCCTGCCCCTGCGGTCTTGGAGATTGCAAGACTGAGGCAGATACCAATCCGGGGCGGTCCAGAGAACGTCGAATTGGCTACTCCAACAGGCATAACGATGCTGGCAAATCTTGCACAGAAGTTTCTCGACAGTTACCCGTCCATCATTCCAGAAATAGTTGGATATGGCGCGGGGAAGAGAGAGCTTCAGGGAACACCAAACATGCTTCGGGTAGTATTAGGAGAGAGATTGGGCGTTCGTACGGATATGGACATCGTCCAAGTGCTTGAAACAAATCTGGACGACCTGCCCGGAGAAATGTTGGGACACACGCTGCAGCGGGTCATTGAGGCAGGTGCGAAGGACGCATGGATCTCTCCTGCTCAGTTCAAGAAGAATCGACCTGGGCACGTTCTGCATGCCATCTGCGACCCTGCCGTCGCAGACAAACTGGCCGCAATCATCATGGAGGAAACTGGAACGCTGGGCGTGAGGTATCAGCTGTGGAACCGTCTCACGTTACAGAGAGAGATCAAGACGGTGAAAGTAATCATGAAAGGAAGAGAGTTCAGTGTTCGAGTGAAGCTTGCAAAAGACCGCTCGGGTAAGATTGTCAATGTCAAACCCGAGTTTGATGATGTACAAGCGATAGCCAAGGAAATTTCGATGCCGGCGCGAGAAGTCTCAGAGATCGTTCTTCGCGACGTTAAGAGATCGCTGGAAAAGGGGAGCGTTGAAGCCTAGCGTCTGCTCTTTGCGTATTCAACTATGGTAAGAGCAGGCATTAGGCTTCCGATTGTAAGCGCTGTCAGTATGATCGCTGCGCTGACTACCATCATGACAGGTCCAACCGCGAGGAACTCTGATATCACAAAGGCCACGATTAGTGCGCTGAACACCCCTGTTAGCCATTTTGCAGTTGTCTTCCTCGTGCTTCCGTGGATCTTGCGTCTGAAGAGCCATAGTATTCCCGAAAACGGCAAAGCCAAGTATGCAACTCCGATCAACGAGCTGGCCACTATCCCTGCCACCAGAGCAGCGAGTTCTGGCCCGAAGCCCAGCAGCGAATAAGTCGCTGATGACAAGTGTAGAATGCCAACGAGTGGATAGAGGACATACTTCATCGCAGTTCTAACGCCCTCGTGGGTTGAGATGTAGTTGGCGACCGCGGGGCTGTAAGAATAGTACCAAGCGTTGAAGACGTACATGAAGTTGGAGCCTGCAAAAGTCTGTAATATCTGATTGTCACGAAAGTCACGGAGAAATTGCACTTCAGGTGAAAGCTCAGAACCGTAGGTGGCTGTCGCTATCAGACATCCGGATACGCCTATTGTAATCGTGGCCTGCTTGACCAGCGAACCGCTCGTCCCCGTAACGGTGAAAGAATACGTTCCCTTTCCGACGGACCGCGAGACGGTGAATGTTACCGAAGATAGAGCTGTTCCTCCTTGGGAGGGCGTTGTCGGGTTTGGAGAGAAGGAAGCAGAGAAACCTCCTGGCATATTGCTAGTCGCGAGATTCACTGGATCACTAAATACTCCTACTGATTGAACCGATACTGTTGCGGTGCCCGTAGATGCCTGAGCCAAATTCAGCGAGTCAGGTGAGACTGTTATGGAGAAGTCACGCAGCGGAGCGTTGATTGTCAATGAAACCGTGGCTTCTTTTGTCTGCCCCCCACCTGTCCCAGTAACAGTCACGCTATACGTTCCCGGAGCAGTGGTCGGAGAAGACACAAATGTGACTGTTGACGCGTATGGCGGTAAGCCAGTTGATGGATTCAACGTCGCGGTGACACCCGCAGGCTGACCGGAGGCAAATAGCTGCACGTTTTGGGGAGAACCTGTGCCCAATGGTGAAACTTGCAGGCCGAATGTCGCTATATCGCCACCTGTGATCGTTGCAGAAGACGACCCGCTTACAGTCAATGAGAAGTCAAAGGTTGCAGGTGGCGGAAGTGAACTCACGATGAGATTCAGGTTGGCGGTCTTTGTGATACCTCCACCAGTAGCCGACAGCGTCATCGGATACGTTCCGATGGGAGTGGAGCTCGTAGTGCCCAACGTGAGCACGGAGGTATACGTTGGGTTTCCTGTTGGTGGGTTGAAACTGTAGGTCACACCGGCAGGTGGGCTTGTTGATAGCGAGAGGGTCACTGTCACGGTGGACCCGCCCACAAGATTCACCTTAATCGAATAGTTGGCAGACTGCCCTTGTTTGATTGTGACTGCGTTTGGAGTTATGGTCAGGCTGAAATCGAATGGGACGATTATGGTCATCCGCGCTATTCGATTTCCAGAGGAGGTTTGCTCTGTGAACCAAATGTTGCCTCCGGTGTCGACGACGGCGGAGTTCGGTCCGGAAGTCGTCGTTGGAAGCGCATATTCAGTGAACTGGTTTGAAGGGAGCGGACTTACAGTTGTGATAAGGGATGGGGTAACTTGGGTAATCTTAGGTGTCTTGCTTGTGGTGCTTTGACTCGTACCGGGTTGGGAAATTCCGGAACCACTGGCGCAATTGGGTGCTCCTGGATTCGAGCCGCCGATTGTACATTGGATAACGTTCGGCAGGAATTGGAACACAGGATTGCTCGTGTCGAAGCTTGCCATCTTGCCGCTACGATATTCTGTGAACCATGCAAGGTTCCTGTTTGAATCCCATGTTACGCTCGTGGCTTTCGCCAGCGACGTGGGAATGTTAACATCAGCCACTGTGGCAGTGGAATTTCTAATAATTGAAATTCGATTTGCGTTGTCGTCTATGCTGGTGAAGATCGCATTGCCCTGCGAGTCGAGTGTAATGCCCATTGGTAGGTAGTCGATCGGGTTTATGGTAGCCAGATTGAATAGGGTTACAGTGCCACTCTTTCCTTCCAATCTTCCAACTACGTTGTTTCGCAATTCAGTGAACCAGACGATGGTGTTCGTCCCTGCTACTGTTCGTACAGTCTTCACTGCAATCCCCCACGGACACAACTGCGAGCTGAATGAACCACAGCTAACAGTGCCTGCTGGAACTGGAAGTGCGGGCAGTTTATACTCCGTCAGAACGTTGCCGATTGGATTCAATCGACCTATGGCATCATTCTGTGATTCAGTGAACCACATGTTATCGTCATCATCAACAGCTATGGAAACTGGCCGTCGGTCAGCTGGAAGTGCCCATTCGAAGAAGGTCTGAGTAGCATTCTCAAAATACCCGACTTTGTTGCTACTGTACTCTGTGAAGTAGACTCTGATCGAGGCTGCAGATGGTTTGATGTATATGCCCCGCGGATTACTTCCGCCAGTCGGCGTGTCCCATTCTTTCATGGTGAAGGTCACGGGATCAAGCATGCCAATCCTGTTACTTTGATTCTCAGTGAACCAGATCTTTGTTTGGAAGTCTACAGCCACGCCCCATGGGCCAGAGTTCCCATCTGGTAGAGTCCATTCGGTAAGGGTGGCGCTCGCTGCAGAAGCATTTGGAACAGCGAAACTTGAGGAAAAGACAAGGAAAATCAGTAAGGAGAACGCTGCGAGAGGCTTCACAGTCTTTCGTAGAGCATTGGAGAACATGTATTGCACGACTTGGGTTCCCCGACCCACGGTAAAAGAGTTTTCACCTAGTAGGAAAATCCCACTAGCAAATTTGAGGCAAAAATGATGTGTTAGAGATTCTGAACCAAACTACTCTACAACAATCTAGCTTCATCAGGAAACGGACAAAACCGAAAGCACGGAGAAATCTAGCCCTGAATCATGCTTTTTTGTCCTTTTTCTCTTCTTTCCCTTCCAGAGTTCTTCCGCATTTAGCGCAAAACTTCGCTTCCAATGGATTTCGATGCTTGCAAATCGGACATACGATGGTCGGGGCGGTTTCCAACGCTGATTTGGCTTTCACGAAGACGACGTCCCCTATCCGCTCGATCTCGTCAAAAGGAAGGAACGCCTCTTCTTCGTCGCTGAGCTCAATGACCAAGGCGAGGCTGCCATCATTGGCCCACGCCAAGTCTTTCGCTGACCCTATCCTTCTGGCGTCACTGTCTATTACTTCCTTGCCGATGACTTCCTCTCGCCGTCGCCATTGGACCAAACCCAAACCCTCATCTAAAGTTCCAAGTGTTAGTCTTTGCCTGAGTATTTAGCATTGTTCAGAAAGCCTAGACCGCTTTTGCTTACCTATTGGTAGGAATCTTGCTTGAAGGCATTAGGAATCGCAACGCCTTTGCAGCAAGCTGAGCAGACTCTCCTGATATTGCGAAGGCTACGACTCGTTGACAGAGGACTTGAGTTCGGTCGAAACGAGAGAGAGGTTTTCATCCCGCTATCGACAGGAGCCTCTAGCGAGGACATTGAAAAAATCAAAGAACGATGTCCTGACGTGAGAATTCAGGAGGCTAATTTTGTGGAGCTGAAGACCCGGCCTCGGAACCTCCTCGAATCAGTGCGCGGCAAGATCCCGGAACCCCTTCTGTCGAGTGTCCCTCGATCCTGCGATGTCATAGGCGATATCGGGATAATCGAACTCCCCGAAGACCTGATACAGTTCTCATCAATTATTGGAAGAGGCGCCCTCGAAGTTAATCCGCATTTTCGACTAGTGCTCAGAAAATCAAGCGAGGTTACAGGACCATTCAGGACGCGGAAGTATCAAACCATCGCAGGTTCAGGGAACACGGAAACCTTCTGCAGAGAATATTCTTGTGTCTTCCATCTCGACATCGCAAAGGTATACTTCAATCCGCGACTCTCCCATGAGAGAATGAGAGTTGCTGGACAGGCCAAGCCGCATGAAACTGTCGTTGACATGTTTGCCGGCGTGGGTCCGTATTCGATTCTCATTGCTAAAATGCAGCCAACCTCGCGAGTCACTGCCATTGACATTAACCCGGAAGCTTTCAGGTATTTGAAAGAAAACATTCTCACTAACGGGGTTGCGGACTGCGTCGTACCGATTCTCGACGACGCTCGTCAAGTAACGTCGCGGACATTGCAAGGAACTGCATCCTGTGTAATCATGAATCTGCCATCAGAAGCGAGAAGTTTTCTTGACGCGGCAGTCCAAGTGGTGAAGCGGGATGGTGGAATCATCCATTACTACACTTTTGCATCAAGATCTGACGACCTGAGCACGATTGAGGAATCCGTTCGCGCAATTGTCGAAAGCGCGGGCAGAGAAGTTCATTCGGTCCCCTTTCGCAAGATCATCAGAGAAATCGCCCCGAATCGGGTACAGGTGGCGGTGGACGTCCAATTGAAATAAAGATCACAGTTCAGCAATTATTCGAACTTGCACTCTTGTCGTTGGAGACTTCAATTCGCGTACCAAGACTCTGTCGATATCACAGGCGGCCTTATCAGCGCGAATCATAAGCGTTCGATCTGACACGAAATTTGACTTCCTTCCCACAATTTCCCTAATATGATCAAGTGTGAGTGCAGGGCTTCCTGTGCCCCGGATGGATTCAGCAATCCCTGCAGCTTCCAGTTCGACGATGATACGCGTTTCATCATTTCTACATAATCTCTTGAATTCTGCAGAAAGGTCGAGAAGGCCTTTGGTTGCTTCGACTGCAACCACGCAATCACCACGCCTTGACAGGCCGTGATCTTTTGTAATCTCGAACGTCATGGGGTGCGTCGCAAGGATGTTTGGATGACCTTTGGCTTGAAGTTCTTCGACGACCCGCAAGGCAAGAACACAGAGCTCTGGTCTGCATGCGGATTCTTGAACCTTTATTGACCGGTGAGACCGCTTAACAGTTGAAAGACTTGAGAGACTTCGCCGAGCTACGCAGGCAGGCCATAGAGGAGTTACGAACACAAGGAATCCTGCGGGACCCCAACATAATCAGAGCCATGACCGAAGTCCCACGGGAAGAATTCCTGCCTGATGACGTGAGATCCTACGCGTACGTTGACACGCCGATTCCGATAGGATTCGGTCAGACAACCAGCGCGTTGCACATGACTGCTCTCTTTTGTGAATACGGTGAGATGAAGGCTGGTCAAAGAGTCCTCGAGGTTGGTGGAGGCTGTGGATACATGAGCTGTGTATACGCCGAGGTCGTAGCCCCACAGAAGGGAGAAAGAGGAACCTGGGGGCACGTCTGGTCTGCGGAGCTGATACCCGAATTGGCTGAATTTGGGCACGAGAATATTGACCGGTTGGGGTACAGCGACAGAGTGACATTTGTACAGGCCGATGCCTCGGAAGGCCTGTTGAATGAAGGGCCATTTGATTTGATAATTGTTACAAGTGCCGCGCCCGAAGTTCCGGAGGATTTGGTGAGCCAACTGAAGCCTGATGGAATTCTCCTCATACCAGTAGGAGGCGCTGGTTTCAACCAACAACTTATCAAAATAAGGAAGAAAGCTGATGGCAGACTATCCCAGGAAAACCTTGGCGGAGTAGCTTTCGTGCCATTAAGGGGCAAACGCGGCTGGAGAACCTGACATCCCAATAGGCCTCAGCGGAAGAAGGAATCAAGTGTGGCCTTTTTCGCGGATAAAGCAACAGTCACCATCTTGCTCACAGCCCTTCTTACACGGTCCTCAGAAAAATCACGCTCTCCGCAGAGGAAAGCCACAACTTCATCCTCGTTAGGCTTGGACCATTTTAGAACATAATCCTGCGTCACAGCCGGGTCGATGAAGATTCTCCGTATGCTGTTCACATCAGGGGAAATTCTAACCTCAGGATTCTTGGCCATGATATTCTCTAGATTTCCGTTCTCTTGGATGAGTTTAACTGCTGTTTTGGGACCTATACCTTTCACTCCGTCTGGGTTGAAGTCAGTCCCGATCAATATTCCGACGTCCACTAATTGCTCCCTCGTCAATGAGAGACCGTTGAGTACCTTGGCCAATTCGACTATCTTTGGCTCCACTTCCACATAGGCGTCTCGACGCGGAAGTTTTCTACGTCCCGTTATGGCGAGGTTCTTTACCATCCGCGGGGCACCGAACAGAAGTGAGTCGTGATCTTGGGACGCAACTCCCCAGACGTCACCGCGAGCCGCGATGAAAGCTGCTTGTGCTTCGCCTTCTGATGGTGCCTGAACCCAGGACACGCCGAGTGCGTTCAAGAGTCTCTTGGCATCGTCAACCATCAGGTCCTTGAGTCGGGATGTTGCTTGGGCGTAGGTTCTTGCTTCTTGCATCTTGCCTTCCCTGATTGCGCGCTCGTAATGTACTATAGCCTCCTGCTTCACTTCGCGCCTTCTGCTGATCTCCATCTCTTTGAGCTCAGGCGGCTTGCCGTCAAATACGAAAGCAAGTTTGATCCCCTTCTCAGCTAGGTTCGCTGTGCGGTATAACAAACCGCTTAGGTGGCTAGTGACTCTCCCGCTCCGGTCTTTCAGCGGTGTACCGTCGGGTTGTCGTATGATCGCTAGAAATTGGTAAAGTGTGTTGTAGGCATCAACTGCCAAAATCCTATTTGAAAGACTGTCTAAAGTCGTGGATTCTTCCGGAATAATGTCAACTAAGTCGACGCCCAATCTCTGCAGGACTTCCTACTGCGAAGTGATCGCACTTTACGATTCTACACTACAAAAGCTGCCGGTGAGACCTGCGATTGCGCGTGTATTGAGCTATGGAAGACAGTCTTCTCTACGGTTCACAACAATTTCCTTGAGAACTCCTCGAACGTAGATCCTGATTATCTTCCATTTGCCATGTACGAAGTGCTGTTCGAGGGTCAAAGAACTACGGACTTCGGATTCGATTCGCATGTCTCACTCTGCGCCTTATTGTAGAGGCGCGAGACCGCATTAGATTAGCAGTTTGAGCTTTGACATAGCAAGATTTCGAGGCTCGAACGGGTTGCTAGGCGCATTGTTGTGGCTTTTGTCACGTATCCGCGAAAGCCTCATTCAGAGATGCATCACGTTGCGTCTTCGACTCCTGCTCTCGTCCGGCTATGGCATAAGATTCAGGCAGCGCTTCAGACGCGAAGAGGTTCACCAATGTATTCGGGCTAGCCTCACCACTCAACCGACCGACTCTACCCTTCAGGTGACGCCACTTGACTTGAGTGCGACCACTTTTCGAGTTGTAAATGATACCAAGAACATTTGACACACGAGCGAACCTGATCTCTCTAATCTGCCCCACGGTCTCCTTGTCTTCAGCCTCAACATACATTGTCCCGCTTTCTGAAGCTCGTTCAGGGTAGATTGTTTCATCTTCATCATATTCTCGTGGAATGTAGGACTGGCATGTGCTCATTATCATGAACCGCCGAAATCTGTCGAGGTCACAGACAGAATCTATGCTGACCAATTTGGTGCACCGAAACGGGACGAATTGATGTAGTGAGTGAGTATAGTCCGCTGTTTGAATTTGCCGGTTGAGTCCAGATTCTAGTCAGGACGGTCACTCTAACTCAGCAATGGATTTATAACCAGCAGAACTGTGCGTGTCAGAATCCGAAGTGTCACTGTTTGAGCACAACCACGGCAGCCACCAGCGAGAAGATCATCCGCATGCCCACTTGCTCTTGGTGTGCGCGAACCATCCTCCCTGGCGAAGGAGCAGTCAAGTTCCCTTGTCCAAGCTGCGGTGAGGTCACTATTTGGCGCTGTGAGAAGTGTAGGATGTTCGGGCGTCCCTACCGCTGCGTGAAATGCGGTTACACTGGTCCATAAGACTTGAAATCTGGTTGAGAATTTTGGCGAAAGTTCTAGCGTCGATTAAGATATTCCCGAATGATGCTAATCTGGACCTGAACGTTCTGAAATCGAAAGTGGAGCAATCTCTTCCAGCAGGCTCGACAGTTCAAAAATTCGAGGAGGAGCCTGTAGCGTTTGGACTTGTCGCGCTGATCGCGCATGTTGTCCTGCCAGAGGATGTGGAAGGAAAAATGGATCAGGTCGAGGATGCAATTCGAGCGGTGGATTCGGTAAGTGAGATTCAGGTTCTGAGAGTCGGAAGATTCTGAGGACTGTTACCTCAAGTAACGCTTATATTCGTCGATTGTTACCTCTAGTAACAATTGCTTCGGGAAGAGAATGGCATGAATGGGTCAGAAAATGCCAAATTGACTCATAGGCTTAGACAGGTGGGAGTTTCGGTGGACAAAAGCAATTTTAATAGCGGTATTCAGGGACTGAGCAGCACTAGTCGTGCTCCAGAATTGTTTGGGAGGTTATCATTATGAGTACTCGCGAATCTTCTCTGAGAGTGGCGGACGCAAGGCAACGTGATGTCGGGCACGGAAAGGTCCGAATAGACAACGACACTATGCAAAAGCTCGGTATTACCGCAGGCGACTTCGTTGAGATACATGGCAAGAAGATGACTGTCGCCGTTGCCTGGCCCGCGTATGCAGAGGATCAAGGCCAAGAAATCATCAGAATGGACGGCCTGATTCGAAGAAATTCTGGTGTCGCCCTAAACGAGTACGTCAGCGTGAGGAAAGCGGACGTAAAGGAAGCTCAAGCAATCGTCTTTGCTCCTACAGACGTTCGATTAAGCGTTGATGAGGAGTTTGTTAGCTTCGTAAAACGCCGTTTCATGGATATGCCCTTCATTGAGGGAGACATGACACTCCTCTCGATTTTTGGAAGTGCCGTCCCACTCGTAGTCACCAGGACACGACCCCATGGCCCTGTGAAGATCACAGAAACCGCACATGTTCAAGTTCTGAGTGAGCCCACACCCGAGAAGAAAGGCATCCCAATCGTGACGTACGAAGACATAGGCGGGCTCCGCGAGGAAATACAGCGTATTCGCGAGATGGTCGAACTTCCGCTCAGGCATCCTGAGTTATTCCAGCGCTTAGGCATTGAACCGCCAAGAGGGGTCTTCCTCTATGGACCTCCAGGTTGCGGTAAAACACTGCTCGCAAAGGCGGTGGCTAACGAGTCTGATGCTAACTTCTTCGTCATCTCAGGACCTGAGATCATGTCCAAGTTCTACGGCGAGTCGGAAGCCCGGCTACGCGAGATCTTCCAGAAAGCGCAGGAAACATCGCCAAGTATCATATTCATCGATGAAATGGACGCGATCGCACCCAAGCGAGAGGAAGTGACCGGCGAGGTTGAGCGCAGAGTCGTAGCCCA
>Ga0315277_10003552_pt1 | contig 21107 bp, 19 predicted proteins | sample YL17G05_15_MG_FD_203695 | JGI IMG/M metagenome (GOLD analysis project Ga0315277, IMG submission 203695) | Sediment microbial communities from Yellowstone Lake, YNP, Wyoming, USA - YL17G05_15 | ecosystem: Environmental > Aquatic > Freshwater > Lake > Sediment | place: USA: Wyoming | collected... | reverse complement strand
TACTGGCGCGAGCCCATCTGGCTCTCCCTGCCAGGCCTCCGCTCCTTCCTGCGGCTGGTGGGCGACCAAGACCTCCGCGCCGGCATCGAGGAGTGTCTCTTCATCATCTCCTCTCGGCCCAGCCAGGCCGGCGCCGCGCGCCTCGCCCTGATGGAGATGATCGCCGGCCACCTCGCGGCTCTCAACACCGTAGAGGAGATGGCCAGCGCGGTGAACGAACTGGGCCGTGCCGCCGCCGAGCAGATCACCCTGCCCGCTCCCCTCGAAGAGGCCCTCTCGGTTCTCCAGCAGCTCGCTCAGCACGCCGAGCAGCATGTCACCGCCACCCTCCCCCACAATCGTCGCCGCGCCCTGGAGAGGCTGCGCGACGGCGCCGACGACCTCGCCCGCCGCCTCGCCCTCTCCGGCAGCGACATCTCCCGCATGTTGACCGGGGTCGCCAGCAGATGGCGAGAGGTGGCCGAGGACAAGCTCGCCGAAATGGGCGAGGCGGAGGCGGACGCAGGCTACATCCACAACCCCTTCATCTTCGGCCAGCCCATCGAGGAGACCGAGACCAATCTCTTCGTCGGGCGCCGCGACACCGTGAAGGAGATCGAGATCAGCCTCCTCGGGGGAGAGCAGAAGCCAGCGCTCGTGCTGTGGGGACCGCGGCGGATGGGGAAGACCTCCGTGCTGCTGCAACTCCCCCGCCTGCTCGGCCCCGAGTTCATACCCGCCTTCCTCGATGTACAGGCCGTGCAGGTGAGGGAGAGCCTCCCCGCCTTCCTCCACAGCGTCACCACCGCCGCCGCCCAGGCGATGCGGCGGCGCGGCCTCCGCATCCAGCCCCTGCCCGCAGCCGGTCTCGGGCCCAATCCCTTCACCGCCTTCTCGGGCTGGCTCGCGGAGGTGGAGATGAACCTCGCACACGAGAGGCACTTGCTGCTCTGCCTGGACGAGTTCGAGCGCCTGGACGCCACCATCCGCGAGGGCCGCTTGCCGAAGGAGCTGATGGACGAGATCCGCCACATCATCCAGCACCATCCTCCCATCGTGCTGCTCTTCGCCGGCTCCCATCGCCCGGATGAGCTGGAGCTGAACTGGCCCGACACGCTCATCAGCACCAAGATGATCCGGGTCAGCTATCTGTCCGCGAACGAAGTCCGCCAGCTCGTCACCAATCCGGTGCCGGGATTCCCGGTCAGCTACGAGGAGGGCAGCGTCGAGCGGATCATCGAGATCACTCGGTGCCAACCCTATCTCGCGCAAGCGGTGTGCTACGAGCTGGTCAACCACCTCAATGTCGAGGGCAGGCGCAATGCCACACTTGCCGATGTGGACGCCGGCATCGAGCGCGCCCTGGAGAGCGCGCACCTCTACTTCGCCGAGATGTGGCGCCAGTTCACCGACCCCCAGCGCGCTCTGCTCCATGTCCTCGCCCTTCGGCCCGAAGGAGTCGAAGCAGAAGAGCTGGCCCGGACCACGCGCACCTCGCCCGACCTTCTCGCCCTCGACCTCAAGCGCATGGAATCGCGGAGTATGATCGAGCGCATGGCGGAAGGCGGCCGCTGGCGCTTCCAGGTGCAGTTGCTCGCCGCGTGGGTGGCCAGGCAGGACGAGTAGCCGCCAGGCCGTCCTCCTCCACCCCCGCTCGGGGACACACTCCCTGCCCAACAAAGAAAGAGCTCCGGCGAGTGCCGGAGCTCTGTGCTTCCAACGACGGGTTCAGCTACTTCAGTCGGACTTTGACGGCCCTCGGGCCCTTCTCGCCCTGACCGATCTCGAGCTCAACGTCCTGCCCCTCGCTCAGGGATCGAAATCCCTGGCCTTCGATGGCCGAGTGATGCACGAACACATCACCCGATTCGGTCTCGATGAAGCCGAAACCCTTCGCGTCGTTGAACCACTTGACTTTGCCAGCGATCATTTGCCGGTCTCCTTTCCGAAAGCGTCGCGGGAACGGAGATCGGCCTGCGTGCGACCCTCACCCCGGAATCCTACGGCCTTCTAGACTAGTGTGCCCACATGGGCACCATGCGTACTATACCCTAAAACCGCCGCAGATGCAATGCCAATCGGGCATCGGCAGCATATCTTTCATTGGGTAGACGGCTGCTACCAGGCGGCCCGGATGCCCAGTTCAGCCCTCTCCGGGGCTTGCGAGTGCCCCGCCCCCGCTACGGTCACACCTTTCCTTATCAGCCGCCCGTGAAGCCGGCCGGAAAGTGGTCTGAGGCTGTGGTCCTGCTGGATGTGCCGAAGTCCGGTGGAACCGGGCCGAGCGCGGTGTCGGCTTACTCCCGCCAACTCGGGCCCGGAACCGGCGTTCTCCAGTGACGAACGGCTGCCTCAGCATTCGGCTCACAGCAACCGACGGTCACCCCAGCTTCTTGATCGCCGCCTCCAGCTTCTTCTGAGGCAGCTTCACGTAGCCGGCCTCATCCACATACTTCTGCCCATCGTTCAGGACCCAGAGCACAAAACCGCGGACCAGGCCCTCCGGCTTGCCTTTGGTGAGAAGGTTGAGGTCGCGTGCGGGGGGAGATGGATACGCCCCCTCCGCGATCGCCTGTTTCACCTCCGCGCGCGTTCCATAGAAGCTCTCGGACTCCGAGATCTGTCTGTCGCCATTGATGTCTATCGGTATCGGCATCAGACCGACGGCGGGCTTGTCCGTCTTGGCATCGTAAGCGTAGCTCAGGTTGGTGAACCCGATGCCCAGGCGATTACCCCTGATCGCCTCCACCATGCCGGGGTCACCGTAGACGCCAGTGCCCACCAGATCCTCTTGGTGCTTCCCCAGGTACTGCGCCCACGCCTCCGCCGCGCCGCACACGTCGGAACGCACGTATACGCGCACCTTCTCCCTCGCCGAGGGTTTCGAGACCAGCGATCCCCAGGTAGCTTCCTTCCCCCCAAGCCACAGGACCGAACACTGCTCTCGCGTGAGGCCCTGTGCGGTGAGATCCGGGGCCACAGGGTTGCCGTCATTGGTGACGGCCACCACCGCGTCCCTCACCACAGGCACCCAGAACGCCCCTTGCTTCTCCTCCTCCGGGCTGATGGCCCGCGAAACCATGCCGATGTCCACCACGCCTCCGAGCGCGTCAGCGACGCCCTGCCCCGACCCGCCGGACCACACGCCCACCTGTACCTCCGGGTGGAGTCTCTGGTATTCCTCGGCCCAACGCAGCATCATCGGATACAGCGCCCACGCCCCGGAGACACGAATCGAGATCACCTGCTTCTCGGTCTCCGCGGAGGGCGGCGGTGCCCCCCCGCATGACACCAGGCACAGGGTCAAGCCCACCAGGAGCAGTAGAAGAACCGCGGCGGCCAACACCTTACTCATGCTGCTACCTCCAGAAGAATGCGCCTCTCATAGAACTCTACACTGCCACGGAGCATTGTCAAGGCCCGCTCCGCGCTACCCCTCCCCTACCACACTCGGGTTCAGCTCCACCCCCAGGCCCGGCCCCTCCGGCACCGTCAGGAATCCATCCCTAACCTCTAGCACGGGCTCGACGAATAGCCTCTCCCACAGGGGATGCGGCTCGATATTGTACTCCTGGTAGTAGCGGATGTTCGGCGTGCTGGCGGCGAGGTGCAGGTTCGCCACCGTGCCGAAGGGCTGGGTCTGGTGGGGGGTGCACACACACCCGAACGCCTCCGCTACCGCCGCGATCTTCTTACACACCGAGAAGCCGCCGGCCTTGATCACATCCGGCTGTACGATATCCACCGCCTCTTTCTGCACCATCTCCTTGAACCGTCTCAGGTCCCAGTCCTGCTCCCCGCCGGCCACCGGCATGTCTATCGCCTTGGCGACCTTCGCCGTGGCGTCCAGGTCCCAATACGGGCATGGCTCCTCGAAGTGGAAGATGCGGTACTTCTCCACCGCCCGCGCCAGCTCGATCGCCCTCGGCGCGGTGAAGCAGCTATTCCCATCCATCATGATCTCGATGCCATCGCCCAGCGCGGCCCTCACCTCCCGGATCAGCGCCACCGAGCGCCCCGGCGCGGCGTCCTCGTCGAACCCGAAGGTGCTCCCCACTCGCACCTTCACCGCCTTGAACCCGTGTCTCTCCACCAGCCCGGCCAGACGCTTCGCCTCCTCCACCGGGCTGATGTCCCGGCGCATGCTGGAGGCGTACATGGGAATCTGGGTGCGATAGGCGCCGCCCAGCAGCTTGTAGATCGGCTGCCCGCAGGCCTTCCCCACGATGTCCCAGAGCGCCATCTCCACCCCGCTGATCGCTATCGCCATGCTCTGCCCCGCCACCTTGTAGGTGGAGACGAACATCCTCTCCACCAACGCCTCGATGTCGAAGGGATCGCGGCCGGTGACCAGCCGCGCCAGCGCATGCTCGATATGCGCCGCCACCAAGGGATTGTTCATGGGGCTGCATTCGCCATACCCGATCACCCCCTCGTCGGTGGTGACGCGCACCAGCAGGTTGGGGTCGCAGTGAATGGGCTCGACTTGCTTGATCTTCACAGGACGCCTCCCGCTATGGTTGCCCAGGCTCTTCTCCCCCGCGCCGGAGACTCCCTGTCTGGCGGGCGAGACTGGCGTGGGACAGTGACATTCGCGCCGGGCCAGCAGGTAAGCGTTTTCAGATGCAGAAGCGGCACCGCGACACGCCCCCAATGCTCCGGGCGGCCATCCTGTGCAATTGTGGCATGTGCGCATCCCCGGGGCGGGGCAAGAGGAGGTGCGCGATGAGATCGGCGCCCGTGCTCTTCCTGGCCGCTCTCTTCACTTTGGCCGGCATCTGCGTTCAGGCGCCGGCGGCTGAAACGGCGGCGAAACCCCGGCTGATCGCCACGGAAACCTGCGTGACGCAGATGCATACCGGCAACCTCTCCCGCGGCCCCCAGATGGTAGTCAGCCCGGACAACCGCCACGAGGCCCATCCTGTCGCTCCCTTCGGCAAGCCCATGGTGGTCGCCCTGGACGGTCAGGCCTATGGCCCGGGATGCCAGGGCCTCTACGATGGGACGATCACCTTCAGCCCGGACAGCAAACGGCTGGCCTACCTCGCCGGGGCGCCCCAGAAGGGAGCGCGGCAATCCGTCATCCTCGACGGGGTGGAGGGAAAGCAGTACGACGATGTCGCCATACCGTTCAGCTTCAGCCCGAACAGCAAGCACTTCGCCTACCTCGCCCGCAAGGGCAAGGTGTGGGTGGCGGTGCTCGACGGGGTGGAGATGAAAGAGTACGAGGACACGGCCGGCCCGGTCGCCTTTGACGATGAAGGGAGACGGATGGCCTACTCCGCCAAGGCGGAGGGCAAGTGGTTCATCGTGGCAGACGGTCAGGAGGGAGATCGCTACGACCTCGCCGTCTACCCGGTCTTCAGCCCCGATGGCAAGCGCCTGGCCTTCGCCGCCAAGATCGGAGACAAGTGCTTCGTGGTCCTGGACGGCGAACGCCAGCAGGAGTATGACGATCTCTCTGCTGTCTCGCTCACCTTCAGCCCCGATGGGAAGCGTTTCAGCTATCCGGCGAAGCGCGGCGAGTCATGGTTTGTCAACGCCGACGGAGTGGAAGGCGCCGCCTATCACGCCGCGGCTCATCCTGTCTACAGTCCTGACAGCGCGCGCCTCGCCTACCACGCGGTGCGCGATGGCAAGATGATCATCGTGGCAGACGGAGTGGAGGGCGCTGCCTACGAGCGTGCCTCGTGGCTGACCTTCAGCCCGGACAGCCGCCGCCTGGCCTATGTCGCCACCCTCGGCGGCAAGAGCTCCGTGGTCGTGGACGGCTTCGCCGGGCCGGAGTACGAGGCCGCGCTCGCCCCGGCCTTCAGCCCCGACAGCCACCGGCTGGCCTATCTCGGCAAGCGCGACGGCAAGTGGATGGTGGTGGTGGACGGCGCCGAGACCAAGCCATACGACGGAGTCTTCTGGAACACGCGGCCAGTCTTCGACAGCCCCGACCGGCTCCATACGCTCGTTCGGTTCGGGCCGGACCTGGACGCCTACCTCGTCAACGTCGAGATCGCGGAGGACTGACGCCGCTTGCCATCCGCTGCGCGTCCCAGACGGTCAGGGTGCACGCATCGGTCATTGTCTACGAAGAACCCGTCTTGACGGTTGTTGCCGTGGTGGGTGATGTGGTGCGAAGCTGCGGGAACAACAATCCGGCCAACTCGTGGCACGGCGAGTGTGTAGCACCCCCCGCCCGGCGGGGCGTCAGCGCACACCACGGGCTCCCAGACGACGTTGTCTTGCTTGCTCGCTCATTGACTTCTCGGCCGGTTTGTGCTACCCTACTTCTGCACGCCCAAGAGACTGCAAGAAGGCACTGATCTTACCCCGTGGAACCCAGGGAGCAGGTCAGTGCTTCTGGTTTGACAGGTGAGCCTGCAACACCCAACGCTGGCGCAGCGCGAACCCCCGTCCTCACTCCCATAGTGGATACCAGGGCTAACGGGAAGCACGGGAGATGGCAAGCCAAGACGTCGTCCTTACCGCCGAGGGTCTGAAGAAGGTCACCGCCGAGCTGGACGAGCTCAAGGGGGTGGCCCGTAAGCGCGTCGCCGACCGCATCCGCGAGGCGAAGCAGTTCGGCGAGATCGGCGAGAACTCCGAGTACGAAGCCGCGAAGGCGGAGCAGGCGCTGGTCGAGGGGAGAATCGAAACTCTCCAGTACCTCCTCCAGACTGCGCGGATCGTGGACGGGCCGGAGGACGATGGCAGGGTCTCTGTGGGCTCCACGGTGCGCCTGCGCGACGCCGGCAGCAAGGTGGAGGTGGTCTACCATATCGTCGGCGCCCTGGAAGCCGATCCCTCCGAGAACCGCATCTCCAACCAGTCCCCCATCGGAGAGGCGCTGATCGGCCACGCCGCCGGCGATACCCTGAAGGTGCACACGCCGAGCGGCCTGCACACCTTTGTGATCGTCTCGGTTAGCCGATGATGTCCGACTCGGGGGGACCACCCGAAGAGGGGCTGGGCGAGAGCGAGCTTGTCCGCCAGCGTCGCGCCAAGCTCTCCCAACTGCGCTCCTCCGGTCAGGACCCGTTCCGCACCACCCGCTTCGACCGCACCCACCTGGCGGCCGACATTCACGCGAGCTTCGATTCGCTAGAGGGCTCCACCGTTCGCGTCGCCGGCCGCATCAGCGGGCATCGCCGCCACGGCAAGGCCGCCTTCCTCGACCTGCAGGATGGGTCCGGCCGCGTGCAGTTGCTCCTGCGCCAGAACCAGTTGGGCGAGGCGAAGTACGAGGCGGCGGGCGACCTGGACGTCGGCGACATCATCGGGGTCGAGGGCAAGGTGCTGCGCACCCGCACCGGAGAGGTGACGGTGGAGGTGGCAGAGCTGAGCTTGCTCGCCAAGGCGCTCCGACCGCTGCCGGAGAAGTGGCACGGCCTGCGCGATGTGGAGATTCGCTATCGCCAGCGTTACCTCGACCTGATCGCCAACGCGGATTCCCGCCGCGTGTTCGAGGTCCGCAGCAAGCTGGTGCGGGCAATCCGCAGCTACCTGGATGAGCGCGGCTTCCTGGAGGTCGAAACCCCGATCATGCAGCCCATCCCGGGCGGCGCGCTCGCCCGGCCTTTCATCACCCACCACAACGCGCTGGACCGCGACCTCTATCTCCGCATCGCCTCTGAGCTATACCTCAAGCGGCTGATCGTCGGCGGGCTGGAGCGGGTGTACGAGATCGGCGTCACCTTCCGCAACGAAGGCATCTCCACCCAGCACAACCCCGAGTTCACCATGCTGGAGGCATACCAGTCCTACGCCGACTACCGCACCATGATGGAGCTGTTCGAGGGGATGGTGGCGCACGCCGCGCAGGAGGCGCTGGGCACGACGCAGATCGAGCGAGATGGCGAGCGCATCGAACTCGCGCCGCCGTGGCAGCGGGTTACGCTGTTCGAGGCCATCGAGCAGCACGCGGGCGTCAGTCCCAACGACCTGCTCACAGAGAAGGCGATGCTTGCTGTCTGTGACGCCAAGGGCCTTCCCGCGGAGCCGGGAACTCCCATCAGCACCCTCATTAACAACCTCTTCGAGGCCTTCGTGCAGCCGAAGCTGACCCAGCCCACCTTCGTGCTGGACTATCCGACAGTGATCTCTCCGTTGGCGAAGGCCCGCACCGACCGGCCGGAGCTGGCGGAGCGGTTCGAGCCGTTCATCGCCGGGCTGGAGCTGGGCAACGCCTTCTCCGAGCTGAACGACCCCGAGGAGCAGCGGCGGCGCTTCGAAGAGCAAGCCGCCCTGCGCGCCCGGGGAGACGACGAAGCTCACCCCATGGACGAGGACTTCCTCCGCGCCCTGGAATACGGCATGCCCCCCACCGGCGGCCTCGGCCTGGGCATTGACCGATTGGTCATGGTCCTCACAGGGGCATCCTCTATCCGCGACGTGATCCTGTTCCCGCAGATGAGGCCGGAGGGCGGGTAGGGCAGACTTCCAGTCTGCCGGTTAGGCAGGAGTTCCGCTCCTGCCCGACCTCGCGGACCGGCCGCGCAGCTAGCCTCGCGCGACCTCAGCCACCGCCTCCCAGACCGCCGCGGCGATGTACTCGTTGTCCTGGTCAGACATGGTGGGGTGGATAGGAGGGCAGAGGAGGCGCTTGCCGATCGCTTCGGAGATGGGCAGGTGTTGGCCTTCGGTGTGCCGCTTGATGAAGGGCACGGTCTCGTGCACCGGCGGGTTGAAGATCCCGCACTTGACCCCGTACTTGTCGGCGAGCAGTTGAATGAGGCGGTCGCGCTTCTCTCCTGCCCACTGCGGTGACACCAGCATGGTGTACATGTAGTAGGTGTGGAAGCACCCGTCGGGTTCGTGGGGCAGCGCAAGCTCGGGACACCCCTCAAGCATGGCGGTGCGCGCGGCGGCCAGCCGGCGCCGCGCGGCGATGAAGCCATCGAGCCGCCGAAGCTGCACCGATCCAACGGCGGCCTGCACCTTGGTCATCTTGTAGCTCGATCCCCAGTGCTCGCCGCCGAACTGGCGGATCTCGCGGAGGCGCGGGATCACGTCGTCGTCGTCGGTGGTGATCGCCCCACCCTCGCCCAGGGTGCTCATGTTCTTCATGGTGTGGAAGCTGAAGATGGTCATCCACCCCTTCTTGCCGATCTTCGTGTCCCGGTAGCCCCCGCCGCAGGCGCGGGCGGCATCCCCGATCACGACCAGAGGGCCGTGCCTGGGATGCGGATGCCTCGCCGCCAACTCCAGCAGATCGTCCATGGGCGCGGAAAGCCCATTCATGTGGGTGACGAGGATGGCGCGCGTGTGAGGCGTGATGCGCCTCTCCACGTCGTTGGGGTCCGCGCAGAGCGTGACCGGGTCCGCCTCGCACAGCACCAGCTTGGCGCCCTGCCCGAGTACGGCCATGGGCGCGGAGCGGAAGTTGACGGTGGGGCAGATCACCTCGTCATCGGGGGAGAGGGCGAGGCAGGTGAGGGCCATGTCCAGGCCGACGCTGGCGGTGCACACGGAGATGGCGTGCTTAACGCCGCAGTAGGCGGCGAACTCCCGCTCGAACTGCTCGATCTCCTCCACGATGAAGCCGAAGCCCACGGCGGGGTTCATGGAGGACCTGATCGCTCCCACGGCGGCGGCGATTTCCTCCTCTCCGTAGTGGCTGCCCAGCATGGGCTCTGACTGCCAGGGGCCGGAGATGCCCCGGCTGAGGGCATGTTGTCGTTGCTTCCGATCCACTGCCGACACTCCTGCTCGATGCGTCGGCGCCGGGTCCGCGGTCAACCACAGCGCCGCCGCCGTGTTGCGTCTTCTCTTGGGCAGTAGCAAGCTCCTGCCCAACGTCGCGGCCCGCGATGTGGTAGGATAGCGGAGGTGGGGAGACTGGCGATCAGGAGTTGCGGGTGTGAACAAGGTTTCCGTGAGTCTGGATGAGGAAGCGCTGCTGGCGCTGCACGAGGTGCTGCTGGACGAGAGCCCGGAGGCGGCGCTGGAGTTTGTGAGGAAGCACATCGCACCGAAGGTGCCGCGGAAGGGAAGCGCGGATTGCGATTCGTCGCGGCTGAACCCGTTCATCCTGCGAGCCGGGACCGGGCGCAAACCAAGGGCGCAGGCCTAGCCTGCCCGGCCCGCCAGCGGGTGATCCGAGACTCAATTGCCTCGTGCTACATCGCCTCTGAGGCGGCCAGAATGTGCGCGATGTCGCGGTAGAGCACATCGCGCAACTGCCCCTCCGTGGCGACTGTGAGGTGGAAGTTGTCGTAGTAGCGCAGTCGCCCGACCAGGGTGCTGCCGGACTTGAGATGCACGATCACCCTCATCTCCGGATCCAGCAGCAACCGCTCGTGGAGGCGGTCCCAGAGCTGGTCCTCCGGGTCGGAGGAGTGATCGAATATGAGGGTGGGTGGAGCTGGCGGCTTGGACATGTCGCCGTACCTCCGTTGCCGAGCGACCCTCACTCGGTAGAGATGAAGTATGAGATGAGGCACAGCTGGTGCCGCGTGTGGGTCGCGCCTCAGCGGATCGAAGGTACTGGCTCCCGTTCGCCTACCGCCTCCTCCTTGCCTCTCGCCCTATTCTGCGGACAGGCCCATTCTAGCACGCCGGAAGGTGCCGCGCAAGGGTCCCAGAGGCCGCGTTGGGGGGTTGCCGCACTACATGATCTGAGGAGCGGGGCCGCCAGCAGGCGGCCCCGCCCGCGACACCGTCGCAGGATAGTCCTGCTAGCCCTTCAGCGAGAGTACGCGCAGCACTTCCTCCACCGTGGTGATGCCCTGCGTCGCCTTGGTGAGACCGTCGGCGAGCAGGGTGGTCATGCCGGACTGGATCGCCGCCTCTCGCAGCTCGGCGGTGGTGGCGCCCCGGGCGATCAGCTCCCGCATCCGGTCGTCCACCTCCAGTAGCTCGAACAGCGCGGTGCGCCCTCTGAAGCCGTAGCCACGGCACTCGGGGCAGCCCTTCGCTCGCTGGAACTCGGCGCCGGAGAGATCTACACCGGTCTCTCTCTGCAATCTTCTCAGCACCTCCGCGGTGGGCTGATAGGGCGCCTTGCACTTCTGGCACACCTTCCGCACCAGGCGCTGGGCCAGCACGCCTTTGAGGCCGGCGCTGACGATGAACGGCTCCAGGCCCATGTCAAGCAGCCGGGTGACCACCTCCGGGGCGGTGAGCGGCAGCATGGCGGTGAGAACCAGGTGCCCGGTCATTGCCGCCATCAGGCACGTCTCCGCGCTGGCCTGGTCCCGCAGCTCGCCCACGAAGATGATGTCCGGGTCGCCGCGCACGAACTGGCGCAGGGCGACGTCGAACGTCAGTCCGGCCTTCCGGTTCACGTGCAACTGTACGATGCCGCGGAGCTGGTACTCCACGGGGTCCTCGATGGTGAACACCTTCTTCTCCGGCGCGTTGATCAGGTTGAGCGCGGAGTAGATGGTGGTCGTCCGCCCCGACCCGGTGGGACCGGAGACGATGATCAGGCCCTGGGGGAGGCGCAGGATCCGCTCAAAGACCTGCTGCGTTTCCTTGGCGAACCCTAGCTTGTCCAGGCCGAGGAGCACACTGCTCTGGTCCAGGATTCGGCAGACCACGCTTTCCCCGAAGATCGCCGGGAAGGTGGCGGAGCGGAGGTCGTACTCACGGTCTCCATACCTGATGCGGATCCGCCCGTTCTGAGGGAGGCGGCGCTCACTCAGGTCGAGGTCGCTCATCAGCTTGAAGCGGGACACGATGGGGTGTCCCGCCTCCTTTGGAAGGGACATGACTTCACGGAGCACGCCATCCACCCGGTATCGCACGCGAGCGCGGTCTCGCTCTATGTCAATGTGGATGTCGCTGGCGCGCGCATCAATGGCGTCGCACATGATCGTCTCCGCCGCACGCACGACGGTGCGCTCCTCGGGGGCCTCTGTCTCAGGCTCTAGGCCCAGGGGGCCGGGCCCTGACCAGTCAATGCGCGGCAGGCCCTTGGCCTTGACCGCTACGTCCACCGCCTTCTGGAGCGCGTCGGCGTCAACTTGCAGCGCGGAGGGCTCGCTGGACTGCAGGAACTGCTCCAGATCGCGGCGGTAGAATCGCCACTGCGTCCCCGCCTTCACGCCCTTGATCTTGCCTTGGGCGAGCCAGCGGTAGAAGGTCGGCTTGCTCACCTTCAGGAACTCAGCCGCCGCCCTAAGGTCCAGCACCTCGTCGCTAGCCTGCGGCTTCGGCGGTGTTGACTTCGCTTTCTTCTGCTTGCCCTTCGGCATTTCACACCTCCTTGTTTGAGGCGCTGCGAGCCGCGCCCGCTTCGTCCAGCAGGTAGTCGGCAACCACGGACAGCGCCGCCGGCAGTCGGGTGTCTTTCTCGCCGTCCCGGATCATGTCCAGTGTCCCCTCTGGAAGATCGGCCTTCACCTCTTCCAGGGCATCGCTGAGGTCCGCTCCCTGGCACACTTTCTCGCGCGCCCCCATGAGCACGCGCTGCGCCTGGGAGCCGGGAACGGAGTTCGCGGCGGTCTCGAGCGCAGTGAGCATGGGCGCCCGCATCCCCAGCATCAGGCCCATCCGCCCCAGAGCCAATGAGTAGGCGAACAGCTTGCGGTTCGTCGGCCTGCCGGTCTGCTGTTCCAACTCCAGCCGGTCGGCCAGCAGAGCGACCGAGGGGCCAATCATGGCGCCCAGCTCGCCGGCCTTGATGGTCCCAAACACAAACCACGGCAGGCCGATGTCGAGGAGTCCGTCCGCGGCCTGCTTCCCGGTGCGCAGGGAGTCCCGCATGGCGGACACGATCCGCCGCGGGCCCTTCGGCGCAGCACGGGCAAGACGGTCCAGGGCCGACACGAGCGTGTCCTCCCCTTGCAGGGCGGCCGCCAGGCGGCGGCAAACCCAGATCATGTTCGACTGGTCCTGCGGAGAGAACGACTGGCTGGGCATGGCATGCTCCTTTCGGCGGCGGCACGGATGTTATCATGGGCTATCGCCAGTTATCATATACCACATTTGATAGCCTGTCAAGAGGTCTTTGCCGCTTTCTTCACGGGGTGAGGCGAGATGGCGGCTGCGCTTCCAGAACTGCCCGATATGCGCCCTCTGGTCCTGGAGGACCAGGGGCTGCTGACGCCTCTGCTGCGGGCGCTTCAGCCACAGCAGTCCGAGTTCACCTTCACCAACCTGTTCATCTGGCGGGACGCCCACCAGATCCGGCTGTCGCAGGTGAGCGGAGCGGTCGCTGTATTCTCCTGGCGGGCCGACCCGGAGGATTCGTTCCTTTTCCCTCCCCTGGGCGCCGCCGCGGATTCAGAAGTGGTGCGGCGATGTCTCCAGCACATGAGCGAGCAGGGACACAACCCGCGTCTGGGCCGCGTCACCATGGAAGACATCGCGCGCCTCGAGCTTGGGGAACGCAGCTTCGTCATCGCACCCGACCGAGACCAGTGGGACTACGTCTATCTGGTGCGCGACCTGATCGAGCTGAAGGGAAACCGATACCACGGGAAACGCAACCATGTGGAGCAGTTCGCCAGCAGACACCCCTTCCGGTATCTTCCGTTGACCCCCGAGCTTGTGCCCCAATGCCGGGAACTACAGGACCGCTGGTGTGACGAGAAGCACTGCGACCTGGTGAGCACGCTGCGGGCCGAGGGCCGCGCGGTGAAGGAGGTGCTCGAGAACCTGGAGACACTCGGAGTGACCAGCGGATGCATTGAGGTAGAAGGGAAGATCGAGGCCTTCACCCTGGGCGAGCTGCTCAACCCGGAGACCGTCGTCATCCACATCGAGAAAGCCAACGCCGCGTTTCACGGCCTGTATCAGGTGATCAACCAGCAGTTCCTAGAGCAGGCCTGGGGGAGTGTGCGGTTCGTGAACCGCGAGCAAGACCTGGGGGTGGAGGGACTGCGGAAGGCGAAAGAGTCATACCATCCGGACCATATGGCAGAGAAGTTCACGGTGAGCCTGCCCGGACAGGGGTCAAGATGAGGCTGTGGCTGTATCTGTCGGTTCTCCTAGTCGTGGTGGCGAGCACATGCTTCGCCGCTCCCGAGATCACGGCCGTACCCAGTGCGCCCCGGCCGGGGGAGGTGATCTTCCTCACCTTCCATCCGGAGCAAGAGCTAGTGCGCGCGGCATGCTCGTGGAACGGCCGCAGCTACCAGTGCCGGTTCCACGATGCGGATGGCCGCTACCCCCTGGCGTTGCCGGTCTCCGCGTCCACCAGGGCGGGCGGCCGCCATGCCACTATCTACTGGAAGTACACCAGCGGGGAGATGGGCCAGCAGACCGTTGAGATCGAGGTGAAGCCGCGCAAGTTCGGCGTCCAGCACCTGCGCCTGAGCAGCTCGCAGGAGAGCAAGTACACGGCTCCGGAGACCAAGCGGGAGAAGGAGCTGATCGGCGCGGCCCTGGACCTGGTGAGCCCAGAGCGGCTGTGGCGGGGGAGCTTCGTGATGCCCGTCCAGGGGCGTCTGAGCACCGCCTACGGGCTTCAGAGGTATGTCAACGGCAAGTTCTCCTACCGCCACCGGGGGGTGGACATCGGGGCACCGGAGGGAACCCCGGTGCTGGCCGCCGCCGACGGGGCGGTGGCGCTGGCAGATGACTCCTTTCTGCTCCACGGACAGACCATCGTGCTCGACCATGGCCAGGGGGTCACCAGTCTGTACCTTCATCTCTCGCACATTGAGGTCTCGGCGGGACAGCGGGTGGCGCAGGGGCAGGTGATCGGCCGGGTTGGCGAGACCGGGGTGGCGACAGGTCCGCATCTGCACTTCGCGGTGTACGCCTATCACGAAGCGGTGGACCCTCTCTTCTGGATGGATCTCCCGTCGCGCTGACGGCGCAGAAACAGATCGAGCGAGGTGATGTTTCACCTCGCTCGATCTACGTCTCTTCGGCGGAGAGATCGTCCTTCTCCGCCTCAGTGCGTGCGGCTGCTGCTACTTCTTCTTCTTCTTTGCTACCTTCTTCTTTGCGGCCGGCTTTGCGGCCTTCTTCTTTGCGGCCTTCTTCTTTGCGGGCACCTTTGGTACCCCCCTTTCGTCATGCTGCGGATGCTTTCCTCATCGCATCGCCTGTGCCTAGGTTCACAGGCCCCATCGGCGCAGCAAGTTGATTGTGGCCTACCGCCTCATGGCCTCAATCGCGCACGCACGCGATCACTCGCATATTGCCACACTACGTATGAACATTCGAAAGAACTAGAGATACATTTTCTGAGTGCTCGTCTTTCCTCCTTCTTTCTGACGACGCAGCTAAACTTTTTTTTCGCGCCGCGTGCTGCGCGGCGCGCGCCCTTCCGCAGCGGACCGCGCGACTCGCAGTATGGTGATGAGCACGACGCCACGGCCGGACTGCGAGTATCAGCAGCATGATGATCGCGCGCCGCTACAGAGTCTCTTGAGCTATGGTCATGGTGAAGATGCCCACAAAGAGGCGTTAGCGTCGCGAGAGCAGGAACGGCGATCGGCGCGGTGGTGCTGATGGGGACGCGCCGCTTACTCCGCGCGATGCAGGCCGCGTCGATGTCGGCCGCGTGCACACGAGAGCTCACGAACTGATCACATTCCACGCGCGGCTCATGGAACGAGGTGCCTGCGAAGAGGCGAAAGGTGTTGAGGCCGGCGCCATTGCGCCAGCGCCTTGACCCTGATGTGAAGCGACGACCAGGTGGTGGGGAGACTGCGGATGACGCGACCGCGCAGCACAACGCCGGCGGCGGTGGAGAAGCACGAGGCCGGTCCTGGGATGCCCCCAGGCTGCCCACAAGCGGTCCTGGCGCACGTGTGGCACTCCTACACGCCCCTCTCGCGCCCCCTGGGCCTTTCACGCAAGCTCCTGGTTTGGGCCTGCCCCGCACCCCGCGGCCCGGCCCGGCTATCCACGGGCGCCTCCACCTGTCCATGCTGGTAGGGTTGCGAGGGCCGGAGGCGCCACCAGATAGCTATCCTAGCCGGCCGCGGGACCCAGGCGTTGGGCCGTGCTGACGGCCCCAGGCCCGCCCAGTTGTCGGGTGCGTCCACGTCGGGCACGCTGACCCCACGACACCTCCCCCGTGGGGTCAGCGTCGTTGCTGCTCTCTAGAGGTTCTTGCCACAGACCTCCCACAAGGCTAACATGGTCCTCGCTCAAGCTGGGGCGAGGGCGCTCCCGAGGTTGCCATGGTGAACACGAGACTCCCGCGTTTTCTCGAGATCGAGCAGAGGCTGTATGGGCGGGGCGTGTCTGACCTCCCGGCCGCGGTGCGGGGAGCCTGCGCTTCCGCTGGACTTCCGGCGCAGGTTCGCCCCGGCGGCCGCGTCGCCATCACCGTCGGCAGCCGCGGCATCGCCAACATCGCGGAGATCGCCCGCGCCGTGGTGGAGGTAGTGAAGGAGGCAGGAGGGCGGCCTTTCATCATCCCCGCCATGGGCAGCCATGGGGGAGCGACACCGGCGGGACAGACAACCGTGCTCGCTTCGCTGGGTGTCACTGCACGGTCCGTGGGCGCGCCTATCCGCGCCTCTATGGCGGTGGCGCGCTTGGGAGCGACCAGCCGCGGCCTGCCCGTGTTCGTGAGCCGGGAGGCACTCGAAGCCGATGGCGTCATCATCATGAACCGGATCAAGCAGCACACCGACTACATCGGGGAGTACGAGAGCGGCCTGGTGAAGATGCTCGCCATCGGCCTGGGAAAGAGAGAGGGCGCGGCGGCGATGCACGCGCGTCGGTGCGAAAGCCTGCGGGAGGAGGTGCCGGAGGCGGCGGCGATGATGCTTCGCCACCTGAAGGTGATCGCCGGACTGGCGATCCTGGAGAACGGCTACAACCAGACCGCGGAGATGGTAGGCATCCGGCCGGGAGACGTCTTCCCCCGCGAGAAGCAGCTTCTGCGGCGGGTGCGGCGCACCGCGGCCCGCCTTCCCTTCCAGGACATTGACCTGCTGATCGTGGACTGGATCGGCAAGGACATCAGCGGCATCGGCATGGACACCCATGTGCTGGCCCGGCGCATGCAGTGGGAGGAGCCGGAGTTCCGCGGGGTGCGCATCCAGCTGATCGCCGCCCTGGACCTCACCGAAGCCTCCCACGGCAACCCGCTCGGCATCGGCCTCGCCGACCTCACCACCGACCGGCTGATCGGCAAGATTGACATGCAGGCGCTGAAGACGAACGTGCTGCATACCGGCTGGCTGAACCGCGCCAAGCTCCCTCTTTCCTTCCCAAGCGACCGGGAGCTGCTGCGGGCGGCGATGGTTGCGCTCGGCGGCCCCGACCCGCGGCGGGTGCGGGTGGTCCGGATTCGGGACACACTGCACCTCGGCCGCATGCTCGTCTCGGAGGGGTTGATGGAGGAAGCGGGACGACACGCCAGAGTGCGGGTGGTGGGGAAGCCAGCCGAGCCGGCCTTCGACCGCGCCGGGAACCTGCTTCCCTACCTCATGTGACCACCAGTCGCGCCACTACGTCGGCAACCGCGCTGTCGTCGTGGCTGAGTGGAGAGACCCAGTCGGCCGCCCGTTTCGCCTCCTGAGCTGCATTCGCCACCGCCACTCCGCACCCGGCCCACTCCAGCATGGTGACATCGTTGAAGGAGTCGCCGATCGCCAGCACCAGGGAGCGATCCACCCCATACCGCTCCGCCACCGCCGCCAGCGCGGCCCCCTTGTGCGCCTGCGGGTGGAGGAACTCGAGGTACTCTGGCTCGCTCCGCTCCACCATGATCTGGTCTCCCCAACGGCCGCGCCAGAGCTGGTACAGCTCGTCCCGGTGGCGGGGGTCGGGAGCGCCGGGGAGGGTGCGATCGGTGACGATCAGCGCCTTGGTTGGGTCCCTGCCCTTGAACACTCGCAGGTCGGGGAGGAACCGTAACACCGCGCCCGTGCGGCTGGTGTAGAGATCGGAGAAGCGGCGCAGCTCCGGATCGTCCCGCGCGTAGAGCACTTCCTCCAGGTAGTAGTTTAGGCATAGGCGTTCTGCCAGCGCGTACTCGATCAACTCATCCGCATACCGCGCCGGCAAGGGCCGGTGGAGGATCACCTTCCCTCCGTCCGCCTCCGGCTCCCGCACCATGGCGCCGTTGTAGGCAATAGTGGGGCCATCGAGTCCCAGGGCGCGTTGGTGGGTTCTGATGGTGGCGGTCATCCGGCCTGAGGCAAGCACCACCGTCCCCCCTGCCTCCGCGAAGCGCCGCAAGGCCGCCGCGTCCTCAGCAGACACCGCGCCGCGGGCATTGAGCAGGGTGCCGTCGAGGTCCAGCGCGAGGATACGGAAGGGCTTCGCATCGGGGACAAGCTGGCTCATGTGAAGGCCTCTTCCGTTCCCGCGCGGGTTGTCCCTTCCAAAGCGAATAGGGGCGGTGGCGTATGTGGTATACTGCCCTTGAAGAGCGAAGGGGATCGGAAAGGAGACTGCGGTGGTGACACGACGACTGCGAGTGGCTCTCGTGTTGGCGTTTCTGGCTGCGGCGGTGGTGTTGGTTGGCTGGCAAGTGACCAGGAGCTCGGCCCAGGGCGTGACCTCGGACACCGGGGCCTACGGTTCGGCCGCCATTGCCGATCAAGTGGTCGGCCGCTACCAGGCGGCGGCGCCGGATCTGGTCCTGGACACCACCACGGGCAAGCTCACCGATGGCGCCGGCCAGGTGCTGGAACCGCCCATTGATGCCAGCAGCAAGGACGTCGGCCGGTTCTCGGCCGCCGGATATGTGACCGCCGTGACTCGCTCCGTGGGCCTTGATGTGATGAGCGTGCCGGTGGCCCGCACGGACCTGGTGAAAGGCTACGTGATCGTGGACACCAAGACCGGCCAGGTGGTCAAGAGCCGTGTCTACGCGTCGCGTCCTATTCAGCCAACTGATCTGTAGCTCGGAAACCGATCACAATCTTGCTACAAGCATGCCCGGATGGACAGACGCGCGTCTGTCCATCCGTCCTTTTGCCAGGGGCCCTCGCGGGATAACTGACCACTCCGGCCGTGTATGTCCCGTAATCGCGACAACCGGCGGGGCAGATGGCCGACGGCTGCGGTTGACGGCTGCACAGACTGTGCTATGCTTTTCAAGGACAGTTGCGAAAGGGAGCCAACGGATCGGAGGCGGCACAATTTGGGTCTGTGTGCTCGATTCGGACTCACCACCGGCTGCCACCGGCGCCTCCCAAGCGACGCACTGATGCCAAGGAGCCATCGAGAATGGAGAAGGGCCGCGCCACAGAAGGCGGATGGTTTCCTCTGCGGGGCTCCTACGAGGAGGCCGTGCTGAGCTGGCACGAGCAGATCGAGGCGTCTTTCCGCCGTCGGGAGCTCGAGGCCCAGAGGGCCGACCAGGATGCCCGGAGGCTGCGCACCAACGGGCCGCAGCCACTGACTGCTTCCGCTGACTGATGCCACCCGCCTGTCAGGAGTGCTGGGTCAGCCACAGCTAGCACCAGGGCGGCGGCCGTCTGCGTTGCCTACCATGTAGTTGGTTGTGCGCACTGCTGTGCTCCGCGCCATGTCTCAGGCAGGGCGCGGAGCTTTCGCGTGGAACCTCCTCGGCAACCGGAGGAAGCACTCCTCACCCGCGACCATGGCACGTCCCATTATCGTCGGACTGGCGGCAACCTACGCCATTGCGGTAGTGCAGTCCACCGTCGCCGCGCGGCTGGCGCTATTCGGGGTGGCCCCGGACTTGCTGCTGGTGTGGACGGTGTGCATCGGCCTGCTGCGCGGGCCGGGTAGCGGAGCCGTCTGCGGGTGGGTGAGCGGTCTGCTGCAGGGAGCCCTGGAGCAGTCCTGGATCGGCGCCTACGCCATCGGCAAGACCGTGAGCGGCTTCCTCGCCGGCCACCTGGGGATCCGGATGTTGAAGGAGAACTGGCTGGTGCCGATGCTCTGTGCGGCCTTGCTGACGGTAGTCAACGAGAGCTGCTTCCTCGTCTTCTCGCGCAGCGCGCAGCTCTGGTCCGCGGCGGGCAGGGTGATCGCCATCCGGGTGGCCTACCACGCCGTGCTAGCGCCATTCGTGTTCGCGGGAGTGGAACGCGTTCATCGGGCGCTGACACGGGGGAGATGGGAGCCTGAATAGCCAATGCCCCGCCGCCTAGTGATCCTCAGGGCGGTCGTGTCTCTGATCTTCGCCCTGATCGTGGCGCGGCTGGTCCAGCTCCAGGTGTGGGAGGGACGCCGCAACCGGAGGCTGGCGGACGAGAACCGGATCCGGGTGATCCGGCGCCTAGCGCCGCGGGGAGACATCCTGGACCGCCACGGGCGTGTCCTCGCCGGCAGCCGCCTGGCCTATTCCGTGTGCGTCGTCCCCGAGGAGCTGACCATCGCGGGCCGGTCTGATTCCGTGGAGGGCTTGGCACGGCTGCTGGATATGCCAGTGGAGGAGGTGAGGGAGCGGCTGTCTCGTGTGGAGTTGACCCGCGCCGAGCCAATCGCGGTATGGCGCAACGCCTCCCCAAAGGCGGTGGCCCGCCTGGAGGAGCAGGCGATCTATATCACCGGGGTGACGGTCCTCTCCAACGCCATCCGCGACTACCCCCACGCATCTCTGGCCGCGCACGTCCTCGGCCATGTGGGGGAGATCTCCGCCGAGGAGCTTACCCGCCGGACGTATGGCGACCGAGATGGCGGTGACTACCGGCCCGGCGATCTGGTCGGCAAGGCCGGTGTGGAGAAGGCGGCCGAGCGTGTGCTGCGGGGAGTGGATGGAGGAGAGCAGATCGAGGTGGACGCCCGCGGACGGAAGGCCCGCACCCTGGGCGCGGTGCCGCCGCGGGCCGGGCGCGACGTGTATCTCACCCTGGACCTGGACCTCCAGCGCGCGGTCGAGGAGGCGCTTGGCGAGCACACGGGCGCGGTGGTGGCGATGGATCCCAACACCGGAGAGGTGCTCGCCCTGACGAGCCATCCCGCCTTCGACCCCAACTGGTTCTCCGGATCCCTCACCCCGGAGCAGTGGAAGCAGCTCACCGGCCCCGCACATCCCCAGCAGAACCGGGCGGTGAGCTCCTGCTACCCGCCTGGCTCAGTGTTCAAGCCCATCACCGCGGCCGCCGCCCTGGAGGCCGGCGAGGCGAATCTCGACAGCAGGTACTTCTGCAGCGGCTCCCTCTCTCTGGGCGGATGGCAGCTGCACTGCTGGAAACGAGATGGGCACGGCTCCATAGGGTTCATCGAGGGCTTCGCGAAATCGTGCAATGTGATGTTCGGCACTCTCGGCCGCCGGGTAGGCCCGGAGAGGCTGG
>Ga0315277_10003550_pt1 | contig 21108 bp, 15 predicted proteins | sample YL17G05_15_MG_FD_203695 | JGI IMG/M metagenome (GOLD analysis project Ga0315277, IMG submission 203695) | Sediment microbial communities from Yellowstone Lake, YNP, Wyoming, USA - YL17G05_15 | ecosystem: Environmental > Aquatic > Freshwater > Lake > Sediment | place: USA: Wyoming | collected... | reverse complement strand
TTTATCGTGCGATATATTAGATTTGAAAAGATCGCTGAAGCAGTCGAATCGCTCTGTATAGCGGCCTGCTATGACCTGCCGGACGACGTGTTGGCAGCTATTGAAGCCGCGGCCGAGAGAGAATCCAAGCCCGCGGCGGCGAAGATACTCGAACAGCTTATAGAAAACGCCCACCTTGCCAAGAAGGAGAGGATCCCGCTATGCCAGGATACTGGTCTGGCGGTGGTATTCGTAGAGCAGGGGGCGGATGTCGCGATTCAACCCCCAGCCGACCAAAGAGGCGCAACGTTGGTTGATGCAATCAATGCCGGTGTTGCCCGCGGTTATGAAAAAGGCTTTCTGCGAAAAAGCGTTGTCGGCGACCCGCTCAATGCACGCTGCAATACCGGGTCGAACACGCCTGCTGTAATCCATCAGCGAACCGTCCCGGGCGATAAGCTGAAGCTGATGGTTATGGCCAAAGGCGGCGGCTGCGAGAATAAGAGCCAATTCAGGATGTTCAAACCGACGGCCCGGAAGGATGAGATAATTGCCTGGGTAGTTGAGGTTGTGCGGACTGCCGGGGCAGACGCCTGTCCGCCGTTTGTCGTTGGCGTCGGGATCGGCGGCGATTTCGAGGCGTGTTGCCTCCTCAGCAAAAAGGCGCTTTTGCGTAATCTCAGGGAAGCCAACAGTGACAAATTCTACGCCGGGCTTGAGGCGGAGCTTCTTTCACGGATAAACGCCCTCGGCTTAGGCCCGCAGGGGCTTGGCGGCGATACGACCGCCCTGGGTGTTATGATAGAAACGGCCCCCTGCCACATCGCCTCCCTGCCGGTAGCTGTGAACATCGAGTGCCACAGCCACAGACACAAATCGCTGATTCTCTGATAGGTGTAGAGTCCACTGGCGAGATTTGGAGGCCCGCGCCGTGTGGATTCTACCTTGTCGCGGCTGAGCCCCAGCAGCCGAAGGAAGTCCAGCGGATATCTTCATTATCCCTTTGTTCTTCGGAGAAGGCGGTTTCCTTCAGGCCGAACTCAATAGTCCGGGGATCGCTCCACTTTCGGTATTCGCAGTGCTGATCGGCGAAGGAGAATGTCGTCCCGTCACTGTGGCGAATCGGAGGCGGGTCCCACCATTTCTCCAGGTTTACGTAACAGGTCCATCCTCCTAATGTTGAGCCGCCGGTTCCGCCGTCGTCGATGAAGACGAATCTGTATGCGGCGTCCTTGATTTGCAGTCTGTTCTTGATCATGGCGCTGCCGGGCATGTCGATGTGGTCGGTCCAGCCTGTACAGTTCATGGCATCGACGATGGCGTAAAGGCGAAATTCGTTGCGGACCTTCCTGCCGGTGGGGCATTTATAGACCTTTATCGTCTTTGTGTACTCGTAGAGTGCGCCGTCTTTAATGGCTTGTTTCTTTTGGGCATCGGTGGCTCCGCTTTGCCAATCGGGCAGGACCCAGGGTTTTTCCCTGTAGTGCTGACCGCCGGAGACATACATATCTCGATCCGGATAACCATATTCTCCCGTATCCCCGTTGACGATTCTGTCGTCGTTTTCGTCGGCGTATATTATCCAGGCAAGTGTCAATTGTCCGAGGTTGCTGAGGCAGACGCCGCGTTTGCCCTGCTCTCTGACACGGCTAAGCGCCGGCATCAGTATCCCCATTAACAGCGCGATGATGGCGATCACCACGAGGAGCTCAACCAATGTGAATGCCTTTTTCCCATTCATGTGCAATGGCCTTCGTTCAAGGACACACTTTTCACTTCTACTTGATAATATGCGCAAGAGCGGCCCTGTGTTCCACTAAATGCGCGTGCAGCGTTGCTTCTGGCATACCAAGCTGCAATGCATATTAAAGTGTATCGGGATTTTCCGACAGAAATATAAGTATTGGCGCTGCAACCGGCCGGAATTGCACGTGTTCAGCCCGACGACCGATTTTGCGGCTTTGGTGGGAGGGCACGGGCTGGAAGCCCGTGCGACCACGGCCAGGATGGCCGTGCCACAAGGATATTTCGCACGGCTAAACCCATACTGAGAACTATTCTTTAGGTCCGACAAAGTCGCAGGAATTGGCTATGGCGATATAGTCTTCCGGAGCGAGCTGCGCCGGGCGGCTGGCCGGGTCGATGGAGCATCTATCGAAGATTTCGGGCCAGTTATCGACTGCGTCGAGCCTACCGGCGGCGAGCTTTGTGCAGGCTGAAAGGGTCTTGCGGCGATGACCCATGAAGAGCCTCACGATTTCGCTGAAGGCCGTCATACTTCGGATTCGCTGCAATTTAGTCTTATCGCGTTGGTAGGCGACCATAGCGGAATCGACCTGCGGTCTCGGCCAAAAAACGCTCGGCTTGAGGGTTCGTATTCTCTCCGCTCGGCCTGTGGCGGCCAAGTATATGCTCAGCGGACCGTAGTCGCGTCCACCCGGCTGGGCGGTCATTCGCTCGGCGACTTCTTTCTGGATGGTTACGAACATCGCATCGGGCGCGGCACCGCCTATGACCAGATTCGACATCAAAGGCGATGCAATGTTGTAGGGCAAATTCGCGACGAGCAGGATTCGTCCGGGGCAAGTCCGTCGGGCCGGAGCCAGAGCCTGCGTCAGGGCGGGGCTGAGGGTATTCTTGGTTTGGAGGACGTCGGCATTTATGATCTCGATGTTGACCGCGCCTGCAAGCTGTGTTCTTGCGATATTGGCGAGGGTGTGGTCGAGCTCGACGGCGACGACTCTGCAGGCGCGTTCGGCCAGGCCCTGCGTAAGCGAGCCGGTGCCGCAGCCGACTTCGAGGACGAGGTCATCGCGGGTGATGCCGGCTGAATCTATAAGCAGGCGCATTAGGTTAAGATCGATTAAGAAATGTTGGCCGAGCTGTTTGTTGGGCCGGACACCTGCCGAGGCGAGCAACTGCTGGATTTTATGCTTTGTCTGCATAACATAAAGAGCGTAAGGCACAAGAGCATAAGGGACAAGTCACAGGTGCAAACTACGGCTGTTCAATTTTCGTTACGCTCTTTTGCTCTTGTGTGCATGTGCCCTTTTTGGTTTTTGCCATTTGGATGGCGGTTGTGATGGCGGATTTCATGCTATCCGCGTCGGCGACGTTCCGTCCTACGATGTCGAAGGCGGTTCCGTGGGCCGGCGAGGTGCGTATGATTGGTATGCCGATGGTGATATTGACGGCGTGGGCGAAATCGAGCAGCTTGACCGGTATCATACCCTGGTCGTGATACATCGCCACGACGCCGTCGAATTCGCTCCGAGCGGCCCGCACAAACATGGTATCTGCGCTGAATGGTCCGAGGCAGTCGATCCCGTGATGCCGCGCAAGGTTGATTGCGGGAGTGATTATTCGTTTTTCCTCGTCGCCGAATTGGCCGTCCTCGCCGGCGTGGGGGTTCAGCGCGGCCACGCCGATTTTCGGGGTCCTGATGTCGAAGTACATCCTCAAAGCATCGTTAAGCAGGTCTATCGGCTCGAAAACACAGCCGATGGTGAACTTGTTCCTGACCTCGAAAAGGGCCTCGTGGATTGTGGCCAGGGCCAGTTTGAGCGGCCCGGCGACGAACATCATCGCCTTTCGCGGGCATTTGCACCGCGCCGCCAGCATCTCGGTATGGCCAGGCCACTCGGCTCCGGCGAGCTTCCAGCTCTTCTTGCTGATCGGGGCCGTCACGACGGCGTCTATAATGCCGTCTCGCGCCGCCTCGATGGCGTCTATACAGAATCGCATCGAGGCTTCGCCGGCGATTTTGCTGGGCCCGCGTATCCAGGATGGAACCGAGTACTCGTCGTAGTCGGCGACGACGACCTTGTAGGGGTAGTCCCGGCTGAGCTTTTCGTGCTGGTGGCGGCCCCAGAAAGGCTCGATCTCGGCGGCATCGGCGGCGTAGCAAAGCTGCTCGTTCATCCCGAAGACTATGAACTTGGCGGCCTTGCGAATCTCGGGGTCGGCCAGGGCCTTGACGACCACCTCCGGCCCAATACCCGCCGGATCGCCCATCGTTACCCCGATCACCACCTGATCATTTATCGAATTATGGCCGTTTTCCTTCATTTGCGCCGTTTACTTATCTGCAATCGGTGGCAAATAATCTCTCAAAAACCCAGCTCTTTGAGCCGTTCGACCGATAACTGGCCGGTCCTGGGCAAGATGTTCTCAAGCTGCTTTTGCACCGTTTTTACGATTATGTCGGTTTCGATATTTACCCGGTCGCCCGCCCTGACTGTGCCGAAGGTGGTTGCCTTGAGCGTCTGCGGTATCAAGGCGACGGTGAAGCTATCGCGGTCCATCGCTGCAATCGTCAAAGAAACACCATCGACGGCGACCGAGCCTTTGACCACCATTTGGCTGAGCAGGTCGGGCCCGGCGGCAAACTTGATATCGGCAAATTGGCCGCGCCTCTCAATTGTCTTAACCGTCGCCGTGCCGTCGATATGCCCCAGGACGAAGTGTCCGCCGAAGCGGTCGGTGAGCTTTAAGGCGGATTCCGCGTTGACCTTTGCCTGTGGTTTGAGGCCTCCAAGGGCCGTTCTTGCCAGGGTTTCGCCGCTGACCTCGAAGCCGGCACACGAGCCTGATATTTGCGAGATGGTCAGGCAGACGCCGTTTATTGCGATGCTGTCGCTGGTTTTGACATCCTTGGCAAGCTCGCCGAGATCGACGCTCAGGCGCATCGCTCCCGCACCCGGCTGGGCCGACCTCACCGTGCAAATCGCTTGTATCAGTCCTGTGAACATCGATAAACCGCCTAACCGTTCATAATACTGCCCGCCGCCGGCGCAACTGCGGTATTTACAATTGAAAAAAACCGGCTATGCAGTACAATTCATTATAAGTAGCAGACAGTAAAGAATCAATGTTGGAAGGGCTGAATTGTTATGAACACGTTTTGGCTGAAAGTGGCGGGGGTAGCTGTCGGTATTGTCGTGGTCATAATCCTGATAGGCACGTTCACTGGGGGCGATAAGCCGCCTTCGCAGCCGCAGGAGCCTGAGAAGGGCTTCTCCGATATGGTGAAGCGCGACCGTGAGATGCTGAGCACCGTTCCAGAGTCCACCGAGCCTGGCGCCGCAGCACAACAGAACACCACCGCCCAGGATCAGGCCGTTCAGCAGACAACCGTTCCCCCCCAGGCGGTTGAGGAGCCGCTGCCTGAATTCAGGAAGCTGGAATTCGAGGAAGAGGTGGAGGCGCAGAAGCTGATGCAGTGGGTCATAACCCAGCGGAGCATGGGCAGGCTGCCGGTGATGGGCTACGGCGAGATGGTCCGCAAGTGCCGGGAGATCAAACAGCGTTGGCCGGGAACCAAGTACGCCTACCAAGCCACAAAGGCCCTTGCCGATCTCCTGCCAAAATACCACGAGATGTACAATATCAAACCCGAAGAGATCGACCTCAAAAAATTCTGATGAGTGCGGCTGCATCAACTGCTGATATACCGGCGATTTCGATACGTGCGGATTGTCTGCCGGAGGCGTGGGAGAAGGCTGTCCTGGCGGTGTGGGACCAGGGGCTTGAGGTCAAGACCCAGTACGATAAGCCCGACGATCCGCCGAGCAGGGATGCGACTGTTATGGTTGCCGTAAGCGATCCGTTCAATGAGCCGAGGATTCACAAGAACTTCCCCGGCGGGCCGGAGGAGCTTGAGTCGTATAGGCAGGAGGTCGTCGGCGGGATTCACGACCACTGGATCGACCCGGCGGCGGGCAAGTGGACATACACATATCACGAGCGGCTGTTTGCATACAGCCCGGTCGAAGACATACGCAAGGCCGATTCGCCCAAGCCCTTTAAGAGGGTAAATCAGATACAGTATATTATCGATTGCTTGTCGAAGGCCGGGCACAGCCGACGGGCGCAGGCGATAACATGGATGCCGACCGCCGACCCGGAAACGGACGACCCGCCCTGCCTTCAAAGAATATGGTGCAGGCTTGTCGCCAATGAGGCCGGAGAGCTGTCACTGAATATGAATACGCACTGGAGGAGCAGAGACCTCTACAAGGCGTGGTTTATGAACGTCTATGCCCTCACCGACCTGCAGAGGATAATAGCCGAGCGGATTTCAGAAGCTAAGGGCGCGCCCGTGAGAGTGGGCAGGTATGTCGATATCAGCGATTCGCTGCACATTTACGGCAGCTACTTGAGGGATGTGGAGCGCGAAGTGGAAAAGATGCGGGCAAGCCCCTTTACCGAGCGCGCCTGGCCGAGCGACCACCCCGCCTTTGAAATGATGACGCTCGAAGCGAGAAAAAACTTGGCCAAAGACCCCGACTGGTACGCCAAGGCCAGGGGGCAACTGTAAAACCGAAAACCGTCCTCACAGGGCGAAGATTCAGGATACGAGGTGTGAAATATGGCTTTGATTGTGAACGGTGAGAGAATAGAAGATTCCGTTATAGAGCGGGAAGTCGAGCGCATGAGGCCCGACTATGAGCGTGTTTTTGCCGACCAGAAGAAAGAAGAGCGGGAAGCTCAGTTGCTCGATTGGTCGAAAGAGAACGTCGTCGAGAGGGTGCTGATTAATCAGGAGGCTCGCAAGAACGGTTCGGAAATCCCGAAGGAGGCTATCGACTCGGCTATGGCCAGACTCAAGGAGCAGTATGCCGACGAAGAACAGCTCTACAAAGAATTCGGAGTCGAGGATGATAGGAAGATTAGAGAAGATATCGAGCTGCAGTTACGCGTCCGGCGGACAATGGAGGAGGCCTGCAGGGATCTGCCCAAGCCCTCGAAAGAGGCCGTCGAGCAATACTACGACGAGAATAAAGAGCAATTCATGCACGGCGAGCAGGTCAGGGCGGCTCATATAGTCAAGTACGTGAACTGGCAGACGGACGAAGATTCGGCCTACCAGGCGATAAGCAAGGCACACGCCGAGTTGAAAGCAGGGGCGTCTTTTGAGGTCGTAGTTGACAAGCACACGGACTGCTCCGACAACGGCGGCGATTTGGGATTTGTCTCGAGGGGCCGGATGGTGGAGGAGTTCGAGGATGTTATCTTCAATTTGGGCGTGGGCGAAGTTAGTGACATTTTCCGCACGCGGTTCGGATTTCACATAGCGAAGGTCTATGCGAAACAGCCGCCCAAGGTAGCTGAGCTGCAAGAGGTAAAGGCTCAAATAACCGAAACTCTTCGAGGCCAAGCCCGTGAAGAGGCCGTAAATAAGTTCATCGATGCGCTCAAGAGCAAGGCCAAGATCGAAGAGGCGTAAAGGTTGTTCTTACCCCTGCGGTCTTCGGCTCGCGGACCTTATCGGCCCGTCGGAAATTCCCTGAAAAATTGTGACCTTGATTTGTCCGGCGAGGGTTTATCTATTAGACTTTACTTGAGGTTGGGCGATTAAAGTGGGCCTAAGCCAAGCTCATGCGAATGGCGGCCCGACAGATCACGAAGGTGGCTCAGCCGTAGAATCCTGCCAGGTGAGGTTAGGCGAGCCTTCCGGGCGGGAGAAGAAAATGGGGTGTCTTGGCGACATTGTGTGGAGTCTGGCCGAGACCTGTAAAGGGGTGAAATAAGTTTCTTTCCGAGTTGGCCTCTGCGTGCTTGATGCGCGCAGAGGTTTTTTTTCGAGAATTTGCCCCGGTGTCAAACCTACGAGTTTTTCTCAGCCTATTGCCGTTAGTGCTTGTACAGCCACGGATTAAGACGGCACTCCAACAAAATCTCACAATCTCCGACGATTATTGTTTGCCGCCGCGCTGAATTTTTTTTGACATACAATATGTTGGCCCTACAATAAGCTCAAAACTATATATAGTGGCCTTGCCGAGCCACAAGGCAGGTATCTCGCGGTTTGCCGGGCATGACAGCGTATGCCGGATACCACAGGCGGGGCGAGATACAAGGTGCGAAATGAAATGTCCTTTTTGTAAGGAAGACCGGGACAGAGTGATTGATTCGCGTTCAAGCGACGGCGGCAGAGTAATCAGGCGCCGGCGCCAGTGCCTGGCATGCAAGAGACGTTTTACAACTTATGAGAAGGCAGGCGAAAGCTTCAAGCTCTGCGTCGTAAAGAAGGACGGGTCGCGCGTGCCCTACGACAGGGACAAGGTTATAGCCGGTGCGCAGAAGGCTTGTTACAAAAGGCCCGTCTCTGCGGAGCAGATTCAGCAAATAGCAGATAAGGTGGAGGAGAAGATCTTCAAGACTTTCGACAAGGAAGTGACTTCGGCTTTCATCGGAGAAAGCGTAATGGAGCAGCTCAGCAAAGTTGACAAAGTGGCTTACATTCGTTTTGCCAGTGTCTATCGCGATTTCCGAGACGCCGGGGAGTTGATGAAAGACCTTGCCGAGGTGATCGGCAAAGCTGAGCCTACAGGACAGCCAAAGCTGTTCGAGGATTAGCAGATGCAACTTAAGGTCAGAAAAGAAAACGGCAGCATCGAAGAATATCTGCACACCAAAGTGATGGGGGCCATCAGCAATGCCCTTGCCGGCGTGGGCGAGGCGGACATCTTTGTTGCGGAGCAGCTTGCCGAGGTGGTGACCTATTATCTCTACCAGCAGCAAAAGGGCCGGAGTGTAAACAGCGGCGAAATACTCTCCATAATCAAGGCCGTGCTTAGCGCGACAGGCCACGAAGATGCAGCGGTCGCCCTCAACGAGCATCATTTCGAGCGGCGGGTCAAGCGTTCCCGCGTACAGGTTGCCTCGATCGACGTTCAGGAGCTGACGGATGCGAAGCTGCTTGCCAGCGGCGAGGAACTGGACGGAAAATGCCGATGGGACAAGTCCGTAATAGTGCGTAGCCTGGTGACGAAGCACGGCATTGCCGCGCAAACGGCCCGAGCGATTGCATCTATGGTCGAAGAGAAGGTCTTTCGTATGGGCATGACCCTTGTGCCTGCCAGCTTGATTAAGCAGCTTGTCTTAGGCGATGCGGCAGCGGTGCTGCGGGCACAGGAGCAGCTTCAAGCCATTTGAGGGGCGTTTTTGCGTTCCGGCACTTCCCGCACAGCGACAGATTTCCTTCATTGACGTTGCTGCACGGCTATTTTGACACCGCGTTCTCCAACAGCGTCTTGGCACGGCTGAGGGTCTTCTCCGGAGGTTCCTGGTCTTCGACGTCGAGCCAGTTGACGTCGCGGAAGGCTTTGAACCATGTTCGCTGGCTCTTTGCCAATCTGCGGCTGTTCCTCTTTATCAGTTCGACGGCGTCATCCAGCTCGATTCGCCCGGCCAAATAGTCGATTATCTCGGCGTAGCCTATGGCGCAGCGCGCTTGTTGGCTCAATGGTTTGTCTTCGGCCAGCAGGGCACGGACCTCGTCCACCAGTCCTGCGGCGATCATTGTTTTCACCCTTGCGTTGATCCTCTTAGCCTCCTGATCTTTTTGTCGCCGCAGTCCGATTACCGTCCAGTTGTGTCTTCTCCTGTTCTCCGCCCATTGCTGCTGAAAGCTGGAGATCGGCCTGCCGGTGCTCTCATACACTTCCAAAGCGCGGATTATTCGTTTGGCGTCGTTTGGATGAATTCGAGCGGCGGCTTCTGGGTCGATTTCTTTTAACCGGCGGTGGAGCTGGTCTATGCCCTGGGCGTCGGCCTGCTCTTTGAGCCGGCTTCGTATCTGTTCGTCAGTTCCAGGGCCCTCGAAAAGGCCGTATAACAGGGCTTTTATGTACAGAGCTGTGCCGCCGACGGCCACGACGGTCTTGTTACGGCCCTTAATCTCTTTTGCGGCGTCCGCAGCGGCGTCGAGAAAGGCGCTGACGCTGAAGGAGTCGCTCGGCTCAACTATATCAATCAAGTGATGCTTGATTCGCCTGCGGGCATCCTGGGACGGCTTGGCGGTGCCGATATCCATTCTGCGATAGACCTTCATCGAGTCAATGCTGATAATCTCGCCGCCCAAGCTCTCTGCGAGGTTGAATGCCAGCGTGCCTTTTCCCGAAGCTGTAACACCAAGGATAAGAATCATCTTAAGTTTGCCGTTTACTATTTGTTGTGCGGGACATACTATTTAGCGCCTCTGGTGATGCAGTGTCAAGAAGCCGTTAGTTTTACTCATTAAGAGATGCCGGATACCGACTTCAATTCGGAATTGAACGAGAAGGCGCAAGCTGTCAATCGTGCGCTGGAGCGAATCTTAGCCGGGCAGGGGGAAATAGAGACTCATCTGATGGAGGCCCTGCGATATACGCTGGCCAGTCCGGGCAAGCGGGTCCGCTCGGCTTTGGTGCTGTGGTGCTGTGAGCTTATCGCAGGGGCCGTGAATCGGAACGCCGAGATCGCGGCGGCGGCGGTCGAAATGGTTCATACTTACTCGCTCGTACACGACGATTTGCCGGCAATGGACGACGACGATCTTCGTCGCGGCGTCCCCACCTGTCACAAGGCATTCGATGAGGCGACGGCTATCTTGGCGGGCGATGCGCTGTTGACGCTCGCCTTTGAGGTCTTGGCAAAACGAATCGACCAGGCGGATATCGCGGTCAGATTGATCGCGCAGCTTGCCGCCGATGCCGGGGCGTCTGGAATGATAGCAGGCCAGGTCGCGGATTTGAAAGCTGAGCATACTCAATGCAGTAAAGATATTGTCGAATACATTCATACTAATAAGACGGCAAAGATGTTCCGCTGCGCCGCTGCGATGGGGGCAATATGCGGCGGCGCCGGCGAAGAGCAGTTGGACAAGCTGTGTCGCTACGGCTTGAAGATCGGACTTGGCTTCCAGATTGCCGACGATATCCTGGACGTAAGCTCTTCGAGCGAGCAGTTGGGCAAGACCGCGGGCAAAGACGAAAGGGCTTCCAAATGCACCTATCCTGCGGTTATCGGAATTGACGGCGCGAGGAAACTGGAGAGGAAGCTGGCCGACGAAGCGGTGGCCGAGCTCGAGCCATTCGGCGCCAAGGCCGGAACACTGCGGCGACTGGCAATGGCGCTGCTCGAAAGGAAAAAATAAGCCCCGCAGAGACTTTTATAAGTCCGCGCGGTATTTCGCTGCACACCCCTTTTTAATCATATCGTCGGATGCGAACAAGGGGGGTATCCTGGGCTGGCTCGCCTTACTGCCTGTATATTAGTATTGGCAAGGCCGATTTGCTGACCGGGAATCCCACGCAGGGTCGTGGCGCCTTGAGCGGGCGCGTATCATTGCAGCTCGAATACCAGGGATTTGCCTACGCAGTACCAGGATTCTTCGGCATCTTATCTTGCCGATTACGCGATTGCCTGATTAACGAAAAAAACAAGCTTGCGTCGATACAACTGAAGCATCCATTTAAGGGATATTGTATGGAAGCAAGCAAATGTCCGATTGGAATGTTGTGGTTCATTCTCAGCGTTCCGGTTTATCGGGTCCCACCTGATCCGATGGGCGGATCTGAGGATTGGACCGGGGGGCAAGTTGGATTGCCGGACAAAAACATGGGACCCAATCACATCAGGCCCCCGCCTTTACGGGCTGGGAGTCGATGATTCTCTTAATTGTGCTATGAATCCAATAAGAACCAATGGGCCATCCCTCCGGGACGGCCTTTTTTTTGGCCAAGAAATGCGATTCTCCACCCCGATGTGCGGGCAAGCGGTTTTGGCGGTGCTGTTCCGGCGCCAAAGTGGTATAATAGGCAGTCCCAGAATCTTACAAAGACGCTTTTTTATGATGATCATCCGCACCTTCATTTGATTTGTTCGTATGTTTGAGGATACCGAGGAACCTTAATGGGTGATTTGTTAGAGAAGATTGAGAGCCCGGCTGATGTCCGCAGACTCTCTGCGGTGCAGCTAAAGGCCCTGGCAGAGGAAATACGGCAGTTCATTCTTGCCTCCGTCAGCAAAACAGGAGGGCATTTGGCTAGCAACCTTGGGGTGGTGGAGCTGACGCTGGCGCTGCATAAAGTCTTCGATTTCAAGAAGGATAAGCTCCTCTGGGACGTCGGCCATCAATGCTATACGCACAAGATCATCACAGGTAGGAAAGACAAATTCGAGTTTTTGCGGCAGGTCGAGGGTATAAGCGGATTCCCAAATCCCGCTGAAAGCGAATACGACCAGTTCGTTGTCGGCCATGCGGGCACATCCATCGCGACGGCCATCGGAATGGCGCTGGGTCAGTATCAGCAGAAGAAGACCGACAGAATCGTTGCAGTGGTCGGAGACGCCAGCATCGTCAACGGAGCATCTTTCGAGGCGCTGAATAACCTCGGGCTGGTCAAGAGGCAACTGCTGATTGTGCTCAACGACAATTCGATGGCGATAGACGCCACTCAGGGCGCATTGGCCAAGACCTTCTCGAAGATACGACTAAGCCAGACTTATGAACGTTTGCGGAAGATGGCCGACAACATCGTGGAGCACGTGCCCGTTATCGGCAAGAGCGCCGAAGAAGCGATTGAGAAGCTCAAGAAGAGTATTAGAATGGCGGTGCCAACCAGCCAGCTTTTCGAGAGCCTGAATATTCCCTATTTTGGTCCGGTTGACGGACACGACATCACTTCCCTGACGCAATTATTCGAGGCGTTGGCCCATCTTAGTCATCCTGCGATACTGCACGTTTATACCAAGAAGGGCAAGGGTTTCAGTCCGGCCGGGTCGCGACCAAGCAAGTTTCATTCGACGGGTCCATTCCAAATGAACGGAGATGCGGTTGAACCCGCCGCGGTGCCTCCGAGGATGAGTTTTACGAATGCTTTCGGCAAGCATCTAACGGCTCTTGCGCATAAGGACAATCGCATCGTCGCAATTACCTCGGCGATGTGCGACGGGACGGGATTGATGGAATTTCGCAAAGAGTTTGCCGATCGGTTTTACGACGTCGGTATTGCCGAGAGCGCGGCGGTTGATATTGCAGCCGGGCTTTGCAGGACAGGCCTGAGGCCCGTTGTTTGCATATACTCGACGTTCCTTCAGCGGAGCTTCGACCAGATATTCCAGGAGGTGGCGCTGCAAGACCTTCCTGTGGTTTTCTGTATTGACAGGGCCGGCGTTGTCGGTTCCGACGGGCCGACGCATCACGGATTGATGGATATAGGTTTCTTGCGAATGATGCCTAATATGGTGTTGACGGCGCCGGCGAATGATATTGAAATGCAGCTTGCGCTGGAATTCGCGCTAGGCCAAAGCAAGCCGGTGGTCATAAGATACCCCAGAGACCTCGTTCCGCCGCCGGAATACGTCAGGACCGCGTGCTCCAGGCCATTCGCATTGGGAAAAAGCGTTGTTGTCAAAAGGGCGAAAGGCTCGGCGATTGCGATTGTCAGCTACGGCAGCACCCTTACAGAGGCATTGAAGGCAGCCGGTATGCTCGTCGATGAAGGAATTGGCGTTGACGTGATTAACGCCCGATTCGCGGCGCCGGTGGATGAAAGGATCGTTTCTCTATTGGGCAAAGGCAAGGGCATAATCACGGTGGAGGATCACTATTTGGCGTGCGGATTCGGCTCGGCCGTGCTCGAAATGGCGGCTCTCGCGGCAAATAGGGCAAAAGAGTGGGAGAAAGAAGCCGGTCCAACATCGGGCCGGAGGGAACCACACAACACAATACGCCCGCTCGGCGCGCCGAGAGCGTTTATAAGGCACGATTCCCGATGCGCCCAGCTTATGGAAGCCGGCGTAAATGCCGATAAAATTGCGCATACTGCCAAAGAGATGCTGGGTGCTGTATCCCAGCCGCAGAAGACCCTGAAAGCCCGTACCGGGTACCAGATATGAGCTCGCTGCCAAAACTGGCTATATTCGGCGACCCCCACAAAGGCTCTGTTGCCGAGGTGATCGAGGATTTTACCGCCTTCGTAAAGGGTAAAGCTCAGATACTGGCAACGTACCGCATCGAAGACTTCAAAGGAATCCGCGATGACTCGGGCGAAGCCCGCCACAGGCGGGCAAAGGTTGAATCCAAGATATTGAAGAAATGCGATTTTGCGGTTGTCTTCGGAGGTGACGGGAGCATCATTTCGACGGCAAGAAACTTGAGCGAGGTTTCTCTGCCGGTGATAGGTGTAAACCTCGGCAAGCTCGGCTTTCTGGCCGAATTCAGTGTGGCTGAGCTCAAAGAGCGCTTTGCCGATATCGTTTCCGGCCGGGGGCCGATTGAGAGACGTATGATTCTGGGCTGCCAAGTCTTCCGTAACGGCCGCAGGGAATTCAATTCCTCGGCCATAAACGATGTTTTCATAACGGCGGGGCCGCCTTTTAGAATGATTGAAATGAATATTTCAGTGGATGGCCAACTATTAGCCGGCTGCATTAGCGATGGGTTGATCGTCTCGACGCCAACAGGGTCAACGGCTTATAATCTCTCGGCGGGAGGTCCGATAGTGTGCCCCAAGATGGAGGCGATAGTAATCACGCCTATTTGCCCGCACTCGCTTAGCTTTCGGCCTATCGTTATCAGTGCTAACAGCACGGTTGAGGTCGTCGGCGTTAAGCTCAATAAGGGCACGACGTTATCGATTGACGGGCAGGTATCATCCAGGTTCTCCCAACGCGAAGTAGTCAAAGTAACCAGGCAGAAGGGCGATTTTCTCATCGTAAATAACCCCGTAAGAAGCAGATGGGATACTCTGGCTGCTAAACTCAGTTGGGCTGAAAAGCCGAAGTATAACAGGGATTCACTCAGACAGTATTGAATGTATGGTGAGGTATTGAAGATGAAGAATTGGACATACATGTTGGCATTGTCCGCGGCCTTTACGGCTGGACTATCAAGCGTAAGCTGGTCGGTTGAGAATCCGGGGATTAGGAATCCGGCGATTAGGAATCCGGCGGGTGTGAGTACCGTCCCGCCAAGCAGTCTTGAAAATGGCCTAGTTACCAGCCCGAGTCCGTTCGACCGGAGCGGCAATGACGCGATAACGGGAAACTTGCGGGGATTCAAGAGTTTCCGGGGAGGGATTCCGTATCGGTCGGGCACGAGTTTCTGGGGCAGCGGACTTGCCTCAACCGAGGCGCTTAACCTAAGACAGGCGGGAGGCCCTCTGTCGCCCGCCAACACGCTTCTGGGACCGACGCCTGATACGGTCTCGCTTGATTCCTTCATGCGCGATTCCGCAGGGTGGGAGGACTTCGGCACCTACAGCGGCAAGTACACCACGCCGCAGTATTATTATTCGCGGGAGAACACGATGTCCACGACCATGCCCGAGCGTTCAGGCGTGTTCAAACCGATGGATTCCAGGGTGACTGGAACTATCCCGGACGTCTATGGGTCGGAGGTACTTCGTAATCAGACTTTGCCGGAGCAGGATACCTCAACTTCGGACATTGTGATGCGAACCACGCCGCTCACTACCGATGAGATTAGGCGGCTTACCTCCGGCGAGGCGCGCGTAAGCTCCGGAAATGAACCGTTCGACGCCGAGCAGTATCGCAAGCAGATAGAACAAGTTCGGCTCGACCTTATCAAGATGAGAAGTAAAACAACGTCCGCAGGCCTGCTCCCGGGGAGCCAGCCCATAGGGGGCCAGCCGGCTGCTCCTGCCGATGCGCAGAGAGACGACCTGCTCAGACTACTTCCCCAACCCGGTGTGACGCCCACCGGACGAGAGAAAGAAGCCGGCGAGATACGGAAACTTGCAGTCCCGTATGAGGAGACCGAGCGTTCGGACGACCAGGCCGGCACATCGGCGGGATCGGCTCAGACCGAGCTGGATGATGTCAAGCTATTATCCGGATCCGAGACGCTCGACAAGAGTCCTCTGGACGCCCTACTATGGCCAAACAAGCAAGAATCCGGCGCAATACCGAAGACCGGTAGAAAAGGGACTAGCGCAAGTATGGCCGATATTGACAAACTGGCCGAACAGATTGCCAATCTCAAACGCAAAGGCACAAGCATCTCCACTGCGGAACCCTTGCAGGTGGGAGTCCCAAGAACGGGCACAGGCGAGGCGGATGCTTCCGGCATAACCGGCGGAGAACCGATTGGCGTTGGCGCGCTGCCGGATACGACACTCAAGAGCTACAGGGATTTAGTCCTGAAAAATGCAGAGGGACCGACCGATGAGGTAACGCTGTCTGAAGTGAATAAGGTCAAGAGTCTTTCAGCGGAGGATGTTTCAGTCAAAGCCAAGCAGATTCTTGGGGAGCACAAGAGCCATGAGTCTCTCAGCCAGGCGCGGTACAAGAAGTATATGGCCGAGGGGCAAACTTGCCTAAAGCAGGGTAGATACTATCAGGCGGTCAACGCTTATGAGCAGGCGTCAATCTTTGATTCGACGCAGCCGGATGCCCCGGCAGGCAGAAGCCTGGCCCTATTTTGCGCCGGTGAGTATATGAGTAGCGCCCTGTTTCTTGCCAGGGCCATTGAAGTGTCCGAAGAATATGCAGGCTCCAAAGTTGACCTGGCTGCTGCGATGGGCGGCAACGACAAGCTGGAGACCAGAATAACCGACGCCGAAGAATGGCTGGAGAGAAGCTGCGCGCCTGAGCTGGAGTTTCTGCTGGCTTATATGTACTACCACAGCGGCAGGTTGGAGCCGGCCACACGAGCTATCGCCACGGCCGCGAAAGAGATGCCGAATTCGAAGGCCGTTAAGGCGCTCAAAGAAGCAATCGACGCTGCGCCGAAACCGGCGAAGCAGAAATAAGCCCTTACGGTTTGCGTTGCAGGCCGGCGAAGGCCTTGGCCGATATGGAGATCGCCGAACTACAAAAGATTTTTGCCCCCGGAGGGGTCCTTTCGCAATCGTTGCGCGGCTTCGAGCAGCGCAGCGAGCAGGTCGAAATGGCCGTTGCGGTGGGTGGGGCGCTTCTGGAGAAGCGACATCTGGCCGTCGAGGCGGGTACGGGAGTGGGAAAGAGCTTTGCATATCTTGTTCCGGCAATAAAGCTCGTCTGCTCAGGGGCCGGCAAGGTCTTGCTCAGCACATACACCATCACTCTCCAGGAGCAGTTAATCAATAAAGATATTCCTTTTCTCCTGAAGTCTTTGGGTTGTAAGTTCACCGCCGTGCTGGCAAAAGGCAGGGGCAATTATCTTTGCAAACGCAGGCTCGATTATGCGGTCGCCAAGCAGCAGCTATTATTCGATCAGTTCAGCGCGGAGCTGGACGACATCCGGGCGTGGGCAAGCCGGACACAGGATGGCTCGCTGAGCGATATAGGATTCGTCCCGAGCGGCTCCGTATGGGATTCGGTCAACAGCGAGCATGGCAACTGTCGCGGCCGAAAGTGCCCTCATTTTCAGAAGTGCTTCTATCAAAAGGCCAGGCGCCGCGCCGACAGCGCCGATATCATAGTCGCCAACCACGCCCTTATGTTCAGCGATCTGGTTCTAAAAGAGCAAAAAGCATCGGTTTTACCGCAATATAAATACGTGATTATCGACGAGGCCCAGAATATTGAGCACGTCGCCGAAAACCACTTTGGGATAGACATCAGCAATCGTCAAATCGAATTTGTGCTCGGCAGGCTATACAATCCGCGCAGCAGAAAGGGCCTTCTTTCTTATGCCGGCTCGGGCCGGGCAGCCGATGAAGTGATTGAAATGGTCGCTCGAACGGGCAGAGAAGCGAAGAGCTTCTTTAATCTTGTTCGCGACTGGTATGATCGGACGAAGGATGAGACCAACGGCAGGTGCTACGCCAACTTCATCGACGATACTCTTTCGGGCCGGTTAAAGGCCCTTCGCGGCGAGCTCGCCAAGCTCGCAAAGGCCGCCGAAGACGATGATGAGAAGCTTGAGATTCTGCGGTTCGCGGACCGATGTGAGGAATTCGCAGCCGGCCTCCAATCATTCTTTCTCCAGCCGCGCAAGGACTGCGTCTATTGGGTCGAGGTGAACGAGGGGGCCAGGCCGACGATTCGGCTCAAAAGCGCCCCGGTGAACGTGGGGCCCGACGTCGCCAGGTGCCTCTTCGACAAGTACGAGTCGGTGATATTGACCAGCGCTACGTTGAGCAGCGGCTCGGCGCAGTCGCACGAAGAGGGCTTCGAGTTCTTCGCCGGACGGGTAGGCCTGGCTGAGTTCAGCGCGCTGAAGCTCGGCTCACCATACGATTACCAAAAGAACGTCACGATATATATCGAGAAGGACCTGCCCGATCCGAACGACCCTGGCTTTATCGAAAGGGCCGCCGAGGCGATTAAGAAATACCTCCTGCAAACGCGCGGAAAGGCATTCGTCCTCTTTACCAGCTACGGAATGCTCCAAAAAATGGCTGAGAGTATGTCCGCCTGGCTCGCCGAGAACGGCATCGAATTATTGCAGCAGGGTAAATCCTTCGATAGAAGCGAGCTGCTCGACCGCTTCAAGCAGATTGGCAGGGGCGAAGACCGCTGTGTCCTGTTTGGGGCGGACAGCTTCTGGCAGGGCGTGGACGTCCAGGGCGAGGCGCTGAGCAATGTCATCATCGTTCGCCTGCCCTTCGCCGTTCCCGATAAGCCCCTGTTGGCGGGCCGTCTCGAACAGATTAAAGAGCAGGGAGGCAACCCCTTCTTCGATTATCAATTGCCCTCGGCAATCATAAAATTCAAGCAAGGCTTCGGCAGACTTATCCGCAGCAAGACGGACACCGGGATAGTGGTAATCCTCGACTCCAGAATAATCCAAAAGCGCTACGGCCAAAAATTCCTCGCAGCAATACCACAATGCCGAATAAAAATCACCACCGTTCAGCCGCCGCATCATTAGCGGCGGAACCTCCAAACCAAAAGACCCCGGCAATTATTCCTTCAGCGATTCATACAACTTCAGCCAAGCCTCCGCGTCTATCCGCTCTCGCACCTCCGGATCAAGCCATATCTCCGCAAGCCAATCCAGCATATCCATTCTTGTAAGTTCGCTCGTCGCGCTGCTGCTGCCCGAGTCCCCGCCCCCGTCACACTCCAGGCAATCAGGCGGAATACCAGGGCCTTTCGGCGGCTCCTTAATCTGCCAATTATTCACCAGAATGGTCAAGTCATCCGTTGAGACTCGCATATAACCCGCGAATGCACTACCTTGCTGGTGATGGTCAAAGTCGGCACAAATCCCGTTGGGTATTGTGGCGATACCAGGGCCTTTCGGTGGTTCCTTGACCTGCCAGGCATCGATCATGATAGCCAGATCGTCGGTCGATACATACATGTAGCCCGCAAACGCACTACCCTGCTTCAAGCCGTCGGCATCGCCGCGGCACTGTCGCGGATAGCACCAGCAGTCCGGGCGACCAAACAGAACCCAGTCTGCATAAACCGACGGATCGCAATGCGGAAAATCTTCATCGGCCCCCATATCGACGCGCCCGCCCATCACCCTCGGATTGCCGTCAATATCGGCTTCTCCCGCTTCTGTGGAGTTCGGCTTGCCCGCATCGACGCATTCCGAGTTCTCCGTCAAGTGATAATCTCCAGAACCCTCGTCGAGAAACAGAGGGTCGCTACCGATATTCCCCGTCCCCGTGTATCCACCCTCAATGCAACTATAGCTGACTGTCTCCAGCGGGCCCCCGCTACCGGCCCCTATTTGTGTGGCATTGCCGTACACTATGCAGTTGATAACCTCCGGCTCGGTCCCGGATTGGAGGTATATGCCGTGCGTATTATTGCTGCAAACGGTATTGTTCCTAATCTGGGCCTGATCAATCGCCCCGTAAAGATAGATTCCCGCAAAAAAATCATAAGGGCCAATGCCAATATTGTCATATATCCAGTTGTTGTTTATCCTCGTCTCCAGGCTGTTCTCAAGATATATTCCGTCCCAACCGTTTGAGCTAATCATGCTCCTCGTAATGTCGACGTAGCAAAATGACACCGATTGAACGCCGTCCTGCAGGTTCTCTTGGACCAGACAATCCTCCATAACCAGGTCTGCATCGTTCGCATATATGCCTGAACCGGTATGGTTCTTCACAACCGAGTCATACACGTCAACCGCTGACTGAGTAGCGTTTATCCCGTATTGTGTCTGATTATCTCCATCGAAGGTCGTTCCCGCTATTAGAGGCCACGAGCGATTGCAGATGACTCCGTAAGTGCTGTTGCGCGCCAATACGCAGTCCTGCAATTCAAAATGCGACACCGATCCCACATCTGCCCTCGATTGGATACCGTACTGGCTGCTGTCTTCTACTGTGCAATTGGCAATTCTCAGATCCGCATTCGGACAGTTGTCAACCAATATGCCGGCGCCATTATATGCACCTCGAACGGTAAACCCGTCAAAAACCAAATCCGTAATATTCTCCGCTGTCACCACATAGGAAACTGCCTCCCATGCGCTCGCCCCGATCTGCCCATCGAGCCTGGTCTCGTTAGCCGGATTATCGAAATCCCGGTCTCCGATGCTCGTCTCGTACGTGCCGACACCGGCAAAATGCCCGTACATATCGATCCCGTCAATAAGCTCGAATGTCGCGCTGATCTCGCTCGAATCCTTAGTCGGCTTATAAATCCCTGCCGCCACCCAGATTTCCGTCACATTTCCCGGACACGCCTCTATGTACGCCAATGCATCCCGCAACTCGGTAAAAGCATTGTCCCAAGACGTCCCGTTATTGCACCCCACGGCATCCTTATCGACATAGATGATCTCGCCCGTGTACCAGCAGCAAATATCCGTATCCAACGTCCTCCTGCTGTAGTAAAGGTATCCCTCCATCTCGACAGCATTTGTAATAGTTCCCCCGCCCCGCGCGAAGCAGTTCGCCTCAACCGTTATCTCTAACGTCCCCGAATCCGTCCCGGAAATATCGCCGATATCCCACGTCACGATATGCGTGGCCCCATTGTATGCTCCGAGGGGATCAGACGATACATAATCCGCCTCTATAGGAAGATAATCTATGATTACAACACCCGTATCCGCAGTCCCGTTCGCGCCGTAATTGATGGTATATGTGAGCTCATCCTCCGGAGACACACAATCAACAACGTCGTCCGACTTACTAAGGGTAAACACATCCGGCTTATACGATACATCCCCATTCGGCACACAAACACCCGCCGGGTTTCCAATATCCCCAGACTCCCACGGCTGCTTCACCAGCGCAGAGTTATAAATCATGAGCTTGTCCGGACTAAGGCCACCTTCATAAGTTGTCAAATAAACCAAGCTTGTATCCTCGTTTACCGCAATCCCAAGCACACAACTTCCGACATCCACCCAGCTTTCCTCATCGCTTGATAGGTCGTACTTGGTCAACCAAGTCCCGCTGTGAAGTTGTGCAGACCCAGTATAAACATACTGGTTTG
>Ga0315277_10003549_pt1 | contig 21109 bp, 19 predicted proteins | sample YL17G05_15_MG_FD_203695 | JGI IMG/M metagenome (GOLD analysis project Ga0315277, IMG submission 203695) | Sediment microbial communities from Yellowstone Lake, YNP, Wyoming, USA - YL17G05_15 | ecosystem: Environmental > Aquatic > Freshwater > Lake > Sediment | place: USA: Wyoming | collected... | reverse complement strand
AGCATCACCTTCTGGCACTCCTTGACCGCCGCCAACCAGAACACTCTCCAGGCCCTCGTTGAGAGCTTCAACAGCTCCCAGAACGAGGTGACGGTCAACCTCGTCTTCCAGGGGACCTATGACGACTCCTTGAACAAGTTCCTGGCCAGCTCGGGCCGCGCCAGCGAACTGCCAGCCATCATCCAGATCGAGGAAGCCTCCACCCAGCTCATGATCGACAGCAAAGAGGTCACCCCCATCCAGGACTTCATCGACCGGGAGGGCTATGACCTCTCATCGTTCGAGCCGCGCGTCCTCGACTACTACCGCGTCGGCGACCGCCTCTACTCCATGCCCTTCAACCTCTCCAGCCCCGTCCTCTACTACAACAAGAACGACTTCCGCGAGGTCGGCCTCGACCCCGAGAAGCCGCCCCAGACGCTGGAGGAGGTGAAGGAGTATTCTGAGAAGCTCCTCCTGAAGGACGGCTCCGGCAACATCACCCGCTCTGGCATCGCCCTCGACGTGATGCCCTGGCACTTCGAGGAGATGCTGGCCAAGGCCGGCGCCCTCTACGTCAACAACGGCAACGGCCGCGAGGGCCGCGCCACCGAGGCCGTCTTCAACGGCCCCGAAGGCAAGGCCATCTTTGAGTGGTGGGCGGATATGGTGAAAAGCGGCCTGGCCTTCAACGTCGGCCGCAACCCCAGCTACGCCGACGGCCTGCTGGCCGTCGCCTCCGGCCGCGCCTCCATGACCATCACCACCTCCGCCGCCCTCCGCTCCATCTTCGACGTCATCGAGGCCGGCGGCGGGAAGGGCGTCGAACTCGGCGTAGGCCCCATGCCCGCACCCCCGAGCTCGGAAGGAGGCATCACCGTAGCCGGCGCCTCCCTCTGGATCGTCAAGAGCCGCCCGGAGGCCGAGCAGGAGGCCGCCTGGAAGTTCATCCGCTTCCTGGTGGAAGCCGACCAGCAAGCCACCTGGTACGCCGGCTCCGGCTACTTCCCCATCCGCAGCGACGCCTTCGATAAGCCCGCAGCCAAGGACGCAGAGGCCCATTACCCCTACCTGCGCGTCGCCCCGCAGCAGCTCCAGCAGGGCGCCCGCAACCGCGCCACCCAGGGCCCCATCCTGGGCCCCTTCTCTAAGATCCGCTCCGAAGTCATAGCCACCGCCATCGAGTCTATGATCCTGACGGACACCCCGCCTGACGAGGCCATAGACAAGGCCGCCAGCGACGCCACGGACCTGATCAAGGAGTATAATCAGCGCCTGAAGGAGTAGCGCCGCTTCTCCGCCGCGGCTCTGGCCGCTGCCCCTGTTCCATCCCTCGCCAAAGACTACGGAGGGGCCCCAGGTGCGAAGAGCCCTCTTTCTGCTGACCCCGGTGCTAGCCCTGCTGGTGGCCGCCTGCGCTGGCGGCGCTGAGGCGCCGACAGAGACTCAGCCCGCCGGCCCGGTGAGCATCACCTTCTGGCACTCCATGAATGCCGCCAATCGGGATGCCCTGGAGGCTCTGACGGCCCGCTTCAACAGCACGCAGGATGAGGTGAGGGTAGAGCTGATCTACCAGGGAACCTACGTCGATTCCCTGAACAAGTTCATCGCTTCCCTTCGTTCCGGCGACGTGCCCGCCATAATCCAGATGCACGATGTCTCCACCCAGCTCATGATCGATAGCCAGGAGGTGACCCCCGTCCAGGACTTCATCGACCGTGAGAGCTATGACCTGTCAGATTTCGAGCCGCGGCTCCTGGACTACTACCGCGTCGGCGACCGCCTCTACTCCATGCCCTTCAACGTCTCTAACCCGGTCCTCCTGTACGAGAAGAACTCCTTCCGCGAGGCCGGCCTGGACCCCGAGAAGCCGCCCCAGACGCTGGAAGAGCTGACGGAATACTCTAGAAAACTCGTGACGCGGGACAGCCAGGGCAATATCACCCGCTCCGGCATCGCCCTGGAGATCAACCCCTGGTACTTTGAGCAGATGCTTGCCAATGCCGGTGCCCTCTACGTCGACAACGGCAATGGCCGTGACGGCAGGCCCACCGAGGCCGTCTTCAACGGGCCCGAGGGCAAAGCCATCTTCCAGTGGTGGCACGACATGGCACAGGAAGGCCTGGCCTTCAACGTCGGCCGCAACCCCACCGGCACCGACCATCTGCTGGCGGTGGGCTCTGGCCGCGCTGCCATGACCATCGGCACCTCCGCCGCTCTGCGCTCCGTGCTCAACGTCATCGAGGGGGGAGGTGGCCCGGCCGGCGTGGAGATGGCCGTCGCGCCGCTCCCGGCGCCCCGGAGCCCGGACGGCGGGATGATCGTCGGCGGCGCCTCCCTCTGGATCGTCAAGAGCCGGCCGGAGGCCGAGCAGGAGGCAGCCTGGAAATTCGTCAAGTTCCTGGTGGAGCCAGCCCAACAGGCAGAGTGGTACGCCGGCACCGGCTACTTCCCCATCCGCCACCTGGCCTACGAGGAGCCCGCTGCCCTGGAGGTGGAGGCCCGCCACCCGTACTTCCGCATCGCCCCCGAGGAACTGGCGGCCGGGGCCCGGAACCGTGCTACCCAGGGGGCCCTCCTGGGACCCTTCCCTCAGGTGCGGGAAGCAGTGGCCACGGCCATGGAGGAGATGATTGTGGGCACAAAGCCCCCGGCCGAGGCCCTGGACGACGCCGCCCGCAAGGCTACGGAGATCATCCGCGACTACAACCAGCGCGTGAAGCCCTAGGGCCTTCTGTGCCTCGGGAAGCGCGGACGAGAGCCGAAGGGGCGCCGGCTAGCCCTGCCCCTCGCTCCCCCCAGCGCGCCGGAGGGCACGCTGAGCCAGCTTGTCGGAGTAGGCCCGCCAGGCGTCCTCGGCCTCCGCCGACTGGCGCCGCCAGATGCGGAAGCGGCAGATAGGGGCGCCGGCAGGGATGGTCATCTCGAAGGCGGCATTGAAGCCCTGCAGGCCGGCAGCGCTGCCCTGGGCCTGGGGAAACGCCTCGGCGAAACCACGGGTCAGGCCCTGCACCACGTATCGCTGCACGCGACAGTCGTCGGCGCTGTAGATGTCCTGGTGCGGGCAGTAGAGGATATCGAAGGAGAAGGCGTCGGGCCCTTCTATGTGAGGCTCCTCGATGGAGGCGTAGCAGACCTCGTTGATCCAGGAGCACCAGAGGGAGCCCACCTCCACGGCGCTCAGGTTGGGTGGGACCTCCACCCCTTCCAGGCTCTCCTTCGCCATGCGCTGGCCGACTCGCTGGAGAGCGTCGATGCAGGCGCGCTGCCCTTCTTCCCCACAGCGGCTCTCCACCTCCTTCAGCATCTCGATGACGGCGACGGCGTTCATCTGGCCCCAGACGAAAAGGGTGGCCGGGTCGTAGTCGTCGCGGCTCAGGGCATGCTTACGCAGGTTCTCCACGGCCTTGGCGAAGGGCATCTTGAAGGGCAACTGCCCCGACCGGCGAAAAGGCTTCACGGCTGCCTCCTTGGCTCCTATGCCGAGAGGGCCCGCCGGTGGCGGGCCCCCTCGAAGCTTAGACCGGCTTGAAGTAGAGAATGTCGCTGATGCGCCCCTCCCGCTCGTCCTTCCACACAGCCTGAAGCTTCATGCCGACGCGGACGTTCTGCTTCGCCTTCTCCAGGTCAGACATGTCTACCTCGGAGACGTAGTGCATGAGGGAGGTGTCGGCGCCTTCCAGCCTGATCATGCCGACGCAGTAAGGAGGAGGCGGCATTCCCAGGAACTGCTCGAAGACGACGGTGAAGGTATCCAGGGTGCCGCGGTCCTGCACCGGCACCCACTCCTCGGTGGCGACGAAACAGCGTTCGCAGAAGGAGCGGGGCGGTACCAGCACCCGCCGGCACTTGGGGCAGCGTACCCCCACGATGCGCTTGTTCTCCTTTAGCTCCCGCAGAAAGCGGCTGGCGGCCTTACCCGCCGTGTGCCGGTAAGGGATGTCCCACCGGCCCTCCACAATAAGGGGCTCTTCCTGTTCGGTAGTCATCTTTCACTCCCTTCCGTTGGCGGCGGCCAGACGGCCGTCCGACCGGGCAGGTCACGCCGAGGGCGGTGCTAGGGCGCCTCCCTATCGAGAACCATCAAGGTATGGAAGCCGATGGTGGCTCCCCAGGCATGGGCCAGGGCCGTCTTGACGTTGGGCACCTGGCGGAGGTCGGCCTTGCCCATCACCTGGAGGGCCGCCTCCGCCACACGGATGAGGCCGGAGGCGCCGATGGGGTTGGTGCAGAGAACACCCCCGGAGGGGCAGACCGGCAGCTCACCCCCCATGGCGGTGACGCCCTCCCGGATAAGCTTGGCTCCCTCCCCCTTCTCACAGAAGCCCAGGGCCTCGTACTCCAGGATCTGCTGGATAGAGAAGGCCTGGTAGAGCTCAGCGACGTCTATCTCGCGGCGGGGGTTGTCGATCTTGGCCAGCCGGTAGATACGGCGGGCCAGAATCGCCAGGCTATCCCAGTCCTCAGCCCAGGGTCGGTCGCCCATGAAGTAGTTGTCCGTGATCTGGCCGGCGGCGCGGACCCAGGCCGGCTGCCTGGCCAGCTTGGGCGCCTTCTGCTCCGAGGCGAAGATAACGGCACAGGCACCGTCCGACGATGGGCAGCAGTCGGAGAGATGCAGGGGCCAGGAGAGCACCCGCGAGGCCAGAGCGTCCTCTACCGTGAACTTGAACCGCAGGTGGGCGTAGGGATTGTTGGCAGAGTTGTCGTGGTTTTGCACCGCCACCCTGGCGAGGTCCTCTTCCGTGGTGCCGTAGCGGTGCATGTGGCTGGCGGCCTGGATGGCGCCGACGGTGATGGCCCCCACGCCGAAGCCGCGCTCGTAGACGGGGTCCACGGCTGTGTTAAGCACCCGCTGGGCGTCCAGGGTCTCCCCCACACGCTGGGAGCACACCACCAGCACCACGTCGAACATGCCCGAGGCGACGTGATAGTAGCCGCCCAGGGCCGCGGAGCCGCCGGTGGTGCCGCCGGTGCTGATCTTGAGCAGGGGCTTGTTGAGGGCACCGGCGCTGGCGCAGGCGTCGACGCACCAGCGTTCGGGCGCGTTAAGGCCGTCGAAGGGGTCCATAGAGCCGTAGACCACGGCGTCAACGGCCTCCGGACCGATCTCGGCGTCCTGAAGGGCGGCGCTCACCGCCTCATAGACAAGCTCAGGGTAGGAGACATCGCGCCGCCAGCTAGAGCAGCGGGTAAGACCCACCCCAACGATAGCTACTCTTTTCGGCATGGCTAGTCCCTCCCCAGAATAACGACGCAGTTGCCAACGGCGGCGGGCCCGGCGGCGGCACTGGTGCCGTGGGCCAGGGCCGTGCGTGCTCCGTCGACCTGGTGCTCGCCAGCCCGGCCCGTCACCTGGAGGACGGCCTCCGCCACGCGCAACAGGCCGGAGCCAGCGTGCAGATTGGTGCTGAGCGCGCCCCCTGACGGGTTTGCGGGAAGCTTGCCGCCCCGGCTGGTGACTCCTTCTTCCAAGAGGCGAGCACCCCCGCCGGGCTGAGCCCAGCCGAGGGCCTCATAGGCCATGAGCTCGTGGTAGGAGGTGATGTCGTGGACCTCCGCCACGTCCATCTCCTCGACGGGCTTCTTGACGCCGGCCATGCTGTAGGCCCTTTCGGCAGCGGCGGCCAGGGAGGATAGGCGCGAGAGGTCGGCCGCTCCCAGTTCGTAGCCGTCCACGGCCCAGCCGATACCGCGCACCCAGGCTACTCCCTCGGGGCGGATGCGCTTCACTCTCTCCTCCGTAGTGAGAACCAGGGCCACAGCCCCCACCGACCGGGGCGGGCAGTCCAGAGCCCGCAGCGGCCACGCCACCGGCGGCGAGCGCACCACATCCTGAACCGACACGCCGCTTCGGAGGTGGGCATAGGGGTTATCGAGGGCATTGCGACGGTTCTTCACCACCACGCCCGCCGCCTGCTCGGAGGTGACGCCGTACTTGTGGGCGTAGGCGCAGACCTGGAGGGCCAGGGTGGTGATGGTGGAAGCGCCGAAGGGACGGAAGAAGAAGGGATCGAAGACGACATTGCTGACCAGCTCCGACGGGTGCTCTGTGTGCCCATGAGCGACCACCATGACCGTGTCGAAAGCTCCTGAGAGCACGCGCATGTAGGCGTAGGCGAAGGCGAGGACGCCGTCCTCGGCCGCCTTGGCGGAGTCCTTCAGGTAGCCTGCGCCCGCCGGCACCAGGTACATGTCAGAGAGCGTACGACCGTCGGCCACATCCCAGCCGGAGGCGATGACAGTATCGATGTCGCCCTTCTCCAGGGCGGCATCCTCCAGGGCCCTAGTAGCCGCTTCGAAGACCACGTCATAATAGGACTGAGTGTTCTTGGCTCCTTCGTGGTAGGTCTGACCCACGCCCACCACGGCCACTCTCCTGACCATGAACACCTCCTCTCTGGAACACGACCCTTACGGGGAGTAGAAACCCGGCGATCTTGTCGAGACGGGCCAGGAACGAAGATACGCTGCACGGCCCGCTGGTGCAACAGGCAGGTAAGCCGAGCTACGGCGGTGTGGTGCCGCTGTCCGGTTATCCCGCGCTCGGCGGCGCGGGTGCCGCTCCCTCCGACTGCGTGTCGAGCGCGAAGGGCGGGTACTCGTCGACCAACGACGCCACGTAAGCCAGCAATCGCGCCTCCCAGCGCAGGACGCCGCGAAGGTAGTTGTAGACTCCTTCCGGATAGGTCTCCTGGATCAGGATCATGATCGCCGCGTACAGCACAAGGATACCCGCCACGATCCCCAGCAGCCCGAGGACGATGGCGGACGGGATAGCGAGGATGATCCGCAGAAGGGTCGAGCCGGCCGTAGGGGAGCCGCCGGTCGCGACCTCGAAGTGTAGCGTCTCCTTCGGCTCCTCATTCGGTAGCCGGTCGGTCAGCAGACCCATGTACGCGTAGAACGACAGGAGGTACCGGAGCCATTTCGTCATGTTCTCGTTGGCCTCGGCCAGATACCGTTCGGCGCCTCGCTGAGAGATCAGGATCGCTGCGGCGACAGGAACCGCCAGGTAGACGGCGCCGAAAAGCCAGCCGATGAGGCCGCCCGGTATCGCAAGGACAATTGCGATCAACACGCGGATCGCAATGTGGACACGGTCGAACTTCTGAGGTGGGGCGATGTCGAAGGTCGCTGCATACGAGGTCATGTGCCCCCTCCTTCCGCGAGTCGTCGTTTGACTCGACTCTAGACCAGCACCGACGCCGGGTACTCGCCGAAGACGCGGCGCATAACGCCGCAGATCTCCCCCAGGGTGCAATAGGCGTTGACCGCCTCCAGCAGATAGGGCATGACGTTCTCAGAGCCTCGAGAGGCATCCTCCAGGCGGCGCAGAGCCGCTTCGGCCTGGGCACCGTCGCGCTCCGCCCGCAGGCGGCATAGCCGCTCTCGCTGGCGCTTCTCGCCCTCCGGATCCATTTCCAGGATAGCGATGTCCAGCGGTTGCTCGATGACGTATTCGTTGAGGCCGACGATAGTGCGCTGGCCCGTCTCGATCTCGTGGTGGTAGCGGTAGGCGGCCTCGGCGATCTCGCGCTGGAAGAACCCCGATTCCAGGGCCGGTATGACGCCACCCTGGGCCCGGATGCGGTCGAAGTAGGTGTAGCAGTCGCGCTCCAAATCCGATGTCAGCCGCTCGACGAAGTAGCTGCCGCCCAGGGGGTCCACGGTGTCGGTGACGCCGGACTCGTGGGCGATGATCTGCTGGGTGCGCAGGGCGAGGAGGGCCGCCCTCTCGCTGGGGAGGGCGATGGCCTCGTCCAGGGAGTTGGTGTGGAGGGACTGAGTGCCGCCCATGACGGCCGCCAGGGCCTGGAGTGCGGTGCGGATGAGGTTCACCTCCGGCTGCTGCGGGTAGAGGGAGCAGCCTGCCGTCTGAGTATGGAAGCGCATCCACCAGGAGCGCGGGCTCTTGGCCCCGTAGCGCTCCTGCATCTCACGGGCCCAGATGCGACGGGCGGCCCGGAACTTGGCTATCTCCTCGAAGAAGTCGTTGTGGCAGTTGAAGAAGAAGGACAGGCGGGGAGCGAAGTCGTCGATGTCCAGGCCGCGCTCCAGGGCGGCCTCCACGTAAGCCGTGCCGTCGGCCAGGGTGAAGGCCAGCTCCTGGGCCGCCGTAGAGCCCGCCTCCCGGATATGATAGCCGGAGATGCTGATCGTGTTCCAGAGGGGCATCTCCCGGGTGCCGAACTCGATGGTGTCCGTCACCAGCCGCATGGCCGGCTCTGGGGGGAAGATGAACTCGTTCTGGGCGATGTACTCCTTGAGGATGTCGTTCTGGATGGTGCCGCCCAATTGAGCGCGGGGATAGCCCTGCTTCTCGGCGGCGGCGATGTACATGGCCCAGATGACGGCGGCCGGCGAGTTAATGGTCATGGAGGTGGTGATCTCGCCCAGGGGTATGCCCCGGAAGAGGATCTCCATATCGGCCAGGGAGGAGACGCCGACGCCGCAGCGGCCGAACTCGCCCGCGGCCTGCGGGTCGTCGCTGTCGTAGCCCATGAGGGTGGGCAGGTCGAAGGCCACCGAGAGGCCGGTCTCGCCGTGGTCGAGCAGGTAGCGGTAGCGCTGGTTGGTCTCCTCGACGGTGCCGAAGCCGGCGAACATGCGGATGGTCCAGAGCCGGCCCCGGTGGCCGGTGGGGTGGATGCCGCGCGTGAAGGGAGGCTCGCCGGGGAAGCCGATGTCCCGCAGGTAGTCGATGTCGGCTACGTCTGTGGGGTCGTAGAGGCGTCGGATGGGCCGGCCGGAGGCGGTGGTGAAGAGGGCGTCCCGCTCCTGCCCCTTGCGCTCCACGCGCTCCTCCCATTGACGGCGCAGCTCTCCCAAGTCTTCCATAGCGCTTGCCCCCTGACTTCTGACCGTGCCCGTGCCCGTAGCCGAGGCTTTCTAGCCTCGCCCACGGATTGAGCTTCGTCCCTCCCCTAATACAGTTCCGTGTCCGGCCCGAAGGCCTCCATCTTTGCCTTCACGGAGACCATGAAGGCCCCGGCCTGCGCCCCGTCCAGTATACGATGATCGAACGATATGCACAGGTTGACCAAGTGCCGGATGGCGATAGCGTCATCGATGACAACGGGGCGGGGGACAACGGCCTCGAGCGTAAGAATGGCTGCCTGAGGGTAGTTGATGATGGGCACGCTCATGATGGAGCCGAAGGCGCCCGTGTTGTCGATGGTGAAGGTGCCACCCTGGACGTCCTGAATGGTGAGCTTGCGGGCGCGGGCCCGTTCCCCCAGGTCGGAGAGCTTCTTCGCCAGGGCGGCAATGCTGAGCCCATCGGCGCCGTGGATGACTGGCACGATGAGCCCTTCTTCGGTGGCCACGGCCACGCCGATGTTGATCTCCGACTTGAGGACGATGCCGTCGTCGCTCCAGGAGGAGTTGAGGATGGGATGCTCCTTGAGCGCCCCCACCACGGCGTTGATGGCGAAAGCCAGGAAGGTCAGGTCAGCGCCCTCTCGCTGACGGAAGTCGTCCTTGATCTGCTGGCGCCAGCGGGCCAGGGGCGTGACATCCGCCTCGACGGCCATCCAGGCATGGGGCACCGTCTGAGCGCTGCGCGACATGCGCTCGGCGATGGTGCGCCGGGTGGGCGTCAGTCGCAGCACCTCGACCGGACGGGCTCCCATCTGGGCGCCGAGGGCCGCCGGCCGAGGGGCCCCCGCCGGGGAGGGCGGCGCGGCGGGCGCCGCGCCCCGAGCAGCCACGAAGGCCAGCACGTCCTTGCGTGTGATGCGCCCCTCGATGCCGGTGCCCTTCACCTGCGACAGGTCGATCCCGTGCTCCCGGGCCAGAGACAGTACGGCCGGCGAGTAGCGACCGGCTGGCCCCTCTCCGGAGGCGGGGCGCTCCGGTTGGGCGGGAGGGGCGCCCACCGGGACGACCGCCTCCTGTAGGGGGCGCAGTCCGCCAGAGGCGGACGCCCCTACCACAACCTCCACCTCGATGTAGGCCAGCGGCTCCCCCACGGGCACGGTGTCCCCCTCCCGGGCCACTATGCGCTGAAGGACGCCCGCCCAGGGCGATGGTATCTCCACGTCCACCTTCTCCGTCTCCACCTCCACCAGGGGCTCGTCGCGGGCGATGCGATCGCCCTCGGCCTTGAGCCAGCGGAGGACGGTGCCCTCGGTAACGCTCTCGCCGACCATGGGCATGACCAGGGCCTCGGTGCGAGCTTGGCCGGACGCTTGAGACAAAGACGACCCCCTAGTAGGCGGCCAGGCGCCGGATGGCGTCGCCGATCTTCTCCGCGTTGGGGAGGCAAAACTCTTCCAGGGGCGCTGCGTAGGGAAAAGCGGGCACGTCGGGGGCGGCCAGGCGCATGATGGGGCCGTCCAGGCTCTCGAAGGCGTCCTGGGCGATGATGGCCGCCACTTCGGCGCCGACGCCGCCTGTCAGGTTGTCCTCGTGCACGATAAGCACCTTGCCCGTGCGACGGGCCCCCTCCAGGACGGCGTCCCTGTCCAGCGGCGAAAGGCTACGCAGGTCCACCACGCAGGCCTCGATACCGTCCTCCTCGCTCAGACGCTGGGCCGCCTCCAGCGTCTCTTGCACCATCAAGCCGTAGGTGAAGACGGTGACGTCGTCGCCCTCCCGGCGCACCTGGGCGCGCCCGATGGGTACCGTATAGTCGCCCTCGGGCACCTCATCTTTCAGAAGACGGTAGGCCCGCTTGTGCTCGAAGTAGAGGACGGGGTCGTCATCGCGGATAGCAGCCCGCAGCAGGCCCTTGGCGTCGGCGGGCGTCGAAGGGACAACGATCTTGAGGCCTGGTACGTGGAAGAAGAGGGCCTCCACCGACTGGGAGTGATGGAGGCCACCGTGGATGCCGCCGCCGAAGGGCGCTCGCACCACAATGGGACAGCCGAAGGCGCCGTTCGAGCGATAGCGAATGCGGGCGGCCTCGCTGATGATCTGGTTCATGGCCGGATGGATGAAGTCGGCGAACTGGATCTCGGCCACGGGGCGCATCCCGTTGAAGGCGGCGCCGATGGCCACCCCCACGATGGAGGACTCGGCCAGGGGCGTGTCGAGGACGCGCCCAGGGCCGTACTTCTCTAAGAGGCCCTCAGTGGCGCGAAAGACGCCCCCCTCCTGCACGTCCTCTCCCATGACCAGGACTCTGGGGTCGACGCCCATCTCCTCGTCCAGGGCCTCGCGGATGGCCTCGATGTACTGCTTGACTGCCATGCCCTCTTCTCTATGTCCTATGTCCTATGCCCTCTGTCCTATGTGTGGAAGACGTGGGTCAGCGCCTCCTCGGGGGCCGGGAAGGGCTGGCTCTCAGCGTAGTCGACAGCGTCCTGGACCTCGGCCTCAGCGCGGGCGCGCAGGGCTTGGGCGCCTGCTTCGTCCAGAAGACCGTTCTCCTCCAGGTAGGCGCGAAAGCGATCCAGAGGGTCCTTCTTCGCCCACTCCTCCAGTTCGGCGCGGCTGCGGTAGCGGCGGTCGTCGTCGGAGCTAGAGTGGGGCACCAGGCGATAGGTCTTGGCCTCGACAAGCTTGGGGCCACGGCCATGACGGCACTCGCCCACCGCCCAGCGTGTCGTCTGGTAGACGGCCAGGGCGTCGTTGCCGTCCACGGTAGAGCCGCGGAGGCCGTAGCCACGGGCCCGGTCGGACACGTTGGGAACGGCCATCTCCTTCCACTGGGGCTCGGAGATGGCGTAGCCATTGTTCTCGCAGAAGAAGACGACCGGCAGCCGGTGGACGGAGGCGAAGTTCAGGCCTTCGTGGAAGTCTCCCTGGCTGGTGGCCCCCTCGCCGAAGTAGACGATGGTGACGTCATCCTCGGTCCGCAGCTTGCTGGCCAGGGCGACGCCGACAGCGTGAGGGATCTGGGTGGCGACGACGCTGGAGCCGGTGACGATGCGTAGAGAGGGGTAGCTCCAGTGGTTGGGCATCTGGCGGCCGCCGCTGCAGGGGTCAGCAGCCCGGGCCAGGAAGTGGAGCATGACCTCGCGGCTGGTCATCCCCAGCGCGAGGACGACACCCATGTCACGATAGTAGGGCAGAACCCAGTCGCGGCCGGGGCGGAGAGCGAAGGCGCTGCCCACCTGGCAGGCCTCGTGGCCCTGGCCGGTGATAGCGAAGGGGGCGCGGCCCTGGCGGTTCAAGATAAACATGCGGTCGCCCAGGATTCGGGCGACCAGCATCTTGTAGTACATGTCGCGGAGCCGGTCATCGCTCAGCCCCACCGGCTCACCGATGCCTCTGGCTCGAGCGGAGGCCTCCTTCAGGCGTGCCATAAACCTCCCCTCGCCGTGCATGGCCCCAGAAGGAGCCCTGCCTTTAAATTATACCGTACCCTTCGCGCCTGCGCTCAGGGCAGCTCGATTTGCGCCTCATCCCCCACCTGCACGCCCTTCTCGGCGGCCAGGCCAGCCCGCACCTCCAGAACGTACTTTGCCTCGCCGCTGGGATTGTAGCGTTTCAACTGCGGGTCAGGGACGCCCGGCTCAGGTTGGGCCGCCTGGATATCAACGACCCGGCCCTCGGCCGAGATCCAGATGATGTCGATAGAGATGAGCATGTCCTTCATCCAGAACCCATGGAGGCCGGGCTCCGGGAAGACGAAGAGCATGCCGCGGTCGTCCGGCAGCGACTCGCGGCCTCCCAGGCCCCGGTAGAAGGCGTCGCCCTCGGGCACCTCGGCTTGCGCCGCCAGCGACCCGATGCGTACGAAGGCGAGGCCGGGCTCGCGTGTGGCGACGGCATTCTTGGAAGAGCCGCCGCAGGCAGCGCCGAAGAGAACAGCCGTAGCCAGCACCACGATGGCGAGAAAGCCCCTCACGCCCTGGGCCTCCGGTTGCACAATATGGCTATAATATATGATGGAGCTGAAGAATAATTATGCCCTCCAAGACCCTGAAATCTCTGGCCGATGTCCTGGACTCTAGCACCGAGGAGGGCGCCCTCTACGAGAAGCTGGAGGGCGGTCGGGTGCGCTGCTACGCCTGCGGCCACCGCTGCCTGATCCTGGACGGCCTGCGCGGCATCTGCAAGGTGCGCTTCAATGAGGGCGGCGTCCTCCGGGTGCCGACGGGCTACACGGCTGCCCTGAACTGCGACCCCACGGAGAAGAAGCCTTTCTTCCATGTGCTGCCCGGGTCGCAGACGCTGACCTTCGGCATGCTGGGCTGCGACTACCACTGCCCCTTCTGTCAGAACTGGCTCAGCTCGCAGGCCCTGCGCGACCCGGCGGCGGGCAGCGGCGCCATGCGCATCAGCGCCGAGGAGATGATAGCACTCGCCCGCCGCCACGGCGCCCGCCTCATCGGCAGTTCCTACAACGAACCCCTCATCACCGCCGAGTGGGCGGTGGAGGTCTTTCGCCTCGCCCGTCCCGAGGGGTTCCGCACCCTCTTCGTCTCCAACGGCAACGCCACCCGCGAGGCCCTGGAGTACCTGCGGCCGTGGCTAGATTGCTACAAGATCGACCTCAAGTCCATGTCACAGAAGAACTACCGGCAAGTGGGGGGACGCCTGGAGAACGTCCTGGACACCATCAGGATGGCCCGGGAGATGGGGTTCTGGACAGAGGTGGTGACCCTGGTGGTCCCCGGCTGGAACGACTCAGAGGGGGAACTGAGGGAGGCGGCGCGCTTCCTGGCCTCGGTGTCGCCGGACATCCCCTGGCACGTCACCGCCTTCCACAAGGAGTACAAGATGACGGACGCGGCCAACACGTCGGTGGCCACCCTGCTGCGGGCGGCGGCCATCGGCCGCGAGGAGGGTGTGCGTTTCGTCTATGCCGGCAACCTGCCCGGCTCCGTCGGCCCCTACGAGAACACCTACTGCCCGCAGTGCGGCACCCTTCTGGTGGAGCGCTACGGCTACCACATCGCCCAGTACACCCTGGAGCCCGGCGGTCGCTGCCCCTCCTGCTCGGCCCTCATCCCAGGGGTCTGGGACTAGGCCCTTCCAGCCTCAGCGACCCTCCGCTGCTTCTCGCGCGAGGCCGCCTGCGCATTGTGCAGCCGAATCGCCTCGCTGGACGCGGCAGCATAGGCCCAGGCGCGGAACGCTCGCGGGCCTCGCCGCGCCTGGGCCTCCTACCGACGCTCCTGGGTGCAGACCTCCTCAGGGCGGCGACCAACCCCTCCTCTTGCTGAGCAGGCGCGTCGCCGGCCATGGGGCGTGAGCTGAGAAACGCTTCCTACTTCCTGAGGCGCGCCTGCAACTCCTCGACGGGGATGGCGGGCAGGGTCATGATCTGGATAGTGCCGCGGGCACCCAGCTCCAGGGAGATGCGGGCCACGGTCTCATTGTTGGGAGCCTCCACGACGTTGACGAAGTCGTAGGGGCCCAGGACTGCCCACTGGCCCACCACCTTGGCCCCCATGGATTCAATCTCCTTGTTCACCTCCTGAATACGGGATGGATTGTCCTTGACCGTCTTCCGCCCCTCGTCCGTGAGGGTGCTGAGCAGGATGTAGGTGGCCAAAAGAGTCCTCCTTTCTCCACAAGCCCTGTACGTCGGCAACTGCTGGCCGGCGACAGGCACGCCCTCCCTGCCAGCGAGGCCCGCCAGCAAAGACGTGGCAGCACCCCGCCTTGGGTATGAGATAGGCGTATGATACGCCGTCGCGCCTGCCTGTCAATGGTGTAACCTGCACTTTGTCCTGTTGACGCCGGATGCCAAAGTGAATAACATTGTGCCGAATTGCGCAATTAGACGGGGGATTCTTGGGGCCCGGAGTACCCACTGAGGGTAGCCCTTAGGAGAGGGCAATGCCTATCGACATCCCGGAGGTCGTTATCGACCGGCTCCCCATCTACGCGCGTGCCCTGAAGCTGCTGGAAAGGGACGGGCGAGAGGTGGTGAGCTCCTACGAGCTAGGGGAGCAGTTGGGGGTCACGCCGGCCCAGATCCGGAAGGACCTGAGCTACTTCGGCCGCTTCGGCAAGCAGGGCCGAGGCTACAACGTGCATCGCCTTCTGAGCGAGCTGCGACAGATCCTGGGCCTGGAACAGCAGTGGACGCTGGCGCTCGTAGGTGTGGGGAACCTGGGGCGGGCCATTCTCACCTACGGCGGCTTTGCCCCAGAAGGCTTCAACATTGTGGAGGCCTTCGACGCCAGTCCGGAGATCGTGGGCCAGCGCGTGGGCCAGGTCGTGGTTCGTGACATCAAGGAGTTACCGGATGTCCTCCGCTGCTCGCCGGTAGACATCGGCATCGTGGCCGTGCCTGCGGCCGCAGCCCAGGGGGTTATCGATACCCTGGTCTCCTGCGGCACCAAGGCTATCCTCAACTACGCCCCCATCGCCGCCCGCGTGCACCGGGACATCCGCATGCGCTACATCGACCCGGTGCTGGCCCTCCAGAGCATGACCTTCTACCTGAAAAGCGAGAAGTGAGCGCCGGACAAACAGGGCGGACCGCGGCGGCAAAGGTGAAGGCCAGGCTTGAGCCTGGCCTTCTGCTTCGATCCGTCCGCCCTCAATAGCTAGCGACCAGGGACTCCTCCTCGGTGGGAAGGCTGCGCTTGATGACTTCCAGGTGCTCCAGGGCGGCGCCAGCGCCTACGGCGACGCAGTCCATGGGGTTCTCGGCCACCTGGCAGGGCACTCCTGTCTCCTGAGTGAGAAGGAGGTCCAAGTGCCGCAGCAACGAACCGCCGCCCGTCAGCACGATACCCCGGTCGATGACATCGGAGGCCAGCTCGGGAGGCGTGCGTTCCAGGACAGAGCGCACCGTCTGGACAATGCTGGCGAGACAATCCTGCACCGCCTGCGTCGCCTCCTGAGAGGAGACCACCACTGTCTTGGGCAGGCCTGAGATCTGGTCGCGACCGCGCACCTCCATGGTCAGCTCCTCTTCCAGGGGTAGGGCGCTGCCGATGGTCATCTTCACCTCCTCCGCCGTGCGGTCGCCGATGATGAGGTTGTGGCGGCGCTTGATGTAGGCGGCGATGGCATCGTCCATGCGGTCACCGGCCACCCGCACCGACTCGCTGACCACGATGCCGTACATGGAGATGACGGCGGCTTCGGTGCGGCCGCCGCCGATGTCGACGATCATGTTGCCGCTGGGCGAACCCACGGGAATGCGGGCGCCGATGGCAGCGGCCAGAGGCTCCGGTATGAGGTGAGCCGGCCGCCGCGCCCCCGCCTGCTCCGCCGCGTCCCGCACCGCCCGCTGCTCGACGCTGGTGACACCCGCCGGGATGCAGACCATGACCTCTGGCTTGATGAGGTTAAAGCGTCCCACGGTCTTGGTGATGAAGTAGCGCAGCATGGCCTCTGTGATCAGGTAGTCGGCTATGACGCCGTCGCGCATGGGCCTGATGACGGAGATGCTGCTGGGCGTGCGCCCGATCATCGTCCGAGCCTCCGCGCCTACCGCCACCACCGTGTTGTCCCGGATAGCCAGGGCCACCACAGCCGGCTCGTTGATGACGATGCCTCGCCCCTTCACATACACAAGGACGTTAGCTGTTCCCAGGTCTACGCCCAGCCTCTTTGCCAGCATGTTCCCTCCCGAGAAGGGCCCAGGCCCGCCTTCGGGCCCCGCCCTGCTAGACGCGCTGTATTACGGCCCCCAGACGCCGCAGCTTTTGGTCCAGGGCCTCGTACCCCCGGTCCAGGTGGTAGATGTCCGAGATCTCCGTCCGCCCCTGAGCTGCCAGCCCGGCCAGGACGAGGGCGGCGCCGGCCCGTATGTCCAGGGCCCGTACGCTGGCCCCGATGAGGGGCGTGGGGCCGCTGACGACGGCTGTGGTGCCGGAGGTGACCACCTCAGCCCCCATCTTGCGCAGCTCACCCACATAAAGCAACCGGTTATCGAAGACGCGCTCATAGATGAAGCTGACACCCTGGGCCTGCGTGAGGAGGACAGACATGGGAGCCTGGAGATCAGTGGCCAGGCCCGGGTAAGGGACCGCCTGTGCATTGACGGCACGCAGGGGGCCGCGGCGCCGCACCCTGAGCCCCACCTCCGTCTCCTCCACCTCTACGCCGGACTCCCGCAGCTTCCAGATGAGGGCGTCCAGGTGTGATGCCAGGCCCTCCTCTATCTCGACCTCGCCCTCCGTGATGGCAGCGGCGATGGCGAAGGTGCCGGCCTCGATGCGGTCGGGAATGACGCGATGGCTGGTCCCGTGCAGGCCCTGCACCCCCTCTATCTGTATGGTATGGCCGCCGGCACCGCAGATGCGGGCACCCATGGCGTTCAACATCTCGGCCAGGCTGGCGACTTCCGGTTCGGCGGCAGCGTTGACGATGACGGTGGTGCCTTCGGCCAGGGTAGCCGCCATCATCAGGTTCTGGGTGCCGAGGACGCTGGGGTAGTCCATGAAGACACGCGATCCCCGCAGACGTGGGGCGCGGGCGACGAACTTGTCGCCCTCACGGCGGACATCGGCGCCCAGGATGGCGAACCCCGAGAGATGCACGTCTAGAGGCCGGAGGCCGATGATGTCGCCGCCGGGGGGGCAGCAGGCTGCCTCTCCAAAACGGGCCAGGAGAGGCCCCATGACCAGGAAGCTGGCTCGCAGGTTGCTAGCCAGCTCGCTGGGGGCGGCCAAGGTCTGCAGCTCGCCGGAGTTGAGGCGCAGGACCCCCGTCGAGATGCGCTCCACCTTCGTACCCAGCGCCTGCATTATGTCGAGCATGAAGCGGACATCGCCGATGTCGGGCACGTTCTCCAAGTAGCAGTCGTCGCTCGTTAGAAGGGTAGCAGCCAGGGTATGGACGGCGGCATTCTTGTTGCCGCTGACCCGCACGGTGCCCTGCAACCGGTGGCCACCCTCGATGAGAAAGCGCTCGCTCGTCACGCTGCTACCTCGTTATTGTCACGTGGAGAATACAAGGGGGCGAGTTGCGACGCAAGGTATCAGGGGGAGGCGCCGCCGATAGAGACGCTAGCCTCCGGCTGGCTGGCCAGGGCCGGGCCGCGGCCCGCCGGGACGCGGTGGGCCGCCAGGGCGGCGACGACGGCGCTCGACCACCTTGAGGCGGGCCAGGGCGCGCTCCACGGCGGCCCGCGCCAGGTCCACGTCGGTACCGCGAGCTGCCAGCCGCTCTTCGGCGCGGCGGCGGGCTTGCTCCGCCCGCTCCACGTCGACCTCCTCGGCGCGCTCGGCGGCATCGGCCAGGACCACCACCCGGTTCTCCCTCACCTCCACAAAGCCACCGGTAATGGCCATCTCGACCTCCTCGCCGCCCTTCCGGATGACGACCACGCCGGGGACAAGCATGGTCAGGAAGGCGGCGTGGCGGGGGAGGACGGCGAACTGGCCCTCGGCGCCCGGGGCGATGATCTCGTCTACCTCCTTCTCGGAGTAGACAACCCGCTCGGCGGTGACGATGTCGATGTCCAGTTTAGGCATGATCTGTCACGCTCTGGCCTCGGCCTCCATCTTCTCGGCCTGCTCCCTGGCCTCCTCGATCTGGCCCACCATGTAGAAGGCCTGCTCCGGCAGGTCGTCGTGCTTGCCCTCCAGGATCTCCTTGAAGCCACGCACCGTGTCCCGGATAGAGACGTAGCGGCCCTCGCGGCCCGTGAAGCCCTCGGCCACGAACATGGGCTGGGAGAGGAAGCGCTGGATGCGGCGCGCCCGCGCCACGGTCAGCTTGTCCTCATCGGACAGCTCCTCCACACCCAGGATGGCGATGATGTCCTGGAGATCCTTATAGCGCTGGAGGACGGCCTGCACGCCCCGGGCCACCTGGTAGTGCTCCTCCCCGACGACATGTGGGTCCAGGATGCGGGAGAAGGAGGTCAGGGGGTCCATGGCCGGGTACAGCCCCTGTTCCATGATGGCGCGCTCCAGAGCGATGACGGCGTCCAGGTGTCCGAAGGTGGTGGCCACCCCCGGGTCGGTGTAGTCGTCGGCGGGGACGTAGATGGCCTGGAAGGAGGTGATGGAGCCCTTCTTGGTGGAAGTGATGCGCTCCTCCAGCTCCCCCATCTCGGTGGCCAGGGTGGGCTGGTAGCCCACCGCCGAAGGCATCCGGCCCAGGAGGGCGGAGACCTCCATGCCCGCCAGCGTGTAGCGGTAGATGTTGTCGATGAAGATGAGGACGTCCTGGCCCTCCACATCCCGGAAGTACTCGGCCATGGTAAGGCCGGTGAGGCCGACGCGCAGGCGCACCCCCGGCGGCTCGTTCATCTGGCCGAAGACCATCACCGTCTTCTCCAGGACGCCGGAGGCCTTCATCTCGTACCAGAGGTCGTTGCCCTCGCGGGAGCGCTCGCCCACGCCAGCGAAGACGGAGGTGCCGCCGTGCTCGGTGGCGATGTTGCGGATGAGCTCCTGGATAATGACGGTCTTGCCAACGCCGGCGCCGCCGTAGGCCCCCACCTTGCCGCCGCGCGTGAAGGGGGCTATGAGATCGATGACCTTAAGGCCCGTCTCCAAGACCTGGGCCTGGGTCTCCTGCTCCTCCAGCGTGGGAGAGGGCCGGTGGATGGGCCAGCGATCCGTCGCCTTGACCTCACCCAACTGGTCCAGGGGCTCCCCTAGCAGGTTGAAGAGGCGGCCCAAAGTACCCGGACCTACGGGCACTGCGATAGAGTGTCCCGTGTCCACGACTTGGGCACCGCGGCGGAGGCCGTCGGTGCTCATCATGGCCAGGCAGCGCACCAGGTTGTTGCCCAGGTGCTGCTGCACCTCGGCCACCAGGGTGCCGCCGTCCATGCTGATTTCGACGGCGTTGTAGATGGTCGGCAGCTCGTCGGGCGGGAACTCCACGTCCACCACGGTACCGATGACCTGTGCTACTTTACCCTTAGCCATGAGAGCCTCCCACGGTTCCTAGTTCCTACGTCCCCAGCCCAACGGACCCGCCGACGATGTCCAGTAGTTCCTTGGTGATCTGCTCCTGGCGGACCTTGTTGTAGGTCAGGGTGAGGTCCTGGATCATCTCGTAGGCGGCGTCGGTGGCGTTGCGCATGGCTACCATGCGGGCCGACTGCTCGCTGGCCGAGAGCTCCAGCACCGCCTCGTACACTATCATCTCCACATAGCGCGGGAGCAGCTCGCCCAGCACCTCCGGCCGCGCCGGCTCGTATATGTAGTCGACGAGCCTGAGGTCCTCTCGGGGCGGTAGCTCCACGGGCAGGAGCTGCCGCACCTCGGGCCGCTGTGTGACCGTGTTGATGAAGAGCGGGTAGATCAGGAACACCCGGTCAACCTGCCCCGCCACGTAGTCGTCCATGACCAGGCGGGCGATGGGCCGTGTGTCCTCGTAGGAAGGATAGTCCCCCAGTCTGGTAAACTCGCCCGCAATAGGATAGCCCGCGCGGGCGAAGAAGTCACGGCCCTTGCGTCCGACGCAGACCAAGCGCACACGGGCCTCGCCCTGCTCCAGGGCGAAGGCGGCGGCACGACGGTTCAGGTTGGCGTTGAGCCCCCCGCAGAGGCCTCTATCCGGCGTGATGAGGATGATAGCGACCTCCCGCACCTCGCGGCGCTCCAGGAGGGGGTGCAGGGCCTCTACCTGGAGACTCTCCAGGCTCTCCGCCAGGTCAGCCAGCATCCCCCGCACCTTGTCGGCGTAGGGGCGGGCGGTCAGGGCCCGCATCTGGGCGCGCCGCATCTTTGATGCCGCCACCAGCTCCATGGCCTTGGTGATCTTGGCCGTGCTGGAGACAGAGCGGATGCGACGCCGGATCTGGCGGATGGTAGCCATCAGCCGACCCTCCAGAGCCCTGCGCGCATGTTCCTGGTCACGCCTTGGGGTTCAGCCACCTCCCCAGCTCCTCCATGCTAGTACGGTACGTTTTCTTTAAACTCCCGGATGGCGGCCTTAAGGGCCTCCTCCGTCTCCGGGACGATCTCCAGCTTCTCATCAATGCTGCCGCCGATCTCCGGGTGGTTGCTGGCCATGAACTTGTGGAAGGCGGCCTCGAAGTCCCGCACCCGGGTCACCTCAACGTCGTCCAGGTACCCGTTCCCCACGGCGTAGAGAATCTCCACTTGCCGGTGGAGGGGCATGGGATCGAACTGAGGTTGCTTAAGGAGCTCCGTGATGCGCTGTCCGCGCTCCAGTTGGCGGCGGGTGGCGGGGTCCAGCTCGGCGGTGCCGAACTGGGCGAAGGCCTGCAACTCCCGGTACTGGGCCAGGTCCAGGCGCAGCCGGCCCGCCACCTGGCGCATGGCCCGGCGCTGCGCCGAGC
>Ga0315277_10003548_pt1 | contig 21113 bp, 18 predicted proteins | sample YL17G05_15_MG_FD_203695 | JGI IMG/M metagenome (GOLD analysis project Ga0315277, IMG submission 203695) | Sediment microbial communities from Yellowstone Lake, YNP, Wyoming, USA - YL17G05_15 | ecosystem: Environmental > Aquatic > Freshwater > Lake > Sediment | place: USA: Wyoming | collected... | reverse complement strand
CGCTACAGCCTTTTCGGAGTAGTAGGTGATGTTTTTGATCGACACGATGACCGTGATTCCCAACAGGATCGCCAGGAAGCTGGTGAGCAATTGGCTCTTGCGCTCGAAAATCTCACGCAAGACTAAGGTTCGCAATCGCATGGTTCCTGGCCTCCTACTAATGACAATTGCAGTTGGGGCCGCAACTCGATTGCGCCTCCTTGACCTTGGCCTCGATCTGGCCCTTAGTCACCGCCCCTACGAAACGGGCGACCGGAGCGCCGGGCGGCGTCACCAGCAGGGTGACAGCGGCGGGGGTCCGGGGATCAACCTGAAGAGCCTTGAGGAATGAGTGCTCAGTCTCGTCCGTGGGATTGAGCACTACGATCTCCGTCCCTCGATTATACTGCGGGTCGGCCTTGAACGCTTCGACGCCCTGCATCGCCTCCTGATTGAACTGCGTCTTGCCATTCTGCACGCAGAGCAGGATCGAATGCCGGTCCTGGATCGCTCTCATGCACTTGGCCGTGCATGGGCTGACGAATGCCTGTTGGAGTTGCGCCTCGTCAAACTTCTTTGGGAAAGCACGAGTGGCAGCCCCGGTGGGCGCGATAGCCAACACCAGCGGCATGGGAGCCCCGCGCACCCCGAACTTATCCAAAATCGGCTTTTCGGCGGGGTCCGCCACGCTGATCGCCATCGAGTCGGCCCGGTCTGTCAGTTTCGCCATCGCCGTCTGAAAGGCGCCGTTCATAGCAGCGGTGTGCGCGTCTTGACCAGCGTAGAAGAAGATGAACAGATACTTGTTGTCCTTGGCCGCTTTCTCGATGGCGACGGCTCCGGGGCTAGCAGCAGCGGGGGTGCTCTGCTCGGCGGCTGGCGGTGCGGCCATGCTCGTGCGAGCCATCATCAACAAGCCCAACGCCACCAGCAATACCACCACCACTGATGCCTTCGTCTTCAGTGTCTTCGACATGCTTCCTCTCCTGATACTGGGTCCATAGAAAACTCCCTTGGGCATGGGTTGAACCGCCGCCCGTCTACTTGGAGTCCCGTGTATAGCATATATTCGTCCTAGCGCATATAGGGCCAGCACAGATTTGTTACGATTTCTTTCAAGGCGGGCGGTAGCGGGTGGGGGGTGCGGGAACCTACAAAAAACCCGCACTTGCCAGGCAAGAAAAATCTCGACGGATTCCTGGCCTGAAAACTCCAGCGCCCAACTGAACATACGGCCTCCGCCGCAGACGCGGTGACCGCCTCCCACGGTTGGCCGTTCACCTGTCCGTCAATTGCTCAACGGAAAACCGATGAAAGGCTCGCGGCTACTGGTCGATCTCCCGATTAGCTTGATCGCGAGAGCGTTCAGGGCTGTGTCTCGCGCCACTGGGCGGCGAAGGCTTGCCGTCACGCTGAGAGGAACGCAACTGAGCGGCCAGGTTGCTGGGTACGGCAAAGGCGATGCCCTGATAGCCACCGCTCCTCGATGCAATGGCGGTTGTGATTCCGACGACTTCGCCAGCCAGGTTCACCAGAGGACCGCCGGAGCTGCCCGGATTGATCGCCGCATCGGTCTGTAGGAGCCGTGCGCTTCCAGCCGAATCCAGAGAGCGGCCCTTGGCGCTGATGATGCCGGCGCTAACGGTCTGCTCCAACTCGAACGGGCTGCCGATGGCAAGCACCCAATCGCCGATCTCCAACTTGTCCGAGTCACCCATGTGTGCTGCCGGAAGTGGCGTCTTGCATTGCACCCGCAACACGGCCAAATCCAAGCCGGCATCGGTCCTCTCGATTGTCGCTGGGAATTGCCGTCCATCGGCGAGTCTGACGACCAGTTCGTCCGCGCCTTCGACGACATGGTTGTTCGTCAGCACGATCCCTTTGGCGTCAATCACTACGCCGGACCCGAGCACTGGCTCCGATTCGTTCTCGGAATGCTGCCAGTCAGAGCCCTCTTCACCAGCAGTATGCCCGAGACCCGGCCATGCGAAATGCTCGTCGCTATCGGCACTACCGGCTGTCTGCACCCTGTTGGAACTCTTGATGACGACAACTGCCGACAGGACTCGTTTCGCTGCCGTCCGAAAGGCTTCTGAGAGGTTTTCCGCCTTGCCGGCCTCTGTCTTTCCAACCATGTTTTCCCAGCCGGTGAAGGACGCTGAGCCAGTCGCGCTCAGCACTGCAATGCCGGCCCACATGATGCCCGCAACCGCCACGGCCAGCAACGATGCCCACCGCAATCGAGACGAGGCTTGTCTAGGTACGTTTTCTGCGTCCAGGCTCATCATTCGTCTCCAGTTGCTTGCCGTGCGCGTTCCCGTACCGGGAAGCCAAAAGGACGGCCGTGCCTTGCCAGCGTTCGGCCAGCAAGGCACGGCGAAGGAGGCACCTCCGTCCCAGCCGCGGGTGATACCCCACAGCAATAAGTGACGTTTACGAAGGCGGACAACAGCCGCCGGTGTGCTTGATCTCCGCCGCCCGTGCCAGGTCAGCCTGAATCTGTGGCACTTCCGAGAAGCAGGTGGCCAAGCATGATAGCAGCTTCTTATGAAACCCCGTCTGCGCCGGTGTGAGGGAGTAGTAGCACCAAAGCCCCGACTTGCGGACTCGTGCGAGTCCCGACTTTCGCAGGTAGGCCAGGTGTCGCGAGATTCTTGGCTGCGGCACCTGAAGGATGTCAACGATGTCCCCGACGCAGAACTCCTTCTCGTGCAAGAGGCAGAGAATCCGTAACCGTGTGCGGTCGGAAAACGCCCGGAACATCAGGTCAATGCTATTGGATACCTCGGTCTGCTGCATGTTACCACCTCGGCCAAACAAGAAGCACATGGTCACGCTGCGGCATGGGTCTTTCGCCCGGACTTCTCGGATACGATCGCCCCGCGATCCAGCCTGAGTGTCCTCTTCGCACGCTCCGCCGCCCGAGGGTCGTGCGTCACCATGACAACAGTCCGACCCTCGCGGTTGACCTCCTCAAGGAAGTCGATCACTTGGCGGCTCGTTTCCGGGTCCAGGTTGCCTGTCGGCTCGTCGGCGAGGATAACGCCGGGGTCATTGGCCAGCATCCGGGCCAGGGCCACTCGTTGCTGCTGTCCGACGCTGAGTTCACACGGCTTGTGGTGCATCCGGTCGGACAGCCCCACGCGGGCCAGTAGCTCTTCTGCTCGAACTTGCTGAGATGCGCCGTCGCTGCCCACCAAGAACAGCGGCACCTGGACGTTCTCAATGGCCGAAAGGTACGGCACAAGGTTGAACGTCTGGAAGACGAAGCCAACCTTCTGTTTCCGCAATTCAGCACGGGCATTGGCATCGAGGTCGTAGATCGACTGGTCGTCCAAAAGCACCCGGCCACCAGAGGGCGAAAGCATTCCGCCGAGCATCAAGAGCAGGGTGCTCTTGCCGCTGCCACTCGGCCCGACGATGGAAACGAAGTCTCCTTCGGGGATTTCGGCGCTGGCCTCATTTAGGGCCGTCACCATTTGTCCACGATGACGGTAAGTTTTGCTGACGTTTTCCATTCTCAACATGATGAATCAGACCTCCTGGAACGTGGCGCAAGGGTCAAGCCGGGCCGCACGCCGGGCTGGAAAGTAACTGGCCACCAGCGCTAGCGCCACGGAGATGCCAACCGCCAGCACGGCCAACAGCGGCATGGGAAGCACAATGACGCCCGCCAACTTCGGGCCAAGGATCACCGCCAGGATCGTGCCGATCACGTAACCGCCGATCCCACCGGCCACACCCAGAATCAACGCCTTGAGCAAGAATATCCGCAGCACCAACCCGGAGTTGGCCCCCAACGCCATCAGGGTGCCGATCTCCCGCCGCCGCTCGAAAACGTTGGCGTACATGTAGTTCGCAATGCTCGCCCCGCCCACGAAGACGATTATCACCAGGAACATGAGCGAGAGGTTCGACATCATGCGGTTGATCCTGATCTGCGCGTCGGCGATCTGGGTGATCGTCACCACCTTGGCATCGGGCAGTAGGCGATTCACCTTCTCCACCAGGCCCTTGGAGATCTCCTGGCAGCAGCCGATCACTTCGATGGCGTTGATGACCGGCCCCTTCTTCGACAAGTCCTGAACGACGTGCAGGTGGGCGAAGACCCGCGAGTCATCCACGGTGCCGGTCTGCGGCAGGACCGCGGTGACGCTGAAGGTCTTGCCCAACACCTCCAACTTGTCGGCCTCCTTGAGCCCGAGCTTGCCGGCCACGTCGGCACCCACCAGGACTTCGTTGTCTTCCAAGGTCTCGATGACCCGCTTGCGAGCGAGCGTCTTCTTGTCCTCCGATCCCATCATGCCCACCGAAGCCCCGCAACCGATGGGCCGCGAGAAGATGCCCGCGCCGCCCCACGCGGCCTTGGCCTGGAACTCGCTCTTGGGCAGGATGCCGGTGAGCGTGAAGCTCTTGCCTTGCAGTTCAACCGGCATCGAAAGCTTCGGAGAGAGGTTGTCGAGCCCCGCCAGGTCCGACATCGCCAGTTGCGTGACGTATTCCTCGGGGATCGTCTCGCCCTGCATGTCGGCCGCGTAGTAGTCCTGCAACGTGGACGACTTGGGGAGCACCAGCACGTTCGCCCCCAGGGAGTCCATCTCCAACGCTACAGCCTTTTCGGAGTAGTAGGTGATGTTTTTGATCGACACGATGACCGTGATTCCCAACAGGATCGCCAGGAAGCTGGTGAGCAATTGGCTCTTGCGCTCGAAAATCTCACGCAAGACGAGTGTTCGCAGTTTCATAGAACAAGGCTCCTATTTCTTGGGTCCGCAGCCGCCAGGCCCGCACTTCCCGCCCGCGCAGGGGTCTGACTGGGCTGTCTGAAGCTTCGCTACAAGTTGCTCCTTTGTGACGGCACCCTCAAACTTGCCAACGACGGAGCCCGGTGGGGCCAGAAAGACGGTAACTGAAGTGCCGGCCCGAGGATCAACTTGGAGGTCGTGGAGAAACGAGGCTTCGGCCGGATCGGCAGGGTCTATGGACACAATCTCTGTCGCTCCGGCAAAGCGAGCATCGGCGGCAAAGTCCGCCACTCCCTGTTGTAGCGATACCTGCCGGACATACGGTGAACGGCTCTGAACGGAGAGCAAAACGAGTTTGCGTGCTTGTAGAGCCTTCAGGCAACTCGCTGTCCCTGGACTGACAAAGGCTTGAAACAACTGCTTCTCGTCAAACTTGAGCGGGAAGCCCTTGGTAATGGCTCCATTGGGGGCAAGTGCCAACACGAGCGGCACGGGGGAGCGGTCAATGCCGAACTTGGCGACCATCGTTTTCTCAGCCGGGTCCGACACATTGATGGCCACCGATTCAGCTCTGTCGGCAACCTTGCTCATCGCCGATTGGAAGATGCTCCACATGGCGCTGGTTTGCTGGCTCTTCTCCTTCCAGAAGAAGACGAACAGGTATTTGTCTGCGCCGGCGGCTTGCTGGATGGCACCCATGCCTTTGCTGGCGGTTTGCTGCGCTGGCTCTTGCGCCCGATAGGGCGACTGCGCCAAAGCGTTGGAAGCACCAGCTACCACCGCAATCGCGGCGACTGCGAGGAAGGACAACTTCCGTGTCACGAGAGACTCCTTTCGTAAGAATGAATACCGAACGAAATCGGAACCGTTGAACAGGACGAGATTCCATCCGGCGGATACTTCCGTGTGATTGGGAATGGTTCTACTTCTTCGGGCCGCAGCCACCGGGACCGCAACCACCCGGCCCGCAACCGGTGTTGGCTTTGCTGAGCAGTTCGATGAGGGCGTCTTTGTTGGTCGCTCCTTCAAACTTGCCGATGGCTTGTCCGGGTGGGGCAACGAAGACAGTGGTGGCTTCCGCTATATCGGACGAGACTTTAAGATCGGTCAAGAAACCGGCTTCCTTCTTGTCAGTCGGGTCCAGGGTAACGATCTCGGTCGCGCTGGCAAATCGTGTGTCCGCCTTGAAATCGCGAACGCCTTGCATCGCGGCATCGTTGGATTTTGTCTTGTCGTTCTGGACGCACACGAACACCAGTTTGCCATCCTGGAGCGACTTCATCACTTTCTCCGTGCCTGGCGTGGCGAAGGCGTCCAGGAGTTGTTGTTCCTCGAACTTAGTCGGGAAGCCACCGGTAATGGCACCGTTGGGGGCCATCGCCAAAACCAGAGGCATCGGAGCGCGGCTCAGGTCGAGTTTCTCCACGACGGCTTTCTCGGAAGCGTCCCCGATGTTCACCGCCACCGACTGAGCGCGGTCGGCCACCCTTTCCATCGCCCTGTCGAAGACCTTGCGCATGGCGAGTGTCTGTTCGTCGTCCGCCTTCGAGAAGAACACGAACAGGTATTTGCCGGCATCAGCCGCCTGTTTGATCGCGGCCATCCCTTTACCCGATCCGCCGGTAGGGTCGGCCGACGAAGTCTTCGGCCGATCGTTCGCCTCACGGGCTTGAGCGCCGCCCGATTCCGCCACGCTGCTTCCGCAGCCCGTGAGGGCAACGCCCATAAGACCGGCGGCAAACAGCGCCAATCCAACGGCAACAAGGCTCGAACACTTCATGGGATGCTTCTCCTCTCAATCAGCGTGGGAAGCCTCGGCTCTGCGAACCGCGCGGAGACGAGGCTTCAGCAAGAACGACCTCAAAAGGGCGTCCTCCCGACGCCCACCATATTCGACATGGCGTATATTCTACTTCATATTCGTCCGGCCGCATATAGCAGCTTGAGCCATTTTTGCCGTCCTGGCCCCCGCGCCGGGGGGCATGACCATCCCTGGTCCTTTGTCGCCCCGCAGCACCTCCCGCTCGCCGTGCGATGCCCGCCGCTCTCAGATACGTCAGCGGGATCACGGCACCTTTGCTGTTTCCGCTTCCTTCGCAGTCGTCTCTAGTTCTTCTTCCTTCGGGCGGTCGATCACGAATCCTCCGGCGCTTCCTCGCTGGTTGTACGAGTTGTCTTGAACGCCACAGCCATATTGGTCTTTGCCGCCGTAATCGACCACGAAGCTGAAATTGCCTCCGCAGGCGGGCTGAGGATGGTAGGAAACGCGGGGTGAGGCATACCCTTGCCCCTGCCCCGAGTACACGTCATTTCCGTCGTAGTCGAAGAGGATGCCGAGCCCCGCCTGCGCGCCGGAACCTTGGGTGTGCTGGCCGGCGGCCTCGTAACGGTCATTGCCCGCGAAGTCGCAGAGGACGCCGACCGACAAGTCCCAGGCAAAGCCCAGGCCCATCGTGGTGCCGCCATAGGTGTCGTCGCCCGCATCATCGAAGCAAAATCCCAGTGAATAGTGGCAGCCGAATCCGCACGCATATCGTTGAAAGACGGGTTCCGTCCGCTTCCCTCCGTTGAATTCGTTTTGCGTGCTGCCGAGGCGTCGGTCGTTTCCACCAAAGTCACGGGCCAAGCCCACGCCGAACCAATAGCCGCCACCGTGCGCCATGTAATCGTACTCATACTGGTCGTCACCGCCGCCATCCAAGAGCACGCCGATGCCGCCGTTGCCGACTTGCCGCAGGCCAGCGCCCACGCCCTGCCCCCAGCCCTCGTAACCCGGCGTGTCCGGCTTGAACGAGTTCAGATAGAGTCCGCCAAGAGTGTAGTGGTCCTTCCCTGCGAGATCATCGAGCAGTCCGAACCCCAACGGGCCTCCAAACCCTTGGCCCCACATGCCGGCATGGTAGCGATCATTTCCTTCACGGTCGATCAGGACTCCTATTCCACCCACCGCCTGGCCCTGGACGCGACGAATCCCCGCATACACGTCGTTGCCCGCGCAATCCACGAGGATACCCACGCCGCCAAGGGCTGATCCTTGGGCCACGTCCCGCGCTCGATACACGTCGTTGCCATCCAACTCCAGCAGCATCGAAACACCCAACACCGCACCGCCTTGGGCACCCGGTTTCGTAGCGATGTAGGTATCGTTGCCCGCCAGATCAATCACCACCAGCACCGGCCGCTCAGGCGAGACGGTTCCCTCCCGGTACTCGTCGTCCCCGCCTAAGTCGATGACTGCGCACACGCCGGCCATCTTGTCCAGTTCGTAGACGTTCTTGCCTTTCCCGCCGATGAGGATGTCGCCCGCTTCCGTGTTGACCTCTCGCACAATGGTCCCGGTAACGCCTTCCACGATGACGTTGCCATCCTCTGGCAATTTGCGGAGTTGCTCCAACAACCGCACGTCGGTCAAGGGCACAAGAGCGCGGGCGGCAGCACACATGAAGGAACGGTCCATTTTCTCCAACAGGCCCAACAGGCGGCGTCCGCTTCCGCGATCCGACAGAGTATGTCCAACCTGGTTCTGTTCCGTCAGCACCGGATGAAGTCGTTGCTGCAAGTCGCTACGCTCGGCAGGAGTGAGAGGCGCGAGCGCGGCCAGATACGCCGTCCGCGCCTGCGTCACAGCCCGCTTGACCGCATTGAGGGCGTCTTCCGGGGATGCCACTTCAACGGCGGATGGGGCCGGTAACGTCTTCAGGTCCAGTTTTTCGGCGGCCTTGTCCAGGACTTGTCCGACTCCCGAACCGCTGGCCAGCACTGACTGATGCAACTTCCGGGTGAACTGCTCCGCTTCAGCCGTGGCCTTGGCCGGATTGCGATACAGCTTGTCGTACCAACTCAGCCGGGCGTTGCCTGAGAGTTCGGACCAACCACGGCCGTCGGCCGTGTTATTGAGCGTTGTCGCCGTGTAACTGGCAAACTGAGCGAACTTGGCTTCAATCCCGCGCTGCTTCAGACCCTCCTTGATCTCATTTTCCAAGAGGGAGATTATCCCTGGAGCGAGCGGACAGCCGACCGATCGCGTGGTTTGAGCGACTTGCGCATTTTCCGCCGAACCGCCGCCGTCAGCGCCAAGCAGGCTGCCGGAGCCAGCCAGCCCACAGATCGCAGACAAGAGGATGACCGCCCTATCCCACAACCTGCGTCGCAATCGCACCGAGTCGTGCATGGTCCACCTCATCGTTCGTGTCAATCACTTGTTGCAGCAGTTGAAGCTCTGGCAACAGGCCGAATGATTCGTTACGCCGCCTATTGGCTGGGCATCCTGACGGCCGCACAGGACCGCCTGTAGTCGCTCGGCTCCGATCGGAGCTTCAATCAGCCACGGGATAATCGACGCCCTGGCCGCAAGTGTCTCTGTGACCTCACGGATGTATGGCGATTCGTGCCGCTTTCGGGCCAGGAGGACCGGATCGTGGACTGTCAGCGGCGCGAGGCTCTGATTGATGACCCAGGCAAAAGGCCGGATGCCGGCCCGCACGAGGTCTTGTTGCAGTCTGGCAGCCTCATGGACCGGCGTGGCCTCGGGAAGCGTCACGATCAGTACGCGAGTGAACTGCGGATCACGCAGGCGCGGCAGCAAATCGCGAACGGCCGTAGGCATCTCCGTCGCCTGCCGCGATAGCTCCCGATGGTATGCAAGCGCGGCATCCAGCAGGAGGATCGTGTGCCCGGTCGGGGCCGTATCGAGTATCACGTAGCTGTCTTCTCCGGCGTCCACGGCTTGTGCGAACGCTCGGAACACCGCGATTTCTTCGGTACACGGCGACCGCAAGTCCTCCTCCAGCATTGCCCGTCCTTGAGAATCGAGAGCGGCTCCCGCCGTTGCCATGACCTCGGCCCGATATGCCGCGGTCTCTGTCTCGGGGTCGATGCGGCTGACGGTCAGTCCGACCAGACTCTCGCGAATAGCGTTGTGGAGGTGGGCCGCCGGGTCCGTAGTCGTCAAGTGGACCCGATGGCCGCGTCGGGCCAGTTCGACGGCGACCGCCGCGGCTACGGTGGTCTTCCCTACGCCTCCCTTGCCCATCGCCAAGACCACTCCTCTGCCCGGCAAGGCGATTTCATCAACTACCTTCATCAACGTGGTTGGCAAGGTTGCGGCTGCGACGTGCTCCGGCCTCGGCTCGTCCGAGACTGCCCAACCGTCTGCCTGGAAGAATTCTCTCAGGGCAGCCACCCCCAGGAGCTTATGCGCTGTCAATGGCAGCCCAGCGCGCGGAAAGGCAGTGAGTGTTTCGGGGATTGCCGACAAGGCGTCCCGACCACGACACTCCAGAGCAGCGGCGACCGGATCGTCAGACGCCAACGCACGGAAGATGCCATTGAGAACTAGATGCTGATTACTCACCCCGAGCAACGCCAGCTCTCGGCTGCACCTGGCCGCTTCGGTCAAGGCGGACGAATCGGGACGGCTGACAAGGACCAGTGTTGTCAACGCCGCATTGGACAGGGCCGCAACTGTCGCCCCGTACAACTCGCGCTGCTTTTGCAGCCCGGCAAGCGGCCCCAAACATGAAGTGCCCGTGGTATTGGCCTGAATGAATCCACTCCAGGCCGATGGGAGCGAGAGCAAGCGCAAGGTATGCCCGGTTGGCGCGGTATCGAAGACAATATGATCGAATTCGGTCGTTGCCCTGGCGTCGCCCAAAAGGCGGGAGAATTCGTCGAAGGCGGCGATCTCAACCGTGCAAGAGCCCGAAAGTTGCTCCTCGATGCTGGCTACGGCAGCCGCGGGCAACACGCCGCGGTACGGCCCGACGACCCTCGCGCGGTACTCTCGGGCTGCCTCTTCGGGATCAACGTTGAGGGCGAACAGTCTGGGGACTTCAGGCACGGGCGTGGGGCTGTTGCCCAACGTGACGCCGAGCACCTCGTCCAGATTGGATGCCGGGTCCGTGCTCACCAAGAGTACCCGTGCCCCACGGTCGGCCAACGCGATGGCCGTGGCGCAAGCTAACGTAATCTTTCCCACGCCGCCCTTGCCGGTAAAGAACAGGTTCCGAGTCGCCTTTTCGAGATAGTCCATCGCGCCGTTGCCTTCCTGTGCTCACCCACAGCATCCACTTCCTCCGCAACACTCTCCTCCACGGTCTTGCGGGAGCGAACCGCGGCCCCCGGCTGTCAACTGCGCGAAAAACGATGGTCGGGTGCGGCCCACCGGTTGCTGAACTGAAATTCCGGTGAAGGCGATCAACTCCCCTCGCGATGGATAGACCCCTTGGCTGACGACTTGACCATCGACCAGTAGGAGAGGCAGACATGCTGTGCCGACCTTGGCGAGCATCTGCTCCACAACCTGGTTCTTCGCAAACGCGCCGGGCTCTTGGGCGAGATTGAACCGTTCAACGCGAACCCCTTGCGACTTGAGCCAATTGACATCTGCCGCAAAGCGCGTCAATGCCGGGTCCACTCTGGGACCGCAGACGCCTGTCGGGCAGCACATCGCGGGATCGAAAACCTGAAGCATCGTCATGGAAATGTCTCCCCTTACATAACGAACCGTCTGTTGGCCCTGCCAGGGCGAGAACCTTCGTCACTTCGCTGCACGCCAACGCGCAGAGTCGCCGGCCGCTGAGCGGCCATATATGCGGCTAGGCGTATTTATAGCATATATGCGGCTACGTGCATATAGCAGCTTGAGATTTTCGTCGAACAGGCCCTCCGGCCGTTACCGGCCGGGTGCAGACGCTCACGGAACCGAAGTTCACGTGACGGACGGCGGGAAACCGCGACGGCCTTCGCGTACCCTGTTACGCGGTATCGCGCCGCCGTGCCAGGAAGAAACGCGGCGAAACGGCCTCACTGCCCGATAACGGGACCGGTGCTGGGGCCGGGGGCATACGCCTGCGGGCCGGACAACACTTGGGGCGAGCTGCCTCCACAAGAACTGCAACCAGGACCGCACCCACCCGACGGCGCGCCGGGAGTCGTGGCCGCCGCTGCCGGTTGGCTATACATCGGCGAAGGGGCACCCATCCCGTCGTAAATGGGTGACACTGGCGTTGAAACCGGACCATTTCGCCAAGGGCAGCACCGACGCGACTGGCAACCGGGGCCACCGGCGGTGAGTATCGCAACAATCGTCAGGACAAAGAGCCTCTTCATGCCTCGCATCTCCCAGGCGTATACGGTATCGACCGATCCCACGACTCCGCGGGTACGTCAAGTCCTGCCATTGCCGCCTGCGCGGCCCGGTGGGGCCTCCGTCATATTCGCAAAGGCGGATGTATACCTGATATTCGGGTGCCCGCATATAGCAACTTGAGTCTTTTGCCAGGTCCGTGGCCGCTTTGGCGGCTGCCCAACCCGTACCGCGCTGGTTTACGTCGGGTGGCCTTGACCCAGCGGTGCGAAATCAGTAGAATCAGAATATCCTGAATCCGCTGACCAGCGTGGAGGATGCTCGTGGACAAAGCCAAGGGCAAGAAGTGCTGTGCTTCGACCGGCGACGCCAAGGTGTCGCACCAGATCGAAGCCATCATCACGATTGACGAACGAGGGCAAATGGTGCTGCCCAAGGAAGCCCGAGCGAGAGCCGGCATCCGGGCCGGCGACAAGCTGGCCCTGGTGGGCTGGCGCAAGGGGGACCGCGTGTGCTGTTTCTCGCTAATTAAGGTGGACGAGATGGCGGAGACCATCGGGGACTTGATGAACTCGCTGATGGCGGCCTCTTCCGAATCCGGGAAGTAAACCGACGAGCGTTCGGCTGGTGAAGCCAGGCGAAATACGAAGGAGAGTGCAATGGATCGTGAAATTGTGGATGTCGTTCGCAGCCGTTATGGGTCGGTCGCCAAGAGCGATCTTTCGAGCCGACATGAAGGCGTTCGCGCGGTGGCCGAAGCGTTCGGCTATTCGCCGGAGCAATTGGCCTCCATCCCTGCCGAGGCCAACATGGGCCTGTCCTGCGGCAATCCCACCGCTTTTGCCGGCCTAAAGCCAGGGGAAGTCGCGGTTGATCTGGGCTGCGGCGGCGGGCTGGACGTGTTCCTGGCGGCGGCGAAGGTCGGTCCTACCGGCAGGGCCATCGGCATCGACATGACTCCCGAAATGATCGAGCGTGCCCGCCAGAACGCGGCCAAGGGTGCGGGCGGGAAAACGATCACGAACGTCGAGTTCCACTTGGCAACCATCGACAAGCTGCCATTGCCCGACGCTTCCGTGGATTGCGTCATCAGCAATTGCGTCATCAACCTGGTTCCCGACAAGCGCGCCGTCTTCCGGGAGATTGCCCGTGTGCTCAAGCCTGGCGGCCGTTTGGCCGTGAGCGACATTGTGCTGAAGAAGCCGCTGCCCCCGGAACTGGCCGCCGATCTGGCTGCCTATGTCGGATGCCTTGCGGGCGCTATCGGCGTGGAGGACTACCGAAGCGGTTTGCAGGAGGCAGGTTTCAGCCAAATGGAGATTGTGGACACAGGTGCCGATCTGAACGCTTACGCCAAGGTGGAACCGCAAACCGGATGCTGCTGCTCAAGCCCGACACTACCAGTCGTGGAGCCCGCCGCAGCAGGGTGCTGCTCACCGCCGCCCGCCTCCCCGCAGGACGCCGCGTTCCATACCCGCATGACCGATCTCTGCTCGCGCCATGACTTCAACGAGTACGCGGCGAGCGTGAAAATATACGCAATCAAGCAGTAAGGCCGTTTGCGGGCCTTCCAGATGCGCGCCAATACCAGGCGATGGTGATGGCGCAGGGAAACAAAACGACCCTTCACAGGCATAGGTGCAAGGGCCTGCGAAGGGTCGTTGGGCAAACCCCGGAGTTCGGTGTCTGCTTTGACCAGGCGTCACCGCTCTCGTTGAAGGAGGCAGGGTCATCCTTTTCATCGGCCGTTGCGAATGATCTTGTCCGAGAAAAGTGGCGCAACCACCAGCACCTTTATCCTACCAATTACCCGGTTTGCCTCCCTTCCGCTCCAGTGCGGAGTTGCCTGCAATCAGCGGCGTCCGCACCTCGCATTCGCCCGTCTTGGCAGCCCCCTCCAGGGCAGGGGAACGACGATGTTGCGGACGAGTGGTAAAGGCAACGCTCGTGTAGCAGCGTGAGCACCCGGCAATTGGCCGGTCTGCTGCCCAACAGAATCAGGCAGAAAGGCTACGCTTGCATACGCTGAGGCGTCGCGGCTGCGCTGTGTCGCTACTGTTTCGGCGGGAACCCTTCAAGGATCGCCAAGACGCAGCTCGACGGCCGGACGAACTTGCAGGTCATCTGGCTTTCATCGTTGTCGCCCAAGATCGTCAACGTCTGGCAGGCGATTCTCAAGACCGCTCCGTGCTCGTTCAGGCTCGGCTTGCCGTTGGAGCTTCTCGCGTGCTTGGGGGCGATCGTCAGGAGGTTTGCGAGACTGCGCAAGCAGCCACGGGATGGCCAGAATGAAGCTCACGACGCACCACACAACAACAAATACGAGGGCGAACAGAATTGTACTGCCCACTGGCGTGGCAAGAAAATGGGTCTTGCCATCAATGGGGTTGCTCGCCAGGTGAAGGATTCGTCGTGTGACGAGCTGGCTCAAAATGGCCGCAATGACGATTGACGCCACGGATACAAAGGACAAGTAGTAATCCATCAATTGTTCCCTCCGGGACACCGGTCGCTCCGTCGCAGTCGCGCCGTCTCGCTACTGCTTCAGCGTCACCGGGGAGCCATCGAGGATCGCCAAGATGGAACTGGACGGACGGCTGAACTTCCAGGTCATTTGGCTTCCATCGTTGTCGTCCGAGATCGTCAATGTCTGGCAAACCATTCCCACAACCGCTCCATGTTCGTTCAGGATTGGCCCACCGCTGGAGCCTTGCGCGTAATCGGCGGTAATCGTCAGAACGTTTATCGGCGTCTCGCCCATGAGCCGAGTCCGGTATCGCCCGCTGACGATGCCCTGGGTGAACGCGAAGAAGCCATTCTCCGTTCCCATGTAGTTCATCAGCGGGTGAGAGAGGCAATATACGGTCGCTCCCACGGGAACGCTCCTTGCCAGAGGCAGTGGCGTCAGGTCGGTCGCCTCGACCTTCAGCAGAGCGGCATCGTTGAGTCGGTCAGCCGCGAGCACGGCCTTGATCGGGAAGACTCGACCGTCGCTAGTCATCACGCCGACGGCCTTCATGTCCCGGAACGCTTCGAGCACATGCGCGTTCGAGACGATCAGCCCGTCCTTGTGGATCACGAAGCCGCTGGCGAAAACCGGCTGAGAGGGATGCCGCTTCTTCGTCTTGGGGATCGCACCAATAATCACGGCCCCCGCGCGAGCCCGAGCGTAGACCGTCTCGGCGTCGAGCTTCTCCCCAGGGTCCGGCAGTACGGCCACAGCATAGGTCTTGTTCGCCTCGGCCTGCTGGGCAAGTTCGCTGGGCGACGGAATTCCCGGCCCGCTCGCCAGCCGTCCCAGTTCGGCATTGAAGCGATTGATGATCGCCTCGGGGCTGTCGAACTGGTCCTCCGGCGCACCCTTAGCCACCGTAGCGGCCCGGCCCGCGGGTTCTGGCGCTGAGTAAGCGATCCCAGCGAAAACTGCGCAGACGACGAGCACTGCCAGGATTCCACACGTCCAGAGACCGCAAGCGGAGACTTTCGATGCGCTGAGCATGTCATCTTTCCTTATGGGGCATAGGATACCCCGAGTGGTGGGGTTGGGTGGGAATGTATCTGCCTAAACGAATATAACACGCATTCGACTGTTTTCATAGGGCGACTCGGGCGACAACGGCGGTCTCTGCCCGGCCGATAGGGGAGTGCTCAGGAGCCGTCTTCACGCCTTGCGGACGCACCGGGCGAGTCTGTTACCCGGACCTCGTTGGCCACGCTCAGGACACCCGCAACGCGCTGACAAGAGGATGTTGCCAGTTGTTGGTGGTAGAACCCCAACCCTCGACCGGCGTGTTGCAATGTAAGACCATCCGCACGGGACACCTGCTCGACGCTCCGCTACTCCGCCGTCACGGCGACACGGAAGCCCAGGGTCAGGTTGCGGTTCTCGGGCTGGCTCCCGCTGCGGCTCGCGGATCGGCAGCCCCTTGTGCAGTTGAACCAGCCGCCGCCACGATACACACGTTCTTCGCCAGTTGAAGGCCCCCCTGGATCGTTCGTCGGCGACTTCGCATAGTATTCCGCGTCGTACCAGTCCGCGCACCACTCCCAAACATTTCCGTGCATGTCGTACAAACCAAATGCGTTCCGCAAGAAGCTCCCAGCAGGCGACGTATGAGTATAACCGTCGCTGGCTTGGATCACGCCCTTCAACTCGGGGAATTGCGCCTCGAACGCCGCGTCAGCCACGTTCCCTGCCTTCGCCGATCCTTCGGAGTCATTGCCGTGAGAGTAGCGTGTTGTAGTACCTGCTCGGCACGCATACTCCCACTCCGCCTCCGTCGGCAGACGGTAAGTTTTGCCCTCCTTGCGACTCAGCCATTTGCAGAACTCCATTGCATCATTCCAACTCACGTTCACAACCGGGTGGGCATCTGACTGGGCGAATCCCGTATTCCGCCACGAATACTTCTCGTTCATCTTGAACTCCTTCGTGTCGCGGTTCCAGCCAAAAGCGCCCTGGAAGCCGGTCCCCTTTTCCGCATCCGTCGCGTAGCCCGTCGCCTCCACGAACCATCGGAACTGTTCGACCGTCACCTCGTACTGCCCAAGATAGAATGGATTGGCGATCGTAACCTTGTGGACTGGCTTCTCGTCATCGAGGCCCATGTCGTCCCCCATGACGAAAGACCCCGCTGGAATCCACACCATCTCCAGCTTCATGCCGCCGCCCAACTCGATGGTTTTCTGAACCGGCACGGCTAAAGCTTTGCCCGCATTCTGTTGTTCTGAGGGCGGCCGGGTTCCACAACCGGCAGCCAACGTGATGGTGATCCCCGCAACACAGCAAATGATCCAGTTCTTCACGACGAACTCCATTCCTTCGGTTGGATGACGGTCGGCGGCGATGATTGCCCGCGCGCTACGAACCGAGTTCCCGGCTCATTCGATAACCTCTCCCCACCAGGGGTGTTTGAGTGTGATGTCGTCAGTCTCCGAGCGATTGATCCGTCCATATCGGGCAAAGAAGCCAAGTCTCCACGGCTGGAGCTTCAGTTTCACCCGTTTGCCGACCGGCCAGGAGAAGGCCGGCGTATTCTGCTGATTTCTCATGCTGAACAGATACACGGCGATTTTCGGCTCGGTGAGCGTCCCGCTGTGGACCTGCAAGTCGGTCAGGTCGAGTGTGAAGATGTGGTGGGCATAGGGCATTTGGCCAGCCCGCGGGGCCGCCGATTTCGCGGCAATGGTCCCGCTGACGGTCAACTCGCGGCCCGCCGGAGGCGGGCCGTCGGCCGGTTTGCGCGACTGCTTGAGCGTCATGTCGAGCAGTTTCCAGTCGCCGACGGCCAGTTCGCGCGCGGCAAACTGCCAGACGACGACCTTCTTGCCGTCCAGGCGGTCTTCGCCTTGGGCCAACTCGCGGCTGAGCATCCCGCGCGTGGCATACGCCCCGTCGTCGTTCCGCAGGATCGTGTCCACGGGGCGATTCAGCGCGAAGCTCAGTTGCTCGGCCAACCCAGCCGCATGACCCCAGTTCATCATTTCCAGCGAATAGATGTTGGCGAAGCTGTCGCCCAGCAATAGGACTTCGGCGGCCGGCTCGGGCCGCCACGGCTCTCCTGCTGCGTTGGTCACCGGGCGGATCGTTACGACCTCCTCGCCGAAAACGCTCTGGTTCGGGCGCAGTTTGAGCATCATTGCGATGTCGCCGAAGTTCTTGACTTCCTTGGTTCTCTGACGCCAATCGCCATCCACAGCAGTCGCGCCCAACGCGATCCTCTCTTCGATGAACCGGGCCAGTTCCGTCGCGGCCAACTCCATCGCCTCGGGTCGCCAGTGGGTGTCGGTGGCCTGATAGACCGCATTGCCGGAACGGTCGCGGTAATGGGCCAGCGCATCGGTCACGTCGCAGATTAGCACGCCCTCCGCCTCAAGCTCATCGAGGAACTGCCGGTACGACGGATTGCGCACACTCGTCCGCCGGCCTTCATAGCGCGAGGAGAACTTTTCAGGGTGGATAGTGGCCTTGTCAGGCGTTGGCATGAGCACCAACCGGATACTTCGCTCGGCAAGCTGCCGGTGGAACTGGAGGATCGCCGCGCGCGGGTCGGGCTGTGGGGCCGGCCGCCATTGCGTGCCGCTATCGGCCCGCCGGGTCATGTGCCGCGGGTTCAAGAATCCAGGACCGGTGCAATAGTCGATGCCCGGCCGATAGAACAGCCACCCTTGGCGGCCAACATAGCCCTTCTCGTTGCCACTGCCGGCGTAGACCAGGAGTTCTTGGGCCGGAGGCAAGACGAACTGGGTCAGGAACGACTCGGCCTTCAGGTCCTTCTCGTACTTGTCGATGGCCTGCAAGAGCACTGCGTTGCCACGAAACGTCTTCGCGATCCAGCCCCCGTTATGCTCACGGCAGGCCGCCGCGGCGCGAGGCAAGGCGTCGAAGATGTCGCAGCACTGCGGCCAGGCGTTTTCCCGCTGGCCATCCGCGTGCCGCCGCATCTCGCAATGCGTCTGCACGGCCGGAACCGCGAAGAGCGTGAACAGCCCGACCACGAAAAGCGTCCACTTCACGCCAAGGCCGATTTCGGTGTGACCGATTTCAAGCTTGGCTTGCTCTTCGCGGGTCTGGGGTTTAGGTCGTTCGGTCATCGGTCTACGACAGCAATATCGCCATTAGAAGATGAAGTAGATGAAGGGGTTGAACTCTTGCGTGGTCATGGTCACGATCGCCAGCCAGAAAACCGCCGTGATCCACAGGGCCTTCTTCCAGGTGATCTTGCGAGTGAAGTCCCATGTCTGCGGGCAGAACCAGACGACGATTGCCGCCAGCAGCATCGAAACCACGTAGAACGGCTGATAGATCAGCCCACCGATTAGCCCCGCGCCTGATTGCGGCGTCGTCAGTCCCAACATGCTTCGGCAGTATTCCACAGCCGCGGGCAAATCGGCGGCGCGGAAGAACACCCAGGTGAAGCAGACGATCACGAACGTAACCGCCATCTTCGCGAAGCCCGGAAGCCGTTCATAGACCGTGTGCTCTCCGCCGAGCCGCTCCAGGATCAGCATCAGTCCGTGGATCGCGCCCCAGATCACGAAGTTCCACGAGGCCCCATGCCATAGCCCGCCGAGGAGCATCACCAACGCCAAGTTGATGTACGTTCGCACGGGGCCTTTGCGATTGCCGCCGAGCGGATAGTAGAGGTTGTCGCGGAGCCAGGTCGAAAGGCTCAAGTGCCAGCGCCGCCAGAATTCCGTGATCGACTGGCTGAGGTAGGGCGAATCGAAGTTCTTGGCGAACATGAAGCCCATCATCAGCCCCAGGCCGATCGCCATGTCGCTGTAAGCGCTGAAGTCGAAATATATCTGAAAGGCGTAAGCGACCACGCCGACCCACGAGTCGATGCAGCCGATCGAGCCGGCGTCGAACGCCATGTCGGCCACTTTCCCGCACGGATTGGCCAGTAGAATCTTCTTGCCGAGGCCCAGGCCCAGAAAGGCGACGCCGCGGGCGAACTTCTCGATCGTGTGCGTCCGCTCACGAAGCTGATCGGCCACGTCCCGGAAGCGGACGATCGGCCCGGCCACAAGCTGCGGAAACATCGCCACGTAGCACCAATAGTCGATCGGATTGCGGATCGCCTGGGCGTCGCCGCGATAAACGTCGATCGCATAGCTCATCGACTGGAACGTGTAGAAACTGATGCCCAGAGGCAGCGTCACCTTGAGCACGCTTTCAAGGCCCATGCTGGTCAGGCCGAGCGACTCCACGAGGGCCGTGTAGTTGAACGTGACGAAGTTCGCGTACTTGAAGAACCCCAACAACGAGAGGTTCGAGATCATGGAGATCGCAAGCACCCAGCGCTGAAGCTTGGTCCGAGGTTGGCCGGGCGGCAACACCGGGATCGGGTCGCGCCACGTCGAGGGCCGCAACTGACCGGCCAGCGCCAACCCGCAGAGGTAGTCGATAAGCGTCGAAGCGAACATCAGCACCACAAACAGCGGATTCGCCCAGCCGTAGAAAACGTAGCTGACGGCCGTGAGCGTCAAGTGCTTGAGCCATCGCGGGCTGAGGTAGTACAGCACCAGCGAGGCGGGCAGAAAGTAGAACAGAAACAGGTGCGAACTGAAAACCATGACGCCCTCTGGGGTCCGCTGCAATGCAATGCGCGGGGTGAGTTATTCATCCTCGGCGCTATGCCGCGCGCCCATGAACTCGGTGCCCCGCTTGATGATGTCACCCTCGAAGGTCACATCCGCTGTGCTGATGAATGAGTCTCGCTTGCAGTTCCTCGATGGATCGGCACATCCGCCGGCCCGCGGATTCCCAACTTCACGCGATTGCCGCGAATCTTCAGCACAGTCACTTCGATGTCGTGGCCGATAATCAGGCGTTCTCCTGTCTTCCGAGTGATGACCAGCATATCGCTCCTCCTGATTGAACTTGATTCTCCCTTGCCAAACGCCCTCCGTTGTCTTGTCACACGAAGGGACGGGCGCAGAGCCGGCTACGGCGATCAGAACAATTACGCCACGCCGACGCTGGCAGCCGCGGACGTTAGAGAGAATCAGAGAAGGAGCCTGCAAAGCAGGATGCAGTTCCCGGCAGAGGTGGGGCACCTTGCAGCCCATGCCGAGACTGACGAGCGGAAGCCAGCGGCACTTGAGCCGCTCAAGATGCTTCCCGCATGAAAGAGAGGCCGGGACTCGCGCGTCACCTTGGCGCGATGCTGGGTTGAACGGCGAACCACCAACGGCCGTTTCGCATTCGAGGTGGCCGGGCAACAGCAACAGCCGTTGGGAGTCTTGGTAGTCCCCGCGGCCAGCCCGTTGAAGTCAATGCTTTGGACGCCAGCTTGCAGAAGTGGATTCTGGGGTCCGCCAGGGCTCACGACCAGAACTTCGCTTGGGCTCGGGCAATGTGTCTCGCCCGATCCGAGAGCCACGGAGCAACAGCAACAACTCGTGAAGACACACGGCAAGGACAGCGGGACCATCGTGAGTCTGACCAGGGCTCCGAAGAATGACTTCCTGATCGAAAGCATGGCACCATCCATTGCCACAGGGGTCTTGCGGTTCCACGAGTCTCACGGGTCGGGCACCGGCGGCGTCAGCCGGCCAGCAGGCTCGCACGACGACGCGGCTTGGCAATCCACCATGCCATGTCTACCCCTGGCATTGTACACTATATGCGGAGGCACGCATATATCAGTTTGAGCCGCATCTGATCGGCGAGGCGAACGGAATCAGCCACCAGCAGGGGGCTGTCAAACAGTCGCACGCCGGTTCCGTGCCGCGAATCAACGCTTTCCCTCATTGGGCAAGGGTGAGTTGGCTTGTCCGTTGGCGAATTAAGCCGT
>Ga0315277_10003547_pt1 | contig 21121 bp, 20 predicted proteins | sample YL17G05_15_MG_FD_203695 | JGI IMG/M metagenome (GOLD analysis project Ga0315277, IMG submission 203695) | Sediment microbial communities from Yellowstone Lake, YNP, Wyoming, USA - YL17G05_15 | ecosystem: Environmental > Aquatic > Freshwater > Lake > Sediment | place: USA: Wyoming | collected... | reverse complement strand
CAACATGGACGCATCTAGGGACTGGGGTTACGCTCCTGAGTACGTCGAGGTCATGTGGAGGATGCTCCAGCAGAAGAAGCCTGGGGACTATGTGATCGGGACAGGTGAGGCTCATTCTGTGAAGGAGTTCATCGATGTCGCCTTCAGTTATGCCGGCCTGGACCCGAAGAAACACATCACGATCGACAAGCGTTACTATAGGCCCACGGAGGTCGAGTACCTCGTCGCAGACGCCTCGAAGGCCAAGAGGGAGCTCGGGTTCGAGGCGAAGATTCGGTTCAACGACCTCGTGAAGATCATGGTCGATGCGGACATGCGCGCGGTCGGGTTGAAGCCTGTGGGCGAAGGGGACAAGCTCCTCGCGAAGAAGTCCCCGAATCGATGGTGGAGAGCGGACTAGGGTAGATTGCAGCATACTCGAAGGTTGAGTTGGACGATTTGACCGTTATGAACAACACGACGATTGAGGTCGAGAGGAAGCTGGTCCGAAGAATGGTCGGCAAGGACTCGATGACACTGAGCGCGAGTGGCTTTTCGCCAAACGGCGAGAGGCTCGTGGGATGAGAGAATACTGTGGTCTACAACTAGCCCGACGAATCGTCTGAACAAGATTCGGAGTCAGCCGATCTGTATTGGAGATAGGGCGTTTCTCAGCCGATGCTCCTCCCACCGAGCATGGATCCCGAGAATCACTATCCGCCAGGCAGGAAGCCCTGTCAGAGAGGGCGATTGCCTGCCCCTGCTCGGGATGAGAGACGGATGGATCTCTCGGTCCTCTCTGATCCGATAGAATGGACGGAACGCAAGAACTCAATTTCTCAGGTGTATGCTCCGGAAGGAATGGAATCTCGCTACGTAGAGAACATTGGCCAGATGATTTGACCAAACGCACTGGGTTTATCAACTGCTATTGTGGACCGAAAGAATCATCCTGAAGATGTCCATATCAAGACCATTGCCAAATCTGGAAGCGAGGACGGTCCGTAATGTCTCTTTTATAGGACTCGCCCAGGCTATCGCGTTGCTCCTGAGCGTGGTCAGTATGGCTTTACTCGCGCGCATTTTGACGCCAGAGGATTTTGGAATTGTTGCTCTCGGTATGGTCTTCTTGGGTTTGTTTCTTAGCTTTCAGGATTTTGGTGTCGCGCCAGCGATAATTCAAAGAGACAGCAGAATCGACGACTCAATCTCTGTTGGACTTAGCCTTCGGTGGATCATTGCCGTATTGCTCTTCTTGTGCATTGTCGGCTTGTCCCCATTGTTTGCAGTCTTCTTCGGCAATCCCTCCGTTCCTTTTGTTCTGACAGTTTTCTCGTTGAACCTGTTCGTTCTTACATTCGGATTCTCTTCGCAGACCTTGCTCACTAGATCCCTCAGTTTCCGGCCCCTTGCTTATGCGGTTATCGTACAGTCTCTCTTGTTTGCAGCATTGTCTATTGTTTTGGCATATGCGGGCTTCTCGTATTGGAGCCTTGTAATTGGCTCCATAATTGGGAATGTTGCCTACGTCGCCGTTTTGAGATTCCAGGAGAGACGGAGATTCAAACCAAAAATCGACATTTCGCTAATGAAGGAACTATTGGGGTTTGGGAAACACCTGTTAGTCACATGGCTTATGGTTTTTGTCATATTCAACATCGATCAAATTGTAGTCGCGAGAGTGCTCGGGGTGACTGTACTGGGATTCTACTTCATCGGTATCAGATTCGGCAGAGCGATTGGGGAGCAAATCGCCGGTGTGGTCAACAGGGTTCTCTTTCCAACTATGGCACGACTCAAGGACAATGTCGGGCATCTCAGGATTGGCTACACGCAGTCTTTGAGAGTGATAGCTATTGTGACTGTCCCTCTCAGTCTGGGGCTGTCCGCGTTGTCTCCATTAGTTGTGGATGTGGTTCTTGGTCCCTCATGGATTCTTGCAGTTGTGCCGTTGTCAATGCTATCGATTCAAGGCCTTCTCAACGCTCTAATTACACCCGCTTCGAATGTGTTGATTTCGATTGGAAAACCAAAATACATATCAATCCAGTCTACCGTGCAAGCAATAGCAATTGCGGTTGCCATATATCCAGTAGCACTTGAGTATGGTATCAATGGGGTAAGCGTGTTGACAACCGTGTTGTCTATGGGCGTTTTGGCATACTATCTGCTAGTCTTTTCACGAATATTCAGAGTCAGCCTATGGGAGATCTCTGAACCACTAGTCCCTTCGTTACTGAGCGGAGTCACCATGGCTGTTCTAATCCTCATTCTGGTGCACAGTCTTCCTCACACGACAACCACTCTCATAGCATTTGCTGCAATAGGTCTGGTTCTCTACGTAGCATTGCTCCACGTCTTGAGCAAAGGAAGAGACGTCCGTGGCATTGTCGGACTCCTTAAGAGATTGTATTCTGATCGCGTGACCCCATGAGCGTCGATTGTGGCTGAGGCTCTGTTAGATTCGAGCTTAGGGTCACGAGTCATGCTTGTCTCCTGGCTCGTTAGCTTGATTAGGTATCGAGTACCTTTGAGGGACGAAGACTCTTTAAGGGCGGATTCATTTAACAGTGAATCCAAAATGTCACCCTTGATACAAGTCCTAAAGAGGGGGGTAACCGAGCCATAGCGAATCAGAGAGCGTGAATCGATGAAATTAGGCAGCTATCTAAAGGGCAAGAGAATACTAATCACGGGTGGGACAGGTAGTTTTGGCCATCAGATAGTTTCTCGGCTTGTTGAATTCGATCCTGACAAAATCATCATCTTTAGCCGGGATGAAGAAAAGCAGTATCGAATGCAGAATGAACTAGAAGACAACAAAGACCTCCTCGAATTCGTCATTGGTGATGTGCGCAATTTTGACCGAATCTGTGAAGCTATGAAGGGGGTCAATATTGTCTATCATGCCGCAGCCCTCAAGCAGGTTCCGAATTGCGAATATCATCCGTTTGAAGCGGTTCAAACGAATGTGATAGGAGCAGAGAACGTAAGACGTTCCGCGATTGAGAACTCCGTTGATGTGGTTGTCTCTATCAGCACGGACAAGGCAGTGAAACCTGTGAACACTATGGGCATGACAAAAGCACTTCAGGAGAGGATAATGCTTTGTAAGTCATCCGAAAAGGTCGCTACGAGATTTGTCTGTGTGCGGTATGGAAACGTAATAGGCAGCAGAGGAAGTGTTATCCCATATTTCAAGCAGAGAATCCTTGACGGCAAGTTTTTGCCAATTACTGACAAGAACATGACCAGATTCCTCATTACTCTTCCTGAGGCAATTGACCTTGTCTTCAAGGCTACAATGAAGGCAGAAACCATGCAGCTCTTCGTCAAGAAGATGCCTGCGTGCAAGCTGTTGGATCTCGCGAGAGTAATGGGCAAGTCCTTGTCTGGAAGGGATGACTACCCGGTTCGGATTGTCGGAATAAGACCCGGAGAGAAGATACATGAGGTGCTTGTGTCTGAGGAAGAAATGCGTCGTGTTGTTGAGAGTAGGACGCATTACGTCATCTATCCATATGGGAAACTAAACAAGGCGCAGCTAATAAGCAATCTAAGGGAGTACACTTCGGACGTCACCCACCTGCTGGACGAGAACGAGCTGGGCGAGTTGTTGAGACAAGAGAGATGGCTTTGAATGAGAGTTGGTGTGCTTGGATCAAGCGGGTTCATTGGCTCCACCATTTGTTCGAGTCTTGGTGATCAATGTTGCAGATTCGATGATAAGATGCACAGCTTGTTCGACGTCGCCTCCATGAAAGACTTCGTTAAGAACGCGGATATCATCTTTCACCTCGCTGGGAAGAATCGGGCACCAAACGATGAAATCTTTCGTGTCAACTTCCTCGGCACGACCAACCTACTCGAATCAATAAGGAGATACTCAGATTCCAGTGTGAGAATTGTCTTTGCTTCTTCTCTACAGGTATACGGATATTCCACAACTTCATCGCGCTTTCGAGAGACAGATTCCATAAAGCCACAGAGCATCTACGCTTTGTCGAAGTACCTTGCTGAGGTAGCCATCAAGAGTTACTATGAATACTACGGGCTCAAGAGCCTAGTGTTCAGGATCTCAAACGTGTATGGTGAAGGATGTCGGCCATTCTACAACTCGGTCATTTCGACATTTGCACATCAGATTGGCAAGAAAGAAGTCATCGAAATCGACGGGAGCGGCGAACAATCGAGAGATTTCATTCACGTCTCGGACGTCGTTGACGCGTTTAGAACGACACTCAATCACCGTTTTAACGGATTTGACATCCTGAATATCTGCACAGGAAGATCTGTAAGTGTTATAGATGTCATCGAGTTAATCAGAACAATAACCGACAGGAATTTCACTGTTCAGCACAGGAAGTTCCCCAGAGTTGTGGACTATGCAATCGGTGATCCCTCCAAGGCGATGGAGGTCTTGGGATGGCATGCCAAGGTAGGCTTAGAGGATGGCTTGAGAAGAATGATTGAAGGTGTGCGTTGATATGTTGAACCTGCGAGTAAAGGTCCTAGAGCGCCATTTGGATTATAGGGGCTGGTTGATAGAAGTTCTGAAGGATGACGAGATTGAGGGTGACATGAAGCAAGTCTACTTCTCGATCTCGAAACCTGGAGCCATCCGAGGTAATCACTTTCACAAACGGAAAGTTGAATGGTTTTCTGTAGTCAAGGGAACCGCAAGATTGGTTGCGAGGGATAACGATTCCGGAGAAGAGAGAGACTTGGCGCTCTCCGATGTAGATATCACCACGGTCAGAATTCCTCCGAACGTTCAGCACGCAATCCGAGCAGAAGGCACGGAGGACATGTATCTGATAGTTATCGCGGATGAGGTTTTCAATCCTCGGGATCCTGACACTTATGAAGCTCATCTTTTGTGAGATCCTATGTCAGATCCACGCATCTCGATAGTCGTCCTGAACATGAACGGCGCAGACGTTCTCAGGAATTGCCTGAGAAGCATCAAGGAAGTGGACTACGAGGACCTCAAGGTGGTCGTCGTTGACAACGGCTCCACAGACGGCTCTCAGAGGATAGTCCCAGACGAGTTCCCGCTCTTCCACCTGATAGAGAACGGCAGGAACCTGGGCGTTCCTGAGGCCCAGAACATAGGGATCAGGCATTGCCTGAACCTCGGGTCGGACTATGTGTTCGTCCTCAATAACGACCTGATCCTCGATAGGGAGGTCATCCGCGAGCTCCTGAAGTACTCTGCCGGTAGTGACATCGGCATCTCAGGACCAATCGTGTATTGGTTCCAGAAACCGACCGTCGTCCAATCAGCCGGGAGCATGATACGGTGGAACAAGGGGATCACCCACCAGATGTTCTCCGGGGAGACCCCCAATCAGATGCAGGATACCTACGACATCGACTACATCGGGCTCCCATTCGTGAAGGCCGAGGTATTTGACAAGGTCGGATTCTACGATCCCGCGTATTTCGCCTACTGGGAGGACGCTGATTTCTGCGCGAGGGTCAGGAGAGCCGGCTACAGGGTCATTTCGGTCTCGAGCGCGAAGATCTGGCACGAAGGCTCCCATACGACGAAGAAGATGAGCGGGTTCGCGACATATCACTTTGCGAAGAACAGGCTCAGATTTATGAAGAGGAACGCCACCAAGGCGCAGTATCGTGCGTTTCTTCTACGCTTCGCCCTTCTTCAATTCTGGCATGAGGCGCTGCTGCACTTGGTTCATCCTCAGGAGACGGGTGGTTTCGCCTCATTCCTCAGAGGAACCTTCGCGGGCATCACATCCCGCTCGAGATGATGACAGAATCGATAGAATCGCTGAGCGGAGGCTCCCTTGACGAATGGTCTCCTGGGCGAGTCCAGAGACGAACAATCGCTACGCGGTTTTCCTGTTCCCACTGCCTCTTGCCGTGGTCTCGAGACGGGCGAGCAACCTATCCCATGCTTCTTGCGAGGTCCATATGGCGCGTGTCTGGTCCGCAGCCCTGGCAACCATTGCCTTCTGCTATCCTCATCGGTGAGGAGCCTCTCCACAGCGGCTGCAAATGCAGGAAGCGCGCCCCTTAGATGCTCACCCAGGCAAGGGACAAGCATGGGCTCGACCTGACCAGATCGTTCGTCATACGCGACAGGATGATGGATGTGGGCACGGCACGCTCGGTCGGCGCCAAAGGGATACTTGTCCCGGAACCCGGGAATCTGTACAACATCAAGAAGGAGATTGGGAAGTCGACGACCAAACCCGACTTCAGGGCGGACGCTTTCATGCAGGCGGTTGACTGGATACTCGAGGGGTTTGACAAGAGAGACTGAGGAGTGCCCGCATGCCATCGATACATCCCCATGCAAATCGTCTTCCCGAGCCATTCGTAGCGATGATCTTGACATCCTTCACATCGCGCTTCACAGATTCCATCGCATCAAGGAAGACCTGAAGTCCTATTCATCTCTCATGCCGAGCAAGGATCAGCACTTGCCTTCCCCGATGGGGTATCCTGCCTCGAGGATAGTGATTTCCGTGATCCATGCCCGGCGGGAGGAGTGTCCACTTGTTAGCGATGGCTATCAGACTCTTCGAACCCGTACGCGTGAGGAGTTGAAACCGAGTCTCGCACACGCCTGAGAGAACCAATCCCTTGGTGCTACCCCTTCGATCACTGCCAATTTGCCGCTCCTGAACAGCCCTCGAAGGAGAATCTAGCCCATCATGACGGCTTCTGGGCCGTTCTGGCAGGCGGAGTATCGTTCCCTCGCTATGCGCAAGAAAAACGGGCGACGGGGCATAACGGAATAAACGCTATCCTCCCTCGCAATCAAGATTCCGCACCTGCTGTACTTAAGGGAATCGGCATATTATTCATATCAAAGAGATGAGGTTTCATGAGCATGAAACGCGTGAAGGTCAATATGGATCCGGCAGCGAGTTGCGGACTTCGGAGGAATGACTCATGAAGATCGCAGTCTTCCACAATTTGCCTTCAGGAGGAGCGAAGAGGACGCTCTGCAATCATGTCCGACGTCTGACGAAACTGGGCCATCTTGTCGATGTCTATGTTCCCTCGACTGCCGACGAGGAATTCCTATCACTTCGTAATGATGCCCATTCTCTCCGTGTCTTCCCAGCGAAGACGACGATTCTTGGCGGCGCTTGGTCGACAATCCGATATGTTCCGCTGGTGGGGGTATCCTTGTTTGATCTTGAGAGGACTGAGCGCGAGATTGCCGAAACGATTGATCGTGGTGACTATGACGTTGTCTTCAGCGAGCAAGATCGATTCACATCGTCTCCTTTTTTCCTTAAGTACGTGCGCAAACCGCTCGTCTATTATTGTCAGCAGCCTTCGAGAATCCAGGAGGCATCTATCGAGTGTGTTTATCGTGATACGGGATACAAGAACATTCAATCAGTATGGCAATCGATGTGGGCGTGGGCTTTTTCCAAGAGGTTGTTCGAGTTAGATAGACTGAATGCTTCTTTTGCGAATTACATTCTTGCGAACTCCTATTTCTCTAGAGAGTCTATTATGAGGGCATATGGTCTGAACTCCTCTGTTTCCTATCTTGGTGTCGACACGACACTGTTCAGGCCCATGGGATTGTCGAGAGAGAACCTAGTTCTCACGGTAGGCAGTTGCACCCCAGCCAAGGGATTTGACTTCATTGTGAAGTCCATTTCGCGAATCAATCCATCGACTCGCCCCAAATTGATTGTCGTGTCCAATTCCGTGGATTTGAAGTGGAGGAGCTACATAGAAGAGCTTGCCCGCAGACTCACTGTTGATGTCGAAATTCGCAGTATGATTGAAGATGAGGAGCTTGTCCAACTCTACAACACCGCAAAACTGGTCCTTTACGCACCATATCTCGAGCCCTTCGGATTGGTGCCCTTGGAGGCCATGGCGTGTGGCACTCCTGTTGTGGCAGTCAAAGAAGGAGGGGTAAGAGAGAGCATAGTCCACGATAGGAGCGGGATACTAGTAGACCGCAATGAGGAGATGTTTGCTAAGGCAACCGAGACTCTGTTGCGCGATTCACTAGGTCGAGAAGCGATTGCGCGAGGGGCAAGTAGAACCATTGTCGCGTCTTGGACATTGGAGGCTGCGGGAGACAGATTATATGGACATCTGTTGCGTGCCAAAGAATTCTGGAACGAAAAAACGGAGCAAGAAACGAAGAGGTTCAGTCCCCCCAGGGTCCACTACTAAGCGCAGCTAGTAATCTCATGTTTTCTTGTCAATCAGGGGGGATTAAGCCTCGTAGCCTTGCTCGAATCCTCTAAGGCTTGGTCCCTCTGGGCTCCTGCTCCATCCTCATCCGCCATCTTTCCCTCATCTTGATCTTCAGGCGTGACGCTGCGCGGACAGAAATCATTGTCCTTGCGCCCAGGATTTTCTGGACGTACTCGCGATTCCTCTCAGGATTGTATCTCTTGTCGGCAACCACCAGCCCGAATGGCTGTACCCTTTTCAGAACCCTGACGAGGTCCGACGAATCCCCCGCCGGGCTCATCCTGAACTTCACCGCCACTACGAGCTGCTCTTCGTCTCAACAACCATCGTTTGCCGCAGATACCGCCGCACAAGACGCCCATGCCGAGGTCGTCTAGACTTTCCAGTCTTCCGCTCGAGCGTGCGCACATAGTAGGCGCTCGCTGATGTGGGGCTGAAGCCAGTAGAATCGACAGCCAGATGCAACACTCTCAATCCCGCCTCCTCCAGGAACGTGAGCAGGAGGCATTCAAGCCTCCTCGTGCTAGCAAGCTTCGAGAACTTGTGAAGCATCCTCCAATGAGGCATTTTCCTCAGTCCAAGTTCGTCGGGAAGCGAGGTGGAGACCCCGAGGGCCTCGTAGAAGTCCCTGTGTGACTCCCTGAAGTGCTGGCGCTTCGCCAGAAGGACCATATGCTGGTGGTCAGTGTACAGGTGATTGGCTCACTTCGACGCTCGAAGAGGATACCGGGCCATCCTCAAGGCCCTCTTCTGCACTCGCATAATGTGAGCCAGCTTATGCTGGTTCGCTATCTTCCCATCCCGCAGCGCAAGGCTGCACCATCCCTGGAGCTGGCGATCTTGTCATAGATCATGGCAGTCTCCTGGGAGGCGCCGTGCTGTGCCGACGTTTCCACCTTTCTGGAATGTCACTTTTCAGATGGTTTCTAAAGAACAAGGTCGGGAGAATCATTATGTGCGAGCTTGCCGCTTCATCTTTAAGGCCCTCGCCACATGGTTACCGGAGTGAGTAGATGCCAATTGCCAATCCTCTTCATGTCAGTGAATGGGGAAATCGGGGTTTCCTTGGTGCTGTAATCGCAGCGCACCTCGCTATGTGGGGTTCAATCGGGTGGAGTCACACAGGAATTGAACTGCCATATATTAGGCAGCTTATTGGATTCATGTATCTGACTTTTGTTCCCGGGACTGTGCTGTTGCGAGTCCTCCGCATCCATAGCGCGGGAACCACGGCGACTGTGCTTTATACGGTTGGCTTGAGTATTGCTGCTATCTTCATTGTCGGACTCTTTGTCAATACAGTCTATCCGGTCTTCGGGATTGCAGATCCAATCTCCGAGATATCCCTAGCTACTACGATGAGCATATTACTCCTTGCGCTTTCATTCTTGAGTTGTTCGCGAGATGTCGATGCGTCCTGCAAGCGAACATTCAATCTTTCCTCGCTCTTTTCACCTCAATCTCTGGTTCTGATCACTATTCTGGTACTCACGGTCTCTGGTGCTATCCTTTTCAATCATACAGGAAACAGTTTCATTACCGTCCTCACACTGTTTGCAATATCATTGATTATTCTAATGGTGGGGTTTGATGTTTTCATACCAACAAGGTTCTACTCAATCGTGATCCTTGTTGCATCGGTTTCACTCCTCCTTCATACATCTCTTGTTTCGGACCACTTGTGGGGATCTGATGATCAAGTAGAACACTACCTTTCTGCGGTTGTTGTTAGCCAAGGATTCTGGGATTCTGGAATACCGCAGAACACGAATGGAATGCTGAGCATCGTTATGCTAGCTCCGGTGTACTCGCTCATATGCAACCTTGATCTCACATGGGTCTACAAAATCATCTATCCGTTGCTTTTCTCGCTCGTTCCCTTGGGTCTGTATAGTGTCTTTCGCAGGCAGGTTGGTCCCAAAATTGCAGCTCTATCACTCTTCCTCTTCATGGGTTTTTTCCTGTTTTCTGAGGAAATGCTGACACTCGCAAGGCAGGAAATAGCCGAACTCTTCCTTGTTTTGACCGTCCTACTAGTCTTCGACGACAATCTCCATATCGGCAAGAAGGCTCCCATGTTGATATTGTTCTCATTTTCGCTTGTCGTATCCCACTACGGACTTTCGTATATCTTCATGGCATTCCTGGTTCTTGTGGTTGTTGCACAATGGCTAGGTTTCATGAAGAAGCTACCAAGTGAACCTAGGAGCTGCATATCTGGCACTTATGTCGCGCTATACATCCTGATCTTGCTCGGATGGTACATATATGTTTCAAGCTCATCCTCCTTCAATACTGGACTCGACATTCTTAGTTGGATTGGAGGTTCATTCTTTACAGGTTTCATGAGTTCGGGCCAATCTCAGGGGTTGGCGCAGATAACCGCTCCTCCATCGTCATATATGTTGTCAGCAGAGAAGTTGATGCATCTCTTTGTTCAAACAATGATTTCGCTGGGCGTCGTCCTATCTCTGCGCGGAAGAGGTCAATATGGATTTCGAAGGGAACTCCTCTTGTTCGCCTTATCGAGTTTCTTGCTGATGTTGGCTGGAATAGCCGTCCCTTATGTTGCAGGCGCCCTCAACACGTCCAGGTTGTATCAGATTGGCCTGATCTTTCTCTCACCCTTCTTTGTTGTTGGCTGCCTAGCGATTCACAACCTCAATCGTGGGGCTCGTCGACCAGAATTGGCGAGGGTCTCTGTTGATAGACGCATGAAACCGTTGTCTGTCTTTCTCGTGGTTTTCTTTCTATTCAACACAGGACTTGTATATCAGTTGACAGGCGACACAAGGGATCGTGGATCGATATCACTTGACGCCAATGTCGACACACCGCGATATAACAATCAGGAGTTTGTTGGCGCAGAATGGCTAGTCGCAGTGAAGGACAACAACACGATATTTGCGGACCAATACCGTTGGCAGCTCTTCGCCAGCTTCTATTGGCAGGCCGCTCAGCAGTTTCCATGGGATGTGAATGAGACCCCCAAAGACTGCTATTTGTATCTTGGCTCTCAGAATATTATGAGGCACAGTTATATAGTGGCCACTCCGCCTGGCACAGCGCTTATCAAATCTGAGTATGTCTCATATGATTCAATTCTGACAGGCAACGACAGATTGTATGACAACGGCGGCGCATGGGTGTATCTAAATCATCAAAACTCATAGAGGATTGCCAGGTTCCTGGCAACGAAATATGGCTTTTAATCATGCCTCTCCAGGTCCTGCCGATAAGTCATGCATGGAACGTTTCCCTGTCTTGATGAAGTCCTGCAACGGATGTTTGCGCGGATACATTAGGGTTATGAGTCCTTCTTTGGTCCGCCGCGTCGTCCGCCAGTCGTTCAAAAGCTCTTGCGACTCTGGGTGTGGGGTCCCGCATTGGACATTACTACCTTGGCGGTCAAGGGTCTCACGAACAACACTCTGCGTCCCACCCTGGAAGGGGATGGGTAAACGGTCGTGGAGACTCTATGTACCTATTTGATGTCCCAAGAATGCAGGTGGCAGGGTTTGATCATCGGTCGCGGAATGTCTAATGTTAGTAGTTCGTAAGCTCGCTCCCTGATGTAGCCAGATTCTCTCGTCAACGATGGTTTTCTCAGAATGATTAGGGCCCATCCCACATGCGCCAGTGTTTGTTCGAGGCATGACACCTGGATGGGATGCCAGAGCCTGGAAGAGTTCCGAAGGAACATGCGCTCGTGACACAAACAACAATTGTCCTCAGAACAAGGGGTGAAGCATCACCGCTGACGAGATCATTGAGACAGCCGTGTTCTGAATCTTCAGACTGCTCGGCAAGAGGTTCCAGGGAAAGTACGCTCCTCGCGACTTAGCCCGCGTCCTTGCTCTCGCTGCGTCTCGGGGAATCTCTCCGAACATGATATTCCAGGAGTACGTTCGTGCTCCGCGCGAAGGTGTCACCCGCTACCGTCCTCACGATTTCGGCATTTAACTCCTCCTGATAAGAACCACCAGGCTCCTCTGGAACCAGGCAACCAGCCTGCTCCCAAAGCGACCTCTCAAGATAGGAGTGGACAACCTGCTCAGGAACGGCATAAAGACGATCTCCGAGGAGATGACTAATGGGGTGCCAGTTGCAGCCTTGGTTCAGAAATCGTGCTCAGTAGAAATCCTCGATGACGAGCAAAAAGAATGTCTCTAGCCTCCTCGAGTTATATGAGAACGCCCGGAAGATCAGTTCCTTGTGCTGCTGGCAGGTCTCCCCCACCAGCACATGCGAATCCATCAGGCGCTTCTCAACCGAATGCGCTGTCTCGATCTTCACCCGCTGATGGTATTCTCCCTCCCTGGACCCGATCTCCCTCGCCATCTACCTCCGCCTCCTTCCCCTCATCTTGAGTTTCGGACGGGAGGCGGCTGGAACGGGAATCACGGTCTCTGCGCCCAGGACCTTCTGGGCGTACTCGTGATTCCCCTTAGCATCGCAGCCTTTGTCGGCGACGACAGCTTTGCCGGGTGGTTCGCTAGCTCCACCTTCTTCAGAACCTTGGAGAAGTACGGCGAGTCGTTCGTCGGACCCACCCTGAACTCCACTGTCACGATGAGCCGCTTCCTCGTCTCCACAGCCATCGTTTGCTTGGGATAATAACGCGTGGGGCGCCTCCGACGAGGGCGTCTGGGCATGCCGGTCCTCTGTTCGACGGCCCGGGTGTAATACTTGCTCATAGACGTTGGGCTGAACCCCTTCGAATCGACGGTCAGATGCAGCGCCTTCAGACGCGTCTCCTTCAGGAACACGAGGAGGAGGCGCTCAAGCCTCATCGTGTTCGCCCTCTTCGAGGACTTGTTCAGGTTTGTCCAATGAGGCGCCCTCCTCAAGCAGCGCTCCACTAGGAAGAGGTTGCACACCTCGATCTCCTCGCAGAAGTTCCTGTATGACTTCCTGAGGTGCTGGCGCTCCGCCAGCAGGACCACATGCCGGTGGTCCGTGTATATGTGATTGGCGTATCTCTATCCCTGAAGCGGGTACCGCGCCAGCTTCAGAACCCTCTGCTGGCAACAAACGATGCGAACCAGTTTATGCTGGTTCGCTTTCTTCCCATCCCACGGCATCGGGCTATCCTATCCTTGGAGCTAGGATCCTTGACAGATCGTTAGTTGGCTTCCCGGAGGGGCTGTGCCGTGCCGACGTTTCTGCCTTTCCAGGATGTCACTTTTCACAGGGTTTCTATGGAGCAAGGAGTCAAAAGCCGTTAAATAGGAGGACTGCCACTCTTGATTACGGATCGAAGGTGTTGGACGAGCACACCAGAAGCAGAATTCGGACTAGTATGAATTCATATCGTTGGAGTAGGAACTGCCTTATGCTGCTACGGAGAACCACAAAGCTTCTTGAGATTCCTGCGCGTAGGGAGAATCTACCGTCGCATACGAAATAACAGGTGATTGAGGGTGGGGACAACGAGTCTTGGTTGCGAATCTGAGGCCCAGCAGCCTCTTTCAGACAGATTGAAAAAGAGCCCGACAGTCGTTGCAGTCATCTTGAACTGGAATGGATTTGGAGACACATCAAACTGCATTCGGAGTCTTCTTTGTTCATCATATCCGAATCTCGAGATTGTGATCGTCGATAATGGATCCTCCAAAGATGAATGGGAGAAATTGATACGGGCATTCGGGAACAGAGTAAGGTTGTTTCGTTTGGAATCAAATTCAGGGTTTGCCGCCGGGTCAAACTTCGGCATAGAAAGGGCCCGTGATATCGGTGCAGACTATGTCTTCCTCATGAACAACGATGCAGAAGCGAAAGCAGACTGCCTCAGTCTGCTCGTTTCCGCCGCGGAGACTCATCGGGGAGGAGGGGTTTTTGGACCGGTAATCTACGACTATAATGATAGAGGCAGAATACAGACTGCAGGCGGTGTTGTTTCCGTGTGGCGATCAATGAGTTTTGGTGACAGGAAGATCAGTCTGGATAAAGCCGAAATGGATTCTGCTTGCCGCACAGGTTGGCTGAGCGGTACCGCAATCCTTGTTCGGATGTCGATGCTTCAGCAAGTTGGCTCCTTTGATCCCATCTATTTCGCTTATCTCGAAGAGACAGATCTCGAGATTCGTGCTATGAGGTTGGGTTGGTCTTTGTATTGTGTTCCAAATGCGGCTGTGTACCATAAGTGCGCATCGTCCACCGACGCGCTGTCTAGAATTCGTGTGAATGGTATGACAAGGAACCGCCTAATCTTCTTGAAACGCTATGCTACATCATCTCAAATCCTTGCTTTTTCAGCATACTACGCGGTATGGGGTTTACCATTTGGAGTGGCTATTAGCGTTCTCAAAGCCCGGACCCTTTCGTTTTCCGGATTAATCGCCTTCGCCAGAGATTTGGTTGAGGGTTTGGCTGGAGGCGTTCTGGCAAATTGAGAAACCGTCGTTATCGGGAGTATGAGATAGGACGGATTAGCTGCACTCCTGGATCCAATCGCCACCGGCGAACACATTCAAGTATTGTGCAACAATTCAGGATGGTGCAGATCACGTGACGAGTACCTTAAAGATACCTGACCCCTTCCGATTGAACTGGAACACCTCAAACTTGAAGGGTATTCTGAGGATATAGTCTCATCATAAAGGTTCTCTTCATGTCAACAGGAATAACTCGATCTGACACTTATCCAAATCCTTCGAAGGGCGGGCAGGTTCAGATTTGGGGACTTGCCAAGCAAATGAATCGCCAAGGAAACACTGCTGGAATTCTAGTAAGGAGCAGGCAATCAAAACTTGATGACGATATCAGCATCGTGGGGGTACACTGTGGTTTTCCCGAGTATGTGTTTATGGATATCATCACCCAAACCGCTTCTTCGTTGCGATCGTTGAGAGAGGTGGCAGGCTTCGTCCCCGATGTCATAAATCCGAACTTTCGTTTCAGTTCTCTCGCTACTGCAAACTGCAGAATTCCAAAGATATATGTACTCCACGTCCCCGAAGCTCTGGACTTCATGTTCAAAGATGCTGTCAGGGCAAACGTCCTAAATGTACCTCTTTTCTATCTGAAGAAAGCGGTTGAGTCGAGGATCCTTGACAAAGTCGATGGTCTAGTCGTCTTGAATCAATGGACCAAGGGTCATCTCGCATCCCTGGGAATTGATCAAGACAGAATCGCCTGTATCCCGAATGCGGTGGACATGGAGGACATCCTCGAGGCGAACTACCTGATGTTGAACGGCTGCGAGGCCTCGAACTAGGACACAGTCGAAGACAGGGCGACGATCGTCGGAAGGGTAAAGATCGGGAAAGGGGCAGTCATATTCGGCAGCTCGGTTATCAGGCGGCCGTCAACAATCGACGAGGACTGCAGGATAGGACCGAGCGCCTACATCGGTCCCTATGCCCCGGTTGGAGACCGATGCCAGGTCGCGAAGGCAGAGGCTGACGATTTTATCGTCATGGACGACATCACTATTTGGGTCGAGAGGAAGCTGGTCCGGAGCATGATCGGCAAGGTCAAATGGAACTGCTCAACTTTAGACCGCCAGAAATGGTCAGTTTTCAACCGGCGCTGACACTTGGTATGGGCCATGTCATGATGTTACAATTCGGCGTGGTCAGAGTTGGGTATGCGTGGCTTTTTGAATATGCGATCGCCGCCCTTCTGATGGTTTCACTATCTCGCAGGTCTGATGGGTGGGCAGACGTAGACTGGACTGCTATCTGTCTTGGTGAATTCAGAAGTTGGCCAACCTCCTAAGGGTCTCATAAGCAGGACAATTACCTGGATAACCTCAGACGTAACAGGAATTGCCTGTACTTGTCCAAGAGCTTGTTCCCAGTCTTCGCCAGCATCTCTTGTTCTACGGGTCGAAAAACCAAGCCTCCTCTCAGGTGTTCAATCAATTGGGAATCGGATCGCTCTCTTCTCGTTTGAATGGCGGTCCGCGCCTCCCATATCTCGCGAATGTGCTTCAATATGGATCCGTAACCCAATATTTTCTCGCTTAACCATCCTTCTTTCAGCGCCTTCATCCATATCGCAATTTCCGTTACCAGCAAGATGGGGAACATGATGGCGATAGTGGCGATCCTATAGAGTTTGAGCAAGGAGATGATTCTGTTTCTCTCGAGGAGATAGAACTTCCGCGGTGACTCTCTATACGCGTACTTGTGGAATACAATCGCCTTAGCCGAACATGCAGAGTCATATCCAAGTAAGAACGCCCTGAGGCCGATGTCGAGGTCATCGTGATACATGAACATCATTTCATCAAGCCCGTGGACCTTCTCTAGACATTCCCGTCGGAAGACGACCGCACACCCGCTGGGGTAGACGGTGCTCATCACGGTTTCTTTGCCATCGTACTCCTGTTCGAATCCTCCTGGCCAACCGAACATCAAAAAGTTCGCCATGTTTCCGTTTGAATTGATTTTGTTGCGTCGGTCGTACAAAAGTATCGTAGCTTGGCAGGCTCCAAAAGTTGGGTTTGATTCAAGCACTTCTGAGGCGTGAAACAGCCAGTCTTGCTTCGAGCAAGTGTCGGGGTTGAGCAGTGCCACGTACTCGGGCAAGGGCCGGGTCAATCCCTGATTGACCGCTGAAGTGAAGCCACGATTCACGCTATTCTCAATTCTCTTGACCTCGGGAAATTCGTTGCGGAGAAGCTCAAGAGTCTTATCGGAGGACGCATTGTCAATGACAACCACATCCTTGATAACCCCTGCCTGATTGGAGAGAGACTCCAGGCACTCAACTATGTCATCCTGATTGTTGAATGTCACGATCACGACTCGCACTTTGAACATTCCCTAACCTCTGATTGCGAATGGGAGGGATCTCCTCCGACTAGTAGCCGACATGGCGATTCGGGGTTAACTTACCGCGACAAACGTTTGATAGCTGCTTGTCAGGCAACGAATACGTCGTAATCCAGATTAGTGAAAACCTTATCATATCCATCGTAGCTGTCCCATTCCGGTAATAGGTTACGCCATGTATAATTGTCACCTAGGAATCGGTCATGGAGAACGATGATATCGGTGCTTTTGACAAAGAGCCTTCGAAGCCACCCTTGAAGTCGGTACTTTTGATCCCAGCCAAATTGTTTGAGTGAATGGCTTCGAGGAACTCATAATTCTCTATAAGCATGTGGGGATGGATCCTCTTGTTGAATGTCGATGTCTCGAGAAATGTGCAGAGCGAGTGCTGGGGGAGATCAGCGCTCCAGTAATGGACTTTGTCGATTGGCGCCGGGGGTCGAACCATGGTCGTGTTTTCGATTAGATAGCTCGGGAGTGAAGCCACAGAAACGACCACTAGAAGGGCGATGAGGAATTTGACCGCTAGTTTCCAGCTCGTTCTCCGGGCCCTGCCGATGCTGATGTTTGTGAGACTGATCGCAGAGGAAGAAAGGACCTCCTTAATCAGAATTGACGCGACAGCATATATCCGCGTCGGGGAAAGAGCTCCCAAGAAGTAATCAAGAAACCAGAATGCCAGTAGGGCACGATGACCATAGAAAAACGTTACTCCGCGTAGGCCCCGAGTTCGTCGAAGTCTTCTTAGATATGGCAGGGCAAACAAGGCGAACAACGCCCATAGACAGTATACTGTAAGATTCACGATCCAGCCATTAGGCGGCCCTTCCAGACCTGCCGTGCTCCGAGGTGGAGTAGTCTAATTCTGTTTTTCTAGGATTTTCAAAACCGATTTGAGTATCTTCTCCGAGAATTCTGTGACTGCGAAAAATCCGTTGACTCGTGAGTCGAACAGCCTGTTGAATGCTGAACATGATGCGAAGTATACCCTCGCTGCTAATTCTTCCGTGTGCAGGTTATAGTCGTGCGAGTGGTCGTCCTTGTATGTCCGGTATCCGATCGCCCTTCTCTTCATGACAACTTTCAGAGTTGAGTTTTGAAAGGGCCGGCGCGCATGTACAACTTAGGGCCTTAGCTCCCTCAGCTTGGACCCCAGCCCATGCATAAAGACCTGATGAATCTCAGAGCATCGGAGCAGGTGTATTTTTGACGCCATTCTCCTCAAACACTCCCTCACCTATTACTCTGTTGGAAATCATCTTCCCTACGTGTTCAGAATATCCGGGGTAATCAGGTATCCTGTCGCTTGTCACGATTTGGACGTCATAACCAAGTCTCTTCTGCTAGGCAGGGAAGGAATTCTCCTGATATCCAAGTCCCGGAACGCACCAGTCCATAATATGCACAATCCTCATTCGGTGCCTCTGTCGAAAGACTTCTGAATGACCTCCTTGTAGACCTGTTCGACCTTTGTGACTATCGTCTCCCATGAGTACAATTTCTCGACCTGAAACCTTGCCACTCTGCCCATCTCTGATCTGAGTGTGTCGTTGTTCAGCAGCTCGAGCAATTTCGACGCGAGTGCGGCCTCATCACGCCGCACAACGTAGCCAACTTCGGTTACAAAGTCACGGATGCCACACTCCTCAGTCACAATTACGGGGAGCCCGCAGGCACTTGCTTCCAGGACTGTGAGCCCAAATACATCGAACATTGAGGGCAGCACGTACACATCTGAATCCACAAAGGCCTGACGAGCGTCAGCCTCGAAAAGGGGGCCGGTAAGAATCGTTTTGTCTTCGATTCTATGGTCTGCTACCTTCTCTTTGAGATCTCTGAGGTAACCATCGTCGGGTCCAACTATGACCAGCTTGACTCCATCTCTCTGCCTACTTATGGCACTGAACGACTTGACGAGAAGGTCAAGGCCCTTTATCCTGTGAATTCTCCCTAGATAGAGGACAACTCGATCTGATTCCTCTATTCCATACTCTTCTCGAAATGCCCCCCTTTTCGGGAGGACTTCGTAGTTTGCCCAGTTGATACCGTTCGGCACGACCGAAATTCGACAATCGTCTATTCCCAAATCAACCATTGCCCTTCGCTCGTTCGTTGTGACTGCAATGCAAGCGTCCGCATCAAGAGCAACTCCTAACCGGAGGGTTCTCACTATTCCTGCGTTCTTCGCCATCGCATTAAGCACGCTCGGTGCGGTTAATCCTCCATGCGGTTGGAGCACAATGGGGACTGAATTCCTCCTCGCATAATGATGCACAACAGTTCCCAAGAGGGCATTCCCTTCATGGATGTGTGCGACGTCGTATTTCCTCATATCTGCCCTAATGATAGGGGAAGCCAGGAAAGGCGTCTGGATGTTCGTGTGACTCGCGAGAAAATTACTAAGGTTTGAAAAGTAGAAGACCCGCATGCCGTCGATCTCTATTGGTTGATTGGTGGGTGCATGGACCCTGTTCTTGAAACCGTCTGTGGCATATACGGTGACTTCGTGACCTCTCTTAACAAGGGCCTTCGAAAGCTCATAGGTCCCACGAGTCGGTCCTCCTCCTTCCCATGAGGGTTTGAAGTAATTGCTGACCTGAAGAATCCTCATCTGCCACACCTGGATCATTTGATCATAAGCTCGGACAATACATTATCGATTTGTCTCGTGGCTGCATCATAGCTGTAGTCGTTCTCAACAGTTCTCCTCCCCTTTTCAGCCGCCGTCATGGCTTCTGCATAATTCTCGTGAATCCAGTTCAATTTCTCCGCCAAATGCATTGAATCGCCAGGCCTGCAGAGGAATCCGTTAACTCCGTCTTGCACAAATGAGGTGACTTCACCCACCGACGACACGACTGTGGGGATGGACATCGAGAGATACTCTACGACTTTTATCGGATTCGCGGCTCTATTGATTGGACAATCGATCTTGGGCGAGCAAAGGACATCGAATGCAGAAAGGAAATCCGGCATCTTCTCCCTGGGTTGACTGGGCACCAGTGCGACGACTTCTTCTAGATTCAACTGCCTAATCAGGTCGGGAATGTCGTCTTCCTGATTCCTCCAGAGTGATTTTCCTATGATGAACACTTTCGTTCTGTAGGGTTTGGATTTCATAATTACGGCGGCCTCAAGGAGGGTGCGCAACCCTTCAATCTTCCAGAAAGATCCTCCATATCCTACGGCGAAATCGTCCTCAAGAATCCCTAAGTCCTTTCTTAGATGTTCCCTTGCTTCCGGATTGAACCTAAACCTGTTCGCATCCAGGAATATGGGTAAGTATGCAACTCTGCGCAGACCCAATTCGCGCACTGCCTTTTCCTGCAGATAGTGGCTTATGGCAAACACAAGGTCTGCCCGTTTCGCATAATTCAGCTTCAACATCGTGTCGATGAAGTTTGCGCTCCCTACGTCGATGTAGTCAAGTATGAGAGGCTTACGGGAGACTTCAGAAATCACCGTTGCCGGCATGGAGGCAATAACCGCTGAGAGATCAGAAAACACAATGTCACTCCTTTTCGAACTTGCCATCCCGAAGATAATCATTGGCAGCACACAAAGAGCCTTAAGGAAATTCGGAACGCGCTGGGGAACTCTAATTGTGACAACGCACAGCAGATTATTGATGCGCTCTCTCTCGATTTCAAATCTGTCAGAGTAGAACCCGTAGCAAATCAGGTCGACTTTTATTCCGAGTCGATTAAATATCCTCACTAGATCAGATATCCTCGCAGTCCCTGCTATCCCCGAGCCCTTGATCTCCGCTTGCCCGATGTATGTGACTTTGAGTCCAGCTCTCCTGCTCGACCAGGATTCGGTCATAATGTGGTCAAAGGGAACAGGGTCTGGCCTATAACTTTCTTTCGTCAGGGCATCCGGGAATCCTGATGAGGGAGAACCAAAGAATCGACTACTGCCAATTTACTGTCAGTTGCCATCTCGGAATCAAGATGAAGCTCTCCTGCTCTTCAATACAATCGATTTATCGGTTCTTCCCGCAGCTCCATTTCTCGATGCCTTGATGAACGAGGACAAACTAGGAGAAATCTTTGCATATGTTTCACTGAACCTCATTTCCATTTCTAATCTGCCGGTCAGGGCAATGCTGAAGCACCACCGTTTAGCGGAATCGCGCGGGAGGCAATCCAAAA
>Ga0315277_10003546_pt1 | contig 21126 bp, 13 predicted proteins | sample YL17G05_15_MG_FD_203695 | JGI IMG/M metagenome (GOLD analysis project Ga0315277, IMG submission 203695) | Sediment microbial communities from Yellowstone Lake, YNP, Wyoming, USA - YL17G05_15 | ecosystem: Environmental > Aquatic > Freshwater > Lake > Sediment | place: USA: Wyoming | collected... | reverse complement strand
GCGTTGCGCTCGGTCGGTCTCCTCGACGTACTGTCAAGTACGCCTGCGGAGCCCTCCCGTCGCGCGCCTTGTAGCCATGCCCGTCTGCGCCGCCTCGCTACGAAACCTGGTGAGAAATGCGGGCTAAAGCTGGAGCCGGCGCAGTCGGAGAGCGTTGCTGATGACGGATATGGAACTGAACGTCATGGCGGCGGCGGCAATCATCGGGCTGAGCAGCAGTCCGAAAACGGGATACAGGATCCCGCCGGCCACCGGAACTCCCAGGGTGTTATACACAAACGCAAAAAACAAGTTCTGGCGGATGTTGCGCATCGTGGCCCTGCTGAGTTTCCGCGCCCGAACGATTCCGCGCAGATCTCCTTTTACCAGGGTAATGCCCGCACTCTGAATAGCCACGTCCGTCCCCGTACCCATGGCAATTCCTACCTGGGCCTGGGCAAGCGCGGGAGCGTCATTGATGCCATCCCCGGCCATTGCCACAATTCGCCCACGGGATTGGAGCTCCTTGATGACTTGTCCTTTTCCATCCGGCAGGATTTCCGCCCTTACCTCGTCAATATGGAGCTCACGTGCGACCTGCTCCGCCGTGACACGGCTGTCGCCGGTCAGCATGACGATGCGCAGGCCCTCGCCATGCAGCTGCCGGACTGCTTCCATCGCCGATTTCTTGATCGGATCGGAAACACTCAAGAGCCCGGCGGGACGGCCGTCGATACCCACAAACACAATGGACTGGGCGCCCGGACTGAGTTGATCCAGCCTGGCCGCAAATCTTGAGCAGTCGATACCCAGCTTTTCGATGAGCCCGCGATTGCCGAGCGCAATCGCATGGCCGTCGACGTCTCCCGTGACCCCCAGGCCCGGCAGGGAGCGGAAATTTGCGGCAGCGCCCTTTGGCAGGCCGCGCTGCTCCGCGGCCGCAAGAATCGCGCCTGCAAGCGGGTGTTCGCTGCCCCGTTCCAGGTCCGCGGCAATGCGCAGAAGGTCCTGATCGGTCCAGGGATCGAGAGCGACCAGTCCGCTCACTACCGGTTTCCCTTCCGTGAGAGTGCCGGTCTTGTCGACGACCAGAGTATCGACTTTTTCCAGCGTCTCAAGCGCCTCGGCATTTTTTATCAGCACGCCGGCCGTGGCGCCGCGCCCCATCCCCACCATGATCGACATGGGAGTCGCCAGGCCGAGCGCGCACGGGCACGCGATGATCAGGACCGATACCGCGTTCACGAGCGCATAGGCAAGCCGGGGAGAAGGCCCCAGCCACACCCAAAAGACAAAACTCAGGATCGAAACGAAAACGACCGCCGGCACGAAATAGGAAGCAGCCCGGTCCGCAAGGCGCTGGATCGGCGCGCGGGTGCGCTGCGCCTCCGAGACCAGCCGGACGATCCGGGCAAGCAAGGTGTCCGCCCCGACACGATCCGCGCGCATGATGAAGCTGCCGTTGCCGTTCAGCGTCCCGCCGGTCACGCGTGCACCCGCATGCTTTTCCACCGGCACAGGCTCGCCGGTCACCATCGATTCATCCACGGAGCTTGAGCCCTCGGCCACCAGGCCGTCGACCGGGACCTTTTCGCCGGGACGCACGCGCAGGCGGGTGCCGGGCCGTACCCGATCCAGCGCAACATCGACCTCAGCGCCGTCCGGGCGCACCAGGCGCGCGGTTTTAGGCGCCAGTTGAAGCAGGGCCCGGATCGCGCTGCCGGTCCGCTGGCGGGCGCGGATCTCGAGCGCCTGGCCGAGCAGGACCAGCGTGATGATCACTGCCGCCGCTTCAAAGTAAACGGCAGGCTGGCCGTTGTGGCCGCGCAACGATTCCGGGAACACGCCGGGAACCAGCGTGGCCGCCACGCTCTCCAGATATGCCGTGCCCGTACCCATGGCAATGAGGGTGAACATGTTGAGGTTGCGGCTCACCAGCGAGGCCCAGCCGCGCTGAAAAAAAGGCCAGCCTCCCCACAGCACCACCGGAGTCGCCAGCAGGAACTGAATCCAGACCGCGGTTCGTCCCGGGAACAAGGCGTGTCCGGCAACCATGTCTCCCATGGCCGCGATCAGAACAGGAAGGCTCAGGACAAGACTGAACCAAAACCTTCTTTTCATGGCATCGAGTTCCGGATTGGCTGGCTCTTCGAGTGTGACCGTGCGCGGTTCGAGCGCCATGCCGCAGACCGGGCACGAGCCCGGCTTATCGCTCAGCACTTCCGGATCCATCGGGCAGATGTATTCCACAGGGCCGGCGCAAGGAGCGGGCGCCTGCGAAACCTCGGGGGACGACTTGGGTTCGAGGTAGCGCAGCGGATCGATCTGAAATTTTTCCGCGCACGGCCGGCAGCAGAAATAATACTTCCGGCCGTTGTGCTCCGCCGTTGCAGCTGCATTCCCGGGATTCACCTTCATGCCGCATACCGGATCGAAATCTGTTTCCGCGCCGGTTTCCATGGGACTCTTGAGCGCTAGGTATTTCTCAGGCTCCCGGCGGAATCGCTGTTCGCAGGATGGATTGCAGAAGTAATAGGTTTTGCCTTGATATTCCGCTTTTCCGGCCGCGGTTTTGGGATTGACAGTCATGCCGCAAACAGGATCGCGCGCGGATTCGACGCGCTCATTGAGCACCGTCAGAAGCTTTGCATGGGATTTTATATAGGACTGCGGCGAACTTACAAAACGATCGCGGCAGGACGAATGGCAAAAATAATAAGTTTTACCCTCGTACGCAGCGCTCGCGGTCGCCGCCTGCGGATCCACAATCATGCCACATACCGGGTCCTTCACCAGATTTGTCATCGTCACTCCCCTGCAATTGAGCCGTCCGATAAATTTACCACACTGATAAACGGATGTGATGTCGCAGGCTGGAAGCCTGCGCAACTCTGGCCTGTGCGACTGCCTATTCGCTTGGAAATGCGTCGCAGGGCATCTCAGGGAAAGAAAGGCATCGGATGAAGGTGTCCTGGAATTCCGGTTCCGATGCGAGCGGGATGTGCTCCGCGGGAACAGGGATTTCCAGGCCGGGAGAAAGCAGCAGCATCTTTGCGCCGCGCAAGGCGGTATTTCCGGCGGGCTGGATTTTGCAGGGCGCGATTTCGAGCAGGCCGATCCGGATGGCGCTTTCGATACGCACATAGTTGCCGAAGGCGCCGGCAAGGTGCACGGCTTCGATATCATCCCCGCAAGCGCCCCAGCGGCGCAGCAACAGGCGCATTCCGGATGCAATGGCGGACTTGGCAAGCTGCAGCTCACGGATATCGGTCTGATCGAGCGCCACCGGATCCACGAGCGGGAGCCGGCGCGCTCCGCTGGCAAGCTGCCCGCCCGGCAGGATCAAACCGGCATCCAGGCCGGAGGCGACGGCATCGACCAGGCCGCTGCCGCAGACTCCGCGCGCCGCGCTGTTGCCGATCATATGGCATTCGAAGGAACCGTCGCGGAGAAACACATGGGAGATGGCGCCGTCGGCAGCGCGCATGCCCATCCGGATCGAGCCCGCTTCGAATGCCGGTCCGGCAGCGGTGGATGCAAAGAGGATCCGGTCACGATTGCCGAGCACGATCTCGCCATTGGTGCCGAGGTCGATAAGAGCGCAAAGCCCGGCGCCGGTGGCGAGGCCGACCGCGATGATCCCGGCGAGAATGTCGGACCCGACGAATGAGCCCAGGCAGCGGATGAAGCGGACGCGGCACCCGGGCGGGAGAGACCAGCCGAGCTGTTCCGGAGTGAAGTTCTGTTCCCCGGAATCCGCCGGGGCGAAGGGAGCATGGGAGAGCGGCTCGACCTCAAGTCCCGCAAACAGGTGATGCATCACCGTGTTCCCGACCAGCACGATCTCGAGAATTTCCGCGCTGCGCTCCCCGGCAAGCCCGGCGACCATTGCGCCGATCTTTTCCCTGATGAGCGGGGTCAACGCCTCGTTGGAAAGCGCAAACAGCACGCGGCTCATGACATCCGCGCCGTGCGCGCACTGAGGATTGAGAGCGGTGCTTACGGCCAGCACCTCGCCGGAGGCGAGATCAAGCAGTTGGGCGGCAATCGTGGTGGTCCCAAGGTCGACGGCAACGCCGAGTCCCCGGCGCAGGCTTCCCTCGAGCCGGGCCGAGTCAGCAAGCACCGGAGTGGCCCACTGCCCGACTTCGAGCGTAACGGGCACCTCGGCGCGCGCCCGGCAGGCGAGACGCCATCCCCGCTCCAGGTCCTCCTCGTCAAAGACGCACCGGTCTTCGATGCGCGCCGGCAGAGTGCCTTTCAGCACGCGCACGCGGCACCCGCCGCATAAATCGGACCCGCCGCACGGAAACTCGACACCGTTAGCCGCAAGGATATCCGCGAGCGGCATTCCTCGCGGCACTTCCACGCTCGTCCCCAGCGGAACCAGCTCAATCCGGACCTTCTCGCTCATTTCCTTATTCTGCCACATCCGCCGCGACACACGCCGGTTTAATCCTCTACCCGGGTGTAATCGGAAGCGAGACTCAGTAGCTTGCCGCCGCTTTCGGAGCAAGTTGGGCTAAAAAACGCCACGGATTCCACGGATTGCACTGATTGAAAAAGCCTGGCGATCGAGGGCTTTTTAGCAAATCTGTGAAATCCGTGGAATCCGTGGCGTTTTTGTTTTGACTTCGCCGGGATGTCCCCCCTCTACCCCTCTGCCCCTTTACCCCTGCTTTTCCTCATCTCTTGCCCGCAAATGGGAAGCCAGGTAGATCCGGCTTGTCTGACTCCTGACTCCTGACTCCTGACTCCTCATTTGATCACCGCCAGCGTGTCCTCGAGGTAGTTCAGGATCAGCTTGTCCGGCTTGAGCGGAAGTGTGAATTCAAAAGCGGTTTCCTGGCCCTTGACTCCTATGAGTCCTATTCTAAAAGTCTTGCCGCCCGACTGCATGTACAGGGGCATGGCATCGAGCCAGCCCGCGGGCACAGCGGCCTGCAGAATTTTGCCTTTGATTTTATATTGCCCGCTGCCGGCGTCATCGGCCTGCCATTGGATCCGGTATTCCGGAATCCCGGTGCCATAAACATACTGGCGAAAAAACCAGTCCATGCGCCGGTTCCCTTCCAGGTCCAGGGCCGGGATCATGTGCTTTTCTACGACAGCCTTGAAGTCTTCGGTGGAAGCGGCTTTGTTGTTATAGGTTTCGCAGTAGTCTTTCAGCATTGCGATGAAGCGGTCGTCACCGTTTTTGCTCTGGGAATTCCAGAGCATCCGCCTCAGCGCATTCACGACCAGCCCGCCTTTGTTATAGACGATTACCGAATAATCGTCCGGAGCTTCGGAGGAGCTCAGGCGGGTACCCATCCAGATCGGCCCGACCGATTCGTAGACACGGCTTTTTCTGTCGCGGGTCAGCAGCTGTTCTTTGTTCTGTTTCAGCTGATTCAGGTACTCCTTCTCATTCTGGCGGTACTGCACGTACAGGTTCCCTGAAAATTGGGCGAGCCCCTCGGAGAGCCACTGGTCGTGATAACTCTTCCAGCCAATCTTATGCCCCCACCACTGGTGGGAGCTCTCGTGCGCGCGGAAGAAGTCCGTCAACTGGATATTCTTGGTGATTCCGAGGGCGTTACGCTGGGTGGAGTCGAGGAAAGAAAGGAAGGAGAGGTAGATCAGGGTCGGCCAGCCCTGGCCATAGGAATAGGGGATATTGGTGACAGCCAGCCGTTCATACGGATAGGGCCCGAAATAGCTTTCAAAGAGACGGACCGTGTTGCCCAGTTCATCCCCCATAGTCTTGAGGTGGGCAGCCGGGCTGAGACTGCCGATCGCCACCGGCGCCGATCTGGCAGCCGCTTGAAGGGATTTCATGGAGTCGTCCAGTTCCACATTTGCGTAGGCTTCGACGGTGATGTTCCCGACCTTCTGGCTGTCTTGCTTGAAATCGCCGAAGGCAAAACCGGCTACGGCAAGGGCCGGGCTGCTCTTCCATATGGAAACTTTCCAATCGCCTTCCACACTTTCGCTGATTTTGTTCCCCGTGGCCACAAATGTATAGCGTTTCGGGCAACGGAAAGTCATATCGAAGTCGGCGCGGCCGGCGAAGCTCGTGTCCCGCGCGGGATACCAGCCGTAGCTCTGGCAAAAATAGCTCCCCGCACCGACCGACCTCACCACTCTCTTCCCGGCGTAGTTGAACTCGAGTGTCATAGTCGAGCCGGCGGAGCCGGGCGCGGGCAGCACAACAGCGACATAGTCGCCATAAGATCGCGGCCGGTCCTTGGGATCCCGCGGCTGGAAGAAGGCAAGGGATTTGCCATCCTGGTCTTTAATGGAGTCAACGCGGAGGTTGGAGTCGAGCTTGAAGATCATCACCCGTTCACCCGCCGTCTTAAGGGAGACGGAAACCCGAGTGACGGCGCTGAGTTCGGCGCCGGCGGTGATTTTCGCGTCTATGCGATATTTTTGGATTTCGAAATCTTCGAGAGCAAACGGATCCGCATATGCGAGAGCCGCGGCGCGGTCGCCCGCCGGAAAACTCAGCCAACTATCCAAGACAATGCCCGGAACTGCCTCTGCCCAGCGCCCGACGGCGATTTCCTCCGGTTCGAGGGCATCGAAGCGCAGGTGAATCCATCCTTTGTCGCTGGTCTTCAGATCGGCCGCGAACAGGGCGGTGCGTTTTCGATTTGCGGACAGGATGGACTGAAACAGGCGGGGGACAATTTCCGCACCGGAGTCTTCACGCTCCTCCTGACGGTGCAGGTAAAGTTCGCCGAGAGCGTTGTCCGCGGCAGTTTTCCAGTGCACCTGCTTGCTGATTTCCTCATAGGCCCCATCTGTGAAAGTGAAGGTCGCCTCGCTGAAATCCATGCCGATGCTGTCTTGCCCGATCGACATGCGCAGGTGGTGCGCCTCAATGGGATTGGGCGGCTTGACCTCGATGCGCCCCTTGCCGCGAAACGCCGCCCCGAAGACGACATCCTGGGCAGGCTTGCTGAACTGGATCGTTCCAGTCGCCAGAGTAATCCGCAGGCGATCGCGCACCAGCGTCACATTTTCCGCCGAAGCTGCCCTCTCGCTGTCGAACAAAGGTTGCACCAGCTGCTGCCAGAGCGCCGCGGCGTCCTGCGCGCGGGCTTGTGAGGCGGCAAATGCGGCAAACACGAAGACGAAAACAATCGATGCGTTGAACCGATGATTTCGCATGATTTCTCCTCAGAATGGGGGCTCGTTAGCCAGGAGATTCTCGCGGGAGTAAGCCCACTCGCAAGGCTCAGGTCCCTTCGAATCGGCCGGATCAGTATATATCAGGGTGGATTATTCGTGAATCGGAAGTTGAGCTTTTGCTTTTCCGTGTCAATCCGAGAACCTCTGGTTTCACGAATAATCCGGTTTGGCGCGGGAAAAATTCCATGCCGGCAATCGATTCTTGTATGCGCCAGAATGAATTTCGTTGTAAGAATAAAGCGTTTCTCCAACGTATATTGAGTCCAGGGAGGCAAAAACATGGAAGAGACCGATATCGGAGTTGTGGAAGAGCCGGCACAGATGAACTTTATCCAGAGGCTTACGGGCATGTTTTTTGAGCCGGGCAAGACCTTTGCGGACATCAATCGCAAGCCGTCCTGGTTCGGTGTCTATTTGATCGTGGGCATCTTATCCATGCCGTTTATGTATTTGCTGTTCAGTCGCATCAATATGGCTGCACAAACGGCACAGCAGATGGCAGACCAAGGCGTGGCTCCTGAGCAGATCGAGCAGTCAGTGAGGATAATGAGTATCATTTACAAATATGTCGTACCCATTCTCGCGCCGCTGGGGATACTGGTCACCTATTTGATCATCGCGGCGGTCCTCCTCCTTCTGTTCATCATCATGGGAGCACCTCTGACCTTCAAGAAATCGCTGGCCGTCACCTTTTGGGGATACTTCCCGCCTGCGATTGTGTCCATGTTTCTGTCGGTGGTGATTCTGTTTGTAAAGGATCCTTCCACGCTGGATCCCCGGAATGTCATGATGAGCAACCTGGGCGCTCTCGCGGACGTCAAGGCAAATCCTGTCCTGTTCAGCCTCCTGTCATCCCTGGATCTGTTTACCATCTGGACCATAGCGCTCCTGTCCATCGGATTCGCGGCGATATCCGACCGAAGGCTGACCACCAAGAAGGCCGCAACCGGGATCATTGTGCTGTGGGTGATCTATGTCCTGGGAAAGGCGGGAATCGCCGCATTAACTGGCAGATAGTTTCCGTCGCGAAAAGATGAGTCGCGCCCGGCAGGCGCCCTGGAGTGCGGCGACCCGGCGCCGCTTTGTCGATGCGCCTGCTGCGGCAATGGGGCGGCTTGCCGCCCGGGATGTCCACGTTCTTCATGCTGCCACGGTTCGCGCTCGGCCTACGGCAGGTCAAAAATGGCGGCAGGCCGCCCGTTCCGGGATCGCCTCAGGCCTCTGAAAGCGGCGCCAGGGCCTGGACCTTATACGGATCTTGGGTGAGTTCCGGGATCGCCTCAGGCCTCTGAAGGCGGCGCCTGGGCCTGGACCTTATACGGATCTTGGGTGAGTTCCGGGATCGCCTCAGGCCTCTGAAGGCGGCGCCTGGGCCTGGACCTTATACGGATCTTGGGTGAGTAGACGCTGCTGCATTGTCCGGCCTGCATTCAGGCATTGCCAATATTCCGGATCGTGGCCTGAACAAAGGGCCGAAGGCCCGTTCTATACCAGCCTGGGGCAACGCCCCAGGATCCACGCGATCCCCAAAAGGGATGGAAGGGCTGAAAGCCCGCCCCATAATCGATTATGGAGCGGGCTTTCAGCCCTTGTCTCATTATCCAATCCGTTTTCCTGGGGCGTTGCCCCAGGCTGGTATGGAGCGCGCCTTCGGCGCTTGTTGATGCGCTCCAACGAATCTCGATTTCCGAGGCAAGTGGGAGACGCTCCCAGTCCGCGTGTCTATCGCGCAGAGATCTGGGTAAGGAGCAGGCCTGGGCGCCACACTCCAAAGCGCCCTTCGGGCGCTGATTCCGCCCCCTGCGAGCAAGAACTATTCGGCATTGGGCGGGACGCCCGCGCTTCATCGCCAGCCGCGGCGCCTCCTGATTCTCGGACAGGCTTCTGGCTGTATCCCTGGTTACCTCAGCGGCAGGAACAGGCTTGCGGCCCCGAAAATGCCCACATTCGTCTTCAATTTTGCCGGCAGTATGGGAAGCGTCCTGGCAGCATCGTGGTTGATTGTGTACTGCGGGACGGTTTTCCGGATCCTGTCAAACAGCGGCTTGCCTATCTGAGCCACCCCGCCGCCGATCACGATCGCTTCCGGATCCAGCACAGACACCATGGCTCCGAGCCACACGCCAAGATAGAAACCCGTTTCATCCAGAATCGTCGTCGCAACGGGATCCTTGCGCCGCGCCGCTTCCGCAATGAGCTTCGGCGTGATGGCGGCGGTATTGCCATTAACCACTTGACGCAGCAGGCTCGGCCGGGCATGCTCCTGCTCCAGCAAAACGCGGGCGCGGCGCGCCATTCCGGGACCGGCCGCAAGCGCTTCAATGCAGCCGCGCATGCCGCAGCCGCAGACATACGGGCTGCGATAATCGATGGGCACGTGCCCCCCTTCGCCGGCAACCCCGTTTTTCCCATGATAGATCTTCTTTTCAATGATGATTCCGGTGCCGATGCCCGTGCTTATCGTTACGTAGAAGATGTCCCGATAATCGACGGCGGCGCCGATCAGCGCTTCCGCGAGTCCCGCGGCGTTGGCGTCATTCTCGAGCAAGGCCGGCAAGCCGAACCGTTCACTCACCATGGCGGCGAGCGGAACATGGCGCCAGGCGGGAAGGTTGGGAGGGGTCAGCACCACGCCGGTTTTCGGATTCAACGGCCCCGGAGAACAGATGCCGATGCCCTCGATGCGTTCCTTGCCCCCGGCTTTGCGCACCAGGCGCTCGACGACGTGAAATACCTGGCCGAGGCTTGGCTTCAATTCCTTGTCCGCCAGGGTGGGAACCACCAGGCACTCAACAAGCCGGCCTTTGTCGGTAACCAGGCCGGCGGCGATTTTGGTCCCACCGATGTCAACCCCAATCGTCAGCTTCTGTCCCGCCTTCTTCCCGGCCATTTCACCTCCTCTTGAGTAATGAGTGATGAGTAATGAGTGATGGGTGGTGAGCCGACATCAGCTTTTCCTCATCACTCATCACTCATCACTTCGTTAACACATCGTGCGCTTCTTTGAGATCATACGATTATTGAGCAGTTGACATTTTTACTCATTACTCATCACTCATTACTCATCACTCATCACTTTGTGGGCTTCCTTGAGTTTTGCGGTGATCTCGATGTTTTGCGGACACTTCGGTTCGCATTCGCCGCACTCGATACAGAGGTCAGCGCCGGCGTCCCCGAAAAAGTTGCGATACACGTATGCCGGACCGGCCTTGGACTCGAACATTGCCGCATCGTTATACAGCGAGAGCACATTCGGGATCGAGACCCCGTTCGGGCATGGCAGGCAATATCCGCAGGTGGTGCACGGCACGCGGATCTTTGCCTTAAAGAAAGCTTTGACTTCTTCCACAAATTCGAGGTCCCTGGCGCTGAGGGCTTCCGGCGCGCTCGCAATCCTGACATTTTCGCGCACCTGGCTCTCGGCGTTCATTCCGGTCAGCACGGTTACCGGTTCAGGGTGATGGAGGACCCACCGCAAGGCCCACTCTGCCGGCAACCACCCTCTTCCCGAGCGGTCCCAGATGCTCTGGACGGCTGGGGGCACTTTGGCGAGCGCCCCGCCGCGGATAGGCTCCATCACGATCACGCCGATGTTTCGCCCGGTTGCGTACTTCATGCCTTCCAGTCCCGCCTGGAAGCGCTCGTCGAGGAAGTTGAACTGAACCTGGCAGAATTCCCAGTCGAAACCGTCGATGATTTTTTTGAAATCATCCGGGGAACCGTGAAACGAAAAACCGATATGACCGATCCTGCCATCCGCTTTGGCCCGTTCCATGGCTTGCATGCCTTTGAGGCTGCAGATCGTCTGCCAGCGCTCGCCATCAATGGAATGCATCAGGTAGAAATCGATGCGGCCGGTGTCGAGCTTCTTAAGCTGGTCATCAATAAAGCGTTCCCAATCGCCTTCGGCTTCCACCAGCCATACGGGAAGTTTGGTTGCGAGCTGGACCTTTTCGCGGCGGCCGCCTTTGAGAGCGCGCCCGACAAAAGGCTCGCTCTGCCCGCCGTGATAAGGCCAGGCGGTGTCGACATAGTTGACGCCGGCATCCATAGCTTCGTGGAGCAGGCGCGTCGCCAACTCTTCGTCGATGCGCGCAAGGTCGTGATCCAGAACGGGCAGCCGCATGCACCCGAAGCCGATGGTTGAAATCTTCAATCCTGGCATCTTGGGAAAAAAACGGTATTCCATCGCCACTCCCTTAAATTTACATGACGACATGGTTGTGACCTGTTTTGGAATCACGAAGACCGCAAAGACATGCGCTCTCGCTTCCTCCGGATCCATAACCTTCGCGGTCTTCGAGGCCTTCGCGGTTCATGGTTTTTGTCCCGCACTCATGTCGCTATGTTAAGCACGAATTCCGGGAGCCTCACCCTGCCCTCCGGCCCATCTGCATTTCATTTCAGCTCCCCGCTTCCTGCTTCTGACCTCTGGCTCCCGGCTTCCTTTGCCGAAGATCGGTGCGCAACGTATGCTATGGGCCGTGCTGAAAGAGAATACCAGATTTGTGGAAAATGGTGGTATCCTCGGCGAATCTTGACGGATTCAGGAAGGGCAAAACGATGAGACTCAGTGGAACTCTGATGAGAAGCGCGATCGTCGCCGCTCTGGGCGGCCTCCTGTTTGGCTTTGATACCGCGGTGATTTCGGGAACAACCGACTGGCTGAGAAACACGTTTGACTTGGGCGATTTCCTGCTCGGATTTACCGTGGCCAGCGCGCTGATCGGCACCATCATCGGCTCCATTGCGGTCGGCAAGCCGTCAGACGCGTTCGGCAGGCGCGGGATTCTCTTCGTGCTGGCAATCCTGTTCTTCCTGTCGGCCATTGGTTGCGGCCTGGCTTTGAATTGGGGCATGTTCCTGGCATTCCGTTTCCTGGGCGGTCTGGCGGTCGGCGGCGCCTCGGTGGTTTCGCCCCTTTACATCGCCGAGATATCTCCGGCGGCCTACCGCGGCCGGCTGGTAGCAATTACCCAGTTCAACATCGTGCTCGGCATTCTGCTGGCCTATCTCTCCAATTACATCATCGGCAGCCTGCAGCTGGGGGCAAGCGAATGCCGCTGGATGTTCGCGGTCATGGCAGTGCCTTCGGCGGCCTTTTTCCTGCTGCTGTTCGGAACGCCTCAAAGCCCGCGCTGGCTGGCAGCCAAGGGGAGGGTGGACGAGGCCCGCACGGTGCTGCGGGACTGCGGCGCCGCCAATGTGGAAGAGGAGCTCCGGGAAATTCAGCAGTCTCTCGATCTGCAGCACCATTCTCTGGAGGAACCATTCTACCAGATGAAGTACATCAGGCCGATCATGCTGGCAACCGCGATCGCGGTGTTCAATCAGCTCTCCGGGATCAACGCCCTGATCTACTACACCGCGCACATCTTCAAAATGGCCGGGTACGGCGCCACGGATGCCCTGCTGCAGTCGGTGATGATCGGTTTCACGAATCTGATCTTCACGATTGCCGCTATGAGCGTCATCGATCACTTCGGCCGGAGGAAGCTGATGCTGGTCGGCTCGGTCGGTTATATCCTGAGCCTGAGCGCGGCCGCTTATTCCTTTTACACGGGAACCGGCGGAAAAATGCTGCTGATCAGCCTGATCGTTTTCATCGCCTCGCACGCATTCGGCCAGGGCGCCGTCATCTGGGTCTTCATCGGCGAGGTGTTTCCGAACCGCGTCCGCGCCCGCGGGCAGGCTTTGGGAAGCTTCGTGCATTGGGTAATGGCAGCCGCGATCTCGTGGACCTTTCCGATCATCGCCGCCCAGTCAGGCGGCCACACGTTCGCGTTCTATGCGGTGTGCTGCGTGGGCCAGCTGATCTGGGTGATCCTCGTCATGCCCGAAACGAAAGGCATCTCGCTCGAAAAGATCCAGGAAAAAATGGGGATTACGTAGTCTCCATACTGGCAGCGCGGGCGGGACGCCCGCAAAATACAGGCAAAATTCGAAAATCGGCTTCCGCCGCGCACTTGCTGGATGCCGCGGCCGGGAATCGTCGGGTGTAAGCGGCTTTCGCGGGCGGGACGCCCGCGCTCCCAGCGCGCCCTCTGCGCTGAGCTCTTTCCGCGAGCCAAGCCCCGCCGTTCGCTTTCCTTGAATCCCAACGGCAAATACCCCATACTCATTGGAAATTTCTGGGGGAGTTTCGATGCGCAAAATGATGGCGTTGGCGTTCTGCCTTTTGACGGCAATTTTTGCGCCGGCTCAAGATGAGCCGCAAAGCACACGTGCCATGCGGCCAGTCATCCGGGGACGCCAGTATGCGGTTTCTTCGATGCGGCCGGAGGCCACGCGCGCCGCGATGAGGATCCTCGAGGCCGGCGGCAACGGCTTCGATGCCATCGTCGCCGGACAGGCGGCGCTCGCAATCGCCGATGCCGCCATGAACGGATTGGGCAGCGATGCCGTGATTCTCGTCTGCGATGCGAAGGCCAAAAAGGTGGTTTCCATCGACGCCGAGGGTACCGCTCCAAAGCTGGCGACGATCGACTGGTACAAAAAGAACAACGGCGGACGGCTGCCGGTGAACGACGGGCTGCTGTCAGCGACGGTTCCCGGTGTGATCGACGCATGGTACATCCTGCTGGATCGCTGGGGGACCATGAACTTCGCCCAGGTGCTCGAGCAGGCGATCGACATGGCGGAAAACGGATTTCCGATCGGCGACTCCCTTGCCGGAGCAATCGCAAGCGCCAAAAAACTTCGCAAGTACCCCACCAGCATGAAGGTTTATCTCCCGAACGGCGAAGCCCCGAAGCCGGGCGATATTTTCAAGAATCCCGATCTGGCGCGCACGCTTAAGAAACTCGTCGAGGCGGAAAAACAGAATGCATCCAAAGGCCGCCGTGAAGCGTTGAAAGCCGCGCGCGACCGCTTCTACAAAGGGGACCTCGCGCAGACCTTTGCGAAGTTCTCCGAGGAAAACGGCGGGCTGTTCCGCTACGAGGATTTCGCCGCCTATGCCGCTAAGATTGAGGAGCCGGTTTCGATCGACTACCGCGGCTATCAGGTCTACAAGAACGCGTCGGCCAGCCAGGGGCCGGCGGAGCTTTTCGCGCTCAATATTCTGGAGGGATTCGATCTCAAGGCCATGGGGCTCAACAGCCTCGAATATCTGCACACCTGCGTCGAGGCGGTGAAGCTTGCGATGGGCGATCGCGAAAAGTATCTTGGCGACATGGATTTCATCAAGATCCCGTACGCCGGCCTGCTGTCAAAGGAATACGCGGCTGAACGCCGGAAGCTCATCGACCCGGACAAGGCGTCGCACCAACTGCGCCCCGGGAATCCGGAGAAGTTCGCCAAGGGGACGGACGCCGCCGATCGGGAAATCACTGTCAACCTGGAGGGAGAAGCGGAGCACGATGGGGACACGAGCTACATTGCCGTGATCGACAAGGACCGCAACATGATCAGCTTCGAGCCCAGCCTGCACAGCTCGTTCGGCACCGGCGTGGTCATGGCCGACACCGGCCTGATTTTCAACTGCCGCGGCGACTACTATTCCCTGGTGCCCGGGGAGGCGAATGCGCTGGAACCGGGCAAACGCCCGCGCAGCACGCTGCAGAGCACCCTGGTCATGAAAAACGGGCAACCGCTGATGATCATGGGGAGTCCGGGGGGCGACGACCAGATCATGCGCACGATGCAGACCTTGCTGAACATCGTCGATTTCGGCATGGATGTCCAGAGGGCCATCGAGGCGCCACGCTGGTCGACGCGCAGCTTCCCGGCGTCCCCGTTCCCGCACACGATGTACCCGGGCGACATGTCGGTGGAGCCGCAGGTGCCTGAGGCGGTGCGCAAGGGACTGATTGCCAGGGGACACAAACTTCAGGTCGCACGCGCCTGGTCGCTGGGTTCCAATGCGGCCATCATGATCGATCCGCGTACCGGCGTGTTGAGCGCCGGCGCCGATCCGCGCGCCGAAGCTTATGCGTGGGCGCGCTAATCCAGCAAGGAGTTTCATCCGGCGCGGCTTGTGCTCCCAAAGGAGAAAGTTTGAAATCACGGGATGAATCGTTTTTATCAGCGGTATTGGATGCCATGCCGTCGCCGGTCTTCATCGTGGACGAAGACCTAAGAATCATCGAAGCGAACGACGCAGCGCGGCCATTGATCGGCGAGGATGCCACCACCATTTTGCTGCGCCGGGGCGGCGAGGCCCTGCATTGTTTTCATGCCGGCGCCAATGCCGGCTGCGGCAGCGGCCCCGACTGCAGGAATTGCGTCGTGCGCAACTCGGTCACAGAGTCGTTTTCCGACCGGAAAATCGTGCGCCGCGCGGCCAAAATGATCCTGAAACAAAAGGACCAGATCCGCAACGCGTATCTGCTGGTAACCACCACACCACTCCTGTTTCACCGCCGCCGGTATGTGATTCTGACCATCGAGGATATTAGCGAGCTTGTCGAGTTGAGGAGACTCATCCCGATCTGTGCCGGCTGCAAGAAAATCCGCAACGAGCAGGAATACTGGGATCACGTGGAGAACTACTTCAAGTCCCACCTGGATCTGGATTTCACCCACGGCATCTGCCCGGACTGCCTGCGCAAGCTGTATCCCAACATTGCGGCAGAAAGATCGAAAGGCTCGCCGCAAGCATGATTTGGAGCGCGGGCCTCCCGCCCAATGCCGCATAGGTCGTGAGAATAAATAGGTTTTTGCAAAATTCGCCCTATTGTTTTCAATAACTTACGGGCGCAAAAACACAGATTTTTTGATTTATTCTCACGACCATAGTCTTTGCCCAACCGCGAGGTCAGGGCATGGCGCCGAAGGCGCTTTTGGAGTGCGGCGACTGGTCGCCGCTCTGGAGGTCGTCCTGCTGGCCCGACCAGGCAGCTTGCTGCCTGGAATTCTACGAACCGAGCTTCAGCCTCACTCGAGATCCCGATGACGTACGATTCCGGCAGCCATCATCTGAGTCGCAGGTTCTTGCTTCTGAAGTTCTTGCGGTTCCAAGGCAGGCAGCGTACAATTTTGCGTCACTGCTCAAAAACCGGAGAGGTGGCCGAGTGGTTTAAGGCGCACGCTTGGAAAGCGTGTGTAGGGGCAACCTTACCGGGGGTTCGAATCCCCCTCTCTCCGCCACCTTTTTCCAATCCAGTCATCTCATTAACGGTGATACCTGTACCTTGGCGGCCGGAGCAATCTGCGGGACTTCGGGCAAAAGCATCAGCCGCCAGCTCTCGGGCGCATCGTGTCGTGCTGCTGCAGAAACCGTGTTTCCTTATCAGCCTGAATCTGATGCAGCTTGATTTTGTCCTGGCATGAAGGACTCCGGGCCTGAGGCGCGATCTTTTTACGAAGGCAGAACGACCTTCATCATCGAATCGCGACTCCGATGCGGATCTGCCACAGATGAATCGCACCAGTCGCGTCATGGAGAAACTTGGCTGCTCGGCCGATATGATCGCGGACCTCGACCCGGAGGCCCGCCCTCGACGTTTCCGAACGCCAATAGTTGAAACCGCCTCCGAGACAAACCAGGTTGTGAGACCGGTAAGAATTGCCGAGGAATGTATAGCCGCCGATAACGAAAAAATCAGTTCTCCGATCTTTCCAGTTTGCCGGATGAATACTGATCGATGGTGAAACGAAGCCGTAGCCGGCATCCTGATAAGCTACTGCGTAGAGAGCTCCGCCCTCAAACTGTATTCCGAGACGGTTGCCGAGGCCTAAATCCACTCCACCGGAAAAAGTTGCACTGCCACCGCCTTTGACATCTGTCGCTAGGCCTCCGAACCCAATGGCCGCGTGCCCAATCATCTTTCGTACGTTTTGATTCCTGGGATCGCTCTGACCATGAACACACGGTACCGCCAGCCACGCCAGGCATAATGCAAAAGCCAACGGATTGCCGCTCATTTTCCACATGATTTCCTCCCTATCGCTTTCCACCAAGGAAATGCGAATTCAGCACGCAAATCAGCTCAGGCCCTTTCTTTTCAGAATCGCCGCAACGAGGGATAAGAACAAGTCCTATTTTCGCCCTGGGGATCGGGATCGGACAGACGGAAGTCACATTGATCTGCTGCGATAGCCTTTTTCTTAGCCCGGAAATCGGACTTGTAATGGATTTTTGGTTCCTTTTTTGCGCTTTAAGGAGTTTCGTCGGTGGCAGATGCCCGGCGGCGCCCGAGCCATTTGGATCCCGGGCATTTTCATTATCGGCGATCACAGGCTGTTGACCGATTAGTCCCTTGAGAATTCCGCCGTGGAGGCCAGGGACAAAATCGTGTATCCGATTGCCGTCCATACGCACAAGGAAACTGATCCGGCATGCGAAAGTCCGCTTCAGATGAGCATTCAAGAACGACCGATCCTCAATTTCTGGTTTGCCATTATCGATCTTGCGCGCCTTGATGCGAGACAATATGTAAGGCGGCTGAATGCGGCAGCCATGGCGCTGTCGGCGCGGATGCGGGTGAATCCTGGATCCAAGGTAAACCTTGCGGTCGATTTTATCCGGAATATTGTTCGGGGGGAATGGGCGCCGAAGGAATTGGATGCGGTCTCCGGTTTCTTTTTCGCATACCAGGAGTTCGCGGGAGAGGAGGGTTTGAAATTGCGGAGAGAACTGAGTATCATCCAAAACATGAGATTAAGCAGGATGCTTCCAAAAGAGGTTCTGCTCCGAAATCCGCCCGTGCGGATTGGCATCGATGAGGGTCGGCGGGAGGGCCAGCGCCAAGGCGAGACAGAATTAATTCTCCGGTTATTGAAGCATCGATCAGGGCCGGTTACAGCACGCCAGGAGCGGGCAATCCGCAAACTCCCGATTGCGCGCGTTGAGGCCCTCGCCAAGGCCCTGCTTGATTTCCTTAGCCCAAGGGATCTTTCCCATTGGCTCAGATCCCATGCCAATTGACCTGGGATGAAGCGAAGGAACTTTTCGGATCAAAGTTTGTGACCTTGTCCAGATGCTGCCAGCCTTTGGATCGATTCGCTGCCTTTGCGGGTCATTGGAGGACCCGGGAACACGATGAAAAAGATGTATTTGGGGAATCATCATCGCGCGATGCTATCGCTCGCTGCATGTCTTGCAGCCCTGGCGTTCACGGGATCTGCCAGCAACTCAGCCGATGGTGCTGCGGCGCCAATTACCGTTTTGCGTCAGGAGGCTCAACCGGCGTCACATCGGATACGATTGCTGATCAATGAAGATTGGCGTTTTACAAACGGCGATCCTGCAAATAACACAACAAGCCTCCTTTATGACGTGCGCCCTCAGGCTGTAGGTCGGGGCGGCGGCGCCGCTGTGTCGCCTTCTCCCACTTCGGCGGCTGTTTTGAAATCCTGGATTCTGCCCACCGGAAACAGCTTTCTCAAGGATTCGAGCAAGCGAGCGGTGCGGCCGGAGGGCAACCCGGGCGGCGACGTGCCCTACGTTGCGGCCAATTTTGATGACAGTTCGTGGCGGAAATTGGATCTGCCTCACGATTATGCGATCGAAGGCCCATTCAGCACGACCGGCGGCGGGGGCATGGGACGCTTGCCTTCTTCAGGAGTTGTGTGGTACCGGAAGAATCTGACCCTGCCGGCGAGCGATACCGGAAAGTCCATATTCCTCGATATAGACGGCGCGATGGCTTACAGCTCGGTCTGGTTCAATGGCCAGTTGGTGGGCGGATGGCCTTTTGGATATGCCTCCTTTCGCATGAATCTGACGCCTTATGCAAGACCCGGTGGGACCAACGTTCTGGCGATCCGGCTCGACAACCCGCCATCATCCTCCCGCTGGTATCCTGGAGGCGGCCTGTATCGGAATGTTTGGCTCGTGAAGATCGCGCCCGTACACGTTGGCCAATGGGGCACCTATATCACCACACCGGAGGTTTCCAAGGCATCGGCGCGCCTCGTCCTGAAAGTAACGGTGGACAATGACTCCAAACAGGATGCCGGCGTCACCGTAGCAACACAGATATTCGAAATCGACGGGGAAGATCGCAGGGTGGGCAGCGCCGTCGCATCTATTGCGCCCTTGAATATGAACATCGCCGCCGGCAAGAGTGCCACCGCCGAGACCCAGGGGGCCATCGCCCGCCCGAAGCTGTGGGGAACGGGCCTTCGTCAGAAGCCCAACCGATACGTGGCGGTGACCACCGTGCAGCAGGAAGGTAAAACCCTCGATATTTATGAGACGCCGTTTGGCGTTCGCACGCTCAAGTTTGATCCCGATGCGGGTTTCTTTTTGAATGGCGAACATATCAAAATCAAAGGCATCTGCAACCATCACGACCTGGGCGCGCTGGGAGCCGCCTTCAATTACCGCGCATTGAAGCGGCAATTGGAGATGCTGGCCGACATGGGTGCCAACGCATTGCGGACCAGTCACAATCCACCTGCGCCGGAGCTTCTTGAACTTGCCGACAAAATGGGCTTTCTCGTCATGGATGAGGCTTTCGACGTGTGGGTACGCCCAAAGACCGCCCTGGACTATCACGTTCTTTTTCCGGACTGGCACGAGCAGGATCTGCGCGCCCTGCTGCGCAGGGATCGTAATCATCCTTCCGTGATCCTGTGGAGCATCGGCAACGAGGCCGGCGAGCAAACCGGCGGCGCGGAAGGTGCTGCGATCGCCGCGGAGCTTACGAATATTTGCCATGAAGAGGACCCGACGCGGCCAACGATCAGCGGCATGAACTACGCCACTGCCACGAGTCCGTTTCCCGCACCGATCGATGCCATCGGTCTGAATTACCAGGGCGCCGGACTTTATGGCAGATCCCCCCAATACGCGGCCTTTCATCAGAACTTCCCGGACAAGTTCATCGTCGGCAGCGAGACGGCAGCCACGTTGAGCAGCAGAGGAGTCTATACCTTCCCCGTCGCGCCCGGTCCCGGTGTTCCGGCGTCAGCCAATGCGGGCGAGGAACCCGGCAATCGGCAGGTCAGTTCTTATGATTTGTACTTTGCCAGCTGGGCTTATGCCCCCGAAAAAGAATTCGCGGCACAGGACCGATACCCGTTCGTGGGCGGAGAGTTCGTATGGACGGGTTGGGATTATCTGGGAGAACCCACGCCCTTTGACGCCTCGCGCAGCTCCTATTTCGGGATCATTGATCTTGCGGGCTTCAAGAAGGATCGGTTTTATCTATACCAGTCTTATTGGCGTCCCGAGCATCCCATGGCTCACATTCTGCCGCACTGGACCTGGCCGGGTCGCGAAGGCCAGGTGACCCCGGTACACGTGTATACCTCGGGCGATGAGGCGGAGCTTTTTCTCAATGGAAAGTCGTTGGGGCGCAAGAAAAAGGCCGAGTTTGAGTACCGCCTGCGCTGGGATGATGCGGCGTATCAGCCAGGGGAACTGCGCGTCGTGGCTTACAAAGGCGGAAAGCAATGGGCAACGGATTCGGTAAAGACCGCCGGAGCCGCGAGCAAACTCATTCTGACTCCCGACAGGCTGACCATTGCGAATGATGGCAAAGACCTTTCGTTCGTGACGCTCACGGTCGTCGATAAGAGTGCGCAGATGGTTCCTCGTTCGATGAATCTTATTCATTTCGAGGTAAGCGGGCCGGGCGAAATCGTCGCAACGGACAACGGCGATCCGACAGACATGACCGCCTTTGCATCCAGGGATCGCAAAGCCTTTAACGGCTTGGCTCTGGCCGTTGTTCGAGCCAAGCGCTGGCAAAACGGCCAGATTATCGTGATTGCGAGATCTGACGGCCTGGGGGAAGCCCGGACGGGAATCGTGGCAAAATAGCAGCCCGCCGAGGAGCGCGGCCGTACCGACTGCAGGCACGCGGCGGCCGGCATGACGGCTGAAATGGGAGGTGCCCCGGCTTGCAAGACGGAGGGACAGTCACCCGTGTCCCCTTTCGCCAGCCGCACCTAGCCCGCATTTCTCACCAGGTTTCTACTGCGGCGGCGGATCCGGGCATGTCTACTGCGTTGCGCTCGGTCGGTCTCCTCGACGTACTGTCAAGTACGCCTGCGGAGACCTCCCGTCGCGCGCCT